>Ga0207930_1000422_pt1 | contig 12848 bp, 6 predicted proteins | sample NGESurshal092012_7_FD_184477 | JGI IMG/M metagenome (GOLD analysis project Ga0207930, IMG submission 184477) | Arctic peat soil microbial communities from Barrow, Alaska - NGEE Surface sample 210-3 shallow-092012 (SPAdes) | ecosystem: Environmental > Terrestrial > Soil > Wetlands > Peat ... | reverse complement strand
GTCCGCTGGCGCTCCTATTCCCATGGAGGTTTCTGTTCCTTCTTTTGCTACTCCGCAGGGTCTTTCTGACGCGTCGCTTTGACCCCCGAAAGAATTCCCACTCCCAACAGCACGACCGCGCCCACCGCAATCCAGTGAGTCGGTATGTGCATCAAATGTGCGCCATAAATCAGCCCGGCGATAACAATCGCGAACCCGATCGAATACAGTCCGAATGACATAACAACTCCTTCTCGATCCTGTGCTATCTGTTTTCGCTAGTGAAAGCGGCCAACTCATTCCCCAGCGAGCTTCCGGAACCGCGGCCGCTCTGCGTCATCTGCGCACTGTCGAATCCACAAATCCTGGCGCCGGGAATAAGGTCGAGAGTAACTCCGGGGGCCGCAACTCAAGAATCGGGCGAACCCTGTAGTCATCCGGCGAAATGTCCTTACTGACGAGTCACGTCACATGGTAGCCACCGGAAAGCTTCAGTTCTGTGCAGAAACGACCACATTGCGATCGACCAGCGACACCCATCAACGGTCAAATGTGCACAGCATTAGTTACGAGCATCCTTGAGGATGACAGTTAGAAGATTCTTAAAGGAGATTCATCGTGAAAAGTACGGCAATGTTTCTACCATGCCTCATGGTATTAGGCGCGTCGGTGCTGGCAATGCCACCCCCGACGCAGGCGCAATCATCCGATCCAGGCACGAAGCAGACAACCCAGGTAGTTACGACCACAACCCGGACAACAACCTTCCACATTACCGTGGTGAGCCGGACGGTGCAGGCAGTCAATTATCGCCATCGCGGTGGAGCGACCAAGTTGGATTTCGCAGGAACCAACCTGATGCCTGCTGCCACGGGCGAGGCCAAGGTGGAGAGCAAGAAAGGCTACATCGAAATCGAAGTCGAATTTGCCAGGCTGGCAAGACCCACTACCTTTGGCAATGAGTATCTTACTTATGTAATGTGGGCGATTAGTCCTGAGGGCCGCGCCGTCAACCTCGGAGAGGTATTGGTTGGAGACAACGAGCGAAGCAAATTGGACGTCACCACCGACCTGCAGGCCTTCGCGCTGATCGTTACAGCGGAGCCGTATTATGCAGTACGCCAGCCCAGCAATGTCGTCGTGCTTGAGAATATCGTTCGTGAAGACACCAAGGGAACTTCCGAAGTCGTGAAGGCAAAGTACGAACTTCTCGAGCGTGGTGGGTACATTCCCACCGGCTACACACTAGACCCGGTCGTACTGAACGCCAACCTGCCGTTAGAGTTCTTCGAGGCGCGTAATGCTCTGCGCATCGCACAGTCCGTCGGTGCGGATAGATACGCCGTCGCCAGTTACCAACATGCTGTCAGCCTGATGAACAAGGCGGACGCATACGCGACCAGCAAGCACATCGACAAGAAAGAACTGATTTCCGTCTCACGCGAAGCCGTACAGACGGCCGAAGACGCGAGAGAGATCGCAGTCAAGAAGCTGATTGCCGACAACCAATCCAACGAATTGCAGGCGTCAGCCCGGGCTGCCAACGACGCAACCCGGCAGAGAGATCTCGCGACGGCGCAGGCAGCCAAAGCGAAGGCGGACATGGAGCGCAGCCAAGCCGATTCAGCCAATCAAGTGGCGGCGGCGCATGCCGAAACGGAGCGCGCTCGGCTGGCTACTGCCCAAGCCAACGTGCAGGTACAAGCAGCTGAAAACGACAAAGTCGCGATGCGTGAAAGACTGTCGCTACAGTTGAACACCATCCTGCAAACTCGCGACACCGCACGCGGGTTGATCGTGAATATGTCCGATGTCCTGTTTGACACTGGCAAGTACACGTTGCTGCCGGGCGCCCGGGAGAAACTCTCCAAGGTCGCTGGCATCCTGATCGCATATCCCGGCCTCAATATTGCGGTTGGGGGATACACCGACAATGTAGGCAGCGATCAGTTCAACCAAGGTCTGTCTGAGCATCGCGCCTCGTCGGTTCGCGACTATCTCGTGCAGCAAGGCGTATTGGCGAATTCCATTACATCAAATGGCTTTGGCAATACGATGCCAGTGGCTTCGAACGATAACTCCGCCGGACGGCAGGAGAACCGACGGGTTGAACTCGTCGTATCGGGCGAGTCGATTGGGACCGATGTCAACGTCACGACTGGAAGCTTGCAGTAACCAGCAACTGTCGGCTTGCTCATAGCGCGATTCCAACCAGGATCGCGCTATCTTTTGCTGGCCCGGAACCAAGTCTGCTCTCGGCCGTGTGCTTTGCGCGCAGAGTTGTGCGGTCTAAAGCTTGCGAAAAGGGCTCACGCCATCACTGAGTCAGCCGAAATGCTCCGTGGAGAGCCGCAGTCGAGTCTTCGCCTATCCACACGTCAAACTGCTCCGGCTCAACCACCCACTGTTTCTTTGTGGGACTCCAGAACTGTAATTCTTCGGGACCGAGTTGGAAGTGCACGGTTCGTTTCGCGCCGGGCTCGAGGGTAACGCGCTCGAATCCTTTCAATTGCCGCACCGGACGTGAAGCGCTGCCCGCCCGCTGGTGAATATAAAGCTGGACGACTGTGTCGCCTGCCCGACTGCCCGTGTTCCTCACATCTGCTGAGACCTCAACATTTGCGCCGACTTTCGCCTCGACCCGGGAAACTTTAAGGTTATCGAACGCAAATGTGGTGTAACTGAGGCCGTAACCGAAGGGATAGAGTGGCGTGCTGAGTACGTCCCAGTAGCGCGATTTGAAATCCGGGGATGTTTCGTGCAGTTGCGTCAGATTGTGGTTGTAGTAGATCGGAACCTGTCCGGTACTGCGCGGCCAACTGACTGGCAAGTGTCCGGCGGGAGAAGCGTCACCGAACAGCACATCGGCAATTGCGTTGCCGCCCTGGCTGCCGGGATACCACGCCTCCAGAATCGCAGGCACATGTTCGGCTGCCCACGAGATATCCAATGGCCGCCCATTCACCAGCACCAGCACGACGGGCTTGCCCAGCGCCGAGGCCGCTTCCAGCATCTCCTGTTGTCCGTTCGACAGCCGAAGCGAAGAGCGTGAAGCCGACTCGGCGCTCATCAGATCAAGCTCTCCCAGCACCACCACCGTAATGTCGCTTTGCTTGGCGAGGGCAACTGCTTCGTCGATCGCCTTGCGAGCCTCCTCCGAGGCTTGCTGCGGCTGCTCCTTCATCGGGGAAATCGGAATGGTTTCGAATGGCGACGGGAAATCACGCCGGAGGTTGGGCCCGTGCGCAAAGTCCACGCGTACCGCAGTGCCAACCTTGTCCCGAATGCCCTGCAGGACGCTGACGGTCGGACCCGGCTTCGTCATATGGCCCCACATGCTCAGCAAGTCGTCCTCAGCATCGGCAAGAGGACCGATCGCCGCAATAGACTTAAGATTGCTACGGTCGAGCGGGAGCAGGTTCTTGTTATTGCGTAGCAGCACCACGGAACGCTGCGCCGCGATGCGCGCCAGTTGGCGGTGTTGCGGATCGTTCAGTACCTGAGCGCTGCGCGATTCGTCAGAATAAGGGTGCTCGAACAACCCCATGCGGATCTTGACTTCGAGAATCGAGCGCACAGCGTTGTCGATCTGCTGCATAGAGATTCTTCCCTGCTGGACTTCCTCGAGCAGAAACTTCCAGTAGGTTCCGCTGGCCATGTCCATGTCTAGCCCGGCCGAAAAGGCCTTGTAGGCGGCGTCCTGGGAATCGCGGGCATAGCCATGCGTGACCAGGCTGTGAACGGCGACTGCGTCGCTCACGACAAAGCCCTCGAAACTCCACGCCCGGCGCAGGACGTCAGTGAGCAACCACTTGTTACCGCTCGCGGGCACGTCGTTCAGGTCCATGTAGGCGCTCATCAGGCTGCCGACGCCGGCATCGACCGCGGCCTTGAACGGCGGCAGATAGACGTTCCACATCAACTCCTCAGGAATGTAGGAGGAGTCGTAGTCGCGGCCGCCGTCGGCTGCACCGTATCCCGCGAAGTGCTTCACGCACGCCAGTACACGGTCGGACGCGCCCAAACGCTCACCCTGAAATCCGCGGACCTGGGCACGGGCCATCGCCGCACCGAGATAAGGATCTTCGCCGGCTCCTTCGATCATGCGGCCCCAGCGCGCGTCGCGCGCAATATCGACCATGGGAGCGAACGTCCATTGGATGCCGGCGGCGCGGGCTTCTTGCGCGGCTACGCTCTGGACCTGCTCCACCATCTGTGGATCCCATGACGACGCCATCGCCAAGGGCGCGGGGAAAATCGTGCGATAGCCGTGAATCACGTCGAGACCGAGGAGAACCGGGATGTGCAGGCGCGACTGATCGACGGCAACGTGCTGCAGCCGATTGATCTCTTTGGGATCGGAAACCCATAAGACCGAACCCGCGCCATACTGCTTGATCAGGACCTCAAGAGGTTGCCCGACAGTCTGCTTAAATTCGGGGATGGGAAATCCAGGGAGTTGCGAAAGCTGCGCGACTTTTTCCTGGAGTGTCATCTGCACAAGCAGTTCGTCGGCTGTTAGAGAACGTCCTGCAGTCGACGCGGTCTGCGCACTGGCCCAAATCGAAGACAGCAGCGCCAGAAAGAACGGCACCACAGCGAGAAATCGATGAGAATGCCAACTCAGTAAATCAGAGCTTCGCTTCGTCACGTCACGCCCCCAATCCGAACACCTGTACCGCACACGTCGCGGCAGCTTCCCACGCGACGGATTTTTATAACACACTGCCCATCGGCGACCATAAAGGCTGCAGACCCAAGCATTTGGGACGAGGAGTACGGCAGGCCGATACCGGGTATTTTCAGAACACGTTTATGAGACAGATTCCTGGTTCCACCCGCCGCACTTCAAGGAACGGTGACAATCCCCGAGGGGGAAGGTCCGGTGCCGGTGGGCGCTTGCGCAGTCAGTGTCCCGTCGATTGCGCCGATACGAAAGATTGCAACGCTGTCGGATCCCTGGTTCGCCACGTAGAGATACAGTCCCGCGGGATCGACCGTCATGGCCACTGGCTGGTTCCCTGCTGCGAGGTTTGTTCCGATCGAAGCGAGGCCGCCGCTGGAGGTGAGCGCGAACTGCGAGACAGTCCCGTCTCCTTGATTGGCTACATACAGATACTTGCTGTCTGGGGTCAGTGCCATGCGGGTGGGATGGCTTCCCGTGGCGACCGGTGTGGCGAGCATCAGGGAGAGATTGCCGGTGCTCTGATCGATGAGATAGACAGCAACGCTGCTGACTCCGTCGGCTATGTAGGCGAAACGGCCGGTGCGTTCTATGGCGACGAACTGCGATTCCGCACCGGAGGTGGGGGGCACGGTACCGGCGTCCAACAGCGCTCCGTTCGAGATATGGAATATTTCGGTTCCAGCTGCGCCCATCGCGACATAAAGGTTACGCAACATGGGATCGACGCTAGCAGTCACCGGCGGGTCGGGCGTAACTCCGTAGCTCGGTATCGGGCCCGCTGAGGCAACCGCGTTCAACGCTCCGGCTGTGATGGTGAAGGGCCACACGGTGTTGGACAGGTTGTCGACGGAAAACAAATACTTGCCGGAACTATCCACGGTGAGGAAGTTCACTTGCCGTCCGGCGCCGTAGGGTGAACTGCCGTTCTGGGTCAGAGCGCCACTGACGGCGTCGATCGAGTATCCCGATATTAGGCCCCCTCGACTGCCAACGTAGAGGTACTTCCCTGATCCGTCGGTAGCCACTGAAGTTGGTCCGGGCGGAACCTTGATGACAGAGAGGTCGAAGGATAGCAGGTTGCCGTTGGTCGAGGCGACGGCGTATCCGGTTAGAGTTTGTCCGGTGCCGGTATCGTAGTTTGAGACATAGGCATGGCTGGCGCTGCCGCCCGGCTGTCCGGTAGGGTTTGAGTTAGCAGAGTTGCCGCCACAGGAGTTTAACAGAATCGTGAAGGCTGCAAACAAGACTGCGCAACAAGCCGGACTAATTGGGGGTTGCGGCATGGCTTCACTCTCGCCGGTCATATGGGATAATGCGCGGCAGTCAGGTGTGAGCCACTGTTCCCGGACCGGTTTCATAGATCGGTTTGCGCCAAGAGAACCATTCCTTCTTGGGCTAGAGATTTCACTGCCAACAGCTCGAGATAGACGCTGAGGAGAGGTTGTGCCTGAGAATCCTACCGGCTCTGCACGACTCGCTTGATCTCCCACCTTACCCGGCGCTCAGCCCGCCGCGGCGGGCTGCGTGCCTGACTGTGAACCTGTGCCCTTCAGAGCTAGTTAACGGTCGGTTGTGACGCTGTCGCACTACGAGCCACCTCGTGCAGTCCCCATGACCGATTTAAGACACTCGCCTTCTCTATATATCGTCACAACCGTTAATTACTTTACGAACGCTATTAACCGTTCAACTAAAGACAGTCGATAGTAACCAGCAGTTGGAGTCAAGGCCATTCGTTGCAACACTCATTACGAAAGTCTTCGATGGTGGTTACCTTCGTAATCTGGCGATGCTCTTTTCGCTTGGTACGTGAAGCTTGCGAGTGTTCAGATAGTTATGTTGCGCGATAAGTCGAACTACGGCTTGTGCTGGACTTCGCTGCGGACAGTTCTTCTGAGAACTCGCTGCGTTCACTCTTTGGAGGCTGGTTGGCGAGCCGCAGGCCGGGCGACGGCGTGGCAGTGGTCGCACACAAGTGAGACTTCCGGACTTGCTGAGTTTACGTAGGCACGCAGGCAGCAAGCAGCGAGTCGGTGGGTTACCCGCGGAAGGCGGAGCCCGTATCGAGAGTACCAGGCGATATTGCGAGCGCTCGCGGTTGGCGGAGAATTATGGCTGATCCATTACCGGAGGATGTAGCGGCGCTTTGTAATCACGCGGGCATTGATTCTTCGCTTTATAAGGACTTTGCGGCGCAGCGCAGCGCGTCCGCGGCAGCGGTGTCCTCCAGCACCGCTGCCGATTCTGTCCAAGACAGCAAAAACTCACCAGGCGAGGATTGGCCCGGCTTGGGCCCACGGGCCGGTCAGGTTGCCGCGCCGGTCGTAGCGCGACAGTCGAAACAGGCGCAATCCAGCACGCGTGAAATACAACCGCCGTCAGTACTCGTGGAACGTACCGAATTTGCTGTAGTCCCCACCGGCGCGGGGGGCAGCAACCTGGTCGAGCTGCCGTTGCCCTCGCACCGCGGCTTCGGGGCAACTCATTCGTCGGCTGCAGTGGCAGAGAATCCGCGGGCCGTCCGCGATCGCTGGTCGGCGATTCAGGATGTGTTTTCGCACGGCACGTCTGAAAACGCCGATGCCATTGCAGCACACACACTGCCGTGCGGCTCAATCTCGGTGTTCGCGGCCGGCGGGGGCGTGGGGAAGACCACGATCGGCGCGACCCTGGCGCGGGTACTCACCAGTATGGGCGAGAGCGTTCTGCTGGCCGGCCTGACTCCCGACAGCATTCTTCCCTTGTACTTCGGGGCGCGCAGCGCGTCTGGAGGAACGCTGCGAAGCTTTCTGATGCCGCGCGATAACGGGCGCGGTTCGCTGCACCTGTACCTGGACTCTCTATCGGCTGCGGGCCGCGACGGCGAGACGGAGGGCAAGGACCTGCTGGACCGCCTGTGCTCGCAGGCCGAGCTGGTAAAGGACGACGTTGACCACTCCGTGATGGTCCTTCCCGTTGGCAGTCTGGAGGCCCTGATGCCGATTCTGCGCAACACCAGCATTTGCCTGGCTGTCATAGTGCCGGACCTGGCTTCTGCCATCGGGGTCGGCAAACTGATGCGTTTCTTTAAGGAACATGAGGACCAGCCGATTTCACCTTACTTTCTGATAAACAAGTTCGATGCGGCGCGCGCGTTGCACCAGGAAATGCGGAGCCGATTGCAGGAACAACTTGGAGAACACCTGCTGCCGGTGGTGATTCGTCGCAGCGATGACATTCAAGATGCCCTGGCGGCGGGCATGACCGTCATCGATTACGCACCAGGCACCGCCGTGGCGCAAGACTTCCGGCACCTGGCGGAATGGGTGGCCGGCCATTGCGGCAGCGGACGTGCGGGACAACAAAAGTGAAGCGAGACAACCAAGCGCCGGTCCGCCGCAGTCCACTGAAAAGGGCGGCCACTGTATTGGCGGTCATCGGCTTCGTCTTTGTACTTGGGGTGCTGGCGATAGTTCCGCTGGGCTGGCGCTCGCAAGCTGTGGTGGGCGTGAGTCTCTTTGTGGGTGGCTGGTTTCTCAACCGGAAATGGTCGAGCCATCGCATCACGCTCGCGCTGATCCTGCTGTCAACCTTCGCCACCACGCGTTATGCCTATTGGCGCATCTGGCAGACGGTAAGTTATGTCACGCGCGGCGAGCCGATTCACTGGCTCGACCTGTTCTTTGTCTGTCTGCTGCTGCTGGCGGAATGCTACGCCTTCATCGAGCTGTACCTGGGATATTTCCAAACTTCCTGGCTGCTGCGTCGCAGGCCGATGCCCCTGCCGGAAGACGTGGCCGAATGGCCGGCGGTTGACGTTTATATTCCGACCTACAACGAGCCGCTCGAACTGGTGCGGCGCACCGTGCTGGCGGCGATCAACATCGACTGGCCAGCCGACCGGTTTCGGGTCTACATCCTGGACGATGGCAATCGCGAGGCCTTTCGCTTGTTTGCCGTCGAGGTCGGTTGCGGCTATTTGGCGCGGCCGGTCCACAGCCACGCCAAGGCCGGAAACATTAACTACGCGATGCAGCAGACCCAGGGAAAATTCATCGCCATTTTTGACTCGGACCACATTCCAACCCGCTCGTTTCTGCAGATGACGGTGGGGTGGTTTCTGAAGGACAGGCGTCTGGGGCTTTTGCAAACTCCTCACCACTTCTATTCGCCGGATCCGTTCGAACGGAACCTGGATCAGTTTCGCAAGATCCCCAACGAAGGTGAATTGTTCTACGGATTGGTGCAGGACGGCAACGATTTCTGGAATGCCACGTTTTTCTGCGGGTCGTGCGCGGTGATCCGCCGCCCGGCACTGGAAGAGATCGGCGGAGTGGCAGTCGAAACCGTGACCGAAGATGCGCACACTTCGCTGCGCATTCAACGCAATGGGTGGAACACGGCATACCTCAACATTGCGCAGGCGGCGGGGCTGGCCACGGAAAGTTTGTCGAGCCACATTGGGCAGCGCATTCGCTGGGCACGGGGCATGATCCAGATCCTGCGCACCGACAATCCACTTTTCGGGCGTGGGCTGAAATTTCCTCAGCGGCTTTGCTACTTCAACGCGATGATGCACTTTCTGTATGCCGTGCCGCGATTGATCTTCCTTACGTCGCCGCTGGTCTATCTATTGCTGGGGCGGTCTAACTTCTTCGGCTTCTGGCTGACCATCGCGATGTATGCGTTCCCGCACATTCTGCTGTCGAACCTGACCAACTCGCGCATCCAGGGAGAATATCGCTTCTCGTTCTGGAACGAAATCTACGAAACCGTGCTGGCCCCCTACATCCTGCTGCCTACGCTGGTGGCGCTGGTGAATCCCAAGCGCGGCAAATTCAACGTCACCGCCAAGGGAGGGCTGGTGGCGGATTCGTATTTCGACCGGCGAATCGCAGTTCCCTATCTCGTCCTGCTGGGATTGAACATCCTGGGAGTATTGGTGGCCATACCGCGCTACTTCATCTGGAATGCCGACCGGCCGGGGACGGTTGTGCTGAACGCGATCTGGACGGTTTACAACATCATGATTCTCAGCGTGGCCACGGCAGTCGCGCTGGAGTCGAAGCAGCGGCGGGCCGATGTGCGGGTCGAGGTCGAAGCTGGATTCACGCTGATGGGGGTCGACGGCCAGACTATTAACGGAAGCACGATCGACATGTCCAACAGTGGGCTGCGCGTGGAAGTGTACGATCCGTGCCCACTGCAAGCCGACGATGTGGTGAAGTTCATTCTGTCGGCGCCGGGCACCGGGGAATTCCGATTTTCGGGAACGGTGATCGCGCGCCACGACCTGGAACTCCGCATCAAGCTAGACCCGTTGACGCTGGCGCAGGAGGAAGGGCTGACGCGTTTAATTTATTCCCGCGCCGATACCTGGCTCAGCTGGCGGGAAAACCGCGACATCGACCGTCCGCTCAACAGCTTGTTGCTCATCGGCATCGTGGCCTGCAAAGGGTTGGGCATGGCGGCCCGGGGACTGTTTTCCCGCGGATCTGGCGCGCCCGACGAGTCACCGGAAAAGTTGCCGCTACCGTCCAAAGGCGTTCCAGTGGCGAGCGGAACATTGCCGTTGTGGATATTTGGAGCGCTGCTCCTGTTGTTTCCGTACGGTCACAGTGCAGCGCAGTCTAAGCCAGCGGAGGCCAAGACTTTGGAACAGAGCGCAGCGATTGCGCGACGGGGCGCGGCCGCAGGCGAGTTTGAAGAGGTATACGACTTGGCGGCGCTCGGCCATCCTAAGCCGGTTCTGCTGCGCGGAGCCGATGGCGTGTTTCGGCTCGACTTCGGCATACCCATCACCAAGGTCGTCAGCGACGCGACGCTATTGTTGCGCTACCGGGCCGCGCCAGAGTTGGTGGCCAGTGAGAGCCATCTACAGCTGCTGCTGAATGGGGTTGAGGTGGAGACTATTCCCATCGTGCAATCGGGAACGGGAGCCGCCGCCGAGGTGAGGGTGACGCTGCCGGCAGAGTTACTGGGGAGCGACAACGAGCTGGTGTTCGATCTGAAGGGGAGACTGAGCCGCGACGCTTCGGACACCGAGTCTCCCGTACTGACGCGGATTGAACGCAGCACGCAGATTCAGTTGTCCGGAAAACTGTTGCCTCTGGCCAACGACCTGGCGCTGTTTCCGGCGCCGTTTTTCGACCGCTCCAACAGCCGGCCCGTGTCTTTGCCGGTAGTATTCGCCCGCCGGCCGTCGATGCAAATGGTCGAGGCGGCGGGCATCGTGGCTTCCTATGTAGGAGACCTTGCGGATTATCGTGGCGCGCATTTCCCCGTTTCTATCGGCAGCTACCCGGCCGGCAACCTTTTGTGTTTTCTCGATCGCTCCAGCGGCACTCCCGCCGAATTGGACTTGGGGAACCTGCACGGGCCGTCCATCGCCATGCGAAACAACCCCAGCGACCGTTCGGGAAAGGTGCTGATCGTGATGGGAGACAACGGCGAGGAGCTGTTGACTGCCGCGCGAGCGCTGAGCCTGCTGCAGTTTGTGCGGGCGGGCGACGCATCGGGGGTCAGCGACTTTCATATGCCTGGTCCGATGGCGGAAGGGAGCGCGCCGCGCTGGCTGCACACCAATCGCATCAGCCCGCTGGCCAGCTATGCATCCCCGGAACAGTTGCAGGTCTATGGAACCGGAACGGTCGAGGTTTATTTCCGAGTGCCACCGGATTTGCACTTCGGAACCCAGGAAACCGTCCCACTGCAACTGAAGTACCGCTATCGCGGCGTCAGTTCCGGTCACAAGGGAAATATCACTGTCAAGTTAAATGGGACATTTGTCGCCTCCATCGTGTTGCCGCCCGAGGGACAAAATGAAACCGAAGTTCTTTCTCGAACGCTGCCCGTCAACGTGCTGGCACTGAGCCGATTCGGCAACACACTAACTTTTGACTTCTCGTTTGGCAACGAGAACCAGACCGGGAACTCCTCGAACTCAGCCAACCTCTACGGGGCGATTCTGAAAGACTCGACCCTCGATCTGCGTGGTATTCCCGGTTTCGCGGAGATGCCTAACTTGAACCTGTTCGCAGAATCTGGGTTTCCCTTCACACTTTATCCCGACTTGTCGCGCACTGCGGTGGTGCTGCCGAGAGAGCCCACGACGGAGCAGATCGCGCTGGCACTGGCCATGCTTGCCAGTATGGGAGCGCGTGCTGGCAGTTCCGGAACTCGAGTGGCGGTGGTCGATGCGGAACATGTTGGCGACGTAGCTGACCGCGACCTGCTGGTGATCGGCAGTGGACGAGACCAGCCCTTGTTTCGAAGCTGGCCGCTGCCGGTGCAGATTGCGAGTGACGGTTTCCAATTGACGGAAGTGCGAAGCCCGCTGGACCGAATCAAGTTGTGGTTGCATCGCGGCTACGGCGCCGGCCGCCAGCAACTTGGTGATTTGTTGGGCGCAACCAGCCCTCCTGAGTCGGGAGCGATGGAGATCGAGTCTCCCGAGAGACGGGGGCAAACGGCCGTGCTGCTCGCGTCGATCAATCCGAATGACGTGGAAGGCCTGGCTTCCATCGTAATGCCCGCGGCCAACAGCGGGGGCGTGACAGGAAACATCTGCCTGCTGGCGACCGACGAGTTTCACTGCATCGACTGGAACTACCGGTCGTACTTCATCGGAGCACAGAGCGTGTATGGCTGGACGAACTTCTGGCTGGTGCGCTACTACCTGGTGGTTCCCACACTGGTTTTTATGCTGGCGCTAGTACTGGGCGGCTGGTTGAACGGCTGGTTGCAGCGCCGGGCTGTGTGGAGGCTAGAGGAGCATCCGTCGTGAGTCACCCAATCCAGTTGCGCTGGTGGTTCATTCTGCCGATTGCGGTGCTAGGACTTGCACCGGTGTGCGCGCAGGAGCGCTTACCGCCTGGGACGCCAGTGTCCTGGCCGCTATGGGAAAGCTATAAGGCGCAGTTCTTCGAACACCAGGGTCGCATTGTCGATCACGATGACGGCGATCGCACCACCTCGGAAGCACAGGCCTACGGCATGTTCTTCGCGCTGGTGGCGAATGATCGCGAGACCTTCGACAGTCTTCTGCATTGGACACAAAGCAATCTTGCCGCAGGCGACCTCACGGCGACCTTGCCGGCTTGGTTGTGGGGCCAGAAGAAGAATGGAGCATGGGGAGTGGTGGATGCGAACCCTGCTTCCGATGCAGATCTCTGGATCGGCTACACGCTTTTGCAGGCGGGTG
>Ga0207930_1000418_pt1 | contig 12879 bp, 9 predicted proteins | sample NGESurshal092012_7_FD_184477 | JGI IMG/M metagenome (GOLD analysis project Ga0207930, IMG submission 184477) | Arctic peat soil microbial communities from Barrow, Alaska - NGEE Surface sample 210-3 shallow-092012 (SPAdes) | ecosystem: Environmental > Terrestrial > Soil > Wetlands > Peat ... | reverse complement strand
GGCGGCATGCCGGTCCGGTTCGCGCTCGACACCGCCACCGGACCGGTCTGGGTCAGCAGCTCGATCGCCACCGGGTGCAGCGGCATCCGGACGGCAACGGTGCCGCGGCTCTCGCCCAGATCCCAGGCCAGCGACGGCGTGTGCCGCAGGACGATCGTCAACGCGCCCGGCCAGAAGGCCTCGACCAGCGACCGGGCGGCCGCGGGTGGGCGATCCACCAAGCCGTCCAAGGTACGCCACGAGCCCACTAGCACCGGCACCGGCATGTCGCGCCCGCGGCCCTTGGCGAACAGCAGCGCATCCACGGCCGCCGGGGTGAAGGCGTCGGCTCCCACGCCGTACACCGTGTCGGTCGGCAGCACGACGAGCTGTCCCCGACGGATCGCGGCGACGGCCTGTGTGATCCCTTCGCGGCGTTGATCGGGCTCGTCGCAGTCGAACCGGACGCTCACGACGACCGGCCGGCGTCGGCGCGGCGGCGGGCGGTGACGAACCGGTCCCGGCCCGCCCGATCCCGGTGGTCCATCACGTCGTCCCAGCATCCGGCGGCCGTGAACACTGCCGCGGCGCTCGCCCCCTGATGGTCACCGTGCTCGACCACGACCAGGCCGCCGGGGCGCAGCAGCCCACGCGCCGCCGCGGCCACCAGCCGCACCCCGTCCAGGCCGTCCGCGCCGGCGACCAACGCTGCCCTCGGGTCGTGGTCACGCACCTCCGGGTCGCAGTCGCTGAGCTCGACCCCGGTCAGGTACGGCGGGTTGCTGACGACCAGGTCGACGGTCCCGGCCAGCTCGACCGGCACGTCGCCGGTATCACCCATATCACCCATATCACCCATATCACCGAAATGCAGCGTCACCGCGCGGCCACCGTCGCGGGCGTACCGAGCCACGTTCAGCCCGGCCCAGGTCAGGGCGACCGGGTCACGCTCCACCGCATGTACCCGGGCGCCGCGGACCTCGGTCGCCAGCGCCAGCGCGATCGCGCCGGAACCAGTGCCGAGGTCGACGACCACCGGTACCGGTGGCCCGCCAACTGCCAGGGCATCGACCGCCCACTGCACCACGGACTCGGTCTCCGGCCTGGGTACGAAGACGCCCGGCCCGACCGCTACGTCGAGGTAGCGAAAGCCCACCGTGCCGGTCAGATGCTGCAGCGGGACGCGGGCGGCGCGGCGGGCGACCAGATCGGCGTATATCTGGCTGGCGGCTGGGTCGAGGACGGACAGGCCGGCCAGGCTGCCTCGGCGTACGCCGAGGACGTGCGCCGCCAACTGCTCCGCGTCGGATCGGGCCGACCGTACGCCGGCCGCCTGCAGTCGTCCGGTGGCGGCGCGCACGGCCTCAATCAAGGCGGTCACGGCGCCCGTCCACCGGATGGTTGACCGGCCAGCCGAGCCTCGGCGTCCGCGGCGACCAACGAGGAGATCACCGGGTCGAGCTCACCGTTGAGGACGGCGTCGAGGTTGTAGGCCTTGAACCCGCTGCGGTGGTCGGAGATCCGGTTCTCCGGATAGTTGTAGGTGCGGACCCGCTCGCTGCGATCGACGGTGCGGACCTGGCTGGTGCGGGCGGCGTTCTCGTCCGCCGCCTGGGCCTCCTGCGCCTGCACGAGCAGCCGCGCCCGCAGGATGCGCAGCGCCTGCTCCTTGTTCTGCAGCTGGCTTTTCTCGTTCTGGCACGACACCACCGTGCCGGTCGGCAGGTGCGTGATCCGAACGGCCGAGTCGGTGGTGTTGACGCTCTGCCCACCCGGCCCCGAGGACCGGAAGACGTCGATGCGCAGGTCGCCCGGCTCGATGTGCACTTCGACGTCCTGCGCCTCCGGCAACACCAGCACCCCGGCGGCGCTGGTGTGGATACGCCCTTGAGACTCGGTGGCCGGCACGCGCTGGACCCGGTGCACCCCGCCCTCGTACTTCAGCCGGGCCCACACGCCGTCCGCGCCGCGGCGTGACTTCACCGCGACGCTGACGTCCTTGTATCCGCCGAGGTCCGACTCGGTGGCGTCGAGCACCTCGGTGCGCCAGCCCTGCAGCTCGGCGTGGCGCAGGTACATCCGCAACAAGTCGCCGACGAACAGGGCGGACTCCTCCCCGCCCTCGCCGGCCTTGATCTCCAAGATCACGTCCCGGCTGTCGTTCGGGTCGCGCGGCAGCAGCAGCTCTTGCAACTGATCCGCGAAAGCGTCCCGGCGCCCCTGCAGCGCCGGCAGCTCGACGGCAAATGCGGAGTCCTCCGCAGTCAGCTCGCGACCAGCCACCAGGTCACCTTCGGCCGCGCGCAGCGCTCGCGCCGCCTCCACCACGGGGGCCAGCTCGGCGTACCGCTTGCCAAGGTCCCGCGCGCGGGTCTGGTCGACGTGCACAGCTGGGTCGGCGAGCTGCACCTCGAGCGCAGCATGCTCGGCGAGCAGGTCGTCGAGCGGGTCGGACACGAACACTCCCGTCGTTGCTCACAGCCCTCGGTGCCCCGCGGCTGGGCTGATGCGGCCACGGCGGTAGCACCGCCGGACACGACAACGGCGCCCGCCGGCTGCTGTCGCGAACCGGGCGGGCGCCGCCGTTTCCTTAGCCCTTGACAGCGCCGGCGCGCTGACCGGCCTGGCGCTTGCCGAACCGGCGCTCGAACTTCTCCACCCGGCCGCCGACGTCCAGGATCTTCTGCTTGCCGGTGTAGAAGGGGTGGCAGGCCGAGCAGACGTCAGCGTGAATGACGCCGTTACGGGCGGTGCTGTGCGTGGTGAAGGTGTTGCCGCAGGTGCACGTCACTGTCGTCTCGACGTACTGCGGGTGGATGTCGGGCTTCATAGGTCCTCTCCAACAGAAGGCCGCCGGGTCGTCCGAGCCGGACTTCGAACCGGTGCCGTAGCCAGCCAAGTGTGCCAGAACGCGCCCGGCAGACTGCTTAACACCGGTCGGGCCTGGCGCGTTCCGGGGCGGCGACCGTCAGTCCCCCGGTCCGAACGTGGTCTTCTGGATCTGCATCAGAAACTCGGCGTTCGACCCGGTCTTCTTCATCTTGTCCAGCAACAGCTCCAACGCCTGGCTGGTCTCCAGGGCGTGCAACACCCGGCGCAGCTTGAGGACGACGCCGAGCTCGTCGGGCGCCATCAAGATCTCCTCCTTGCGGGTGCCGGAGGCGTCGATGTCGATCGCCGGGAAGATCCGCTTGTCGGCGAGCTTCCGGTCCAGCTTGAGCTCCATGTTGCCAGTGCCCTTGAACTCCTCGAAGATCACCGTGTCCATCGTGGAGCCGGTCTCGACCAAGGCGGTGGCCAGGATCGTCAGCGATCCGCCGAACTCGATGTTGCGGGCGGCGCCGAGGAAGCGCTTCGGCGGGTACAGGGCGGTCGAGTCCACGCCACCGGACAGGATGCGTCCGCTCGCCGGGGCAGCAAGGTTGTAGGCGCGACCCAGCCGGGTGATGGAGTCGAGGAGCACCACCACGTCGTGACCGAGCTCGACCAGCCGCTTGGCTCGCTCGATCGAGAGCTCCGCGACGGTGGTGTGGTCCGACGGTGGGCGGTCGAAGGTGGAGGCGATGACCTCGCCCTTCACCGACCGCTGCATGTCGGTGACCTCTTCTGGCCGCTCGTCGACCAGGACCACCATCAGGTGGCACTCCGGGTTGTTGGTCGTGATTGCGTTGGCGATCGCCTGGAGAACCATCGTCTTGCCAGCCTTTGGCGGGCTGACGATCAGACCGCGCTGGCCCTTGCCGATCGGGGCGATCAGGTCGATCACCCGGGTGGTCAGCACGTTCGGCTCGGTCTCCAGCCGCAGTCGGTCCTGCGGGTAGAGCGGGGTCAGCGTGGTGAACTCCGGCCGCTGTCGACCCGCCTCCAAGTCAGCGCCGTTGACCTGGTCCAGGCGCACCAGCGCGTTGTACTTGTCGTGCCGCTCGCCGTCGCGGGGCTGGCGGACCGCCCCGGTCACCGCGTCACCACGACGCAATCCGTGCTTGCGCACCTGGGCGAGCGAGACGTACACGTCGTTCGGCCCGGTCAGGTAGCCCGAGGTCCGCACGAAGGCGTAGTTGTCGAGGATGTCGAGGATGCCGGCGACCGGCACCAGTACGTCGTCCTCGCCGACCACCGGCTCGCTGTCGGCGACGAAGCGGTCCTCGCGGTTGCGACTGCGGTTGCGACCGCGCTCCCGGAACCGGCCGCGGCGGCGGCTGCCGCCGCTGGCGTCGTCATCGTCCCGGAACCGGTCACTCTGCTGGCCCTGGCTTTGACCCTGGCCCTGACCCTGACCTTGGCTCTGACCCTGGCCCTGGCTCTGACCCTGGCCCCGGCCCTGCTGGCCGGTGGAGCTGCGATCCCCCTGCTGGCCCTGGCCCTGACCCGACTGATTGCGATCACGATTGCCTTGCTGGCGGTCCCGGCCGGCGCCGTACTGCTGGCGCTGGTTGTCGGAGCGTTGGCCCTCTGGGCGCTGGTTGTCGAAGCGTTGCCGGTCCCGCGGCCGGTCCCGGTCGGGTCGTTCGCCGTCGCGGCTGGTGGGGGCGCCCGACGGCGCCGAGCGGTCCTCCCGCTCCGGGCGGACGCGATCACCGGGTACGACCTCCGGCGCGGAACCCGCGGAGCCGGCTTCGGCCCCGTTCTGGCTGTCGTGGACCACACCGGCGGCAACGCCGGTGTCGGTTCCGGAGCCGTCGCCCCGGTCGCTGCGGTAGGGGGCGGTCGTGGCGCCGTTGCTCGTCCCGGCCGAGGCGGGTGCGCTCGTGGCAGAGTCCGTTGCCGACACGACGGCCGCGGACGTGCCAGTGACGGATCCGCCGGCCGGGGCCGAGCTGCTGGCCGGGGCCGAGCTGCTGGCCGGGGCCGAGTTGCTGGCCGCCACCGATCCGCCCTGCAGCTCCTGGATGGCAGCGATCAGCTGACTCTTGCGCATCCGCGCCGTACCGCTGATGCCGAGGCCGGAAGCCATCGTCTGCAGCTCCGGCAGCACCATGGCGGTCAGCCCGCCGCCGGCAGTGCGCCGGCGGCCTCGAGGCGCGGACGCGGCTGTGCCAGCCGGACTGGGGAGTTCTGTGGCAGCAGTATCGTCGGCGCTCGTCCGAGCAGTGTCACTCGGGTCGAGGCGGCCGGCGCCATTGTGACCCGGGTCGACGTCGTCCCCAGCGACGGAGGTGGCGATGGCCTCTTCGGTGAGAGGCAGCAGATCGGTGGAATCGCTCATGGGGTCCTTCCCAATGGCGGTGCAGCCGGCCAACAGGCGGGCACCGGGCGATGAACTTCGGCCGCACACGGCGGCGCGGGTGGTACACCCGCCCGACCTGGGCGGGGGCTCGTGGTACACCGGCCGGGCTTCGAGCGACCTGACGGACGCCGACGCTGCGAAACCGGACCGCGGGGGTGCGCTCGTCGACCGACTTCCTCGACGGGCGACCGCGTGATCGACGCACTCAAGGCGCCGACAGAGCGGCCGGACGGAGAAAGCCAAAGCGCTCGAAGGCCCTGGAAGGACGTCCGGGTTGCTCGGCGAGCAGATGCGGCCCCCGCAGGGGGCGGCTGGTGCTCTCTGAGCGTAACGCCCAGGGTGACATCGGGCAACAAGACGCCGATATGTCGCCGATATGTCGCCGATATGTCTACGTACGTTTCGTCCGAACGAGCGCGTTTCCTGCGCTCCCGCGACCCGCACCGCGGTTCCGAACCTAGCGAGCGAGTGTCGAAGTGCGCTGGCCAGCGCGCAGATCGACACTGGCTGAAGTCAGTCCGGACGGCGTACCTGCGCACCGACTCGGTCAACCGGCAACGACAGCGCCGACCAACCCGACGGTGGCGGCGGCAGCCCGCTTGGGCCCTGGCCCAGCGCCAACACCGCCGGCCCGGCCCCGGACACCACGGCCGGCACCCCCGCGGCCCGCAGCCGAGCCACGAACTCCGCGGTTTCCGGCATGGCCGGCGCCCGATAGGGCTGATGCAGATAGTCGACCGTGGCCGGCAACAACAGGTCCGGCCGCGTCGTCAGGGCGGCCAGCATCAGCGCGGCCCGGCCGGCGTTGGCCGCCGCATCGGCGTGCGGAACCGAATCGGGCAGCAAGCGGCGTACCTGCGCGGTTGTCGCCCGGGTGGCGGGCACGAAGACCACCGGCTTGAGTGAGTCGACCGGCTGAAGGCGAACCGCGCGGGCCGCCCCATCCTCCGTCCAGGCCACCGTCAAGCCACCGAGCAGGCAGGCCGCGACGTTGTCCGGGTGGCCTTCCATCTCCGCGGCCAGCTTGAGCAGCGCAGCGTCGTCGAGTCGGCACTCGACGTCGAGTCGGCACTCGCCGTCGGCAACCAGCGCCCGGGCGGCCAGCAGACCGGCGATGATCGCGGCGGCGGACGAGCCCAACCCGCGGGCGTGCGGAATCCGGTTGGTGCAGGAAATGCGCAGGCCAGCCGGCCGTACGCCGAGTCGGTCCAGGCCGCTGAGCACGGTGCAGGCGATCAGGTGCCGGTCGCCGCGAGGCAGCCGGTCGGCACCCTCCCCGACGATGTCCACGGCGACGCCAGAGCTCGCCACCGAGACGGCCACGTCGTCGTAGAGGGCCAGCGCCAGCGCCAGCGCGTCGAACCCGGGGCCGAGGTTGGCGCTCGTGGCGGGCACTCGCACATGCACGGTCCCGGTGGTAAGCCGCCCAGTGGCGAGGCCCGGAGCCGGCCGGGTCATAGGTCCAGCGCCGCAGCCGCCGCCGACACCTCCGCCGGGATGGTCACCGGCCGCGGCGCCCCGGCGATCGCCCACTCCGGATCCTTGAGCCCGTGCCCGGTCACCGTGCACACCACCCGTCGCCCCGGGGACAGCGAACCGTCCGCGGCAGCCTGTAGCAGCCCGGCGACGGAGGCTGCCGACGACGGCTCGACAAAGACGCCTTCGCGCCGGGCGAGCCTGCGGTAGGCCTCGAGGATCTGCCGGTCGGTCACTGCCTCGATGGCACCGCCGGAGGCGTCCCGCGCAGCCAGCGCCTGCTGCCACGATGCCGGGTTGCCGATGCGGATGGCGGTGGCAATCGTCGTCGGGTTGCGCACGGCCTTGCCGGTCACGATCGGAGCCGCGCCGGCGGCCTGAAATCCCCGCATGACCGGCCGGTGCGACGACACCCCGTCGGCGGCGTACTCGACATAGCCCTTCCAGTACGCCGTGATGTTGCCGGCGTTGCCGACGGGCAGGCAGTGCACGTCCGGGGCGTCGCCGAGGGTGTCACAGATCTCGAACGCCGCGGTCTTCTGGCCCTCGATCCGGAACGGGTTAACGCTGTTGACCAGCGACACCGGGTACTTGCTGGCCAGCTCCCGCGCCAGCTCCAGGCAGTCGTCGAAGTTGCCGTCGACCTGCAACAGCCGCGCTCCGTGCACCAGCGCCTGCGCCAGCTTGCCCATGGCAATCTTGCCGCTGGGCACCAGGACGGCGCACACCAGGCCGCTGCGAGCGGCGTACGCGGCGGCGCTGGCCGAGGTGTTGCCGGTGGAGGCGCAAATGACCGCCCGACTGCCTTCCTCCACCGCCTTGGAGAATGCGACCGTCATCCCGCGGTCCTTGAAGGACCCAGTTGGGTTGGCCCCCTCCACCTTGAGGTGGACCTCGCAGTCCGTCAGCGACGACAGATGCGCCGCCGGCACCAGCGGCGTACCGCCCTCGCGCAAAGTGATGATCGGGGTGTGCTCGGTCACGGGCAGCCGGTGTCGGTACTCCTTGATGATGCCGCGCCAACCGGCTCGGCCGATCGGTGGTGATTCCGGCTGCATCACCGGTCCTGCCCCTCGACTCGCATGACGCTGGCCACCGCTCGGACGACGTCGAGGTCGCGCAGGGCGGCCACGGTGGCAGCCAGCGCCGCGTCGGTGGCGGCGTGCGTGACGATCACCAGGGTGGCGTCGTCGCCGTGGCCCTCCTGGCGGACCACGCGGATGGAGACGTCGTGGGCGGCGAAAACGCTGGCCACATTAGCCAGCACGCCGGCTTTGTCGGCCACGTCCAGGCTGACGTGGTAGCGGGTCACCGTCTCCCCCATGGGTCGCACCCGCAGGTCGGCGTACGCCGATTCGCCGGCACCGCGGGCCCCGCTGAGCAGGTTGCGGGCGACCGCCACCACGTCCCCCATGACCGCCGCCGCGGTCGGGGCGCCGCCGGCACCGCGGCCGTAGAACATCAGCTCACCGCTGGCGGCGCCCTCCACGAAGACCGCGTTGAACGCCTCGCGCACCCCGGCCAGTGGGTGGCTGCGCGGGATCATCGCCGGGTGCACCCGCACGCCGACGCTGCGGTCAGTTTCCGACCGCTCGGCGATGGCCAGCAGCTTGACCGTGCAGCCCATCGCCGCGGCGCTGGCCACATCGGCAGCGGTCACGTCGGCGATGCCCTCGCGGTGCACCTGGTCGACTTGGATCCGGGTGTGAAAGGCGATCCCGGCCAGGATGGCCGCCTTGGCGGCGGCGTCGAAGCCGTCGATGTCCGCACTCGGGTCGGCCTCGGCGTACCCGAGGGCGGTGGCCTCGTCCAACGCCTCGTCGAACCCGGCGCCGGTCTCATCCATCCGGGTGAGCACGAAGTTGGTGGTGCCGTTGACGATTCCGAGGACGCGGCTGATCCGATCACCGGCCAGCGACTCACGCAGGGGGCGCAGCAGCGGGATGGCGCCGGCGACACTGGCCTCGAAGTACAGGTCGGCGCCGAACGACCGGGCCGCCTGGTACAGGGTCGCGCCGTCGCTGGCCAGCAGCGCCTTGTTGGCCGTCACCACCCCCCGGCCGCGTCGCAACGCGGAGAGGACCAGCGCGCGCGCCGGCTCGATGCCGCCGATCACCTCGACGACGATGTCGACGTCGTCGCGCTCTACCAGGCCGGCCGCGTCCGCGGTGAACAGGCCCGGGTCCACCGGCAGGTCGCGGACCCGCTGCGGTCGACGGACGGCGATCCCGGCTAGCTCCAGCGGCGCCCCGATGCGGGCGGTCAGATCCGCGGCCGAGTCGTGCAGCAGCCGGACGACCTCGCTGCCAACGATGCCGCAGCCCAGCAGGGCGATCCGCAGTGGCCGACCGTCGACAACCGGGGTCACGGCAGCCGCCGCAACAACAGCAGGCCCACGCCGACACCAGCCACCAGTACGACGAGCTCGGCCACCGCGGTGGCGAGGCGACCGTTGACCAACGCAACCGCCCCGGCGGCAGCCACGACGAGCAGGCCGACGATGAGGGCGGCCGTCACCGACCGCCGGGCTCCCGTGGTCATGCCTCGTCTTCCGTGTCAAGGTCTTCCGTGTCAAGGTCTTCCGTGTCGAGGTCTTCCGTGTCGAGCTCTGCGGTGTCGAGCCCTGCGGCGTCGAGCCGCAGCAGGTCGTCCTCAGTCTCCCGCCGTACGAGCACCCGCGCCTGACCATTCCGAACGGCGATCACCGGTGGGCGAGGAACGTGGTTGTAGTTGCTAGCCATCGAGCGGTGGTAGGCCCCGGAGGCCGGCACCGCCAGCAGGTCCCCCGGTGCCAGGTCCGCGGCCAGGGCAACGTCGTGGACGACGATGTCGCCGCTCTCACAGTGCTTTCCGCAGACGGTGACCACCCGGGGCGGGGCGGTGGAGGTGCGCGAGGCCAGCACGGCGGTGTAGTGCGCGTCGTACAGCGCGGTGCGGATGTTGTCGCTCATCCCGCCGTCGACACTGACGTAGGTGCGCAGGCCGGGCAGCTCCTTGACCGTGCCGACCTCATACAGCGTGACCGTCGTCGGACCACTGACCGCTCGACCGGGTTCGACCCCGAGCCTGGGTACGGCGAGCCCGGCCGTCGCACACTCGGCGGTGACGACCGCGCGCAACCGGTCGGCAACCTCCTCGACCGGCAGCGGCGCGTCCTCGGAGGTGTAGGCGATGCCGAGACCGCCGCCGAGGTTGAGCTCCGGCAGCTCGACGCCGTGCTCGGCGCGCACCTCCGCCAGCAAGCCGACCATCCGGTGCGCCGCCAGCCGGAACCCCGAGGTGTCGAAGATCTGCGAGCCGATGTGGCAGTGCAGGCCGACTAGCTCCAACGACGGCAGGGCCAGCACGCGCCGGACCGCCTCGGCCGCGGCGCCGGCGGCCAACGAGAATCCGAACTTCTGGTCCTCCTGCCCGGTGGCGACGTAGGAGTGGGTGTGCGCCTCCACGCCGGGGGTGACCCGGATCAGCACGCGCTGGCGCACACCTGCGGCCTCGGCGATGAACGCCAGCCGGGCCAGCTCCTCGAACGAGTCGAGCACCACCCGGCCGACGCCGGTGGTCACCGCCCGCCGCAGCTCCTCGACCGACTTGTTGTTGCCGTGAAACAGGATCCGGTCGGCCGGGAAGCCGGCGCGCTCGGCGACGGCCAGCTCCCCGCCGGTGCACACGTCCAGGGAAAGCCCCTCGGCGGCCACCCAGCGGGCGACCGCGACACAGAGGAACGACTTGCCCGCGTAGTAGACGTCGCCGTCGGCGGCACCGGCTCTGAACGCGACGCGCCACTGGCGGCACCGCTCCCTGAAGTCATCCTCGTCCAGCACGTACGCCGGGGTGCCGTACTCGAGCGCCAGGTCGCGGACGTCGACGCCGCCGATCGCCAACACGCCGCCGACGCGACCGGCGGTGCGCGGCCAGACGGTCGGGTCGAGGGTCAGGCCGACCCGCGGTTGCAACATGGTCATCGCCGTCACATCCGGTCAGGCGCGCTCACGCCGAGCAGGCCGAGCCCATTGGCCAGCACCACCCGGGTCGCCTCGCACAGCCAGAGCCGAGCCCGGCCGAGGTCGCTCGCCGGCTCGTCACCCTGCGGCAGCACCCGGCAGGCGTCGTAGAACCGGTGATAGGTGCCGGCGAGCTCTTCCAGGTACCGGGCGACCCGGTGCGGCGCCCGCAGTTCGGCGGCCGAGGCCACCACCCGAGGGAAGTCCCCGAGCGCCCGCAGCAGCTCGCCCTCGCGCTCGTGGGACAGCAGCTCGGGGTGGAAGGCGGCAGGGTCGCCCCGCTCCACGCCGAGCTCCGCGGCGGTGCGCAGCAGCGAGGCGATCCGGGCGTGCGCGTACTGGACGTAGAACACCGGGTTGTCGTTGGTCTGCCGAGTCAGCAGGTTCAGGTCGAGGTCGAGCGCAGAGTCGGTGGAGGACCGGGCCAGGGCGTACCGCGCGGCGTCCTTGCCCACGGCGGCAAGCAGGTCTTCCAGGGTGACGACGTTGCCCGCCCGCTTGCTCATCCGCACCGGCTGGCCGTCACGGTAGAGGTTGACCAACTGCCCAATCAGGACCTCGACGTTGGCGTCCGGGTCGTCCCCGGCGCAGGCGGCCAGTGCCCTCAACCGGTTGACGTAGCCGTGGTGGTCGGCGCCGAGCAGGTAGACGCAGACGTCGAAGCCCCGGTCGCGCTTGTCGACGTAGTAGGCGGCGTCGGCGGCGAAGTACGTCGTGGTGCCGTCGCTCTTGACCAGCACCCGGTCCTTGTCGTCGCCGAAGTCGCTGGTGCGCAGCCAGACCGCGCCATCGAGCTCGTAGACGTGGCCCTGCCCGCGCAGGCGCTCGATCGCCTCGATGATCTTCCCGGTCTCGTGCAGCGTGCGTTCGCTGAAGTAGACGTCGAAATGCACGCCGAAGTCGGCCAGGCTTTCCTTAATCTGGGCAAACATGAGGTCGAGCCCGTCCGCCCGAAACGTCGCCAACTGCTCGTCGACCGACCGATCCAGCAGGCCCGGATGCAGCGCGAGCACCTCGGTGGCGATCTCGTGCACGTGGGCCCCCGCGTAGCCGTCCGCCGGCCCCGGCTGCCCGGTGGCGGCGGCGCGCAGCGACTCGGCGTACCGGTCGATCTGGACGCCAGCGTCGTTGAAGTAGTACTCCCAGGTGACCTTGGCACCAGCGGCCTCGAGCAGGCGGCCGAGGGCGTCGCCGACCGCTGCCCAGCGCACGTGCCCGATGTGCAGGGGGCCGGTCGGGTTGGCCGAGACGAATTCCAGGTCGATGTGTTGGCCGGTGAGCACGCCGGTCCGGCCGTACGCCGCGCCGGCGGTGGCCACCGCGCGGGCCAGCTCACCCTGGGCGGCCTCGTCGAGGGTGATGTTGAGGAACCCGGGGCCGGCGACGGCCACGGCTGAGACTCCCGAGGTCTTGCGCAGTTCGGTGGCCAGAATCTCGGCGACCTCACGCGGCGCCCGCCGCGCCGGCTTGCCGAGTTGCATCGCGATGTTGGTGGCATAGTCGCCGTGGGCGCGCACCTTGGGCCGCTCCACCACCGCCCGGGCCGGGACCTCCACGACCAGGTCACCGGCGTCGACCGCCTGCCGGACCGCCGCCAGCACGGCAGCACTGAGCTCGGCCGGAGTCACTGGCTGAGGCTATCGCAGCGGGCGGCTCCGTCCGCCGGTCAGGCCGGCCGGTCAGGGACCTGGAGCGCCGGCGGGGCCGGCCAGCCTGCGGACGATGTCGATCAAGTCGTCCGGGTCGAAAGGTTTGGTCAGGTAGGCGTCCACCCCGATCCTCGTCCCCCGCTGCAGGTCGGCCTCCTGAGCGCGCGCGGAGAGCAGTACCACCTTGATATCGGCGGTGGCCGGGTCGGCGCGCAAGCGCTGCGCGGTCGCCCAGCCGTCCAGCCGCGGCATCATCACGTCCAGCGTCACGACGGCCGGTTGGACGGCGGCGGCCTTAGCCAGGGCGTCGAGTCCGTCGACGGCCGTGGCCACCTCGAAGCCTTCCAGCTCGAGATTGAGCGTGATCAACCCGCGGATCGTCTCGTCGTCGTCAACGACGAGCACCTTGACGGCGTCCCGGCCCACGCACCGGACAGTAGCGGGGGCCACGGCTGGTAATCTTGTTGATCCCGAGCCCCCGTAGCTCAGGGGATAGAGCACCGCCCTCCGGAGGCGGGTGCGCAGGTTCGAATCCTGCCGGGGGCAC
>Ga0207930_1000410_pt1 | contig 13013 bp, 9 predicted proteins | sample NGESurshal092012_7_FD_184477 | JGI IMG/M metagenome (GOLD analysis project Ga0207930, IMG submission 184477) | Arctic peat soil microbial communities from Barrow, Alaska - NGEE Surface sample 210-3 shallow-092012 (SPAdes) | ecosystem: Environmental > Terrestrial > Soil > Wetlands > Peat ... | reverse complement strand
TTCCCGCCGGGGCCGCCTCCGTCCCGGCCCCGGCGCCGGCCGACCTGATCACCGTGACCATCGACAACGTCGCGGTCCAGGTGCCCAAGGGCACGCTGGTGATCCGGGCCGCAGAGCTCGCCGGCATCCAGATCCCGCGGTTCTGCGACCACCCGTTGCTCGACCCGGTTGGCGCCTGCCGGCAGTGCATCGTCGAGGTCGAGGGCCAGCGCAAGCCGCTGACCTCTTGTACGACGACCTGCACTGACGGCATGGTCGTGCGCACCCAGGTCACCTCGGCGGTGGCGGAGAAGGCGCAGCGCGGCATCATCGAGCTGTTGCTGATCAACCATCCGCTGGACTGCCCGGTCTGCGACAAGGGCGGCGAGTGCCCGCTGCAGAACCAGGCGATGAGCACCGGCAGTGCCGTCTCGCGCTTCCACGATGTCAAGCGCACCTTCCCCAAGCCCATCGCGATCAGCTCGCAGGTGCTGCTCGACCGGGAGCGCTGCGTGCTCTGCGCCCGCTGCACCCGGTTCTCCCAGCAGATCGCCGGCGACCCGTTCATCGAGATGTTCGAGCGCGGTGCCCTGCAGCAGGTCGCGATCTACACCGATCAGCCGTTCGAGTCCTACTTCTCCGGCAACACCGTGCAGATCTGCCCGGTGGGTGCGCTCACCGGTGCGGCGTACCGCTTCCGCGCCCGGCCCTTCGACCTGGTCTCCACCCCGACCGCGTGCGAGCACTGCGCGTCCGGCTGTGCGATGCGCACCGACTGGCGCCGCGGGAAGGTGCTGCGCCGGCTGGCCGGCGATGACCCAGAGGTCAACGAGGAGTGGAACTGCGACAAGGGCCGGTGGGCCTTCACCTACGCCACGGCCACCGACCGGCTGACCATGCCGCTGGTCCGGGACCGGGCCACCGGCCGGCTGGAGCCGGCGTCCTGGCCGGAGGCGTTCGCCGTCGCTGCGGACGGGCTGGCCGCCGCGCAGGGCCGGGCCGGGGTGCTCACCGGTGGCCGGCTGACCACCGAGGACGCCTACGCCTACGCCAAGTTCGCCCGGGTGGCGCTACGCAGCAACGACGTCGACCTGCGAGCCCGGCCCCACTCGGCCGAGGAAGCCGACTTCCTCGCCGCCCGGGTTGCCGGGACCGGGCTCGGCGTCCGCTACGCCGACCTGGAGCGGGCCAGCGGCGTGCTGCTCGTCGGGCTCGAGCCCGAGGAGGAGTCGCCCATCCTGTTCCTGCGGCTGCGCAAGGCTGCCCGCAAGCGCGGCGTGCCGCTGTTCTCGGTGACGCCGTTTGCGACCCCGAGCGTGCAGAAGGCGTTCGGGCGGCTGTTGCGAGCGGCGCCCGGCACCGAGGCGGAGTTCTGCGACGCCCTGCTTGACGGCAGCCCGGACAGCGGGCTGGACGCCGCCGGGCGCGACGCGGCGGCCATGCTGCGCGCCGGCGGCGCGGTGATCCTGGCCGGCGAGCGGCTGGGGGCCCAGGCCGGTGCCCTGTCCGCGGTGGCCCGGCTCGCCGATGCCACCGGAGCGCGACTGGCCTGGGTGCCTCGGCGAGCCGGCGAGCGCGGCTCGGTCGAGGCCGGCGCGCTGCCAAACCTGCTTGCCGGTGGCCGCTTGGTGGCGGATCCTGCCGCCCGGGCCGAGGTGGAGGCCGCCTGGGGGGTCCGGCTGCCGGCCGAACCGGGCCGGGACACCGCCGGCATCCTGGCCGCCGCAGCGGCCGGTGATCTGCACGCGCTGCTGGTGGGCGCGGTGGACCCGGCTGACCTGCCCGACCCGGCGCAGGCCATCGCCGCGCTCGACGCCGTACCGTTCCTGGTCAGCCTCGAGCTGCGGGCCAGCGCCGTCACCGAGCGGGCGGACGTGGTCTTCCCGGTGGCTCCGGTGGTGGAGAAGGCCGGCACGTTTTTCGACTGGGAGGGCCGGGCGCGCCCGTTCGAGGTGACGCTGGCGCAGACCGGGGCGCTGCCGGACCTGCGGGTGCTGCACGGCATCGCCGAAGAGATGGCCGCCGACCTGGGGTTGCCCGATGTCGCCGCCGCCCGCCGCGAGTTGACCGCGCTCGGCCGGTACGCGGGGCCGCGTCCGCCCGCACCGAGTGCTCCCGCCGCCGAGGTCCCGCGGGTGCCGCCCGGCGCCGCGGTGCTGGCGACCTGGCACTGGCTGCTGGACCTGGGCCGCCTGCAGGACGGCGAGCCGCACTTGGCTGGCACCGCCAAGCAGCCGCGGCTGCACCTGTCCCCCGGTACGGCGCAGGAGATCGGCGCCCGAGACGGTGAGCCGGTGACGGTGTCCACGTCGCGCGGCCGGGTCACGCTGCCGCTGGTGTGTGCCGACCTGCCGGACCGCGTGGTCTGGCTCCCGACCAACTCGCCGGGCTCCGCCGTCCGCCGCGACCTCGGGGTGGACGCGGGCGCCGTCGTCACGATCACCGCTGGCGGGCTGGCATGACCCAAGCCGTGCTCGCCGAGCCGGCACCGCTGCCGCTGCCGGACTTCGGCAGCGAGCCGTGGTGGCTGATCATCATCAAGGTGCTGTTCGTCTTCGTCTTCCTGCTCGTGCTCACCCTGCTGACGATCTGGGGGGAGCGTCGGGTGGTGGCCCGGATGCAGCAGCGGCTCGGGCCGAACCGGACGGGTCCGTTCGGGGTCCTGCAGGGGCTCGCCGACGGCCTCAAGCTGGCGTTCAAGGAGGACATCATCCCGGCCATGGCCGACCGGCCGGTCTACCTGCTGGCCCCGATCGTGTCGACCATCCCGGCGTTCCTGGCTTTTTCGGTGATCCCGTTCGGCCCGACGGTGTCGATCTTCGGGCACCGCACCGCACTGCAGCTGACCGACCTGCCAGTGGGCGTGCTGTTCATCCTGGCGATGTCCTCGCTCGGCGTGTACGGCATTGTGCTCGCCGGTTGGGCCAGCGGCTCGACGTACCCGCTGCTCGGCAGCCTGCGCTCGGCCGCCCAGATGATCAGCTACGAAGTGTCGATGGGCCTGGCATTGGTGGCGGTGTTCCTCTACGCCGGCTCGCTGTCGACCAGCCAGATCGTCGACGCCCAGCGCAGCCGGTGGTTCATCATCGCCGTGCCGATCTCGTTCGTGATCTACGGCATCTCCTGCGTCGGTGAGACCAACCGGGCGCCGTTCGACCTGCCGGAGGCGGAGAGCGAGCTCGTCGGCGGCTTCCACACCGAGTACTCCTCGCTGAAGTTCGCGATGTTCTTTCTGGCGGAGTACATCAACATGATCACCGTCTCAGCGGTGGCGACGACGCTGTTCCTCGGGGGATGGCGGGCGCCCTGGCCGCTCAGCCTGTTCAGCTGGGCCAATGCCGGCTGGCTGCCGATGCTGTGGTTCGTCGCCAAGCTGTGCATCTTCCTGTTCATCTTCATCTGGCTGCGCGGCACGATGCCGCGGCTGCGCTACGACCAGTTCATGCACCTGGGCTGGAAGGTGCTGGTCCCCGGTGCCCTGGTCTGGCTGCTGCTGGTGGCCACCGCCCGGGCGCTGAGCTTCCGGGACTTCCTGCTCTACGCCGGCGTACCGGCCGCGGTGGTCCTGCTGGCCTGGGCGTTCTGGCCAACCGGGGGGCGCCAGGATCGCCCACCCCCGCCGGTCGAGCGCGGCACCCCGCCGCGCTACCCGGTCCCGCAGCTTGACGCGGAGCCGCTGCGGCGCTCGGCCGGCAAGGAGGTCACCCGTGCTTGACTCCGTCAAGGGCTTCGGCATCACCTTCGGGACGATGTTCAAGAAGGTCAACACCGAGTCCTATCCCGAGGACAAGCGGCCGACGGCACCGCGCTACCACGGGCGGCACCTGCTCAACCGGCACCCCGACGGCCTGGAGAAGTGCATCGGCTGCGAGCTGTGCGCCTGGGCCTGCCCGGCGGACGCGATCTACGTCGAGGGCGGGGACAACACCGAGGAGGCCCGCTACTCGCCGGGTGAGCGGTACGGCGCCGTCTACCAGATCAACTACTTGCGCTGCATCTTCTGCGGGCTGTGCATCGAGGCCTGCCCGACCCGTTCGCTGACGATGACCAACGACTACGAGCTGGCGGACGACTCCCGGCACGACCTGATCTACACCAAGGACATGCTGCTCGCCCCGCTGGCGCCGGGCATGGAGCAGCCGCCGCACCCGATGCGGCTCGGCACTGTCCAGGACTACTACGCCGGGGCCGGGAACGTGACCGCGACGGTCCCCGGCGACCCGGCCAGTGACGGCGGCGGAGGGCGGGCATGAGCACCGTGACCACCGCGACGGCCACCGCGACGGCCACCGTGCTGGCCGCGTCGCCGCAGACGTCGGTGTCGGAGGCGGTGGTGTTCTGGATTGTCGCGCCGGTGGCGATCGCAGCGGCGCTGGCGATGGTGTTCAGTCGGCACGCCGTGCACGCGGCGCTGCTGCTGGTCGTGGACTTCTTCTGCCTGGCGGTGCTGTACGCCGCCCAGGACGCCCCGTTCCTGGCCGCCGTCCAAGTGATCGTCTACACCGGCGCCATCATGATCCTGTTCCTGTTCGTGCTGATGCTGGTCGGGGTCGACTCCAGTGACTCGCTGGTGGAGACGCTGCGCGGGCAGCGGGTGGCCGCCGCCGCGCTGGCCCTGGGCTTCGTCGTGCTGCTCATCGGCGCGATCGGCAGCGCCACCCTGCAGATGCCGTCGCAGGGTCTGGCGGCGGCCAACGCCGAGGGCAACGTGATCGGTATCGCCCGGCTGCTGTTCACTCGCTACGTCTTCGCCTTCGAGGCGACCAGCGCCCTGCTGATCACCGCCGCCTTGGGTGCGATGGTGCTGGCGCACAAGGAACAGGTAGTGCCCAGGGTCAGCCAGCGGGAGATGTCCCGGCGGCGGTTCGCAGGCCCGCACCCCACGCCGTACCCGAGTCCTGGCGTCTTCGCCCGGCACGACGCGGTGGACACCCCGGCGCTGCTGCCAGACGGCACCGCCGCCGAGCCGCGGCCGCCGGTGCTGGAGGGCAGCTCCAACCAAGCCGGTAGGGCGGGTGACCCCGCTCGCCCGGGTGCCACCGGGAGCGGGTCATGACCCCGGCGTACTACCTGTTCCTGTCGGCCATCCTGTTCACGATTGGCGTCCTGGGTTTCCTGCTGCGGCGCAACGCCATCGTGGTGTTCATGTGCGTGGAGCTGATGCTCAACAGCGTGAACCTGTCGTTGGTGACCTTCGCCCGGATGAACGGCACCCTGGACGGCCAGATCATGGCGTTCTTCGTCATGGTGGTGGCCGCCGCCGAAGTCGTGGTCGGACTTGCGATCATCGTCTCGATCTTCCGCACCCGGCGGTCGGCATCGGTGGACGACGCGAACCTGCTGAAGTACTGACCACCCGCACCCCGCGGGAAGCCCGCACCCGAGAGAAAGAAGGACCGTGAAGCCTGCGCTCGCCTATGCGGCGGCCGACGGTACCTTCGCCGCGACCTGGCTGCTGCTGGCGTTTCCGGCGGTCGGCGCGGCGATCCTGCTGCTGGGTGGCCGACGGGCGAACCGCTGGGGTCCGGTGCTGGCCTGTCTGGCCGCCGGGGCGGCGTTCGTCCTCGGGTTGGTGCTCTTCGCCGCCATGCTGGGCCGCGCCGGTGACGACCGCGCGATCAGCCAGCACCTGTTCTCCTGGATCCCGGTCAACGGTTTTCAGGTGGACGCCGGGCTGCTGCTCGACCCGCTGTCGATGTGCTTCGTGCTGCTGGTCACCGGGGTCGGCACGCTGATCCACATCTATGCCCTCGGGTACATGGCGCACGACCCGAACCGCCGGCGGTTCTTCGGTTACCTCAACCTGTTCGTGGTCGCCATGCTGCTGCTGGTCCTGGGCAACAACTTCCTCGCCCTCTACGTCGGCTGGGAGGGCGTCGGCCTGGCGTCGTACCTGCTGATCGGCTTCTGGTCGGCCCGACCCAGCGCCGCCACCGCGGCCAAGAAGGCCTTCATCGTCAACCGGGTCGGGGACGTCGGGCTGTCGATTGCGATCATGCTGATGTTCGCCACCCTGGGCACGACGTCGTACGCCGGGGTGCTCGGCGGCATCGGCGCGCTCGGTGCCAACTCCGGCACGGTGACGGCGATCGCGCTGCTGCTGCTGCTCGGCGCCTGCGGGAAGTCGGCGCAGTTCCCGCTGCAGTCCTGGCTGCTGGACGCGATGGAAGGCCCGACGCCGGTCTCGGCGCTGATCCACGCCGCCACTATGGTCACCGCCGGCGTCTACCTGATCGCCCGGTCCGCCCCGATCTTCAACCTCACTTCCGACGGCCGGCTGCTGGTGACGATCGTCGGTGCGGTCACGTTGGCCATTGGCGCGATCATCGGCTGCGCCTACGACGACATCAAGAAGGTGCTTGCGTCTTCGACGATGAGCCAGATCGGCTACATGTTTCTCGCCGTCGGCCTGGGCCCGGCGGCGTACGCCATCGGCATCCTGCACCTGCTCACCCACGGCTTCTTCAAGGCCACCATGTTCCTCGGCGCCGGCTCGGTCATGCACGGCATGAACGACACCGTCGACATGCGCCGGTACGGCGGGCTGCGCACGGTCATGCCGATCACCTTCTGGACCTTCGCCATGGGCTATCTGGCGATCATCGGGTTCCCGGGCTGGGCCGGCTTCTTCTCCAAGGACAAGATCATTGAGGCGGCGTTCGACAAGGGCGGAACGTCCGGCTGGGTGCTGGGCACCGTGGCGCTCATTGGCGCTGGCGTTACCGCCTTCTACATGACCCGACTCATGATCATGACTTTCTTCGGCGAGCGGCGCTGGGATCCCGACGCGCACCCGCACGAGTCCCCGGCGGTGATGACCGGGCCGATGATCGTGTTGGCGCTCGGCTCGGTGATCTCGGGCTTCGCGCTCACGTTCGGCGGCGGCCTGCAGCAATTCCTGGAGCCGGTGGTCGGCCGCTCCGCCGAGGAGGGCATCCACACGATCTCGCCCACGGTGCTGACGTTGATCACGCTGCTGGTCGTCGCCGGCGGTGCCGCCGCCGCCTACCGGCAGTACGGCACCCAGGCGGTGCCCCGCACCGCTCCGCAGGCCGTCAGTCCGGTCACCGTGGCTGCCCGGCGCAACCTCTACGGCGATGCGGTCAACGAGTCGCTGCTGATGCGTCCGGGTCAATACTTGACCCGCGCGCTGGTCTTCGTCGACGGCCGGGGCGTCGACGGCGTGGTCAACGGGCTCGCGGCCGGGATCGGTGGCAGCTCCGGCCGGTTGCGCCGCGCCCAGACCGGCTTCGTCCGGTCCTACGCGCTGTCGATGTTCGGCGGTGCCGTCCTGGTGCTCGCCGTGCTGCTGCTGGGAAGGCTGGGATGACCGTGACCTCGCCGGTGGGCACGGACTACCCGTGGCTGTTCGTGGTCGGCGGCCTGCCGCTGCTCGGCGCGGTCGTGGTGGCCGCACTGCCGCGCGGCCGCGACGTCCTGGCCAAGCGGACGGCGTTGGTCGTTGCCCTGCTGACGCTGATGGCCACAATCGCCATGGGCGCCGCCTTCGATCCCGGCCGGGGCGGCGGCCAGCAGATGACCTTCCAGTTCGGCCGTTCCTACGCCTGGATCACCAACTTCGGCATCCGGTTCGCCGTCGGGGTGGACGGCATCGCGCTGGTGCTCATCGCGCTCGCCACCATCCTCGTCCCAGTCGTCATCCTCGCTTCCTGGCACGCGGCCGAAGAGAGCCGGCGCAGCGCGAAGACGTTCTTCGCGCTGGTGCTCGTGCTGGAGACCATGATGATCGGCGTCTTCGCGGCCACCGACGTCTTCCTGTTCTACGTGTTCTTCGAAGCCATGCTGATCCCGATGTACTTCCTCATCGGCAGCTACGGCGGCCCGCGCCGGTCCTACGCCGCGGTCAAGTTCCTGCTCTACAGCCTGCTCGGCGGCCTGTTGATGCTGGCCTCGGTGATCGGCCTGTACGTCGTGTCCGGCCAGCAGCTGCCCGGCGGCGGAACCTTCGACTTCGCCACCCTGGCCACCCTGCACATCAGCCCCGGGGTGGAGAAGTGGCTCTTCCTCGGCTTCTTCATCGCGTTCGCGATCAAAGCCCCGCTGTTCCCGTTCCACACCTGGCTGCCCGACGCCGGCGCCGAGGCGCCGACCGGCGGGGCCGTGCTGCTGGTCGGCGTCCTGGACAAGGTCGGCACGTTCGGCTTCATCCGCTACTGCATCCCGCTGTTCCCGAACGCCTCGCGCTACTTCGCTCCGGTGGTGCTCACCCTCGCGGTCATCGGCATCTTCTACGGGGCCTTCCTGGCGATGGGGCAGCGCGACCTCAAGCGGTTCGTCTCCTACACCTCGGTGGCGCACTTCGGCTTCATCGGCATGGGAGTCTTCGCCCTCACCAGCCAGGGCCAGGCCGGCAGCGTGCTGTACATGGTCAACCACGGGCTGTCGACCGGTGCCTTGTTCTTCGTCGTCGGTTTCCTGATCGACCGCCGACGCACCCGACTGGCCGCCGAGTACGGCGGGGTCGGCTCGGTCGCGCCGATGATGGCCGGGGTCTTCCTGGTGGTCGCGCTGGCCACCCTGTCGCTGCCCGGGCTGAGCACCTTCGTCAGCGAGTTCCTGGTGCTGGTCGGCACCTTCACCCGCTACCGGGCGCTGGCCATCGTCGCCACCGTGGGCATCATCCTGGCCGCCCTCTACATCCTGCTCGTGTACCAACGCACGATGACCGGGCCGGTAACCGCCGGCAACGAGCGGCTGCGCGACCTCAATGCCCGGGAGGCCTGGGTGGTGGCCCCGTTGGTCGCGTTGATGTTCGTGCTCGGCGTCTACCCCAAGCCGGTGCTCGATGTGATCACTCCGGCGGTGAACGCCACCCTGGCCCAGGTCAAGGCCCACGACCCGCAGCCCACCAGCGGTGTCCCGGCCGCCGCCGCCCCGGCTTCGGTCCCGGCCGCCGCCGCCCCGGCCTCGGTCCCGACGGTCGCCCCAGCCGCCGTAACGGCCGGGACTGTAACGGCCAGGACTGTAACGGCCAGGACTGTGGACGGAAGCAGCAAGTGACTCCGACGGACATCCCCGCGCCGTCGATCGCCTACGGCCCGCTCTGGCCGATGATCGCGGTCTTCCTCGCCGCCGCGATCGGCGTGCTGGTGGAGGCGTTCGTGCCGGCCCGACGACGGCGGCCGGTGCACCTTGTGGTCGCGCTGGCCGGGCTGACCGGCGGTTTGGTGGCGGTGGCGCTGGTCGCCCGCAACCACGACCACCCGACCCTGATCGCCGAGCGGGCGGTCGCGGTCGACGGGCCGACGCTGTTCATCCAGGGCACGCTGCTGCTGCTCGGCATCGCCGCCGTACTGCTGCTCGGGGAGCGGTCGCTGGACTCCACCGGCGGCACCTTCGTCGCCGCGGCCGCCGTCGTACCCGGCTCCCGGGGGGAGCGCCAGCTCACCGCGTCGTCCACCATGCAGACCGAGGTCTTTCCGCTGGCGATGTTCGCCCTCGGCGGCATGCTGCTCTTCCCGGCGTCGAACAACCTGCTGCTGATGTTCGTCGCGCTGGAGATCCTGTCGCTGCCGCTCTACCTGCTCGCCGGCCTGGCCCGCCGCCGCCGGCTGCTGTCCCAGGAAGCGGCCGTGAAGTACTTCCTGCTCGGCGCCTTCTCCTCGGCGTTCTTCCTCTACGGCATCGCCATGCTCTACGGGTACGCCGGCAGCGTCGACCTGGGTGCGATTTTCACCGCAACCGGCACCGTGGGCAGCAACGACACCCTGCTCTACCTCGGCATTGCCCTGCTCTCGGTCGGCCTACTGTTCAAGATCGGTGCTGCCCCGTTCCAGAATTGGACGCCGGACGTCTACCAGGGCTCACCCACCCCGGTCACCGCGCTGATGGCCTCGGGCACCAAGGTCGCCGCGTTCGGGGCGCTGCTGCGGGTGTTCTACGTCGCCTTCGGACCGGTCCGCTGGGACTGGCGGCCGTTGATGTGGGGCGTCGCGATCCTCACCATGGGCGTGGGCGCCGTACTCGCCATCACCCAGACCGACGTCAAGCGGATGCTCGCCTACTCCTCGATCGCGCACGCCGGCTTCATCCTCACTGGCGTCGTCGCGCTCAACCGCAGCGGCCTGTCCGGCTCGCTGTTCTACCTGCTGGCCTACGGCTTCAGCACGCTGGGCGCGTTCGCCATCGTCACCCTGGTCCGCGATGCCGACGGCGAGGCGACCCACCTGTCGCAGTGGCGCGGACTGGGCCGGCGGTCCCCGGCGCTGGCCGGCATCTTCGCCCTGTTCTTGCTGGCCTTCGCGGGCATCCCGCTGACCAGCGGCTTCACCAGCAAGTTTGCGGTCTTCTCGGCGGCGATCAGCAGCGGGGCGACGGGGCTGGTGGTGGTCGGACTGATCGCCAGCGCCGTGGCCGCCTTCTTCTACGTCCGGGTGATCGTGCTGATGTTCTTCGAGGCCCCGGCCCCGGATGGTCCGACGATCGCGGTCCCGAGCGTGCTGACCTACGGCGCGATCGCGCTGGCGTTCGCCGTCACGGTGGTGCTCGGCGTCATCCCCGGACCGCTGTTCACGCTGGCTGACAAGGCAGCGCTCTTCGTCCGCTGATTGGGCACCGGCGGCGCCCACCAGATCAGATTCGGTACCGCGGCGACCCCGGCTGGATGGGATGCTGGTGTTGCCACCCACGCAGACAGGAGCCCGTATGACGACCCCCGGCTGGGCGGCAGCCCTCGGGCTTGCTGGCCCGGCGGGCAGGGCACGGACTGGCATCGAGGTGCGTGACCGTGATCTCGACGTTGCCGTCCGGGCCGGCTTGGAGTCGGTCGAAAGCATGCTGCGGGACGCGGTCAAGAGCGACTACCCGTTTGTCACCGAAACCTCGCGGCACCTGGTCGACGCCGGTGGCAAACGGTTCCGTCCGCTGCTGGTGCTGCTGGCCAGCCAGTTCGCCGACGCTGGCGCCCCCGGCATCGTCCCGGCCGCAGTCGCGATCGAGCTGACCCACCTGTCCACGCTGTACCACGACGACGTGATGGACGAGGCGGTGATGCGCCGAGGCGCGCAGAGCGCGAACTCGCGCTGGGACAACACCGTCGCCATCCTGACCGGCGACTTCCTGTTCGCTCGGGCTTCGGAGATCACTGCTGATCTCGGCACCGAGGCCACCCGCATCCTGGCCCGCACCATCGCGGTGCTCTGCGAGGGCCAGATCCGGGAGACCGTCGGACCGCTGGAGGGGCAGGACCCGATCCAGCACTACCTGCGGGTGGTGGCCGAGAAGACCGGCTCACTGATCGCCACCTCCGGACACCTCGGCGCCCTGCTGTCCGGTGCCGATGCCGCCACCGTGGAGACTCTCACCCGGTACGGCGAGCGCATCGGCGTCGCCTTCCAGCTCTCCGACGACCTGCTGGACGTGGCCAGCGAGACCGTCCAGTCCGGCAAGACGCCGGGCACCGACCTGCGCGAGGGCGTCCGCACGATGCCGGTGCTCTACGCCCTGGACCCGGCGGCCGCGCCGGACCCGCGGCTCGCAGAGCTGTTGGCCGGCAGCCTGACCGACGACGCGGCGCTGACCGAGGCGCTGAGCCGGCTGCGCGGCCACCCCGCCATGGCGCTGGCTGCCGAGACGCTGTCCACCTGGGCCGAGGACGCCCGCTCCGCGCTGGCACCGCTGCCGGACATCCCGGCCAAAGCCGCGCTGGCCGCGCTCAGCGACTTCGTGGTCGCCCGGACCGGCTGACGTCGCCGGCCCGTCACACCAGCCCGGTGGTCAGCCGGGTCTGCCGCCGGTGGTTGCGCAGTCCGTCGGCGGTCAGCACTGCCAACGCCAGCCACACCAGGGCGAACCCGGCGAGCCGGGCGGGCGGCATCGGCTCGTGCCGGAGCAGCACGCCGATCGCCAGCTGCATGATCGGCGTGACGTACTGCAACAGCCCGATCAACGTCAGCGGAATCCGCGTGGTCGCTGCCCCGAAGAACAGCAGCGGTACGGCGGTCACCACTCCGGCGCCGGCGAGCAGCGCGTCGTGGCCGAGGTCGTGGGGGAGGTCCACGCCGAAGCTGGACGAGCCGCGGGCAGCCAGCACCACGAGGTACCCCAGCGCCGGCAGGAACAGCACGCTGGTCTCGACGGTGAGCCCCTCTAGTGCGCCGGCGTTGGCCTGCTTCTTCAGCAGGCCGTAGCAGCCGAAGCTGCCGGCCAGCGTCAGAGCGATCACTGGTACGTGCCCGTAGTCCGCGGTCAGGACGGCCACGGCCAGGGCGGCGATGCCGACGGCGATCCACTGCGGTCGGCGCAGCCGCTCGCGCAGCACCACGACGCCGAGCACCACGGTGACCAGCGGGTTGACGAAGTAGCCGAGCGAGGTCTCCACCACCTGCGCGCTATTGACGCCGTAGATGTAGACGCCCCAGTTCGCCGACAGCACGACCGCTGCCAGCGCAAGGCGGCGCAGGGCCGCCGGCTGGCGCAGCAAGGCCGGCAGGTCAGTGCTGGCGCGGCGTACGGCGAACAAGGCGATGACGACCAGCAGCGACCACACGATCCGGTGCGCGAGGATCTCCACCGCGCCGGCCGGACGCAGCAATGGCCAGTAGAGCGGGAACAGGCCCCAGAGGCCGTAGGCGGCTAGGCCGTAGACCAGACCTCGCCGCTGCGTCGACATCCGCGCGACGCGACCGGCCCGCTGGCGAGCGGCCGGCTACCCGATCCGCCAGGTGTCGCCGCTGGTGAGCAGGTCCTGCAGTTCGGCCGCACCGGAGCGCGCCTGCGCGGTTTCGATCTGGTCGCGCATCAAGTCGTCGTACACCGGCCGGTCGACGGAGCGGAAGATGCCGAGGGGGGTTGGCCCGTCGACTTCCAGTCGGGACAGCATGAACGACAGGCCCGGATGGGCGTGCTCGGCGTCGTGAATGAGCAACGCCTGCTCGCCGACCTCAGCGACGTCGACGAACTCCAGCTGACCCTGGGTGGTCATCCGGACACCGCGCTGGCCGTCCCGGCCGAACCGGATGGGACTGCCGTGCTCGAGTCGGATCAGGTGGTCGTCGCGGGTGTCCGGGTTCTTC
>Ga0207930_1000407_pt1 | contig 13107 bp, 14 predicted proteins | sample NGESurshal092012_7_FD_184477 | JGI IMG/M metagenome (GOLD analysis project Ga0207930, IMG submission 184477) | Arctic peat soil microbial communities from Barrow, Alaska - NGEE Surface sample 210-3 shallow-092012 (SPAdes) | ecosystem: Environmental > Terrestrial > Soil > Wetlands > Peat ... | reverse complement strand
GAACGCCAGCGACATCCGCTGAAGGTGCGCGTACACCGCCGCGCGCAGGTCGTGCATCACGCGCTGACCGACCTGGTTCGAGATCCAGGTCTGCGCCACTCCTATCACGCCGGTGATCACGGCCAGCGCGATCATCCCGCCCACCAGCCACGACAGCAGCGTGAGGTCGTGTTTGAGGATCCCCTTGTTGACCGCTTCGCGCAGCAGGAACGGCGTGGCGATGCTGAGGACCGAGCCGAGCACGATCAGGCCGAGCAGCAGGCCGAGGCGCACGCGGTAGGGGATGAACAGGCGTCCGATCCGCCGCAGCGAGACGGCTTTGTCGGGGACGTCCTCGGGACGCAGCTTCGGCGGCGGCGTGTGGTGGCCTCCACCACTGCGTCCCTGGGCGAAGGGCTGGCTGCTCACGCGTTGACTCTAGCCGCGCGTCAGCCGGCGCCGTAGGAGTCGGCCCACGGGTCCAGCCACGGCAGCTGCGGATCGAGCTGCTCGATGGTGGGCGGCTGGCGACCGCTGAGGTCGCTCGGCGGGCCCGCTCCGTCGAGGACACGCTCGGCCGTCTCGGCGCTGCCCGTGCGCATGCCGTTGATGAACGCCTTCAGCAGCGCCGTTTCGATCGCCAGCGAGTCCTTGTCGGTCAGCTCCAGCGCCAGGCGCTGGCGCAGCTCCTGCTCGATCGGAGCGACCGATTCGCTTGCCAGCTCGACGATCCTCTCCGAATCTCCGTCTTCAGCCATGTGCGCCTCCTTTGTCTTGATTCTCCCGGATCGGGTCGCCCGTCGTCTCTTGTCGGCTGCGGCGACACTCCAGCGGTGGGATCGGCGCCCGCGCTGGGGTACCCTCGGAGATGCCGTGACGCACGCAAAGGCAATCCCCTGCTGCTGATGACCGCCGGATTCGGAGGTCACGCGGGCACCGCGCGGCTGAGCGCCGCGGAGATCAGGGTGCTCGGCTGCCTGCTGGAAAAGCAGCGCACGACGCCCGACGCCTATCCGCTGTCGCTCAACGCGTTCCGGCTGGCGTGCAACCAGTCGACCAACCGCGATCCGGTCGTCGACTACGACGACGCGCTGTTGCGCGACGCCCTGCATCGCCTGGAGCGACGCGGCCTGGTGCGCCTGGCCAGCGGCGCCGGCAGCCGCGCCGCCAAGTACCGCCACCTGCTCGCGGAAAGGCTGCCGATGGACTCGGCCGAGCAGGCGGTCATGTGCGTGCTGATGCTGCGCGGGGCGCAGACCCCCGGCGAGCTCAAGCAGCGCGCCGAGCGGATGCACTCCTTCGGCGACCTGGCCGAGGTGCACGACACGCTCGCCCGGCTGATCGAGCGCGAGCTCGCCGTCCGCCTCACGCGCCGTCCGGGACACAAGGAGGAGCGCTACGCGCAGTTGCTGCAGGAGGAGTCACAGGCGCAGGATCTCGAGCGCAGCGCTCCCGCCGCGGCGTCCTTGCCTGCGCTCGCGAGCGCTGCCGGCGCAAACGGCGCTTTCGTCGCCGAGCCGCCCGTGCGAGAAGCGTCGCCCGGCGGCGAGGACGCGGCCGTGCGTGCGCTGCAGGAGCTCTCCGCGCGCGTCGGGCGCCTGGAGCGCGAGCTGGCCGATCTGCGCGCGGCCGTCGATCCACCCAGCTCGGTGCCCGCGCCATGAGCCACGCCGCGCTGCTGCTCGCCTCGACGTCCGACACCGCGACGGGCGTCGGCATCCCGCTGGCGCTCGCCGCCGGTCTGGTCTCCTTCCTGTCGCCGTGCGTGCTGCCGATCGTGCCCGGCTACCTGTCGACGGTGATCGGCGTCACGCCCAACGACCTGAAGGAGGGCGTCGGGGTCAAGCGCGTGCTGGTTCCCAGCCTGCTGTTCATCGCGAGCTTCTCGATGATCTTCATCCTCCTGGGTCTCAGCGCGACCGTGATCGGCTCCACGCTCAACGACCACAAACAGCTGCTCGAGCGCATCGGCGGCGGCGTGATCATCGCGCTCGGCTTGATCTTCCTCGCCAGCCCGTTCGTGCGCCTGCTCAACCGTGAGTGGCACTCGGAGTCGCTGCTGCGCTTGGCCGGCCGCGGCGGGCCGCTGGTCGCCGGCGCCGCCTTCGCGATCGCCTGGACGCCGTGCACGAGCATCACGCTCGGCGCGATCCTCACGCAGGCCGCGATCTCCCACTCCGCCGCGCACGGCGCGCTGCTGCTGGCCTTCTACTCGGCCGGGCTGGCGATCCCGTTTCTCTTGATCGCGCTCGCGTTTGAGCGCATGACCGGGGCGCTGGCGGTCGTCAAGCGCAACTTCCCCACGATCATCGCGGTCGGCGGGATGGTGATGATCGTGCTCGGGGTGCTGATCATCACCGGCGAGTTCACCGTGCTCAACGCGCAGGCAAATTCATGGCTGCAGGGGACGGGGCTGGACGTCTCGGGGATCTGACGGTGCTGCGCCACGCACGGCTCGGGCGCGCTCTGGGAGCGCTGCTTCTCGCGGGCGGCGTCCTCGGGGCGGCTTCGACGTTCGCTGTCGCACCCGTCTCCCAGGCCAGCGAATCTGGCGCCCTTTGCGCTGAAGCGACTTACCTCCAAGTGCAGTTTGGCACCGTCGGTGACCCGTTCGCCTACTCAGAAGGACTCGGCTGCCTGCCCTTGCGCGTTCGCGGCCGCCATCGCTGGCGTCGCTCAGGCCGCTACGCGGTGGTCGTCAGCCTCGTCGAGGCGCGCGGACACGTCCTGGTGAGGACCGTCGGTCAGGCGACCGTGACCCCGCGCGGTTGATCAGGGGTGAGAGCGCGGCCGAGTCTAGGCTCGCTGCTCGACCGGGCTTGGGCCGTGGAGGCGCCGCTCGCGGTAGCGCCGTTCCCAAGCCTCCTGATTGCGCTTGGCATCGAGCACGAACGGCGAATACCCGATCGCCCTGACGATCGCCCGGTTGATCGCCGAGTCGGGCGAGGGCAGGGGACGCAGAACGTCGACGAACAGCACTACGCGCGTCTCGTCGGTGTCGTTCCACACCTCGTGGTTGAACGTGTCGTCGAAGATCATGCTCTTTCCCTCTTCCCAGTGGCGGATGTCCTCGCCGACGCGGATGCGGCAGGCCTCGGCGTCCTTCGGCACGATCAGGCCGAGGTGGTAGCGCAGCACGCCCTTGTACGGCCCTCGGTGATCGAGGATGTGCTTGCGCGGGGAGAGGATCGAGAACATCGCCGTCTTCATGCCCGGGATCTCACGCATCAGCGCCGCCGTGCGCGGGCACGTCTCGACGCCGAGCTTGGCCTCGAAGCCGTAGCCGTAGAGGAAGTAGGTCTTCCAGCGGTCGTCGTCGGTGATCTCGATCTGGTCCTTTGAGATGTCCTGGAAGTTCGGCAGCGCGTCGCGATCCTCGAGCACGCCTTGCATCTCCTCGCGGATGACCTCCCAGTTGTCCTCGATCTGCGCCACCCACGGGAAGCGCTCGAGCTCGAAGAACGTCGCGTCGCCGACCAGCGAGCGACGGCCGATGAAGCGCTCGATCGGAGCGAGCACGCGTTCGCCCACGGCGATCGTCGTCTCGACAGTCCGCTCCCACAGCGACTTGGACACGCTCACGCCTCCCGTGTTGGCTGCCAGATGCCCGGCCGCCGCCCGCGGCCGTCGTGCGCACACTAGCGAACGGTTTGCGCTCGGCCTGCGGCCCACACGGGTGAGGCGCGTGCGAGTCGCCGGCGCCGGTCTGGCATCCGCGCCGGCGCCTATCGTCAAGTACATGAGCGGTGGGCAATGGCAGACGGCGTCCACGGCGTGAGCGAGCGGGTCGCGCTCGTAACCGGAGGTGGTGGTGGCATCGGTCGCGCGATCGTCCTGGCGCTCGCCGGCACCGGGTGTGCCGTCGCCGTCGGCGATCTGAACCAGGACACGAGCGCAGCGGTCACGCGCGAGGTGCAGTCCTCCGGTGCCAGGGCACTGGCGCTCGCGCTCGACGTCACCGACCCTGCGTCCGTGGCGCAGGCCGTGCGCACGACCGAGAGCGAGCTCGGCCGGATCGAGGTGCTTGTCAACTGCGCCGGCTGGGACGAGTTCCGAGCGTTCGCCGACACCGACGAAGCCTTCTGGCGGCGCGTTATCGCGATCAACTACGAAGGCGTCCTGCGCACGACGCAGGCGGTGCTCGGGGCGATGGCCGAGCGCGGGAGCGGGCGGATCGTGAACATCAGCTCCGACGCCGCGCGCGTGGGCTCGGCGCAGGAGAGCATCTACGCGGGTGCCAAGGCGGGTGTGATCGCCTTCACCAAGACGATCGCCCGCGAAGTCGCCCGCCGCGGGGTCACCGCCAACGTCGTCTGCCCGGGCCCGACCGACACCCCGCTGCTGCGGGCCATGGCCGGCGACGCCGCCGACAGCGAGCGTCTGGTGCAGGCGCTGGAGCGCGCGGTGCCGATGCGCCGCCTGGGCAAACCCGAGGAGGTCGCCGCCGCCGTCAGCTTCCTGGCCTCCGAGCAGGCCTCCTACATCACCGGCCAGACCCTCTCGGTCAGCGGCGGCCTGACGATGGCCTGACGCGACCGGACTCGACCTTTCCGACACGCAAGGAGCCACGCATGGAGCAGCTGACAGACGTCACCTACGAGGTGCACGATGGCCTGTGCTGGATCACGATCGATCGTCCGCAGCGCTACAACTCGTTCACGGCGCACACGGTGGACGAGCTGATCCACTGCTTCAAGCGCGCCTGGGCCGACGCCGAGGTCGGCGTCGTGGCGCTGACGGGCGCGGGGGAGAAGGCCTTCTGCACCGGTGGCGATCAAAAGCAGCGCGCGCAGAGCGGCGACTACGGGCCCTCCGAGAGCGGGCTGTTCGAGATCGAGATGTTGCACCGCGTGATCCGCGACATCCCCAAGCCGGTGATCGCCGCCGTCAACGGCCTGGCGATCGGCGGCGGGCACGTGCTGCACGTCATCTGCGACCTGTCGGTTGCCGCCGAGCATGCGCGCTTCGGTCAGGCCGGGCCCCGCGTGGGCTCCTTCGACGCCGGCTTCGGCACGGGCTTTCTCGCGCGCGTCGTCGGCGAGAAGCGTGCCCGGGAGATCTGGTTTCTATGTCGCAAATACGACGCGCAGGAGGCCGAGCGCTGGGGCCTGGTCAACCGCGTCGTCTCCGCCGACCAGCTGCGCGCAGAGGTCCGCCGCTACGCCGACGAGATCCTCGCGCTCTCTCCGACCGCGCTGCGCTTCCTCAAGCAGTCCTTCAACCAGGACACCGAGCACATGGCCGGTCAGGCCGCGCTGGCGTTCAGCGGCCTGCACGAGTTCGTCGCCAGCGAGGAGGCGCAGGAGGGCATCAGCGCCTTCGATCAGAAGCGCCAGCCTGACTTCGCGCCCTACCGCGCGCGCGTCTCGCAGACGCTCTAGCCGGTCGCAGACGCTCTAGCCGCCGGCGAGTCGAGGTGGGGCATCTCGCCCGACACACGGCGATAGCCATGGTATCTACTCGGTATATACGTTTGCGCACGCAGCGTGTGGGAGGACAGCGACCCCGGTAGTCGTGGCCAGAACATCCCGTGGCCAGAACCGTCGCCATCCGCGTCGACGCGCGTCGGGCACCAGCGCACGACAAGCCGAGGCCCCTCTCGGGGCCTCGGTGTCGTCAGTTTGCAGAGATGCTCAGGCAGCCTCGCGCAGGGCCGCCAGCTCAGGCGACTCGGCGAGCTTCTTCAGTGCGCGCTGCTCCAGCTGCGAGGCCCGCTCGGCGGAGAAGCCGAGGCGTTTGCCGATCGCGGTGAGCGTCTGAGGCTCCTCGCGCCCGGTGCCGAAGCGCAGCGTCAGCACGGTGCGCTCGGTGTCGGGCAGCTGCGAGATCGCGCGGTGCACGATTCGCTCGCGCTCGTTGTCCCATGCGGTCTCCTCGGGCGCCTCGGCGTCGGAGGGCAGCAGGTCACCGAGTGCGGTGTCGCCGTCTTCACCGATCTGCTGGTCGAGGCTGACGAGGGCGGCGCGCTGGTGGCGGACCTCCTCGACCTGCTCGATCGGCAGTCCGGTCTCCTGTGAGAGCTCCTCGATCGTCGGCTCGCGGCCCAGCCTCACCGACAGCTCGCGCTCGACCCGTCCGACCTTGCGCGAGCGCTGGGCGACGTGCACGGGCAGGCGAATCGTGCGACCGGAGTTCTCCAGGCCGCGCTGGATGGCCTGGCGGATCCACAGGGTCGCGTAGGTGGAGAAGCGAAAGCCCTTGCGCCAATCGAACTTCTCTGAGGCACGGATCAGGCCGAGCATGCCCTCCTGGACGAGATCGCCAAGGGGCAGGCCCTGGTTCTGGTAGCGCCGGGCGTTTGAGGCGACGAGGCGCAGGTTGGAGTTGACGAGCAGTTCCTTGGCGTGCAGGTCGCCGCGCTCGATCCGCTGGGCCAGTTCGATCTCCTGGGCCGGCGCAAGCAGGGGGTAGCGGCGCGAGTGCGCAAGCAGCTGGTCGACTGCCTCGGGGATGAACGTATCGGACGTGCTGAGGTCGAGGCGCTCGATTGGGCTGTCGAGCCGGTCCGGCGCAGCCTTGACGGCGCCCTCGGCAACGGCCTCGGCCTCGCGCTCCTCGCCGGTGGCGGGAGCTGTCGGGTCGATGGTGGGGATTGTGGCTACTGGGGAATCTGACATTTGATCCTTCTAATCCGATGCTTGGAGTCGGAATTATACGGCGCGGTAGTTGCGTTGTCAACCATATTCTTCGAGCGGTCTTCGGTTGCCCTGCTTCGACGTCTCCTAAGCACCTACCTGCCCGTCCACGTTGAATGTATGCGGGTGCTCACAACTAAACCCCGCAGGCGCCCAAAAGGCACGCTGGCCATAGAAGATGACGCTCGGCGGGCACTGGACGGCGTATCGGCCCGCTCCGAGTAGAGGCTGAGGCACGCGGGCTAAGCTCGGCGAATGACCATAGGTCTGTCAAACCAGGTAGCGGCCGCAACCGGCGGCGGCCGCTCCCCGAGCGCTACTCGACTGGCTGCCCGTTGGCGCTCAGGGCGACGTCGATGTTGCCGCGCGTCGCATTGGAGTAGGGGCAGACTTTGTGGGCGGCGCGCACCAGCTCGACGGCCTCGGCCGGGTCCTCGATCGAGGGCAGGCTGACGTCGAGCTCCACAGCGATCGTGAAGCCTCGCTCCTCGGTCGTGATCAGCGACACCTTGGAGTCGATCGCGACGTCGCCGGCCTCCTGTTTGTTGCGCCGTGCGACCGTCCCCAGAGCCCCCTCGAAGCACGCCGCGTAACCGACCGCGAACAGCTCCTCCGGGTTGGTGCCGCCGCCTTGACCGCCCATCTCCTTTGGCAGTCGCAGATCGACCTCCAGCACCCCGTCGGAGGTGCGTCCGTGGCCGGCGATGCGTCCGCCCGTGACGTGCGCCTGCGCGGTGTATAGAGCCTTCGCCATGCGGTTCCTCCTCGTTGTCCAGTTGGTCTTCAACTCGTCTCGGCGTTCGCGCCGCGGCCGGCCGGCTGGATGTCCAGCTGGACGATCTGTGATCGGTCACCGCCGGTGTGGTCCACCTGCAGCGTCGTGTGGTCGAGCGCGAAACGATCGTGCAGCATCGCCTCCATGCCGCGCCGCGCCGCGTGGCAGTTGCTGTCGCTGCCGACGAGCACGTGCGCCGACAGCGCCGGGAAGCCGCTGGTGATTTCCCACACGTGCAGGTCGTGGACCTCGACGACGTCGGGCTGGGCGACGAGCGCCTGGCCGATCGCCTGTGGATCGAGGCCCTCCGGCGCGGCCTCCATGAAGATCCGCCCCGAGGCCTTCACCAGCGAAACGCCCGAGCGCGTCATCAGCCCGGCGATCAGCAGCGAGACGATCGGGTCGGCACGCTGAAAGCCCGTCAGCAGGATCACCGCGGCGGCGACGGCCGTGCCGATGAAGCCATACAGATCGGTGACGATGTGCTGGAAGGACCCCTCGATGTTCAGGCTCTCGCGGTTGGCCTGTGCGAGCATCCACGCGGCGACGAGGTTCACCAGCACGCCGAGCAGCGCGACGATCAGGATCAGCCAGCCACGCACGACCGGCGGGTCGAACAGGCGGCGGATGCCCTCGTAGGAGATGAACGCGGCGAGGATCAGCAGGCTCACGCCGTTGGCCTGAGCGGAGAGGATCTCCACGCGTCTGAAGCCGAAGGTCATCGCGCCCTTGGCCGGGCGCGCCGCCAGGCCGATCGCCAGCAGCGAGAAGCCGATCGCAGCAGCGTCGGTGAGCATGTGCCCGGCGTCGGAGAGCAGCGCGAGCGAATGCGCGATGACGCCGACACTGATCTCGACGGCGACGAATGCGACGATCAGGCCGAGCGTGATTGCCAGGCGTCGGCGATCGGCGTCTGCGCGGACTACGTGGGAGTGCCCGGTGTGATCGTGAGCCACGGGCTCACCATACGACGTGGCACTGCGCGCGAGCGGCCGGTCAGGCCAGTGGTGGCACTCGCGCGCGCTGGATCAGTAGCGGTAGCCGCCGCTCGATTCCGCCGGCGGCGATTGCGACGCCGGGGCTGGCGTGGCGGCGGTCGTCGTGGCGGCGCCGACCGTCACCGCGTTCCACGTGCCGACGTCCTTCAGTCCCTGGCCCTTGGCGTCGCCGGGCTGATCCTGGGCGAAGCTGTACAGCGGCATTCCCTTGTAGGTGACCTGCTCGCTGCCGTCGGGGCGCTTGACCGTCCCCAGCGAGCCGACGCCGCCGCTTGTCGTGCTGCTCGCAGACGCCGCGAACGGGTGCCAGACCCGCAGGCAGGCCGAGCTCGTGCAGATGAACTTCCCGCCCTGCTCGCCGCTCAGCCGGTACAGCGTCATGCCACCGGCGTCGGTCAGGACCGTGGCGCCGAGCGTGGAGTTGGCGGCCGTCTTGACGGCCCCGCTCGAGCTCGAGCCTGCCGCGGCGGACGGCGCTGGCGATGTGGCGGGCGCGCTGGATCTCGAGGCGGAGCCGGCGCTGTAGGAACTGCCCCCGCAGGCGGCGAGCGCCAGCGATGCGGCGAGGGCGGGGAGCAGGCATATCGCGGTTCGGCGCATCGAGGGCTCCTTTGCGAGATGGGAACGCCTGGCGGTCTCAGACCGAGAACAGGCACTGCCCGCAAGACGCCGCTCGCCGGGATTCCTTTCGCCGGGTGAACCTCAGCTTCGCCCGATGCCATGCCGCCGAGCCGGCGCCCGGGCGCCGCACGGCTCGCTGCGGGCGCGGACCTTAGTCTCTAGCGATGGGAGCGGCCGAGGAGACCGAGCAGCTGCTGACGCCGCGACGCACCACGCTCGTCTCGATCGCCGCGGCCGGCCTGCTCGTCGCGCTGAAGCTCGGCGTCGGCCTGGCGACGGGCAGCCTCGGGCTGATCTCCACGGGGATCGAGTCAAGCGGCGACGTGATCGCCTCGGTGCTGACCTTCTTCGCGGTGCGCCTCGGTGGCCGTCCGGCCGATCCCGAGCACCCCTACGGCCATCGCCGGGCAGAGAATCTCGGAGCACTCGGCGAGGCGGGGATTCTCGTTGCCGGAGGCGTGTTCGTCGCGGTGGAAGCGCTCAACCATCTTGTCAGCGGCTCGCCCGCTCCAGGCCTGCACTGGTACCAGTTCGCGGTGATTGCCGTGGCGCTCGTCGTCGACCTCAGCCGCACGCTCGTCTCGCTGCGCGTCGCGCGCGTCTACTCCAGCGCTGCGCTGCGCTCCAACGCGTTTCACTTCGCCGGCGACATGGCCGGCTCGTTCGCGGTGCTGATCGGGCTGCTGGGCGTGCAGGCCGGGTTTGCCCAGGGCGACTCGGTCGCCGCGCTTGTCGTCGCGGCGATCATCTGCGCCGCCGCGGTGCGGCTGATCGGCGAGAACGCAAACGTGCTGATGGATCGCACGCCCGCCGAGGCTCGCGAGGCGGCCGAGCGCGCGATCGCCGCGCTCGGCGCCGACATCGAGCTCAGCCGCCTGCGCTTGCGCGAGTCGGCCGGGCGCTACTTCGCCGATGTCGTCGTGACCGTGCCGCCGGGCCAAGCGGTCGTCGAGGGACACCAGTCGGCCAACCTGATCGAGGACGCTATCGGCAAGGCGCTGCCCGGCAGCGACGTCGTCGTGCACGTGGAGCCCCGCCGCCGGGGACTGGATCTGCGCGATCGGATCCTCGCGATCGCGCTCGCCGAGCCGATGGTGATGGAGGCGCACGACATCACGATCTTCGAACAGGACGACGCCGTGAACGTCTCGCTGCACCTGAAGTTCCCCGCCGACCTCGACCTGCAGGAGGCCGAGCAGATCGCCAACCGCGTCGAGCAGGCGATCTGCCAGCGACCGAGCGTAGCGGCGGTGCAGACGCACCTGGAGCCGCTGGAGCGCACGCTCACCGCGCGCGCGGCGGACGTCAGCGCGGACATCCACGCCACGCGCGAGATCGAGCGGTTGGTGCGCGAGCGCACCGCGAGCGCCCCCCAGCGCGTCAAGCTGCTGTCGACCGACGCCGGGCGCGTGGTCTTCCTCACGCTCGGCGTCGAGCCCGGGGCGTCGCTGTCGGCCGCCCATCGCCTGGCGAGCGAGCTGGAGGAGGAACTGCGCCAGCTGATCCCCGACATCGCCGACGTCGTGATTCGCACCGAGTCCTGAGCGCCTCGCCGGGAAGGATCACGCCCCCGCGACGTCTCGATGGTCAGTGGACCACGAGAAAGGGAGCGAGATGCCCAAGCCAACGCGCACGCACAGCGGAAGATCGCCACGAGTCCGACGCCGCCCGCGTCGATCGCTGCGCGCAGCCGCCGGCGCGGCGCTGCTACTCGCAGTCATCGCCTCGACGGCGCTCGCCGCCCACCTCGCGCTGACGCTCGGCTCGACCTCCAACGTGGCGCTCAACGAGCGCGTGGTCGTCAACTCGTCGGGACGCACGCTGTACACGCTCAGCCCGGAGACGAGCAGACACCTGCTGTGCAAGACCAGCGAATGCCTCAAGCGCTGGCCGCCGGTGACGGTGACCTCAGCCAAGACCAAGCTGAAGGCCGGATCGGGCGTGCAGGGCCATCTGGGCATCCTGCGCCGCGGCAACGGGACGCTGCAGGTGACGCTGCGCGGCGTGCCGCTGTACCGCTATTCCCAGGATCACGCGTGGGGCGACACCAACGGCGAGGGCGTCGAAAGCTTCAACGGCACGTGGCATGCGATGACCGCTACCAGCAGCGAACACCCGCACAAATCGGCGACCACGCCGACTACGCCCACACCGCCGCCGCCGTACCCGTACCCGCCGTACTGAGCAAGCGCTGCCAGGCGAACCGCGCTCAGCGCTCGCCGCGCCGGGTCAGTCCTCGGCGAGACGTTCGAGCAGCGGCAGCGCGTCGGCGAGCAGCTTCTGCTCCTGCGGCGTCAGATCGTCGGCGATCGCGCGCGCCAGCCAGCCCTCGCGGTGGCGGCGGTCGGCCTGCAGCGTCTGGCGTCCGCGCTCGGTCAGCTCGACGAGCGTGCGCCGGCCGTCGCTGGGATCGGGGCGGCGCTCGATCAGCCCGTCGTCCTGAAGGTCGGCGATCGTCTGGGTCATCGATTGCGGGCGCACGCGCTCGATCGTCGCGAGGTCGCCGATCGACTTGCAGCCTTCGCGGTCCAGGCGACCGAGCACCGAGCCCTGCGTGAAGGGAAAGCTGTGCTCGGCGCGCAGACGCCGCACGAGATGGCCGAGCGCCAGGCGCAGCCTGCTGGCGAGCAGAGCCGTGTCGACGGTCGTGGCCACGTCCGGACTATACCGGAACATCTACAGGGAAACTGCTCAGTCTTCCTGTATATATAAATAGATGTCGTTCACACTGGGTAACCGCGCCAACGGTCGCGGAAACGCTGCAACAGCCGAACGCCCCGATCGCTACAAGTGGATCGCGCTGTCGAACACGACGCTCGGAGTGCTGCTGGCGACGCTCGACGCGTCGATCACGCTGATCGCGATGCCGGCGATCTTCCGCGGCATCCATCTCGACCCGCTGCAGCCGGCCAACAGCTTCTACCTGCTGTGGATGATCCTCGGCTTCCTCGTCGTCTCCAGCGTGCTGATCGTCAGCCTCGGGCGCCTGGGGGACATGTACGGACGCGTGCGTATGTACAACCTCGGCTTCGTCATCTACACGGTCGCCTCGCTGCTCTTGACGATCGACTGGATGACCGGCCGCGCGGGTGCGACCTACCTGATCGCCTTTCGCATCGTCCAGGGCATCGGCGCGGCCTTCCTGCTGGCCAACGCCGCGGCGATCATCACCGACGCGTTCCCCGCCAACCAGCGCGGCATGGCGCTGGGCATCAACAACATCGTCGGCGTCAGCGGGATGTTCGTCGGCCTGGTGCTCGGCGGCCTGCTCGCGCCGATCGACTGGCGGCTGGTCTTCTTGATCTCCGTGCCCGTCGGGCTGTTCGGCACGGTGTGGGCGTACCTGAAGCTCGAGGAGCGCTCGCAGCCGCGCCGCGCGCCTGTGGACTGGTGGGGCAACGTCACCTTCGCGCTTGGGCTGATCCTGATCATGGTCTCGGTCACCTACGGCATCCGTCCGTACGGCGCCAGCCAGACGGGCTGGGGCAGTCCGCGGGTGATCGCGCTGCTGTGCGCCGGCGTCGTGAGCCTGATCGCCTTCGTGGTGATCGAGGGCCGCGTGGAGAACCCGATGTTCCGCCTGCCGCTGTTTCGCATCCGCGCGTTCACGTTCGGGACGCTCTCCACCTTCCTCTCCGCGATCGCGCGAGGCGGGCTGATGTTCATGCTGATCATCTGGCTGCAGGGGATCTGGCTGCCCCAGCACGGCTACGACTTCACCGAAACGCCGCTGTGGGCGGGCATCTACATGCTCCCGCTGACCGTCGGCATGCTGATCTCCGGCCCGACGTCCGGATACCTGTCCGACCGCTTCGGGGCGCGCTGGTTCGCCACGGGAGGGATGCTCGGCTCCGCCCTCAGCTTCTTCCTGCTGACGTTGCTTCCGATCGACTTCCCGTTCCCGCTGTTCGCGCTGGTGCTGTTGATGGTCGGCCTGTCGATGGGCATGTTCGCCTCGCCGAACCGGGCCGCGGTCATGAACAGCCTGCCGCCGCAGGACCGCGGCGCGGGCGGCGGGATGAACCAGACGTTCCAGAACTCCGCGCAGGTGCTCTCGGTGGGGGTCTTCTTCACGCTGATGATCCTCGGGCTGGCCTCG
>Ga0207930_1000406_pt1 | contig 13111 bp, 11 predicted proteins | sample NGESurshal092012_7_FD_184477 | JGI IMG/M metagenome (GOLD analysis project Ga0207930, IMG submission 184477) | Arctic peat soil microbial communities from Barrow, Alaska - NGEE Surface sample 210-3 shallow-092012 (SPAdes) | ecosystem: Environmental > Terrestrial > Soil > Wetlands > Peat ... | reverse complement strand
GACGATGGTTCTTTGTTCCGATATCGGCGGAAGTGGAATTGGATAAGTTTTTAACTTTGAGCCGTTGATATTCGCTTGGTTGACGCTGGAAATCGTAACCGTTTTCCCATAGGTAAGGGCCATCTCGCTGTTAAGGTAGTAATTCAGGTAATCGGCGTCCAATAAATCTTCCCTTCGGTGAATCCGAATCAAGTAACCGGCAAAAATAGCGGGCATTTCGCTCTTGTAAATAGCAGTCTTTCCAACCAGCTCGGGGCTATTCGTCCGATTAAACAAGACATCATTATGTTTGAGGAGATATTTTTCAATCTCGGCCTTGTCGTCGGTGTATACAAGCTTCTCCCAGTCGAGTATCCCATCTTGAATGTTGCCCATTCGCAGCACTGGGATTGTTCCCACTGCCTTCGATTTTGCCGATGAGCCATATTCGACGCCTTCACAGGCGTCCCCCAACGTCCTTAACTTCCACTTCTTACTCGACAGGACAGATTGCAGGTGGCTTTCGAAGAGGGCGCGGGCGTTTTGGAGGTTCTTTTCGGCGTTGGCTTTGGCGGTGGCGATGCCGTGAAACGCTTCGTCGAGGATGCCGACGATCCGCTGCTGTTCGGGGAGCGGGGGGACGGCGATGATGAGGTCACCAAGAGCATTGTTGCTCAGATTCATCATCGTCGTGCCAGTCGAAGCCTGTTCAAGTTTTTCGCGATAGTTATCCGAACGGATAAGGTGCGCGAGGAACCGCGAGTCCATTGAGGGCAGTGGGCGAATAAAAAAACTTCCCGTTCCGCAAACCCAACCGATTTCGTTTGGGCCGATCACGGCGCACCGGCCAATTTCGCCTCGTCGGCCAACAACCACGTCCCCCTCTTGAAGAACATAGTTGCTCAAGCGCTTTGTGGTTGCCTTGCCAATGAGCTTCGACGGGTCTGGAACAATTCGGTCGCCCACGATGTTAATTGGGTTAACCAAAGGAACGCCGACATCAACGTAGTCAGACTTGTGCAGCAACGAGCCGAACGGGCCGGTCGAAACCGCCGCCATGAATTCGACAAGGCGATTCCGTTTCCACCCCTCCTTCATAACAGCGCCCTAATGTTCCCCAGCACTTCCGCGCTCTCGGTATCCAGCGCGGCCATCTCGTCCATGATGTCTTGCGGGCTGCGGTGCTTCACTTCCTCGCCGCCGTTCGGGTTCTTCACGGAGAGGTCGAAGGTCGTCTTGTCGATGGTCTTGGCGTCCACGCTCCACGACTTGGGCGAGTCTGCAAAGGTCTTTTGCAGCTTCACGAACTCGGCGAGGTTGTTGTCATTGAGTGGGTTGGTCTTGCCCATATTGCGGCCGGGATCGAGCTGGTAGTACCAAATCTTTCGCGTGGGAGCGCCCTTCTCAAAGAAGAGCACCACGGTCTTGACGCCCGCGCCCTGAACGTCCCGCCGGGGCAGTCGAGCACCGTGTGGAGGTTGCAACTTTCCAAGAGAAGCCCGCGGAGGCTTACGGAGGCGTTGTCGGTATTCGACAGGAAGGTATTTTTGATGACCACGCCACCGCGGCCTCCGGCCTTGAGCATCTTGATGAAGTGCTGGAGAAAGAGGAATGCCGTCTCGCCGGTGCGGATGGGGAAGTTCTGCTGCACTTCCTTGCCGCCAAAGGGCGGATTGGCCATCACCACTTCGACCCGGTCTTTTTCCTGAATGTCGGCGAGGTTTTCGGTGAGGGTATTGGTGTGGATGATGTTGGGCGCCTCGATGCCATGCAGGATCATGTTCATGATGGCGATGACGTAGGCGAGGGACTTCTTCTCCTTGCCGTAGAAAGTGCGCTCCTGCAGGGTCTTGGCGTCCTTGGTGGTCAGGCCCGGCTTGGCACTGAGGTAGTCAAAGGCTTCGCAAAGGAACCCGGCGGAGCCGACTGCGCCGTCGTAGATGCGGTCTCCGATGCGGGGCTTGACGACCTGGACGATGGCGCGGACGAGCGGGCGCGGGGTGTAATACTCGCCGCCATTGCGCCCGGCGTTGCCCATGTTGCGGATCTTGGCCTCGTAGAGGTGGGAGAGCTCGTGCTTCTCGGTCTGGGAGCGGAAGTGCAGCTCGTCGATGTGGTCGATGATCTCGCGCAGGTTGTAGCCGCTCTGAATCTTGTTCTTGATCTCGCCGAATATCTCTCCGATTTTGTATTCGATGGTGTTGGGGCCGCTGGCCTTTTGCTTGAAGCCGTGCAGGTAGGGAAAGAGCTTCTGGTTCACGAAGTCGCGGAGGTCGTCGCCGGTCAGGGCACGGTTGTGGTCGAGATTGCCGTGCTTGTCCTTGGGCGCGGCCCAGCTTTCCCAGCGATACGGCTTATCGAGGATGTGAGTGTATTTCTTGCCGTCGAGCGCGGCCTCGGTGCTCTTGTCCTGCTCAAGATCGTCGAGGTATTTCAGGAACAGCAGCCAGGAGGTCTGCTCGGTGTAGTCGAGCTCGGTGGTGCAGCCCGCTTCTTTCCAGAGGACGTCATCGATGTTTTTGAAGGCTTGTTCGAACATGGAGATAGGTTTGTGGGTACCGTCCTTTATACAACTTCTGGTTCTGGAGTCGCGGAGAATCCCGCCTTTCCAAAAGCGAGGGGGTGCGGGAGGATAGCGGCGGAACCTATTGAGCCGCAAGAACGTACATCCCAAAAGGGGACAGGGCGTGGAGTCGGCGACTTGTCCCAAACACTATAATGGCCGCTTACGCTTTGGCTGGCGTGCCGTCTATGGTATTGCAGGGCAACGATTAGACCTGCGATTCGGAGACGGGCAGAAGCCAGCATGGCGACCGACGCGGTGACAGTTCCCTTCACGGTAAGCCCGGGTATTCGCCTTCCCGGAACGCTGCGGGGGGCGAGTGAGACGTTATCCACGACTCCCTCTGATCGTGAGGGCATGGCGGGACATTCCCAGAGCCGAGTGAACGACGCGGAGTTGATCCGAGAAGCCCAGCGCGGCAATCATGCTGCGTTCGAGGAACTGGTGCGCCAATACGATGGCGCCGTGCTGCGGTTGGCCTATCACATGACGCGCTCCGAGCAGGACGCGCAGGACATCTACCAGGAAGCGTTTCTCAAGGCCTATCGGAACATCGGCAGCTTCCGGTTCGAGTGCTCGTTTTACACCTGGATATATCGCATCGTCACCAACCTGTGCCTCGATCACCTGCGCAAACGGCAGGTGAGGAAGGAAGATTCGGGCGTGGTGACGGATTCGGACGGCGAGAGCTTCGACATGCTCGACCAGGTGGCGGATGTGCGGCCGGGCGCGAGTCCGGAAAAAGACCTGATGCGCCGCGAACTGGGCCGCAGAATTGCGAAGGCGCTGACTAAACTTACGCCGCGCGAACGGATGGTGTTTGAGATGAAACACTACCAGGGCTTAAAGCTGCGCACCATCGGCGAAATTTTGAATACGACGGAAGAGACGGCGAAGAACACGCTGTTCCGCGGGACACAGAAACTGCGGGCCGCGTTGAAAGATGCACGGTAGAGGTGACTGGTTGCTGGTTGCTGGTAACTAGGAAGATCGATTAGCCCACTGACGTCGAAGTTGTTGAAGGATGCACTTATGAATTGCGATTGGGTACGAGAAAATATCACGCTGTACCTGTACGGCGAGCTGGCCGACGACGCGCGACACGAGGCGGAGCAGCACATTGCGCGCTGCCCGGCCTGCGCGGCGGAACTTGCCGAGCAGCAGGAATTCCAGTCACAGATGAGCACGTTGCCGGTGGAAGAGCCTTCGGCGAGTTTCCTGGCTGCGTCGCGCATGCGGCTGCAGGAAGCGCTGGAGCAGGTGACTCCGCATCGTGCCTGGTATCAGCGGTTCGCGTTCGATCCCACGGCGTGGTTGCGGCAGGTGAGGTTCTCCCCCGCGCTGGCAACTGCAATCTTCATCGTCGGATTTGGCGGCGGACTTGGAGCGATGTACCAGTCCATGCGGCACGCCCCGGCTAACTCGGCGGAAACAACACAGCAGGCTTCCATTGGCGGCATTACGTCGATCGAGAAGGACCCGACAACCAACACGGTGAAGGTGCAGTACGATCGGGTGCTTCCGGGATCGGTGCAGGGACCGGCCACCGATCCGAAGGTGCAGGACTTTTTGTTGTATGCCTTGAGGAGCAACGAAAACTCGGGCGTGCGGCTGAACTCGGTCGATGCGCTGGCGGACAAGACGGACGATCCGCGGGTGCGCGAGACGCTGACCTACGCGCTGCGCTACGACAGCAATCCGGGAGTGCGGTTGCACGCGCTGGACGGACTAGGGGCGTATGTGAAGGATGACATCCGGGTGCGCAATGCGGTGCTGGAAGCCCTGCTGAATGATAGCAACCTGGGCGTGCGCAGCGGCGCGCTGCACTCGCTGGAGCCGGTGAAAACGGACAGCAGCGTGCGCATGGCGTTGCAGCAATTGGCCAAAGAGGACCCCAGCGAATACATTCGCGCGGAATCGAAGCGGGTACTGGCCGCGATGCCGACGGTGTACTGACGACTTCCATGAATCTGGGATCCCAATTCGAGGCGGCAGGTGGCCGCTGGTGGAGCAACTCGGCCTGGTTGCTGACGACGCTGGCGGTGATGATGGCGATTCCGCTATGCGCGCAAAATCCCCGGGTATTCCGCGACGGCAATTCGTGGGTCGAAGAGACCACGGGGAGCCTGCCGGTAGGACGCGAGCTGCGGGCGTTTACCGAACTGGGCTCGGTGCAGGTGGTGGGCAACGCGGCACAGGTTTCCTACGTGGTGCGGAAGCGTTCGTATGCCGATACGGAAGAGGCCGCGCGAAAACAGTTTGAGCAGTTGAGGTTTACGGCGAGCAAGTCGGGCGATGCGGTAGTTCTTAATGGCAGGCTGATAGGGCGCAACTACAATCGGCTGGCTGCAGATATCGCGGTGCAGATTCCGCGACAGACGCAAATGGTGAAGGTGGAGACCCGCATGGGCTCGCTGTCGTTCAATGCGATCAACGGCAGCATTACAGGTGACACTGGCGCCGGCGCCGTGAAATTGAATGACATCTCGGGCACGGTGAAGATCACAAGCGGCGGTGGCGTGATCGAAGCCGGCAACGTGGGCTCCGATCTTTATCTACAGAGCGGTAGCGGCAACGTGACGGTGGAAAGAGTGAACGGGCAGGTGATCGTGAAGACGGGTGGCGGCCGGGTGCGCATCGGCACGTCAGGCGGAACATCGGTGGAAACCGGCGCGGGCAATATCGAAGTGAATAAGTGCAATGGCGATCTGCGAGCGAATTCAGGGGGCGGGAATCTGAATCTCGGAGATGTGTACGGCTCGGTGGTGGCGGAAACCAACGCGGGTAGTGTGCGGGTGGCCAGTGCGCAGGGTAGCGTGCGGGTCATTACCGGCGGCGGCACGGTGGAGTTACTCAAGCTAGGGCAGAGCGCGCAAGTGGAAACGGGAGCGGGCGCTATTACGGTCCAGTTCGTCGCGGAACCCCGCCATTTTAAAGATTCGTTTCTGCATACGGCGGCGGGCGATGTGGTGGTGTACCTGCCGGCTAATATGGGCGTGAGCGTGCACGCCTCGACCGAGTTGGCCACTGGAAGAGGCATTATGTCGGCGTTTCCGGGGCTGGCCATCACATCGGAGGGCGGAAACTACGGGCCAAAGTCGATGTATGCCGAGGGGCAATTGAACGGCGGAGGTCCGATTCTGCGGGTGAGGACAACGATCGGGCAGATCGACATCCGGCGTGGGCAGTAGGAAGAGGCAGGGTCATGAACATTCATAAAGCTTCGAGACTATTACCATTTGCTGCATTGATGCTGGTCATGATGACTGGCGCACCTTTCGCAGGCGCGGTTCCAACGCCCGGGGATGTGCATTCGATGGCGTACCTGGGGGTGATGGTGGAGAGCGTTTCTCCGGAGAAGGCGGCAGCGCTGCATCTGAAGGACCACAGTGGCGCGGTAATTACCGGAGTGGACCAGGACGGGCCAGCGTGCCGGGCAGGGCTGAAAAGTGGCGACATCGTGGTTACGTTCGACGGCAAACCCGTTGAAGGGCCGGACCAATTCGCGAGCTTTATCCATTCCAGCGCGGCTGGCACAATCGTTGCCATGACGGTCATTCGCGATGGGCAGAGCAAAGAAATGAAGGCGACACTCGGCGGCTGGAAGCAGATGGCAGGAATGCCCAAAGTGCCGTTTGCCGCGCCAGGAAGCATGGCGTTCGCTCCGCCGCCGGCGCCACTTCCGCCGCGGATGTATCCCGATATCGAGATCCCAAATTTCACGTCGATGTCCGCGCGGCACGGAATCGTGGTGGAACCGTTGAGCCCACAGTTGAGTGACTTTTTCGGGGTCCCACAGAACAAGGGCGTGCTGGTGCGGTCGGTGGAGAACGGGAGCCCAGGTGCGGTGGCCGGGTTACGAGCTGGCGACGTGATCGTCCGAGTCAACAATGAGACGATTCACGACATGGCTGACTGGCGTCGCGCGGCGAAGACTCACAGCGGCAAAGTGACACTGGCGGTCGTGCGCGATAAGAAAGAGCAGACCATCGAGATGAGTCTGCCGGGTAACACTTCGAAGTTGCAGGGCGACGATTGGGACGGTTTCGACCTAGACGTGCAGGCAATGGCGGAGGAAATGCAGAAGCTGGGTCCGGAGTTCGAGAATAATGCGGAAGCGATGACGACGCTGGCGCAACTCGATCAGAACCAGATCGACGAAATCAACCGGCAAGCAAATGCTGCGGCGAAGGCTGCGTTGCCTGACATGAAGAAGCAGGTAGAGCAAGCTCGCAAACAGGCGGACGCGGCGATGAAGGCTGCGACTCCGGAGATGAAGAAGCGGGCCGAGGAGCTGAGTAAGCAGGCGGCGGAATGGCAGAAGCAATCGGAGCAGGTGCGCAAGGAGATCGAGAAAATGACTCCACAGATGGAGCGGGACGCTATTCAGACGGCGGATAGCATGAAGCCGTCGGCCAAGCAATTGGCGGAGATGGCGCGCGAGATTTCGAAGTCGATGAAAGAAATGCAGCCGGAATTGCAGAAGCAGATGGAGCAGATCAAGAAAGATATGGAGCAGGAAAAACGCGAGTGGAAGGACATTTTTAAGGGGACGGATTCGAAACACTTCTGAGTGCCACACAAGTTGACGAAAGATGGGGGAGCCTGAGGGCTCCCCGGTTTTTTGGGGACTGGAGAGGCTCACAAGAGCATGCTGAAGCGGTACCACGTGCAGGAAAGCAGGTCCCTCCACTCCTCCACCGAAGCGGCGGCTCCGGTCGGGATGACGAGGGAAGAAAGCACGGTCGGGATGACGAGGGGAAGAGAGCTTGTGGTACGACGACAGTCCTAAGCGTAGTAGATTACCGCTAACGCTCGCGGCTGCGGCGTATGCGGAGCGCCAATTCTATGAGGCCGTAGAGGACGAGGCAGATCCAGGCGTCGACAACCAGGCCCCAGTCGAGGCGATATGGTTGATGACGTCCTGCCGGGGGCAGGTGCGGCATCAGGACGAAGAAGTAGAGCAGGCTGCCAATGAGGACGGCGGCGAATTGTTTCAGGATGCGGTGGGTCATGGGCGCTCGTAGTATGACAAACCGATTATCTCGCTCCCGCCCTAGCCCGCTCTCGCGGGATAGAATGAGACACCCACTTCATTGCGTTGGCTCGACGAGTCACGAGACTAGCCACCAGCCACCAATCACTAGCCACTGATTTACCATCGCACTGTGCTTGATCTCTCTACCAACGTGCAATTCGTCAAAGGCATCGGACCGCGCATTGCCGAGATGCTATTGGAGAAGGGCGTCACCACGGTCGAGGACCTTCTGTACTACCTGCCGTTCCGCTATGAAGACCGGCTGAATCCGCGGGGCATTGGGGAGTTGCGGCCGGGCGAGATGGCCAGCGTGATTGCGGAGGTGCGAACGTCGGGGCTGTTTCGCACGCGGCGAATGCCCATCTTCGAGATGACGGTGGGGCAGGGACGCGACACGTTGAAGTGCATCTGGTTCAACGCGACCTACCTGCAGGACAAGTTTCGTGCCGGACAACTGGTGGCGCTTTACGGCAAGGTGGAGGTGCCGGAGCGTGGGCGCGATCATCGGTTCCAGATCATGCAGCCACAGTTCGAGATCCTGCACGATCCGACGGAAGACGGCAGCAACGGCGACGAAGAAGAGCGCAAGTGGCAGTCGCTGGAAGTCGGGCGCATTGTTCCCATCTACGAAACCGCGGGCAAGGGAAAACTGACAGCGCGCTGGTTTCGTCGCATCGTTCACGGGATGCTGGAGCAACTCGACCAGGATGTTGCCGATGCGATTCCGCGCGTGGTGCGCGGGCGCATGGGGCTGATCGATCGCAGGACGGCGTTCTGGCAGGCGCACTGGCCCGAGGTGGGCGAGAGCATGGCGAAGTTGCAGTGGGCGCGAACGCCCGCACTGTTCCGGCTGATTTTCGAGGAGCTGTTTTTCCTCGAACTCGGGCTGGAACTGAAGCGGCGAAAGATGCGAGCGCAGAGCGGCGTGAGTTTCGCGATCAACGACCGGGTGCGCGCGGCGGTGAAACGGATTCTGCCGTTTCATCCGACGAATGCGCAGAAGCGGGTGCTGAAAGAAATTGTCGAGGACATGAAGGACCCTGCGCCGATGCGGCGGCTGTTGCAGGGCGATGTGGGATCGGGAAAAACGATTGTGGCGTTCCAAGCCGCAGTGATCGCGATCGAGAATGGATACCAAGTCGCGCTCATGGCTCCGACGGAAATCCTGGCGACACAGCATTACTTGTCGGCGCGGAGGATCCTGGAGGGCGCGGGCTATCGCATCGTGCTGCTGACGGGATCGCAGGAGTCGAGCCGCAAGAAACATACGCGCCACCACATCGCGCAGGGCAACGCGCAACTGGTGATTGGGACGCATGCGCTGATCCAGGAGTCGGTGGAGTTCGACAAGCTGGGACTGGTGATCGTGGACGAGCAGCACCGCTTCGGCGTGATGCAGCGCTTCCGGCTGATGAAGAAAACCAATCAGGCAGAGCCTGATGTGCTGGTGATGACGGCGACGCCGATTCCGCGGACGCTGGCGCTGACGCTGTATGGCGACCTGGATACGAGCGTGCTGGATGAGCTTCCGCCGGGACGCACGCCGATTAAGACGCGGCGGGTGACCGATGATGCGGCGCCGCAGGTGTGGGACTTCGTGCGCAAGCAGGTGGAGGCGGGGCGGCAGGCGTACGTGGTGTATCCGGTGATCGACGAGGGCGCGATGGAGGGCGAGCTCAAGGCGGCCATCAAGATGTATGAGCAATTACGCAAGCACGAGCTGAAGGGACTGCGGGTGGGCCTGTTACACGGGCGCATGAGCGCCGATGAAAAAGACACGACCATGGCGAGCTTTCAGCGAGGCGCGATCGACGTGTTGGTGGCGACGACGGTGATCGAGGTGGGAGTGGATGTTCCCAACGCCAGCATCATGGTGGTGGAACATGCGGAACGTTTCGGACTTTCGCAACTGCATCAGTTGCGGGGGCGCATCGGACGAGGGACCGCGCAGTCGTTTTGCGTGCTGATGACGGGAGGCAAGGTATCACTGGAAGCGGAAGCGCGATTGGACGCCATGGTGCGTACGCAGAATGGTTTCGAGATTGCAGAGTTAGATTTGCAGCAGCGCGGGCCGGGAGAGTTCTTCGGAACCAAGCAGGCGGGCATGCCGAATTTTCGGGTGGCGAATTTGCTGCGCGATCGCGACATTCTCGAGTTGGCACGGAGTGAGGCTCGGCTGGTGCTGGAAGGGCCAAACGAAAAGATCTCTCAGCACGAGATTGCGAATGCGGTGATGCATTTGCGGGCGCATTGGAATCGAAGGTATGGGCTGGTGGAGGTCGGGTAAAGAGGTAGCTGGTAACTGGCGGCAGAGTAATTAGTAATAAGTAATAAGTGATAAGCAATAGGCAAAGGCTCCCCTTCCGGGTTGGGAGCAGGGCGTCGAGTGATCCGTCGGGTGGAGATTGGGGCGTGTTGTATGATCTCGGTGACCATTTTCGCCGCGTTGCCGCATGCGCGGAGTGCGTCCCTCAGCGAGAAGTAGACGCGGTGAAGACGGAGTGGGATTGCGCATTGTCGCAGATTTCCCCAAGTCGCTATCGATATTAACGGTGCAGGTCAAACAGGGAGGCAGATATGGCAAAGACGGCAGTGGGATTGTTTAAGAATCAAGGATCGGTCGACAGCGTGGTAAGCGCACTCGAGGCCGACGGGTTCCTGTCGAAGGACATCCGCGTTTTAAGGGAGGCGGTAGACATGCCGAGCAGCGGAGTCATGAGCACTCCGCGGGTTGATTTTGAAGTGGAGTTGACACGGGACCTGAGAGCGATGGGAGCCACGGATGCGCATGCGGCGGCTTACGTTGCAGGAGTACGGCGCGGAGGGATACTGGTATTCGCGACGGCTCCGGGCGATAAGGCGGACGCGGCGGTTGGGATTATGAATGCCCATGGCGCGGCGGGGGCCGATGAAGTCAGCGGCCAGGAGTCGAGCCTTCCAGGTGCGGGCCAAAGCGATGCAGCTCCGGTTCGCGAGACCTCCGTGCTGGCGGGCGCTGCACCTTCTTTCGGGAGCGGTGCCCGACTGTTTGTGTGGTAGGAGCTTCACGAAAATCGTAGCGACTGGTGTCATCGAGACCCCGGCCATGCAGAAGAGGCGTGGACGGGGATTCCTGTTGTATGGGACGAGTGAGGTTCTCGGAAGGAAGAGCAGATCCCCCACTTCGTTCGTGATGGCAAATCGGGGAAGTAGCTGAGTCTGTCAAGATCGCAACGGAGGTAATCATGAATCGTGCGCAGGAGATTCTGCAGTCGTTGACGGAACGGTTTGCGGCAACCGCGAATGTGAAGCAGGTGTTTGGCGAGCCGATTGAGGCACAGGGCAAGACGATCGTGCCAGTGGCGCGAGTGTGGTATCACGTGGGCGCGGGCTGGGGCGGCCGCAAGGCTGAATCGGATGAAGGCGGGCAGGGCGGCGGAGCGGCACCGTGGTTGCGGCCCCGGTGGGCGTGCTGGAAGTGACTCCCGAGGATGTGCGGTTCGAACGGTTCTTTGATGCCAGGCAGGCGGGAATTCTGCTTGGCGCGGGATTTTTGCTAGGACTGGTGGTGCGTAGATTGTTGTCCTCGAAGTAGTAAGGAAACACCATCGCTTGCAAGTTGAATCCGCAACCAGCAAACTGATTAGCTTTGAATACCTCTGCAAAATTCGAGTGGTTTCGCTTGCTGCCGTCGGTCGACGAGGTGATGCGGCGCGAAGAACTGCAGGTGTTGGTCGCGCGCGAGGGACATGCTGCGACGGTGGAAGCCGCGCGCGCGTATCTGGGTCAACTGCGGGCTGAGATTGCGTCGGGCAGGTTGGATGAGAGGGGGCTGCAGGCGGCAGTCGAGACGGTTGCGGGCGAGATCGAGCGGCGACTGCGCGAAGACCTGGCTTATTCGCTGCGTCCGGTGATCAACGCGACGGGGGTGATCCTGCACACCAACCTGGGACGGGCACCACTGAGCCGCGCGGCGCTGGAACGAGTGGCGGAAATCGCGCAGGGCTATTGCAATTTGGAACTTGACCTTGCGACCGGGGAGCGCGGCAAGCGTGACGGACACGTGGACCGGCTGTTCGCCAGGATTCTCGGCGACATTGGCCGCGAGGTCGCGACGATTGTGGTCAACAACAATGCCGCGGCTGTGCTGTTGGCACTGAACGCGCTGGCCGAGGGCGGCGAGGTCATCGTGTCGCGCGGGGAGTTGGTGGAGATTGGTGGATCGTTTCGCATTCCAGACGTGATGGCGAAGTCGGGCGCGGTATTGCGCGAAGTGGGGACGACCAATCGCACGCGCATCGCAGACTACGAGCAGGCGATCAACGAGCAGACGAAATTATTGTTGCGAGTGCATCGGTCCAACTTTGCGATCACGGGGTTCACGGAGCAGCCGTCGCTGGAGGAGTTGTCGGCACTGGGGCGGAAACACAAAATTCCGGTGATGGAAGACTTGGGCAGCGGAGACATCTTTGAGTTGCGCTCGGTGGGTGTGCAGGGAGAGCCGACCATAGCGGCCAGCCTGCGCGCTGGAGTGGACGTGGTGACGTTCAGCGGCGATAAGCTGCTGGGAGGTCCACAGGCGGGGCTGATCACGGGCGGCCGCGAGCTGGTGGCGAAGGTGCGGTCGAACCCCCTGTTTCGCGCGCTGCGGGTGGACAAGATGTTTTATGCCGCGCTGGAAGGCACGCTGCTGGCCTATCTGCGTGAAGACTACGACTCGCTGCCCACGCTGCGCATGCTTCGGCTGACCGAGGACACGATTGGCGAGCGCGCGGAGCATCTGATGCGCAAGCTGCACATCAGCAATCCGCGGATTGAGGTTGAGGTAGTAGCGACGCGCTCGGTGATTGGCGGAGGCTCGGCGCCGGGGGCGACGCTGGCGACGCGGGCGTTGGCGGTTTCTTCGCCGGAGATGAGTGCGGATGCGATTGCGCAGCGGTTGCGCACGTGGGAGACGCCGATCATCGCGAGAGTCGAGGATGGCTGGGTGCTATTGGATCTCCGGACGGTGGAGCCCGGGCAGGATGCGGTGCTCGCGGAGGCGCTGGAGAGTCTCGGTCAGTGACAGATTCTGAGTCCCACCCGATCGCCAAAAGCGGGCGATAGGGCGGCGCACCCAGAGCTTAGTACCGGCGTGGCCTTGTGGCGACGATCTACACCATCGGACATTCAACGCGCACGCTGGAAGAGCTGGTAGCGGCGCTGCGAGGGCATGGCGTCAAAACGCTGGTGGATATCCGGTCGTTTCCCATGTCGCGGCGTTTACCGCACTTCAACCGCGAATCGCTGGAACAGGAACTCCCACGCTGTGGGATAGCGTACGTCTGGATGAAGAAGCTGGGCGGGCGCCGCAAGAAGATGCGCGATGACTCGCCGAACACCGGACTGCGCAATGACTCGTTCCGTAATTATGCGGATTACATGATCACTCCGGAGTTCGCGGACGGTGTGACCCGCCTGGTTGAGATGGCCGAGCGAGAAAGTACGGCGATCATGTGTGCCGAGCGGGTGTGGTTTCAGTGTCACCGAATGCTGGTGAGCGATTACCTCAC
>Ga0207930_1000402_pt1 | contig 13154 bp, 11 predicted proteins | sample NGESurshal092012_7_FD_184477 | JGI IMG/M metagenome (GOLD analysis project Ga0207930, IMG submission 184477) | Arctic peat soil microbial communities from Barrow, Alaska - NGEE Surface sample 210-3 shallow-092012 (SPAdes) | ecosystem: Environmental > Terrestrial > Soil > Wetlands > Peat ... | reverse complement strand
CAACCACGCCTATCGGTCGGCGCCACCCTCACGCCGAGCTCCGTCGATCCCCTCACGTCCGCGTGGGCGTTGAAACATATGCGGGAGGACGAGTTCGACCGCTGCGTAACGATCTTCAAGCTGCGTGCTGCTCGAGAGCGCATTCGGGCGCGCGAAGGCGCCGTGAGGGCGTGTAGCGGTCGGATAGAAGCCACGAAGAGAGTAGAGACGTTTCGATCTGCGAAGGACTCGAGCGCACGGGAGGTCCGGTGAGCCCGTTTCACGATCTCGGCCGGCGTTGCCGCGGCCCCCTTCCGGCCGAAAGTGCGTGGAGTCTGCCGTCCTCCGGCACGTCAGCGGCTGGCGGTCGCCCCGGCGCGAACACCGAGCTTCAGGTCGTTTCTCTCCCCCGGTTCGTGCGGCTGCTCTCACTGGGCGTCCTCGGATTAGCCGGACTTCTCTCCCTCGGCATAGGCGGAGTGGTTCTTGTCCAGGGTCACGTCTTGCGGGCGTCAAAGGTCGGGACCCGTGAACTGATGGGTGCGTCTCGGCACGCAGAGACATCGTCCTCGCTTGCGAACGCCCGTCGCGAATCCGGCGCGTCCGCGAGGACCACGGCTGGAGGTCCCTCTACTGAGGTTCTTGGGAGCGGTGCGCGGCAGCAGCGATGGGCTGCCCCGTCAAGGAACCAGCCCGAGACGCTGGAGAGCGCGTACATGGAAACGGCCACGGCGCCTTAGCTGATCGCCCGCGCCGCGAAGAGCGGGAGCGGCACCGCCCTTGCGGAGGGGCCGCGATCGGTACGTCCGCGCTCTGAATGCGCGGTCCAGCTCAAGAGCCTCGAGCTCGTCCTATTGGAAGCGTGTTGTGATCGAGGCCGTACTTCTTGAGCCTGTTGTAGATCGTCTTGAGGCTGATGCCGAGGAGCTCGGCCGCCGTGTTCCTGTCTCCCTTTACCGCCTCCAGCGTGGCGATCAGAAACTTGCGCTCGACCGCCTCCAGCTTCTCTCCGACGCGGACCGGCACCACGGGCCTCGATTGCTCGTCCGCGGACGCCGCAGGCTGCCGCTCGACCGAGCCTGACGCATCTGGGACTGGCTCCGCCGCCTCTGTCTGAATGGTGACTTTCGAGCCGGGCGTGAGTGTGATGACGTCACCCTTGGGGCTGTTGGGGCTCGTCACGCCCGGTGTAGGGCCCGACTTGGCGCTTACCAGGATGTCGTTTCCGCTCGTTTTGACGGAAACGTTGCTGTTGCCTGGCTTGATGTTTACTTCGCCGGCCAGGTCGTTCAGCTTTTTCACGCCGGGCGGGGCCTCGATGAGGCTGGTCTTCATTCTGGACGGTCTCCGAGTCGGGTCCGCAAACTCCATGCCGGCGCATCGACGGCCTGTCGCGCTCCCGCGAATGCCGCTCGCACCGCCCATCGGCCTGGTCAGGCGCGCGCCCGGCACATTTTGCCGATCTCTCCGGAAAAGCGTGCCGATGTCTCGTGCGCGACCCTCGGAGACATCAGGTGACCTTCCAATGCCGGCCCGTGCGTGCCTCCAGCAGCCATCGGGAGAGCGAGGGCGAGGCTGGCTTCGACCATCACCTCGCGAAGCCGGACCAGCTCAAGAGCCTCGAGCTCGTCCTCCTGGAATCGTGTTGTGATCGAGGCCGTACTGCTTGAGCCGGTTGTAGACCGTCTTGAGGCTGATGCCGAGAAGCTCGGCCGCCGTCCTCCTGTCTCCGTTCACGGCCTGCAAGGTTGCGAGCAGCAGCTTGCGCTCGACCGCCTCCAGCTTCTCTCCGGCGCGCACCGGCACCACGGGCCACTGCTCTTCGTCCGCGTTCACCGCCGGCTGACGCTCGACCGGGTGCGACGCATCGAGGACCGCCTCCGCCGCCTCTGCCTGAACGACGGGTGGGTCGCTCAGGACATAGGCCCGATGCACCGCGTTCCGGAGCTCGCGCACGTTGCCCGGCCATTCGTGAAGATCCAGCACTTCAAGCGCCTGGGGCTCGAACGACGTGAAGCCGCGCCGCTCCTTCTCCTCGAGCTGTGACAGGAAATGGCTCGCGAGAGCCGGGATATCCGCCCTGCGCTCGCGCAAGGGCGGCATGCGCAGCGGGAAGACGTTGAGCCGATAGAAGAGGTCGGGTCGGAACGACCCGCTGCGCACCGCCTCGGCCAGGTCGCGGTTCGAGCTCGCCACGAGACGGACGTCGACGTCCAGCTCCTCGTTTCCGCCGACTCGCCGATAGGTGCGGGTGTCGAGGACGCGAAGGAACTTCACCTGCAGCTCGGGCGGCATCTCCGTCACCTCGTCCAGGAAAAGGGTTCCTCCGTGAGCCATCTCGAAGGTGCCGGCACGGCGCCGCTCCGCCCCCGTGAACGAACCCTTCTCGTGCCCGAAGAGCTCGCTCTCGACGAGGGTCGGCGAGATCGCGCCGCAGTTGACCGCGACGAACGGCCCCCGACGGCGGCGCGAGAGGGCGTGCACGGTGCGGGCCGCGACCTCCTTGCCCGTGCCGCTCTCCCCGGTGATCATCACGGGCGCTTCCGAGCCCGCCACGCGCGCGATCAGGCGGAAGACCTCCTGTATCGCCGGTGATCGGCCGACCATCTCCCCGAGCTGACCCGCGGCCGCCCGGTCGAGGTGCACCGCAGGGTGTGGATCGTGACGCTCCGAAAGGCGCGCGAGGGCCGACGCGAGGAGGGCGGGCTTGAGCGGCTTGAGCAGGAAGTCGTGGGCGCCGGCTCTCATCGCCTCGACCGCGGCGAGAATCGAGCCGTGCCCTGTCAGGACGAGGACGGCACAGTCCGTCTGACCCGCCTTCGCGGCGCGCACGACGTCGAGCCCATTTCCGTCCGGCAGCCCGAGGTCGGCGATGCAGACATCCGGCGCCAGGCGAGTCAACGCGTCGCGCGCGTCAACCACCGTGCCCACTGCGGATGCCTCGTATCCGAGCTCCTGGATGAGCTCGACGAGCGACGCTCGGACCCCTGGCTCGTCCTCGACCACGAGGACCTTCACGCCGCGCCCTTTCGCTCGGCGTCGCCTTCAAGCCGGAGGGGCCACGAGAAGAGCGCCACGAGGCGTCCGCCGCGCTCGGTCAGCTCCAAGCGACCGCCATCGGCCTCGACGGCGGCCCGGGCCACGAACAGAGCCTCCGCACCCTCGATCCCGTGAGGCAGATCGAGAAGCCGCTCGGGACGCCCATCGGCTGTCACCCGCGACCCCTCGACGGCCAAGGTAACCCGCCCGCTCTCGAGTCCCGCTCGTCCGATCGGTGAGGGGACGCTATCGCCTCGTGCTGCGAACGACGCGACACTCTGGATGGCGTCGGCCGCCGCCCTGTGCCGCAGCGGCAGGCGCGGAACGGCCTCGGCCGCCTCGTGGAGCGGAACGCCCGCGGTGCGGCAGACGTCGCCGAGAGACGTCTCTCCCGGCCGCTCGCCGGCGATCTCCGCGAGGCGGAGCAAGAGGTCGAGAAGCCGGTTCGCCGTGCGCACATCGGTCCGCGCCGCCCGAACCTTCTCCACCACCCACGACGGTTCGGCTCCGGACGGTGCCGTCAGCCGCCGCTCCACGAGGTCGAGCTTCAGCGCGGCGCCCGAGAGCGGGTCGGCCAAGGCATGCCGGAGAGCAAGCAGGGTGCGAGCGGATCCGCCGGCAAGGTCGGGAGGTGACGGAGAGTCCATGTCGACGAGGGGCGAAAGTAGCACACTCGTCCAGGGGTCAGAGCCCGGCGTCGAGGACCTCTCGCACCTTTCTCGCGAGTGCGAGCGGGGAGAACGGCTTCTGGAGGAACGCGACGCCCGACTCGACGATTCCGTGGCGCATGACCGCGTCGTCCGTGTAGCCGCTCATGTAGAGGATCCGGACGCCGCTGTGATCCTTCGCGAGCTGCTCGACCAGCTCGCGGCCGCTCATCCCAGGCATCACGACGTCCGTGACGACGATGTGGATCCCGCCGGCGTGCCTGCGGGCCGCCTCGAGCGCCTCGGGTCCGTTCCGGGCTTCGATCACCCGATAACCCGTCGACTCGAGCACGATCTTCACGATGCGCCGTACGGCGTCCTCGTCCTCGACGACGAGGACGGTCTCCGTCCCGCGCGGTATCGCGCGGAGCGCCGCGCCGGAACCGCCGCGCCGTCGCGGCGCGGGCTGCGAGGGGAGGATGACCGTAAACGTCGCGCCCTTCCCGGGCTCGCTCTCCACGGTGATGTCGCCGCCGCTCTGCTTCACGATGCCATAGGCGGTCGCGAGCCCGAGGCCCGTGCCTTTGCCAACTTCCTTCGTCGTGAAGAAAGGCTCGAAGAGGTGGGCGTGCACCTCTGAGGCGATGCCGGTGCCGGTGTCCGAGATCGAAATCGCGACCTTCGGGCGCAGGCGGTCCGCGGTCTCCTCGAGGTCGACGGGATCGGACGGGTCGACGTTCCGTGTGCGGATCGTGAGCCGGCCGCCGCGTGGCATGGCGTCACGCGCATTGACGGCGAGGTTCAGAATGACCTGCTCGAGTTGGCCCGGATCCACCTTCACCCAGCTGGGGTCGGCCGCGAGGTCGGTCAAAAGATCCACGTCCTCGCCGATGAGCCGGCGGAGCATCCTCTCGATCCCGGTGACGACCTCGTGTACGTCGACGATCTTCGGCTCGAGGATCTGCTTGCGGCTGAAGGCGAGGAGCTGGCGGGTGAGGCCGGCCGCGCGCTCCCCGGCGGCGCGGATGTCCGTCAGGGGGCCCCGCTTCGGATCGTCCGCTGGAGAGTCGGACAAGAGAAGATCGATGTTTCCCGAGATGACCGTCAGGAGGTTGTTGAAATCGTGGGCGACGCCGCCGGCAAGCTGGCCGATCGCCTCCATTTTCTGGGCCTGGCGAAGCTGCTCCTCGAGGCGCACGCGGGCGGTGACGTCCATCCACGAGCCCACGACCTCGCTTGGGCGGTTCTCGGAGTCGAAGAGAACGCGCTTCTCGTCGTGCACCCAGAGCCAGCTCCCGTCCTTCCGGCGGAAGCGGAATTCGACCGTCGCATGACCCTCGTCGAGAACGGCCCGGTTGGCCGCGACGACGCGCGGCAGGTCGTCGGGATGGATGCTCTGTTCCCACCAGTGCTGGGGATCGCCCGCCTGGACCTCCGCGTGCGTGTATCCGGTCAGGGAATGGATATTCTCGGAGTACCACGAGATGCGAAACCCGTCAGGAGTAAGGCGGAGCGCGTAGATGACCGCCGGACTCCCTGCCAGGAAGCGCGCCGACGCCTCCTCAGCGCGCTTGCGTTCGAGGTACAGGCCGATCTGCCCCCCAAGAGTCTCGATCAGGGTCGCATCGACTTCCGGGATTTCGGCCGCGAAGAACTCGAGGACGCCGGCCATCTCGCCGCGGAGGAGGAGGGGGAAGCCAAAAGCGGCGGGGACGCCGGCCCTCGCCGCGGCCGCGGCGCGTGGAGAGCCCGGCCCGAGTCGGTTCTCGTGGACGACGCGCCCGGTCTCCCAGACTTTGCCGGGGACGCCGACGCCGCGGGCCGCGACGAGCGCGCGGCTCTGGTCTTCCAGTTCGGCGGTGAGCGCGGAGTCGGCGCTCCACGTGTTCACGCAGCGGAGAGCGGCGGTATCCGCGTCCTTCTCCCACCAGGCGGCGAAGGCGAAGCCCTCGCCTTCGCCGAGCGCCCGCAGGATCCTCGGCATCGCTTCCGCGAGGGTGGCGGCCTCCGCGAGAACGCGCCCGATCGCGGCCTGCATCGCGACGTGCTGCGCGAACCGCGTGCGCTCGGTGATGTCTTCGATGATGCCGACCGTGCGCACGGGTGTGCCCGCGTCGTCCCGGAGGACGACCATGTTCACGTTCACCCACGCGACCGAGCCGTCCTTGCGGACGTACCGTTTCTCGATCCGGTACTCGGGCTCTTCGCCCAGGACCACGCGCTCGAATAGCTTTCCGTCGCGGTCACGGTCCTCCGGGTGCGTCAGCTCCGACACGCTCATCGTGAGCAGCTCCGCGGCGGAATAGCCCGTGATTGCGCACATTTTCGGGTTCACGCGCAGGAGGCGCCCGGTCCGGGGCTCCGCGTGTGCTACGCCGACGGAGGCAAGGTCGAACGTCGCCTGGAGCTCCTCCTTGCTCGCGCGCAGCGCTTCCTCGGCCCTCTTGCGCTCCGTGATGTCCCGGCCCGCCGTGTGCATCAAGCGACTCCCGCCGATGACGACGAGGCTGTTGTTGAACTCGACGGCCACCTTGTGGCCGTCCTTCCTCCGGATCGGCGCTTCCGAGAGGATCCGCTCGCCATCGAGGATGCGCCGCTGAAAGACGCGGTACGCCGCGAGATCGGGCTCGTCGTGAAGGTCGGGAATCCTCATCGCGAGCAGCTCTTCACGGGAAAAGCCGGTCAGCTCCGTCGCGGCCTGGTTCACGGCGACGAAGCGCCCTTCTTCGTCGCTCAGGAACACGGCGTCCCGCGAGCCCTCGAAGATCTGCCGCTGCCATTGGAGCGCGTCTTTCAGCTCGGTGTTGAGTCTGACGACGTTCGCCTCGGACCTCTTGCGGTCCGTGATGTCCTGGAAGGACCCGTGGACGTGGACGACCCTGCCGTCCGCGACGACGGGCTGCCCGATCGTCCGGATCCATTTGCGGCGACCTTTCGCGCTCACGAGCTCGAGCTCGAGGTCGAACGGCGTGCCGTGGGCGATGGCTTCCTGGACCGCAGCCTCGATCTTCGGTCGCGCCTCGTCCGTGTAGTACTTCAGCCCCACCGCCACGTTGATGGGCGTCCCGGGCTCGAGATCGTGGATCCGCACCGTCTCCTCGGTCCAGGTTCCCTCCTGTGTGGCGGGGTCGAATCCCCAGGCGCCGAGGTGGACGATCTCTCCCGCCACACGCAGCAGCATCTCGTGCCTTCGCAGGTGCTCCTCGATGCGGACCCGGTCCGTGATGTCGTGGGCCAGCACCACCTCCGCCCGCCGCCCTCTGTAATCGACGGCGTGGGAGGTGATTTCGACCGTAATGATCGAGCCGTCCTTCTTCCGGTGCCTCCAGGCGCCGGCCCTGTCGATCGCGCCCTCGCCAACGCGGCCGACCGCCTCCCGCAATCGCGGCACGTCCTCCGGCGGACGAATGTCGGCAATCGTCATGGCGAGGAACTCGGCTCTCTGAAAGCCGTAGTGGGCCACCGCGGCATCGTTGACTTCGAGGAACGCGAGCGTTTGCGTGTCGAAGAACCACATGGGATGGGGATTGGCGGCGAACAGGCTTCGATAGCGTGCCTCGCTTTCGCGGAGCGCCGCCTCTGCGCGCATGCCCCCTGCGCGGTCCATTTGGACTCCCAATTCCATTAATTAAATCCTTGCGAGGGACGCTCGTACATGATGCAACCGCCTCAGCGGTATGTACTTCGTAGTGGCAGACGGGATCTCTGCAACGCCGCACGGGCCGCCGCCGGCGATGTGGGCGTGCCTCGCTCTACGGCGGGCGGTGGGTCACGCCGCGAGGAGCACGAGCATGGCGGTGAGCCCCGCGACGTGTTTCCGCTGCCGCGGGATCAGCTCGAGTTCGACGAGCTCACGGGCCTCCTCGTCGAGCGAGGTCAAGGCGGCCTCGTACTCGGCGAGACCGCGCCGCTCCACCTCGAGGAGCGCGCCCACGAATTCCTTGTTTTCCAGCCTGATCTGCGCACCCTCGGCTGTGAGCGCGGCGACGCCCCACCCGTCCCAGGGCTCCGCGGTGACCAAAGGCGCGCCGCCGCGGGCCTGAACGGATCCCTGAAGAGCCGTGACCGTTCGCTGGTGATCGGAGGCGAGCTGCAGCATGTGGTCGCTGTCGCCGACGGCCTTCTTCTTCAGCGCGCGGAGGGCCTTCTGATATCCGGCCACGGCGGCGAGCTCGACACGCAGGAGGTCGTTGAGTCGCTCGATCACGTCGTGGGGAGAAGCACACAGCATGCCAGTCCCGGTCGCCAATGCCTCTGCGCGTCGCTGCTTTCCTGTCGCCTTCTCTCAGTTCACAGTTGGCACATTTACCGATGCAGTCGGTAAGGCGTGCCGAGGCGTCCTTGGCGATCGTCGAAGTGGACTCGCTCGGCGCGGCACCGATCGCGGGCAGAGGGCGGCCGTCACGAACGCGCCCGTGGCGGCCTGAAGTATCGGCTGGCACGGCCCCTGCTCTTCACCCGCTGGAGGCATCAACGTCATGCAACACCGCAGGTATACCTTTTTTCCGAGCGCCCTGGCAGCCGTCCTGCTCGTGGCGCCCGCCGCCTGCTCGAAAGAGCGGGGCACGGTCGAACGTAAGTCTGAGTCGACGACCCAAACCGCCCAGGGCGAGGTGAAGACGACCACGGAGTCGAAGCAGGTCGGCAACACGCTGGAGGCGAAGACGGAGACGAAGGCCGACACGGGCAGCGGCACCGTCAGGGGCGAGGTCGAAACGTACGTGGGCACCGTCACGATTTACGAGCCCGGTAAGAAGATCGAAGTCATGACCGGCGACAAGAAGACCCACACGGTCGCCCTCGACGCAAAGGACACGGCCCTCGCGATCGACGCCAGCGTCGCCGTCGGGTCTCGCGTCCGCCTCACCGAGCAGACCGGCGACGACAAGACCCGTCGGGTGACGGTCAAGATCGAAGGCTGAGAGTCTCCTCTCGGCTCCGCCGGGCGATTCTCCGCGTCGCCGGTATCGCGGCGCTCGGCTTGCTCTGTCTGGTTGGGGCGACGAACCTCGTTCTGCGGTCGGATTGGCTCCCCCGGCAGATCAACTCGGACCCCGCGACGCTCTTCGTCACGTATACCGGCGCGCGATCGCTCGTGCCAGGGCGCCTTCGATTCGACACGCTCATCCTTCGAAGCCGGGACTCGAACATCGAATGGGAGGCCCGACTCGAGGGAGTGTCGGTTCGCGTGCGCCTGTGCGATCTTCTGAGGCGCCGTTTCCGGGCGGGTTCCGTTCGAGCGGACGCCCTCTCGTTCCGCCTCCGGGAGCGTCTCGAGCGGCCCGAGGCGACACCCGCCCGGCTCGCGCGATTTCCCCGCATCGCGGGATTCGGCGAACCGCCCCTCCGCGATCCTCCGGCTCCTCCCGCCCCGCCGGGCGACCCCTGGATCGTCGTCGTCGACGACCTGAGCGTCGGGCTGGTGCGCGAGATCTGGATCGACTCCTGGCGATGGACGGGAGCGGCCCGCGTGACGGGGGGACTCTTCCTCCGTCCCGGCCTCGAGGCCGAGGTGCTTCCGAGCGAGCTCGCCGTCGGGCGCGGCACCTTGCACTGGGGAGAGGAAACCGTCTCGCGGGAGACGACCGGGAGCGTGCGCGCGGCGCTTCCGCGGTTCGACACGCAGGCGTACCCGGGCAACGAAGTCTGGAAGATCATGTCGGGGGCGACGTCCCTCCGCGGCACGCTCGACGGGCTCGCTTTCCTCGCGCCAGAGGGCGGCGGGCCGCGTCTCGCGCCGGGCGGGGCGGGGACCATTCGCGCGCGCGTCGCCCTGCAAGGCGGGCGAGGAAGCGCGCGGCTTGACATGGAAGCTGGGGCCGTCGTCGTGAGACTCGGGGAACGGACGGTGCGGGGCGCGGCCCGCGCAAACGTCTTCGCTCGCCGGATCGACTTCCCCGGCGGGAGCGTTGCGTTCGACGGCACGCGCATCAGGCTGCGGGACATCTCGCTGGAGGGCGCCGCCGGCGCGCCGTGGAGCGGCGCGCTCGAGGCACGACAGGCCCGACTCGGGCTCAAGGACGGGTCTCTCGACGTGCATCTCTCGGCGCGACTGGGAGACGGCCGGCCGCTCGTGGCCCTGGTGCCCTCCGGCCCGCCGAGGTGGATCGCGGGCCTTCTCGACCTCCGCGACTTCGAGGCGTCGGGCCGGCTGCGCGCGTCACGGGGTTTCCTCGCGCTCTCGCCAGCCCGTGCGGAAGCCGGGACGTTCTCGATCGACGCGGACTGGCGCGAGGCGCGCGGCCGCCGCTGGGGAGCCCTTCTCGTCCGCAAGGGCTTCCTCTCCCTCGGGCTCGGCCTCGGAGAGAACAGGACATCGGTACACCTCGTCGGCGCTGCGGGCTGGTTCGCCGAGGAAGGCCGGCCCGGGGGACTCCGGACGGATCAGCCTCGAGGCTCTGACGGGACCGTGCGGCCCAGCGGGTAGGCCGTCGCGTGAAACTCCTTCCGGAAGAGTCCGGCGAACGGCCTCGAAGCAGGATCGCCGCCGGCGGGGCGGGGACCCGATGGCACGTGCGTTGCTCTCTCGGGGATCGGAGGACCTATGGACAACCTTTACAGTTCCGCGACCGCCGACCAGGCCCGCAAGACCGCCAAGGAGGCGCAGAAGCTCGGATCGGACGTGAAGAATGACTTCGACGACGCGGTCTCGCGCGGCAAGGACGCCGCGAGCGGCCTCACGGAAGACGCGGGGGATTCAACCCGCAACCTGTCGGAACGCGCGCGCGAATTCTCCGAAGCGGCGCGCCGAAAGCTCGGCAAGGCGGCCGGGAAGATGAGCGACTACGCCGATGCCAACACCGCGCTCGTGGCCGTCGCCGCGTTCGGGATCGGCCTGCTCGTGGGCCATCTCGTCACGCGCGAGTCGTGAGTCCGTCATGAGCCGCAAGACCAGGTCCGCCGAAGCCTCGAAGCGCGCCGAAGCGCCGAGCACCTTCCTGAGCGACGTCACGGAGCTGCGGCGGCGAGCCCGCCGAGAGATCGAAGAGGGCGCGGTGACCCCCGGTTACCGCGGCGACCGGGACGCCATCGTGAAGCTCCTCAACGTCGCGCTTGCGACGGAGATCGTGTGCGTGCTGCGGTACAAGCGGCACTACTACATGGCGGACGGTATCCACGCCGATCCCGTCAAGGCCGAGTTCCTCGAGCACGCGACCGAGGAGCAGGCGCACGCGGACCGGCTCTGCGAGCGCATCCGGCAGCTCGGAGGAGAGCCCGACCTCGATCCGTCCGGACTCCTCTCGAAGAGTCATACGGAATACCAGGAAGGAGAGACGCTCGTCGACATGATCCGCGAGGATCTCGTTGCCGAACGGATCGCCATCGAGTCGTACAAGGAAATGATCGACTTCGTGGGAAAGGACGACCCCACGACCCGCCGCCTCTTCGAATGGATACTGGGCCAGGAGGAGGAGCACGCGGACGACATGGCCGATCTCCTGAAGTCCTTCAACGGGGAGAAGAAGGCCTGAGCCATCCTGGCGTTCCGGTGCGTTCGTAGTCGAGTGGGGGGGTACGGCGCGTGCCGCGGTCGATACACCCTGGCACGTGCCTCGCGGACCGAGGTTCGCGATGGCCGCCGCTGAAAGCGTACTCTTGAGATCGTGAAAGCCTCCGGTCCCCGGCGCCCGAAGCGGCGGCACGTCCTCGCGATCATCCTCGTTTCGGTCGCAGCGGGCTACGCCTTCGCCATCACCATTGCGAAGGCGGGCGCTCCGAAGCAGACTGTCTACGAGCTGCCTCACGACTTCACGTTGAACGCGCCGACGTTCCTGCCGTCGGCGCTGCCCGGCGCGGTGCTGACGTCCGGCAACAGGCTCGAGCTTCTCGAGAACGGCGACGCGATCTTTCCCGCCATGCTCGCCGCCATCTCCTCCGCTCGGAAGACCGTGAACTTCGAGGCCTACATCTTCTGGTCGGACGAGGTCGGCACGCGCTTCCGGGACGCGCTCGCCGAGCGGGCCGCGCACGGCGTCGCGGTCCGCGTCCTTCTCGACGCAGTCGGTTCTCCGGGCGGGCGCATGAAGGCGAGCGACGTCGACGTCCTTCGCCAGGCCGGCTGCCGTGTGGAGTTCTTCCACTCGATCAAGCCCTGGATGCTCTGGGTGTTCAACCATCGTAATCACCGGCGCGTTCTCGTGGTGGACGGCACACTCGGCTTCACCGGCAGCGTGGGATTCGCCGATTCGTGGCGAGGCAGCGCCGATTCGAAGGCGCACTGGCGCGACACGCAACTGCGGGTGGAAGGGCCCGCCGTCCGCGGCCTCCAGCGCGCGTTCCAGGAGAACTGGTCGGAAGTGACGGGCGAGCCCCTCGTCGGTGACGAGTTCTTTCCCGCGCTTTTGCAGCTCGGCACCAGCGCCGTCGCCGTCGTGCCGTCGTCGCCGCTCGCGGCGATGTCGGGAGCGGGCCGCGTCTACTCGATCTCGCTCGCAGCCGCCTCGAAGGAGATCTGGATCGCGAACTCGTATTTCCTTCCGGACGAGGCGACTTCCGGTCTCCTGGTCGCTGCCGTGAAGAGGGGCGTTGACGTGCGGGTGATCGTTCCGTCGGACGCGCAGAACGACGTGCCCGCGACGAAAGCGGGGGGACGCTCTTCCTTCGGACCGCTCCTCGCCGGGGGCGTGAAGATTTTCGAATACCAGCCGACGATGTTTCATCTGAAGACGATGGTCGTGGACGGAGTCTTCTCCACGGTGGGATCGGCGAACTTCGATGAACGGTCCTTCCATCTGAACGAGGAGATCAACCTGTTCGTCTACGACGGCGCGTTCGCCGGGCAGATGGAGGAGACGTACCGGCGGGATCTATCGCGATGCCGTCCCTACACGTACGCGATGTGGAGGGACCGCTCCCTGAAGAAAAGGGTGACGGAGTGGCTCGTGACCCCCTTCCGGTCGGAGCTCTAGCTACGGTGTGTCTTGGCACACGTGGAGACAGGCTTGACGGCCGGGTGACACACGACGGTGCCTTGGAGCCGGGCGGCGCCGTTGCTGGGCGCGGGTTTTGCGGTCTGCCTGAGTGGAATCGGAATTGCGTGTGACTCCGGTCTGGAGGAAAAGATCGCATGGACGCCGTCTCGACAATCGCCGCGACCGCGTCGTTTCTGGTTTCCGTTCCAGCGGCCGCCGCCGGCGTCCGCGCCTATCGTGCATTCGGCGGTCTCCGTGAGATCTCGTGTCCCGAGACCATGGAGGCGGTCGTTGTCAGGATTCACGTCACACGCGCGATCGCCAGCCGGCTCTCGGGTGGTAACGAGCTGCGCTTGAAGGCGTGCTCGCGCTGGCCCGGCCGGCAGGGCTGCGACCAAGCGTGCGTCTCTCGGATCGCGGCCTCGCCCGGCGGGTGCCGGGGTCGCGCGCTGCCGACGAGGCTTCCCGCCGAACGGCGGGGAATGTGGGTCTGATTCCGCCGTAGCGCTCGCAGCTCCGGGATCACCTGCGCGCCAGCGACTCCGTCGCAGTTAGAATCTGTCCAACACGTGACGAT
>Ga0207930_1000401_pt1 | contig 13157 bp, 13 predicted proteins | sample NGESurshal092012_7_FD_184477 | JGI IMG/M metagenome (GOLD analysis project Ga0207930, IMG submission 184477) | Arctic peat soil microbial communities from Barrow, Alaska - NGEE Surface sample 210-3 shallow-092012 (SPAdes) | ecosystem: Environmental > Terrestrial > Soil > Wetlands > Peat ... | reverse complement strand
TCATCGCTCCCCCGGCACGACGTACGGCCGCTTGGATCTGGCCCAGGCACGCATCCACCGTCTCAACCGCAACAATGGTCGGCGGAATCTTGCCTGAGTGTCCCACCATGTCCGCATTAGCAAAGTTCACTACCATCACGTCGAATGTCTTGTCTTCGATGGCCTTGACTACAGCATCGGCAATACCTTGCGCCGACATCTCTGGCTTCAGATCGTAGGTCGCAACCTTGGGCGACTGCACCATGATCCGGTCTTCCCCCGGAAAGGGCTTCTCGATGCCTCCGTTGAAGAAATAGGTCACGTGCGCATACTTTTCCGTTTCGGCGACACGCAGGTTACGCATGTTGAGGTTGGCCATCACGTTGGCCAGGATGTTGCCCAGCGACTCCGGCGGCGATACCACCGGAAGCGTGAAATGTTTGTCGTACCGTGTCATGCAAATGTACGTCAGATCTTTGGGGACTCGGTTACGTGGAATGATGGCGTCGAGTTCCGCTGCGCCCTCAAGCTCAGCTCCGTCCTGTGAAGTGAAGTGGCTGTTGCGCGCCAGGCAACGGGTGATCTGGCGGGCCCGGTCAGCCCTGAAGTTGAAATTGATACAGACATCGCCATCGCGAATGCTGCCCACGGGCTCACCGCGACCATCCACCACGACAAACGGAATAATGAACTCGTCAGTAACGCCGCGATTGTACGACTCCTTCACGCCCTGTACGGGATCGGAGAACCGTCCGCCTTCGGCATCGCCGAATACCATGGCGTCGAAGGCCTTCTTTTCGCGGTTCCATTTCTTATCGCGATCCATTGCGTAATAACGTCCACTTACACTGGCGATCTTGCCGACGTTGTATTCGCGCATCTTCTGCTGCAACTGTTCGATGTACTTCGCGCCATTGGTCGGCAACGTATCGCGCCCATCCATGAAACAGTGGACGAACACTCGATCGACGCCATTCTGCTGGGCTATGCGCAGCAGCGCGTAAATATGGGCCTGCTGCGAATGAACGCCACCATCCGAAAGCAGCCCTAGTAAGTGCAACCGATGGTCTCCGGTCCGCGCTTGGATCATCGAATCAACCAGCACGGGATTTTTCTCAAATTCGCCGTTTTCGATCATCAAGTCGATCTTGGTGATGTCCATGTACACCACGCGACCCGCGCCAATGTTGAGATGGCCCACTTCGCTGTTGCCCATCTGTCCGGTCGGCAGGCCGACATAACGGCCGCTAGTGTGGATCAGCGTATTGGGAAATTCCGCCAGCAGCTTGTCGTAATTGGGCTTGCGGGCCAGCGAGATCGCGTTGGCCGGGGACGGCGGGGCATAGCCCCAGCCGTCGAGGATAATGAGGACAAGAGGTTTGGGTCGCATTAGCACCTGGAAATTAGTGATCAGTAATTGGTAATTAGTCGTTAACGGTGAAGTCCTGCGAAGGTTCCGGCTTGATTGCCATGCGGACTAGATTGATTCTCGTTGGAATTGAATCGGGCTCGAAGTGACACCGCACTGCATTGTCTGCCATGGTGAGAAGTTCGCCGATCGACTCAGGCTGAGTGAAGATCGGGTGGCCAAGGGCACGTGCCCAATAACCACCTTCGCTTGATTCAGACACTGCAAACGTGATGTCGAATCTTCGCATCGTATTCCAAGCCGTCGAACCCGATTTCTTACGCTTTCGCCTTCTTCACCAGGTCGCCGTGGTAGTTCAGCGCCTTCAGTCCGTTGAAGCGCGCCGCCGTGCCCAGCTCTTCCTCAATGCGCAGCAACTGGTTGTACTTGGCAATTCGGTCAGTGCGCGATGCCGAGCCGGTCTTGATCTGGCCTGCCCCAGTGGCCACCGCTAGGTCGGCGATGAACGTGTCTTCGGTTTCGCCTGAACGATGGGAAATGACTGCGGTGTAGCCGTTCTCGCGCGCCAGGTTGATGGCGTCGATGGTCTCGCTGACCGTGCCAATCTGGTTGAGCTTGATCAGGATCGAGTTGGCCACGCCGGAATCGATACCGCGCTGGAAGATCTCAATGTTGGTGACAAAAATATCGTCGCCGACAAGCTGAATCTTATTCCCCAACTCCGCGGTCAGTTTCGCCCAACCCTCCCAATCGTTCTCGGCCAAGCCGTCTTCCAGCGACACGATGGGGTATTGGCGGACCCAGTCAGCGTAGAACTTCACCATGTCTTCGCTGGAATGCTCGCTCTTGTCGGACTTTTTGAAAACGTATTTCTTCTTGTCCGCATCATAAAATTCGCTGGCCGCCGGATCGAGCGCGATGGCAATCTGCTCGCCGGGCTTGAATCCCGCCAGTGTGATGGCTTCGAGTATGACTTCGATGGCCTCGGTATTGGACTTCAACGACGGTGCGAATCCACCTTCATCGCCAACCGACGTGCTATAGCCGCGCTTCTTGAGTACGCCCTTCAGCACATGGAACGTCTCCACTCCCCAGCGCAGCGCTTCGCTGAACGACGGTGCACCCACCGGCATCGCCATAAATTCCTGAAAATCGACGCTGCTGTCAGCATGGGCACCACCGTTGAGGATGTTCATCATCGGAGTGGGCAGCAAGCTGGCGGTAAATCCGCCGAGGTATTGGTAGAGCTCAATTCCCAGGTGGTCGGCCATGGCGCGCGATGCTGCCATCGAGACCGCGAGGATGGCGTTGGCTCCCAGCTTGCTCTTGTTGGCCGTTCCGTCCAGTTCGCACATGGCGGTGTCGATCTCGCGCTGCTCGCTGGCATCCATGCCTTCGAGTTCGGGAGCGATAAGCTCGTTCACGTTGTCAACGGCCTTCAATACGCCTTTGCCGACATAGCGTGCCTTGTCGCCATCGCGCAGCTCAACCGCCTCGTGTTCGCCAGTCGATGCTCCACTGGGAACGGCAGCGCGGCCACGGGCGCCGCTTTCGAGAATGACATCGGCTTCGACGGTAGGGTTTCCACGGGAGTCCAGGATTTCGCGAGCAATAATAAGTTCGATTTGAGTCATAAGTTATGAGTCCTCGTCTCGCACCGTTGGATTTGCTTCCCAGCCTTTGGAAGAAAGATTGTTCGCCCGGAGCGCCGAATCAAACGGCAACCGCTGTCCGTGCAAAACATCCCTCAGCACCCGCTTCAGGGCTCAGGCACTCGTTCCGCGACTGGTAACGCGGCGGTGGGAGACTTGCGAGACCCTCAATTATAAGGGAGTCAGCTCCCGTGTGCGGACCGGCAGCGAGCAGCAGCCAAACGGCGCGGTTGGGCCGTGTTTCACGGGCAGTGGCTGAATAGTCAATCCCTGGGCGGCGTCAATCTGTGGAAAAGGGTTGGCCGCCGCGCAAATCCTTCTGTATCCTCTGGAGAGTGGTTTGAGGGCGATTCAAGACTGTCCTGGTGGCAGCGGCGCCGTCGCCCTAAAGGTTTCACGGAGTTATGACTTATGTGGAAATCAACGCGGAAGGAAGATGAATTCTTGACACCCGCACCTGAACAACCTGCTCCCAAGCCGGCATACACGCCACCCCCGCCTGCAGTCCGGGCGGCGGAACCAGTCCGCTCCGACGTCCCTCGCAGCGTTGACGTCGCCACCATCGGAAAGTCGGTCATTGTGAAGGGCGAGTTGTCTGGAAGCGAGGACCTCTACGTCGATGGCGAAGTGGAGGGCTCGATTTCGCTGCGTGGCCAGAGTCTCACCATCGGGCCTAACGGACGGGTTCGCGCTAACATCGAAGCTCGCAACGTCATCGTGCATGGCCGGGTGGACGGCAATATTCAGGCCAGTGACCGCGTGGAACTGCGCAAGAGCGCGTCGTTGTCGGGCGATATTTCGACGGCGCGTGTGGCCATCGAAGACGGCGCCTTTTTCAAAGGTTCCATCGACATACAAAAAGCCGAGCCGGCACCTCGGCTCGAACCCAAGCCGGCGGCGGTGGTAGCGGCTGCGCCCACCCCAGTTCCGGCGCCCATCCCGGTCGCGGCACCAGCCACACAGGGATCCTTGCTCGAACCCAAAAAGTTCTAATTGCTGTCAAATAATCTTGTCGGGACGCGCCCCAGCGTCCCGCTTCTTTTTGGACTCGATCAGGCCTTTCGTCGGAACAGCCGCTGCACCCGCCTGCAACAAATCCTTCGGCAATTCGCGCGAAATTGGCGCTTGCGTCGCGCTGCCCTTACAATAGTGCCCAGTGTCGCCAAGCATGTTCAGCAGGATATTCGGTGGTTCTGGCCAGTCGGACTCGGCAGACGGAGTTGTGTCCGGTGAGCGCGTGCAGCGCCGCTCGACTGGTTTTACCGAGTTTATGAAGTGGCTGGCCCGGGAAGAGGGGCTCAGCGTCCTTGATCTGGGGCCCACATCACCCGCGAACATAACCTTTTTTATTGGGCTTGGACACCGCTTCCACCAGGAAGATGTCCTGCGCCTCTCATCGGATAAGTCGCTCATCGTCTCTAACAGTGAGGGTCAAAAGACCATTGATGTCGAACGCTTCCTCCGTGAGAACCTTTGCTTCGAGCGGCAGGAGTTCGATGCGGTCATGTTTTGGGACCTCGCCGACTACCTGCCCGAGGCACTAGTGAAACCGGTAATCGAGCGCATCCACGTTGCGATGAAGCCCAGCGCAATTTTGTTTTCTTTTTTCCACACCAAGGACGCCGGACCGGAAGCCCCTTTCTACCGCTACAACATCGCGGCGAGAGACACCATCGAGATGCAGCCCGCCAGTCCCTACAAGCTGCAGCGAATCTTCAATAACCGCCATGTCGAGAATCTGTTCCACGACTACAACTCGATCAAGTTTTTTCTGGGTCGGGACAACATTCGTGAAGTCCTGGTGATTCGGTAAGGCAGCCTTCAAGAAGCGGCGCGCCGCGTCTTGCGAATGACATACGGCATTAGGCCGGGCACCCTTAAGAATTCAAAGGCAATCATCCGGACTGACGCTGACCACGAAAGTACCCCGCGAATCCGGGAGGCTGCCGCGATGAGGGGAACGAACTGCCGTTCGTAGCTGTTCTCATAATCCTTCAGCGCAAGATCCAGCGAGCTTCCTCTGTTGAGAAATGCCCGCAGACTCATCGCTGCCATTCGTCCGCTGCGCAGCGCGATCGAGATTCCGTCGCCCACGAACGGATCGATGAATGCAGCCGCGTCTCCAGCGAACAACATGTTGTCTTTGACCGGTTGAGGCGCACGATAGATCAGGGGTGCGGTCGTTACCGGCTCCGTCATCGCCCGCCAATTTCGGCTGCGTTCCGCCAGTGCTGGATGCAGCGCAAACACTTCGTCCAGCGACGTAGCGCGGTCGGAGCGCACCATCGCGCAAGCGTTGACGGTAGTGTCGTCAACGAGCTGCACTCCGCAGTAGCCATGGTCGAAGAAATATAGGTCGGTAGAGCGGGGCGGACGGTCTTCGCGGAAATGCGCTTTGAGGCCGATCCACTTGGGACCCCCCGGGAGCGGAGAGCGCGGAGCGAATCTCGACCAACGCCCAGCAGCGACGATCACCGATGCTGCATGAATAGCACCGGAGCAAGTATCGAGTTCGAAGGGGCCGTCTCCTTGAATCATGCGCACCTCGCAGGTTGATTGGGTGTGGACGCCGGCTTCCTGGGCCGCCTGCCATAACAGGAAGTCCAGATCGTAGCGCGCAATGCTCAGGGCGGGCGGGACAACGCGTGCCGTGATAACCCGCCCACCCAGCAGGAGCCGCACGCGGTTGATGACGGGGGCGTCGCACAACACCGGAGCCGCAATAGATTGCGATCGCAGTAGATCGCGCAGAACATCGAGTGACTCGGCAGAAACAAACTCACCACAGACCTTGTGCCGGGGAAATTCGCCCGCTTCGAGGAGCGCAACGCTAGCGCCGAAACGCGCCGCGGTGATCGCCGCCGACGCACCCGCGGGTCCCCCGCCGATCACCGCAATGTCGAAATCGCAACGCTTCATTTCCACAACAGAACGCCCATCCGGTAGAGGTAATGCCGGGTTATCTCCAGCCGTTTCCCTGGCAATTTCGCCAGCATGGATTCCATCTCATCCAAGGTGTAGGCCCGCTTCACCGACGCGGGCGCGTCATGCCACGTGATCGGGCTCGCGAACAACGGTAGGCCCATGTAAACCAAACCAAGATGTACCCGGCTGCGAATCAGATCGTTAATCAGAACAGCTTTGCTGCAAACCCTCAGGGCTTCGTTGACCAGAAGTGGCAGCTCGTCAGGTTCGAAATGGTGGACAAATAGCGAACAACTCACTACATCGAAGGACTCGTCTCGAAACGGCAAATGCAACGCATCGGCGGCCACTGAGTTGACTGTATTCCGTGGTAAATGGGAAGGGATGCGGTCGACGAGCGTGACCCGGAGTTCGATGTTTGCGGCAGCGAGCCTGCTGCACGCTTGAACCGGCAAGTCCCCGCGCCCTGCCCCAATTTCCAACAGCGAAAGCTTTGTTTCGCCGGTCGCGCTGGCAATGCGCCGCAACAGCGCTGTCGTCGTCCGCGTTCCGCCAAACCAGTTGTTGATATGCCTCAAATCCACCAGCGACTTGGCGATCTCGTCGGAAGTTCCCAGATCGTCGTCCAGCAGTTCGGCAATGACTTTGCGCTGCATCTAAAAGGATGCGGCCCTCAGCGTCTCCTTCCGGACGGTGAGCCTCTCGATCAAGTCCCTGCGCAGTTCGTACCCTCTACCCGGCTTATCGGTGATGGCGATGGTTCCCTGCGGCGACACTTCAACCTCGGGCTCGATGATGTCTTCCTTCCAGTAACGCTTCGAGGCCGAAACGTCCCCTGGCAGCTTGAAGTTGGGCAGCGTCGAGAGTGCAACATTATGTGAGCGGCCCACACCCGATTCCAGCATGCCCCCGCACCACACCGGCACGCCAAAGCGCTGGGCAACGTCATGCACTGCAATCGCGTCCGTTAATCCGCCGACTCGTCCTACTTTGACATTTACGATTCGGCAGGCCCCAAGTTCCAATGCAGCCTCTGCATCGCGCGAGCTGCGAATAGCCTCATCCAGGCAAATGGCCGTGTGGAGTTGCTTCTGAAGCCGCGCGTGGAAATAGAAATCGTCGCTCCACAGCGGCTGCTCGATCATCAGCAGCTTGAAACGATCAAACGTTTTCAAGTGCTCCATGTCGTCGAGGGTATAGGCAGAATTGGCATCGCAACTCAAGAGAATGTCGGGCCACCGGGCACGCACCTTCGCCAGGACATCCACGTCCCACCCTGGCTTCACTTTAAGCTTGATGCGTTGGTACCCGGCGGCGTGTTCCGTCTCGATCTTTTGCATCAACTGGTCGTGCGAATCCTGAATGCCGATGCTGACGCCACAAGCGACTTCACGCTGCGTACCGTTTAGCAGCCTCCAAAGCGGGATTCCCTTCTCCTGCGCCTCGGCATCCCACGCCGCATTCTCCAGCGCTGCCTTGGCCATGCGGTTCTCGCGCACCTTGGCCAGTAGCGCTGGCACCTCGCGACCGGCACTCAGCGTCCTTCCAATCAACGATGGGCCGAGGTAGCGAACGATCACGTCCCAGGCGCCCTCGATGTATTCCTCCGAGTAGTAAGGGTCCTCGCCGGCCGTGCACTCGCCCCAGCCCTCCAGACCGTCACAGTGCAATGTCAACAACAATACGCGCCTGGTGTAAGTCCGGCCAAAACTCGTCTCGAAAAAATGCACTAGGGGAATCTGCAGCTCGAGGAGGGTAATCGCTTCGATCTTCATGCGTACCGTCTTGCACTACGAATTTGCAGCATACGACCAGTCTTCGTCCCAGCGACCAAGTTGAAAGCAGCCATTCCCATCCGCATCGCGCTCGTAACCGAGACATGCCAGACCGCGGGAGAATGCCGACTGAAAGTGTTCACGGTTTCTCGACTGAATCTGTTCTGCTCTCGATCGCATTGCGGGTTCGGCCTTCCATGCGTAAATCTCGCCCGGCACTTCGATTCGTTCTTCCTCTTCAATTGGCGAATGATGGCCACTCGACAGCACCGTCTGTACCCGTCGCGATGTCATCCACCATTCCGCAACCAGGCGATCGGTGGGCAGAAATCCCTGCAGCGGAGAATTCGTGATTCCGTACTGGTTGACGTTATAACGTCGGGCAATAGCGCCCAGCCGCTCGAGATTGAAATACGCGTTCTTGATTTCCAGCGGATCGAACGTCCACTCCATCAACTCGTATCCATGCGCTATGGCATCTTCGCGCTGGAAAAGCTTGATTTTTCGTCCGAGTCCGGTATTGCGATGGCCCTCTTTCACCGCCACCATGTGCGAGTGCAGATACGGCCGACCATTCCGGCTACCTGGAATGGCCATCGCAAATCCCACCAGGGAATTCCCTTCCCAAGCACCAACGACCTGGCCGCCAATCTTTGGAGCTAACGAGAAAATGCGTAAGGGTACCAGCTCCGCGTCACTGAAGCCCCAAACTTCCTGCTGCAATGCGACGCAGGCACGAAACTCTTCCAGCTCGCAGCAATTTTGCAGCCGGAGAGTCTCCACGGTCACGGCTTTTCCTGCTGCTTCGACTCCTGCCACAGCGACTCCATTTCATCGAGCGATGCATCAGACGGTTTGCGACCCTGCTCTCGCAGCCTGTCTTCCAGATATTCAAATCGCCGCCTAAACTTACAGTTCGTCTTGCGCAGTGCCGACTCGGGATCGAGCGCCAGATAGCGAGCGACGTTCACCAGCACAAACAACAGATCGCCCACTTCGTCTTCCAGCCGTGCCTGTAATTCCTCTGACACCTTCACTCCCCGTGCACTGGCCGTGGAAGACGCCCCGACTGGTCGCGGTCCGGGCTCGGGATACTCCTCTAAATTCTCGCGCAGTTCATCGGTTTCTTCTTCGAGTTTGTCGAAAAGACCCTCGATATTGGGCCAGTCGAACCCCACCTGGGCCGCCCGCGAACTGATCTTGTACGCCGCCATCAACGACGGCATGGCCGAAGAGATGCCATGCAACACCGAGTCGGGATGACCGGCCTTGGCACCATCAACGTCGTCGCCGGAAGCCTGCTGCCGCTTCTTCTTTTCTTCGGCTTTGAGTGCCTGCCAATTGCGCAGTACTTCGCCCGAAGTCTCCGCCTTCACTTCCCCAAACACGTGTGGATGCCGGTCAACCAGCTTATTGGAGAGCCGATCAAGCACATCATCAATAGAGAACAGCTGCTCCTCGGCCGCCATTTGCGAATAGAAAAGCACCTGCAGTAGCAAGTCGCCCAGTTCTCCGGTCAGCTCCGGCCAATCGCGCGCATCGATGGCCTCGATAACCTCGTAGGCTTCTTCCAGTGTGTACGGCTTGATCGTGTCGAAGGTCTGTTCGCGGTCCCATGGACACCCACCGGGCCCCCGCAACCGCGCCATGATGGACACCGCGCGCTCGAATCGCTCGCCTGTGGTTGACATCGCAACCAATGTAAATGACGCAGCGTGGTTTTCGCTATTCGCGGTGAAATGTTTGACACAAGAGGGCGGGATCGTCGGAGATCAGTCCGTCGACACCCCAGGCGTCGAGCTCCTCCATGCGGCGAGCAGAATTCACTGTCCAGGTCACAAGTTTTTTCCCGTGGCGATGCACCTCTTCGATCAGCTCCTTCTCGACGAGATCGAAACGTGGAAGCACGATTTGTATAGGGAGACCTCTCCAAATGCCGAGTGCATAGTCGCGTTCGCAGATGTATCCCAGCGGCAAGCTGCTGTCGATATTGCAGACCCGCATCAGTACGTCAGGAAGGAACGACGACACGATGAAACCGCGTTGCGGCGGTACGGCATGCAGAGCGGCCACGACCGCCTTTTCAGCGCCACGTACTTTTAGTTCGATGTCCAGGAAGGCGCGATCGCCGAATTGCTGAAGGACATAGTCGAGTGTGGGAAGTAGGTTGCCGTCTGGATCCACGAGCTCGGCGTAGTTGGTAGCAGCGATGGGGAGGCGGTTACAGTAAGGATCATGACACAGCACGTTGCGGCCGTCGTGGGTTTGGCGCACGTCGAACTCGAAGCCGTCGCAGCCATGGGAGATCGCATATTCGAAAGCAGCGAGCGAGTTTTCAACAGGCAAGGCAGACTTGTGGAGCCCAAGACTTCCATCGCGACATCCGCGATGACCAAGTAGCAGTGGTTTGGGTTTCACCGCGGCCCGTCAGTCGAGATCGAAATCGCGCAGCGGTTTGCCAGTGTCAGGCGTTTCCTTGGCCTTGCGGACCGCCTCCTGAAACTTCTTTTCCAGCAGGTCAGCCGAATTCTTCTGGGCTTCCACCGACTGCTGGAAGATCGATTCCTTGCGGCTGTCGCGCTCTTTCATCGCGCGTGCTGCGTGCTCAATGTCCTCAAACGTCTTCGGGACAGCTTTCGGGGTGTGCGCGATCACCGCCTTGGCATCGACGTCGATCTTCAACAACGCCCCGCAACACGGGCAGGCAACTTCAAACTGAACCGCAGGCTTGGCCATGAACGCAATCTTACCGCAGCCCGCGGGCGAACGGCTACAGTGGTAGTTGCATCGCCTTCCTGCGAGATAGCGAAGTGAACAAATTGGCGGACTGACGGTGCGCCCAAATGCCGCCTTGATGCATCAATATGGAAGTTCGCGTAATCCGTTGACCACTTTTTTCTTCTTGACCTACCCCGTGATCACCAACCGCGGGCCACTTATCGTGAGGACCTGACCGATGCCTAGCACTGATTTGGAAGTCGCACCGCCGAAGCAAGCTACTAAGACCGTCACGACCGCTGGTTATGGAGCCCATTCCGCCACTACTCCGTTAGCGCCTTTCTCCTTCGAACGTCGCGAGCCCGGCCCGGAGGACGTTCAGATCGACATTCTCTATTGCGGTGTCTGCCATTCCGATCTGCACACCGCGCGTAACGAATGGACCAACACCAACTATCCCGTCGTTCCCGGACACGAGATCGTCGGCCGCGTCAGCAAAGTAGGATCGCAAGTCAAGAAATTCAAGGAAGGGGACCTGGCCGGCGTCGGCTGCATGGTCAGCTCCTGTGGCCACTGCGCGAGTTGCAAAGAGGGACTGGAGAACTACTGCGAGAACGTACCTGAGTTCACCTACAACAGCGAAGACAAACATTTCGGCGGCGTGACCTATGGCGGTTACTCCAAGTCGATCGTCGTGGATGAGTCGTTCGTGCTGCGGATCCCGACCAACCTCAACCTCGCCGCTGTTGCACCGCTACTTTGCGCGGGTATCACCACCTACTCACCGCTGCGCCACTGGAGAGTCGGCAAGGGTCACAAGGTCGGAATCGTCGGCCTCGGCGGTCTCGGTCACATGGGACTGAAACTCGCCCACGCCATGGGAGCGCATGTGGTGCTGTTCACCACTTCAGCGCACAAGGTCGAGGATGCCAAGCGATTGGGCGCCCACGAAATCGTTCATACTAAAGACCCGTCGCAATTAGAAAAGCACGTCAACAGCTTCGACTTAATAATGGACACGGTTTCGGCCGAACACGACCTCAACATCTACCTCAACCTGTTGAAGCGTGACGCGACCATGGTGCTGGTGGGAGCACCCGAGAAGCCCGTGCCAGTGGCCGCATTCAGCCTGATTCCAAAGCGCCGCCAGTTCGCCGGATCCATGATCGGCGGGCTCCCCGAAACTCAGGAGATGCTCGACTTTTGCGCGACACACAATATTGTGTCCGACATCGAGATCATCCCTATCCAGAAGATCAATGAGGCCTACGAACGCATGTTGAAGAGCGACGTGAAGTACCGCTTCGTGATCGATATGGCGTCGCTGAAGTAACGCTCTGCCCATGTAAAAGCCCTCCTCGCGGAGGGCTTTTGGTTTTGCGGCGCAGTCTGCCTATCGCAACTCTTCCATGCACTCCTCGAGCACTTTTCGCGATGGACGAGTCACGCTCTCCGGCAACGTTGCCAGCGGCTCATCCGTCATATTCAGCATGTCGATGAAATTTGGGGCCTGCGTGTTCAGGTAGAAAACTCCAGTCAGGACTTCGTCGGCCTCGTGGGATTCCATCAGCCGTTTAACCGCCCCAATCTTATTGGTCGGATCGTAATCTTCTTCCAGCTTCCGCAACCGCAGCGACGACCCGTCGTGCATGGTCACGTTCACGCTTGATCCTTCGTCGTACTCAACATCGATCTCGTTAAACGCAGGTACAAAATTCAAGTCGTGCAGCGGTTCTTCGTGGTCCTTCACGAATTTATAGGACTTGGTCGAACCCTCGTGATCGTTGAACGTCACGCACGGCGAGACCACATCGATCATCACCGTTCCGCGGTGCGCCAGGGCCGCCTTCAGCATGGTGTGCAGTTGGCGTTTGTCGCCCGAGAACGACCGGCCCACGAACGTTGCGCCCAGCGAAATAGCCAGCGCGCAGGTGTCGATCGGCGGCAGATCGTTGATGACGCCAGTCTTCAGCTTCGATCCAAGATCAGCCGTGGCCGAGAACTGGCCCTTCGTCAAGCCATACACGCCATTGTCTTCGATGATGTAAATCAGCGGCAGATTCCGTCGCATCAAGTGAACGAACTGGCCAATGCCGATGGAAGCCGTGTCGCCGTCTCCGCTAACGCCCAACGCAATCAGCTTTGAGTTCGCCAGCACCGCTCCGGTGGTCACCGACGGCATGCGACCGTGCACGGAGTTGAAGCTGTGCGAGCGGCTCATGAAATACGCCGGGCTCTTCGACGAGCACCCTATGCCCGACATCTTGACCACTCTCTCCGGCGTGATACCCATGTCGTAAAAGGCATCGATGATGCGCTCCGAGATGGCGTTGTGTCCGCAACCGGCACAGAGCGTGGTCTTGCCCCCGCGGTAGTCGAGCACGGTGAGCCCTACGCGATTGGTCTTGGGTTGTGGTGCGGCTGTGGTCGCCATTTACTTGCCCTCCTGGGACACGATCTCATCGGTCACGGATCGTGCATCGAGCGGTAGTCCGTTGTAGTGGCGCACACTGCGCAGTCGAACAACTTCTTCCGCCGGGACATCCAGCTTCAGCAACTGGAACATCTGGCCATCACGGTTCTGGTCCACCACGTAAATCCGCTTATGGGCGTCGATGAACTTTTGTACCTCGCTGGTGAACGGAAATGCCCGCAGACGCAGGTAATCGACATTGATGCCGTTCTCGCTCTGCAACTGGTCAAGCGTTTCAATCAGCGCATGATGCGAAGTGCCATAGG
>Ga0207930_1000399_pt1 | contig 13177 bp, 10 predicted proteins | sample NGESurshal092012_7_FD_184477 | JGI IMG/M metagenome (GOLD analysis project Ga0207930, IMG submission 184477) | Arctic peat soil microbial communities from Barrow, Alaska - NGEE Surface sample 210-3 shallow-092012 (SPAdes) | ecosystem: Environmental > Terrestrial > Soil > Wetlands > Peat ... | reverse complement strand
TCCGTGAGCGGCGCACGTTCTGCTCTTTCGCCGGAAGGAACCTTGGCGAGTAGCTCGCGCAGCGGCAGATGTTCCCAGTCGATGGTGTGAAGCTCCGCGAGGATATCCAGAAATTGCATGACGATCCGGCGCCGATGCTCTTCGGTCGCCGCGCTTCCAAGCCAGGGGGCTGCGACATCGCCGGCGACGTGCTCGCAGATGAAGAAGGGAAATCCGATCTTTGCGCCTTCCTGCGAATAGGAGACAAGCCGCGGCACCGGGACGGACGAATTCTCGAGCGACTGCAGCGCGTATACCTGTGGCAACACGGAATAGGGTGCAAACAGACCGTTCGTCGGCCCAACGCGGAGGATCAATTTGCGCCTCTGGCCGGACTGATCACGCGCCGTAAAGCTGTAGGTGATCCAGGAAAATCCAGGCGAGCGGCGCTCAAACGCTTCTATTTCGACAGCACCTCCAGCCTCGACGGAGAGATATTCGGTCAGCCGCTCGCGCATCGTGAGATCGTCAATCGCCATCTCTGCGGTCTTCGCTCCCGGGCTCAGTGTTTCCGGAACAGGATGGAGAGGCGTCGCAACGTTGGTTTTCATTTAATTGACCGAACGTGCGAAGCCGCGCCATTTCTCGTCGCGCAAGCTCGATTTCATGATCTTTCCGCTGCCGGTCAACGGCAGCGGCTCCAGCCGCAGCTCCACCGTGCGGGGACATTTGTACCCGGCGATCAGCGTTCGGCAATGCGCAATGACGTCCTCCGGTGCGAGTTGAGATCCATCTTTCGGTACAACGATGGCATGAACGGCCTCGCCCCATTTCTCGTCGGGCACCGCAATGACGGCGCATTCGCGAACGCCCGCATGCCGATAGATCGCGTTCTCCACCTCGCCCGAGTAGACATTTTCGCCACCGGAAACGATCATGTCCTTGACCCGATCGACGATGTAGATGAAGCCGTCATCATCCATCCAGGCTCCATCGCCGGTATGAAGCCAGCCGTTTCGAAGAGCGCGTGACGTCTCTTCCGGCTTGCGCCAATAGCCCAACATGACACCCGCGCCCCGGATTGCAATTTCTCCGACCGTCCCGCGCGGAAGCTCCTGACCGGTTGTATTGTCGACGATCCGAATCTCGACTCCGGCCGCGGCACGGCCGGCCGATTTCCGCTTCTGCGCAATCGGCCCCTCCAGCGCGTGATATTTCCACGGCAACAAGGAAGCAAGTGCTGCACATTCCGTCAGGCCGTAACCCTGATGAAAACGCCATGACGGCAATTTCTTCATCAGATCGACCAGCAACGCATCCGGCATCGGCGAGGCCCCATATTCGCAGTCCTTGACGCTGCTGAGGTCGTGTCGTCCGAATGCCGCGTGATTCAGCACCATGTTGAGCATGGTCGGCACGAACAGGCAGTAATTCACCTTCTCGGCCGCGATAGTCGCCATGGCGAGTTCCGGTTCGAATTTCGGAATGGTGACATGCGTGCCGCCCACTAGAGTGAGCGCAACCATTGGCGAGGCGCCGGCCAGATGAAACAGGGCCGCGGAGTGCAGATAGACGGTTTCTTCGCTGAAATTCAGCGAATAGATCCACACCACCGATTCGAAGACGACATTGCTGTGAGACAGCATGACGCCTTTTGGAAAGCCTGTGGTCCCGCCGGTGTAAAAAATACCCAGCAAATCGTCATATGATCCCGAGCGGTCTTCGATACGCTCTCCCGCTTCAGCCAGCGTCTCGTAAGCGATCATTCCGCTCGGCGGCTGGCCTTCGCCGATATAGATGATGGCCTCCAGGTTAAATCGCCGGCTCAGCTCGGGAATCTGCCAGACGAAGGTTTCGTCCACCAACAGGATTTTCGGACCGGAGTCGTTGAGTGCGTATTCGTTTTCAGCAACCGCCCAGCGCGTGTTGAGTGGCACAATGACGGCCCCAACCCAGGCGATCGCAAAGAAGGACTCAATGTAGCGATCGCTGTTGAGTGCCAGGATCGCGATGCGGTCGCCGGCCTCTACCCCAAGCTGCCCGAGACCGCCCGCCACCCGGGCAACGCGCTCGGCGATTTGCCCCCACGTCCGCCGGCGTCCGCCGTGAACGGTTGCAACATCATGTTGGCGTAACTGCACCGCGGCATTCAACGTCTGCGTCAGCTTCATTGAACGTTTCCCCTGCAGTTCGTCCGTCCCCCCGCATCATTTGTTGAATTTTGCGGTTGGCATTCGGATCAAACTGGTCCAATAATAGTCCGATTGGTCGGGTTATCAATTGCCGATCTGGGTCAAACCGTCAATTCGGCGAATAAACTGATCGAACTGTATTTCCGCCTCGCCTTTGAATGCTGTCGATGGATTGGGCGATATATTCACTGGAATCAGCGGCTTAGGCGCCATTCATCTGGATGATCATGTGATGCTCACACCTCAGGATGACTTTCTTGGCCATCAGTTGCCCACCACCTTCGATCACGTTGGAACAAGCGACGTGCGCTGGACCGAGCGCTACTGGTACACGGCGCATCCAAAGAGCGGCGAACTCATCTTCGATGCCGGTCTCGGCTATTATCCCAATCGCAATGTGATGGACGGTTTTGCCGGCGTGACCATCGGCACCACTCAATACAATTTCCGGGCTTCGCGTCGATTGCGGCCCAATCCTCTGGACACGACCATCGGTCCTCTGCGATTCCAGGTAATCGAGGGTCTGCGTCACCACCGCGTGACGCTGGCACCCAACGAGTCTCCCCTTTCATTCGAGCTTGATTATTTTGCCACCCTGCCGGGCGCTGAAGAAGCCCAAAGTTACCGGCGACGCAACGGCTGGCTCGAGGAAGATCTTACGCGCATGAATCAATTCGCGCGTTGGCGCGGCTGGCTTGAGGTCGATGGCAAGCGCTACGACGTCGACGAAAGCAATTGGTGGGGCCAGCGAGATCACTCCTGGGGGGTGCGTTCCGTTCACAACACCGATCCGATGCGGCCTCCCGTCGCAAACCATCGCAATTTTCACTGGATGTGGTGCATGTTCCAGTTCGAGGATTTCGGTATTTCCGTGTTCCTGAAGGAGCGCGCGCCGGGAAAGACGATCTACCTGTCCGGAAGCGAAGTCAGCGAGCAAGCCGGCATCAAAAAAGAGCGTCATGTGGTGGCGGTCGAGCATGACATCGGCTGGGCAGATGATCCGCTCGGCCAGTCCTGGGAGCGCGCGGAACTCTTGCTGCACTTCGCCGATGGCGGAACGCGGAAACTGGACGTCAAAACCATTGAGCCTCGCTTCTATCTAAAGGGGGGCATGTATGGCGGGTTGAACGGGTGGCATCACGGCGACGATCGCGGCGTACTGTCCACGGGCCACGATACCTGGGATCTCACCGACGCTGCGACGCGGAAAACCGCATGCACGTTGTCGGATCATGTCTGCAAGATCACGTCGGAGGGACTAGCCGGGATGGGGATTGCCGAATACGGGGTCGCTACCGGGTATCCACGCTACGACGGGCCGCAACGTTTTCCGGCGATATGACTTGGCCGACCATCCGGACCTGTTGAGGATGGCCAACATCCCGCAATGCAGCGATCCCGCTCACATCCGCTTGGCGACATCCTCGAGTATGACTTCAGTCGCGCCGCCGCCGATCGACGGCGGCTGATTTTGGGTTATTGGCCCCGGAATTGCGGTCGGCGCTTGGCAACGAAAGCGGCAATTCCCTCTTGCGCATCGTCGGAACGGCTGGCGGCGACGATCGATTCCTTTTCGGCGTCAAGCTGATCCGAAAGACCGGTCTCGAAAGACTGACGCAGCATGCGACGAACCGCGCCGTAGGCGCGCGTCGGACCGGCAGCGAGTGTGGCGGCGAGTGCGGCAGCCTCGGTCTCCACCGCATCGCTCGGAGCCAGACGCGACACCAGCCCATAGGCGAGGGCTTCCTGCGCGCTCAAGCGACGATTGAGCAGGAACAGCTGTTGCGCTTGCCGCATCCCCACCATGCGCGGAAGAAACCAGGTGTTGCCGCCATCCGCCGTCAAGCCCAGCGCGCCGTAGCCGAGAGCAAACCGCGCGTCGTCGGCCGCAATAACAATATCGGCGGCATAGAGCAGACCCAATCCGCCGCCGCCCGCGCCGCCGCGCACGGCCGCAACTACCGGCGCGTCAATGCTCGTCAGCCGCTCAATCGCCAGATGATAGCTGTCGATCATGCGGCGCAGCCGGTTCGGTAATTGTTCGCGCGCCGTTCCGGCGAATACGCCAAGGTCGCCGCCGACCGTAAAATTCGTTCCACTGCCGGCGATCAGGACGGCGCGAACGCTGGCGTTCTCGGCTATCTGGGTCGCCGCCTCGGCGAGATCGGCGGCCATTTCGGGATTGATCGCGTTGCCCTGCTCCGGACGGTTGAGGCGCAAGGTCGCGACGCCATCGACGAAATCGAGCAGCACGGCCCGCAACGGGCCGCCGGCCTCACGCCAGCGCGCGGTGTCGGTGTATTGCTCGAGTCCGCGGATACGCCCCTGGTCGATCGTCATCAGATGCGCAAAGTCTGCGTCAAGGGTAACGCCGCCCTGCTTGCCTTGGCCGCGATAGCGGCCCGTCACCAGCAAGCCGCCATCGGGCAGATCGATAAATCGCTCCGGTTCGGCGCGCGCATCGAAATGGCGGGCGATCGCGCCCCAGGCGTTGCGGCGCATCGCGGTTGGACTGTCATGATGACCGCCAATGCCAAACGGCATTCCCTCGGCAGTACGGCCGGTGAATTCCGGGTGCAGTAGCGCGTCCAGTTGAGCACGGTCACCAGCGGCGAGCGCCGTGTAAAAGGCGCGGGCCAGATCTGCAGCACTGCGGTTTTCCATCCCTCGATCCTCTTGTTCCGGTTCTCGTTATCGCACGCCGTTGTGGTCAGTGGCGGCGGCCTCTCACATCCGCTTGGCGACTTCCTCGAGCATGACTTCAGTCGCGCCGCCGCCGATCGTGAGCACGCGCGCGTCGCGGACCATCCGCTCGATCGGTGTGCCGCGCATGAAGCCAGTGCCGCCATGCAGCTGCAGGCAGCCGTGCACGACCTCCTGCAGAACTTCCGGCGACAGCGCCTTGACCATGGAAACTTCGCGCGCGCAATCGCGGCCGGCCTCGGCGAGTTCCGCGGCATGATAGGCCAATGCCCGCGCCGCTGCAGCTTTGGTGGCGAGCATCGCAAGCTTGAGCCGCACCGCCTGCTGGTTCCATAGCGAACCGCCGAACGCCTGGCGGCTTCGCACATAATTCGCGGTCAGCTCGATCGCCTTGGCGCATTCGCCGGCGCAGATTCCGCCGATGCAGATGCGCTCGTTCTCGAAGGTCTCCATGATGCCATAGAAACCCCGGTTCTCGTCGCCGAGCAGATTGCCCAAGGGAATGCGGACATCCTGAAAGCCGATTTCCGCGGTGTCAGAACAGAGCCAGCCATGCTTGTCGAGTTTTGTAACGGATACGCCCGGCGTCGTTCGCTCGACGATGAACAGCGACAATCCGCGGCTGCCCTTTGCTTCCGGATCGGTGCGGGCCGCCACGATCAGAATGTCGCCATAGACGGCATTGGTGATGAACATCTTGGCGCCGCTGATCACCCAGGAATCGCCGTCGCGGCGCGCGCGCGTCTTCAGCCCGGCGACATCGGAGCCGGCATCGGGTTCGGTGACAGCGATGGAGCAAATCGTCTCGCCGCGAATGATCGCGGGAAGATATTTTTCCTTTTGTCGCGCCGTGCCGCGCAGGGTGATGTGAATGGCCGACATATCGCTGTGGACCAATGTCGATGAGGTGAAACCGCCAAACGTCGAGCGGCCAAGTTCCTCGGCAAAAACCAGCGACGCCAGCGCTCCCATGTCAGTGCCGCCATATTCGACGGGATGACGCATGCCGAGGAAGCCGAGCGCTCCCATCCGCCGGAAAATCTCACGAGGGATTTTGCCGTCGCGCTCCCATTGCTCGCCGTAGGGGACGACCTCCTTCTCGACAAAGCGGCGGACCTGATCGCGCAGCATCCGCAACTCCTCGGATAACTCAGGCTGTTCCGAAAAATGGAATTCGGAATCGGTCAAATCGCGTCGATCGGCGGGAACAACATTCACTGTGGCCTCCTGTCGGCACTCATTTGTAACTGTCGTTTGAGAAACTCGGCGATCGAGGCGATTGCCCGGCGTGCTTCCGGAAGCTCCACAAACATCTGAAAGACATGGATCATGCCGTCCCAGACCTGCAATTCGACATCGACGCCGGCAGCGCGCGCTTTGTCCGCAAACATGGTAGAATCGGCGAGCACCGTTTCGCGGTCGCCGACCTGAATCAGCAGCGGCGGCAGCCCGGTGAGGTCGGCATACAACGGCGACGCCAATGGATCGCGTGGGTCGCCGCCTTCGCCGAGATAATTTTTCCCCAGTGCTGCGATCATCGGCCGCTGGTGGATCGGATCGGCATCGGCGCGGCTGACATAAGTCTCGCCGGTCGCCGCCAGATCGGTCCAGGGCGACATCAGCACGCCGGCCGCCGGCAGTGGCAAGCCGCGTTCGCGCAAGCCGAGCATGGTCGTGAGCACGAGATTTCCGCCGGCGGAATCTCCGGCAAGGGCCATGTTTTCAGGCCTCAATCCCTGATCGAGCATCCAGCCATAGGCGGCCAGGGCGTCCTCGAGCGGCGCTGGAAAACGATATTCCGGCGCCAGCCGGTAGTTGATCGCGAGCACCCGGCAGCCGCTCGCCCCGGCAATTCGCGCGATCAATTCGCGATGCGACGACACCGAGCCGAGCCGAAAGCCGCCACCGTGGAAATAAAGAATCGCCTTGTCGTGCGGCGCGTTACCGCCCCCGATCCATTCGCCACCCACTCCGGCCACGGAGACACGGTGATGCGAGATCGGCGCAATGTCCGCTTGAAAAGCGGCATCCCAGTCGATGCGCATCTGCGTCACCGACGTGCCCCGATTCCAGCCGCGATAGACACGTCGGATGCGTTCGATCACGAGATCGAGTGGAGAGGCCGCAATGTCCTCGCTGGTGCGCGTCATGCTAGCCGCCCAGTCCCATGCCACCGGAGACGCCGATGGTTTCACCGGTGATATAGGCCGCCTGATCGGAGGCCAGGAACAACGCCGCGGCGGCAATCTCTTCGGGCTCGCCCAGCCGCCGCAACAGAGTTGCGTCCGTCATGGCGTGGAGAATTTTGTCGCCGCCCTTGGCCACCGCCTGTTCGAGCATCGGGGTGCGGATCGGTCCGGGTGCGATCGCATTCGCGGTAATGCCATAGCGCGCATTCTCGCGCGCGATGCTTTTTGTAAAGGCAATGACGCCGCCCTTGGCGGCGGCGTAAGCGGCGCCGCCCTTGGATCCCAGTCGCGCGGCCTCGGAGGCGATGTTGATGATTCGCCCGAAACCGGCCGCCTGCATCGCCGGCAACGCGGCGTGGGTGCAGGCAAAGGCCGAGACCAGATTGACGGCGAGGAGCTTAGCCCAATCATCCGGGGTGGTGTCGGTGAAGAATGCGTGCTGATCGGCGCCGGCATTATTGACGACAATATCGAACGGTCCGTGGTGCAACATGATCTGCTGTACCATACCGGCGTCGGTGACATCGAGCTGCGCGGCGGTCGCGCCGACCTGCCCGGCGAGATCGGCAGCACGGGCGATATCGAGATCGCCGATGATGACGTCGGCGCCGGCGGCAGCAAACGTTCGCACAATGGCAGCCCCGATGCCCTGGGCTCCGCCGGAAATGAAAGCGCGGCGGCGGTCGAGCCGTCCGAAGGGCAAGGTGCCGGCGTTCGGCACCTTTCAGCGTCCCGTGAACGTCGGCTTGCGCCGTTCGATCACCGCGGCGAGTCCCTCGCGGGCGTCGGCGGTGCCGGATAGTTCGGATACGGTCCGCGCTTCCTCGGGCAGGCATTGCTCGACGCTGGTTCCGATCCCGCTCCACAACAAGCGCTTGGTCGCGGCCAGCGCCTTCGGTGCACCCGCGGCGAGTTCGCGCGCGAGCTGCAGCGACGCATCGGCAAGCTCCCCGTCAGGGACGACGCGGTTGATAATGCCCAGTTCCAGCGCTTCGGCGGCGGTGATGACGGGATTGGTCAACAGGATCGCGGTGGCTTTGCGCAATCCCACCAGACGCGGCAGGGTGACGGAGACGCCGGCGTCAGGCGCCATGCCGACCCGGGTTGCACCGGCCAGGAATTTGGCCGACGCGCCGGCCACCACCATGTCCGACGCGCATACCAGCCCGAAGCCGCCGCCACCGGCAGCGAAGCCCTGGACCGATGTGACCACCGGCGCTTCGAGCCGGATCAATCCGGCGACCGCATTTTGCAGATAGGCGGTCGCCTGCCGCAGATAATCGGGAAGCTTCTCGCCCTTCGACGCAAAATCATGAACGTCACCGCCGGCGCAGAAATTCTTGCCCTCGCCGGTGAGCAGCACCGCGCGAATGCCCGGCTCGCCATGGCAAACCATGATGGCATCGCCCAGCGCCTTCAGGAGTTCGACATTCATGCCATTGGAGGCATCGGGCCGGTTGAGCCTGAGATGCGCGACGCCATCCGCGATGCGCAGCAGAACCGGTCCCTGATCGATCATTGGCAAGCCCATCTTTCCTCCGTTCGGATTTTGTCGTTTTCTTTTCAGGCATGATCCGGTCCGAAAACCGCGAACCGGTATCTACTTCGCTCGAAACCGCTCTAGATCAGGAACGACAGCGTGAAGAGCGCCTTTTCATTGTTGACCAGCGTGACTTTCTTGTAGGCCATTCGCAACTCGCCATCGATGTAGCGCAGCCGATATTCGTTGCGCGCGGCCCAGATTGTATCGTCGCGCAGGCTGGACTCGAACATCATGCTGTTGCTGGCCACCGCGATATCGCCGTTATGCTCGCCCATCAGCTCGATATTCGATACGATCCGGCGCAGCCGCGACTGCGGCGTCTGGGTGTGACGCTTGCCCGTGAGCAATTGCTTGATCCGCAACGAAATCCGCGAGCGATTGTCGTAGATGATCGACATCTCCTTTTCGGGATCGATGTCGGCCCCGTTGGCGGGCACCCAATAGATGCCATCATCGGTCCACAACGCTTCCCAGGCCTCGTATTGATGCTCGTCCTGGAATCGCGCCTCCATATAGAGGAAAGCCGACACGGCGCTCATCAGCGTGGCGCTGCTTTCGCGCGACAGCATCACCGTGCCTCCATCAGGCTGCGATAGTGACGCCAGATACCGCGCGACGGCACCTCGTCGGTGACGTGGCCGATCTTGAAGCCCGCCGCGTCGCTGCCCTCGCGGCGCTCCCCGCGACCGAGGAATATCCATTCGGGATTGCGCGCCAGCACTCCACGATGACAGCGTTCGTACATCTCCGAATCATCGGCCAGCAACAATCCCGCCGGACCGACCGATCCCATGGTCTGCTGACGCAGGCGCCGGTTCATGTCGGGTGCACCCTTGAACTGCAAGGCGGTCACGTGTTGCACGCTGTCATCGGACGCCAGCGGCTGAATCACAAACATCTGGATTTCGGCGATGAACAGATTCGGAAAAATCATCACATGGGGCGTGCCGTCGACCATGATCTCGCGCGCCTGCTCATTGCCGTAAGCGGCCTTCATCCGCGACGTATAGTCAGGCAATCGCGCTTCATTGGTGCCGAACCAGCTCAAGGGCTGGTCGCGCTTGCGAAACTCCGGCCGCAGGTCGATCTCGGTATGGCCGTTGCCATAGTCACGCGTTATCGCCGTCGATTTGCCGCCATAGAGCGTTCCGATGGCGCTGTCGGCGACGCCAAAAATCGAAGAATGCACAAAGGCCGGATGATAGCCGTCGCATTCATTCTCCAGGATGAATTTCCAGTTGGCCTTGACGCGATGTTTGAGAAAACCCGCCGTGACCTCGACCTCACCTTCGGGCGAGGTGCGAACCAGACGATCGATGGTCTCGGCGGCCCCGCCTAGATGTTCCCGAAGCGACGGGCCTTCCGCGGCGAACGAGCCAAACACGAAGCCGCGGTAGGATTGCACGCGGGTGACATGGCCCAGTCCCAGCCCGGCCTTGTCGGTTCCTTCATAGCCGTCCGGAAATGCGTAACCGACAAGACGGCCGTCATTGGCGAAAGTCCAGGAGTGGAACGGACAGGTGAAGGACCGCGCGTTGCCCCTGTCGTAGGAGCAGACCTGGTTGCCGCGATGAGAACAGCGATTGAGCAGGAGGTTGATCTTGCCCTGCTCGTCCCGCGTCATGATGATGGATTGCGGACCGATTGATTTGGCAACGTAATCGCTGGCATTCGGGACCTCGCTCTCATGGCCGACATAGACCCAGGTGCGGTACCAGATGTTCTGCAGTTCGGCCTCGAAGATCGCGGGGTCGTTGTACAGCGAACCATGGACCCGATCCGGGCGGATCAGTTCGTCCCAATGTGACGCGCGCGGCACGATGTTCATCGCTGCATCTCCGATGGCAGGGCAAAAGCCGCCGTCGCCCTCGCGAGCGGCCTGAAGGCGGGCGGATCAAAAATAATCCGACTGACCGTTCTAATAATAGCACGGATTTTGACGCCTTCAAGAGACTTTTCGTCCAGGGGGCGCCGGCTTGGATGAGACGGAGCGCTCGCTTGCAGATGACGAGGCTGGCAGCCTCATCCTGCCCGGTTTTCCGTCAGTCCGAACTGTCAGCGGCGAGAAACATCGCGATCGCGGCCTGCACATGTTCGCGTATCTCGGCTTAAGACACCCGCGTTGGCGGCTGTCCGATCAAGGAATACAGATGATGCTGCGCGATCACCGCGCCGAGAAAGAGCTTCGCGGCGCGCAGCAGCGGCTGGGAACTGACCTTTCCCGACCCGCCGTTTCGGGCTGGGCTCGTCAGCGCTCAACGGTGAGTAAGAGCACGCGTCGCGCGTTGGCGCATGATTTCGCGAGCGCGAGATAAGAATGCCTTCACCCGGCGGTCCGCAGAATGAATTTTCGCACCGCGTTGGCAAAACCCTCGTTTTGATTGCTGTCGGTCACCGCGGTCGCCTGCGACTTGACCTCGTCGCTGGAATTACCCATGGCGATCGAGAGCCCGCTGTTGCGGAACATCAGAACATCGTTGGGCATGTCCCCGATCGTTGCCATCTGCTCGGGCGGAATGTTCAGCAGCTTTGACAGCGTCAATGCCACCGCGCCCTTGTTGGCCTGCGGATGGGTCACATCGAGATAGTAGGGCTGCGAACGCGCCGCACTGGCGTTCGACCCGAGTTGTTTCTGCGCCAGCTTCTCGCAAGCCGCGACACGATCAAGATCGTCCGAGACGCCGACGATCTTCACTGCGTCAGCCAGATGCGCGTCGGTGAAGGAAGCGACGACTTTTGCGTCGAACTTTACCGTCCAGGTCTCGCGCGCCACATGCGGCGCCTTGCTGTCACGGACCAACCACTCCTTCTGGGTATAGACCCAGGCGTCGAGGCCCTGATCGAGAACCAACTGAAGCGTCGATTTGGCGGCCGCAAAGTCGAGAATATGGCTTTCGATCACCGACAGGTCGGGATGGACGAAGACTCCCCCGTTGAAGCCCGCGATGGCGCCCTCCAATCGCAGCGGCGTAATCAGCATGCTCATGCCGCGCGGCGGCCGGCCGCTGGTGATCGCCAGCGTGATGCCGGCCTCGCGCAGTCCCTGCGCTACCGCCACGGTCTGGTCGGTCAAGACCTTGTCCTGCGTCACCAGTGTTCCGTCCACGTCCGCCAGCAGCAGCCGGATGTCTCGTTGTCCGCTCATGATCGGTGTTCCATCTGGCTCGATTTCCGGTACTTTCCGCTCAACGCGCGTTGACGATTTCGACCTGAAAGTCAGTGCCTTCCCAACTGTTCTGCCTTGGCCAGAAGATGGTGAAGCGAACGATATTTTCAGCCGCGAGGCGTTCGGTCGGCAGGTCGCAAATATACGTACCTAACCCGGTCGCGAGTGTGTCGCTATCGAAAATCGTTTTCCAGTTATCCGTCGACCAATGGATCCGCGCCGCATCCGAAAATTCCAGGCGCAAGACCCGGCCCGCGGCGATACCACCGACCTTTGACGCGATTTGCCAGACGATCGGCGCCGGCGCCGGTTTATTGTTCACATATCGGTTGAGGGTTTGCGGCGGCATGTCGAAGATCGCATTATCCCGGATCGATCGCAGCAATTTGACATGCTCCGCATGCGCCCAGACCAACGGCATGGCGCTGCCGGAGGGACGCCCGAGAAAAAGTTCCCTTCGGGGGATATCTTCGCTATCCCAGATCTGCTCCGGTAACAGGCCGCCGCTGCTGGCAGAGGCCTCAAGCGCTGCAAGCAGGCGCCTCGCTTCCTCAGGCCGCCCGGCGGCCAACTCGTAATGCGCCCGCTCACCGGTGAGGAGCGGCCACAGCCGGCCAATTCCCGCACCATCAAATGGCGCGCCGTCGGCATGTTCGCCATAGCCGTCATCGTTGTAACGATACCAGTAGGAGCCCGCCGGCAATTCGCGCCTGAGCACGAAGTCAATCGCCTTGACCGTATTGAGAATGCGCGGATCGTCGGCGGCGCGAAGGCCAAACCGCACGAGCGCCAGTGCATCGGGGCTGATCAGAAGGCCTGCTTCGAGCGCAGCATTTCCATCCGGCCGGTTTCGAATCGGAATAAGTCCGTGCGACCTCGCATTGGCATCACCGGCTGAAAAGCCGATGCGCATGTAATATCCGTCAACTCCGAGCCTGCGCGAGAGTTCGGTATCCCTTGCATAGGCCCAATCTTCGATCTGCTCGTTCCATCCATCCGCCGTTTCCCGGAGATACCGGGCGATGGACCCCTCGCCAACAGCTTCCATCGCGTCCGCTGCGGCGAGCAATGCTGAGATTTCGATCGCGATGGTGAAGGCCGAATAGCCGCTATCCTCTTCCCAGCGATCCTGTCCTGTCGTGGGTCCGTTGCGAACGATATAGCCGGCCGCGGCGCGGATCATGTCCGCGTAACGCGTATCCGAGGCATCGATCGCGCCGGCTCGCAGCAACATGTCATAGAGCAGAATCGGGAACCCGGTTTCGTCGACCTGAATACCGCGCCAATAAGGCCTGCCGTCCAGCCATGAATTCTGCGCCCAGTGTCCGTCGGACTCCTGAACCGCCATCAGATAATCAAGCACCGATTTCGCTGCGTTGGCTGCTCCCGCCGCGAGAAATCCGCC
>Ga0207930_1000397_pt1 | contig 13180 bp, 11 predicted proteins | sample NGESurshal092012_7_FD_184477 | JGI IMG/M metagenome (GOLD analysis project Ga0207930, IMG submission 184477) | Arctic peat soil microbial communities from Barrow, Alaska - NGEE Surface sample 210-3 shallow-092012 (SPAdes) | ecosystem: Environmental > Terrestrial > Soil > Wetlands > Peat ... | reverse complement strand
ACATCAACTCGTGAAACATGGCAGGAGTCATCCCGGCCTTGCGGGCTGACGCCGTGTGGGAAGCAATGCAGTAGTCACATCCGTTGGTCGCGCTCACTGCGACGTAGATCATTTCCTTGACCAGCGGATCGATTGCACCTGGGGCCATGATTTGCTTGATGCTCTGCCAGGTTCGCTTGAGCAACACCGGATCGTGGGCAATCGCCTTCCAGAAGTTGTTGATCCAATCGACCTTGCGGGTAGCCATGATGTCGTCATACACGGCGCGGACTTCCGGGCCGGCTTCCGCGTGCTCAACTAAGCCATAGGTTGCCATCGGACTCTCCTCGCTCAGACGATTTGTACTTTTTGTTTGTAGGCCGCGACTTCCACATTCCACGCAAGGTCCTTCTCCATAGTGGTGCGCAACGCCAAAGCCGCAGTGGGTTCGCCATGCACCAGGTAGGTCTGCTTGGGCGCAGCCTGAAATGTGCGCAGCCATTCCAGCAGTTCGGGAGTGTCAGCGTGGTCGCTGAACTGTTCTAACGCCGCCACCTGGGCGCGCACGGGAACCATCTGCCCAAAAATCTTGACCTCAGTTGCATTGTTCTTGATGTCGTACCCACGCGTCCCCTGTGCCTGAAAACCGATAAACAGAATCATGTTTTTCGGATCCGGCAGCCGCTGCATCAAATGGTGCAAGACTCGTCCCCCGGTCGCCATGCCGCTGGACGATACGATGATCGACGGGTACGTCGACTGGTTGATTTTCTTGGAATCGTCCTGGGTGAGGTCAAAGTAGAAATTGGCCCAGTCCAGTGGAGACCCGTATTTGTCGATGAGCGCCTTCGTCTCCGGGCTGAACTCATCCGTGTATTTCAGGAAGATTTGGACCGCCTTGATCGCCATCGGGCTGTCGGCGTGGATCGGAACACGCGGAATCTGCTGGGTCTCCATCAATTCTTTGAGCATAAAGAGCAGCTTCTGCGTGCGCTCAACCGCAAAAGCAGGAATCACAACTGTGCCTCCCCGCTGTACGGTGGAACGAATTAGTGCCGCCAGTTCCGGTCTGGGATCGTCGTGTGGGTGTTCGCGATTCCCGTACGTGCTTTCCATCACCAGGTAATCGCAGCGCTCGTGCTCCGTCGGGCCCGCATACAAAACCCGTCCAGGAGAGATTTCGCTGTTGCGAACGCGTCCGATGTCTCCGGTGAACAGAAGACGCGAAGTCTTTCCCTGAGAGGTCAGCGTAATTTCCGCCATCGACGAACCTAGAATGTGCGCCGCGCGAACGAACTGAAACGAGATCTCGTCAGAAAGGCGCTTCGGCTCATTGAATTTCACCGCCTTGAATAGAGAAAGACACTGCTGCGCCTCCTCCATCGTGTAGAGCGGCAACGCCGGGTCATGCTTCGACGTTTTGAACCGGTTATGAAAGGCCGCGTCTTCTTCTTGCAAGTGTCCGGAGTCAGGCAGCAGGATGCCGCACAAATCGATGGTGGCTGGCGTCGCGTAAATCGGGCCATGGAAGCCTTGCTTCACCAGGCGAGGTATCCAGCCGGAGTGATCGAGGTGCGCGTGAGTCAGGATGACGGCGTCAATTTCGCGGGCGGGAATTGGCAGGTCCTGCCAATTGCGTTCGCGCCATTCCTTTTGCCCTTGAAAGAGCCCACAGTCCACCAGCACCTGAATGCCACGTTTGCCGCTGTCATCGCCGGTATTGATCAGGTGCTTCGATCCGGTAACAACTCCCGCTGCTCCCAGAAACTGGATGTAACTCAAGCTGGCCTCTTTCGTGCGCTGGTCGCGCGACTGCGATCCACCACGTTTGTAGCTTTCAACCCTGCTGGTTGGCAAGTACCCGGCGTCTAAGGAGCCGGGCTGGCCGGAATTTCGAAAGTATTGTCGCCCGAGTTGATCTCCGGGACACTACCATCGTTCACCACGACCTTGGTCGGAGGGGCGGGGACTTGTGACCTTCCAGAGGCCTTCTGGTGCGCCCTGACCAACACTCTCACGACTCTTTCACCCGAAGGAGTCTGGATCACGACCGGGACTTCAGCGCCAGCATTTCCGCGGTTTTCGACGGTCACAGTCACCAGGACAATCTTGCTGGGATCGCCGAGCAACGGCCGCACATACGCGTTCTCCACGCGGAAATCAGGAAGCCCACGATTTCGATACACCCAATCGTCGAAGAACCACTCCAGGTCGCGCTTCTTCCCCTCCTGCAACAGGTTCTGAAAATATGCTGGGTTCAAGTCAGCCCCCGGACGGTAGGTGGCCAGCGCGTGTTGCAATGCCTCATCGCCCATCATGTCACGCAGCATCCAGAAGACGAAGCTGCCCTTGCCGCGCAGCAGAATCTCGTCGGAGGTATTCAATAGTGTGTCGTCCGCCGCGTGACTGTCAGTGGACTTCGCCGCGGAGCCCGGTTCAGCGCTCGCCGATTCTTCAGCCTTCACCAGCGGAGCCAGATACTCGTCGAGAAACTGTAACGCCCCTTTGCGTCGCGAACGGCGCTCCACGCTCACTACCTGCAGAAAGCGTTGCAGCCCGTCCTCGATCCAGCGATGGGGAGAAGGGAAGCGTGCTGCGACCTGAACCGGCAGCAGCAGGAGCGAAAGCGTGGCGGTCTCGGACTGGCGCAGCGGCGTGAACAACACGGCGCCGTTTTGGTAGGGGCTGGTGTTCGGATCCGTCAGTTCGATCACCGTGGGCACTTGCACCGCCGGGTTCAGCCATTCATGCAACACGGATTCGTTGGCTTCGGCAGCGGCAGCGTAATCCCGAGCCAGTGATATTTTTTCGGGAGTGTGAAAGAGCGTTGCGCCGGAATGTTCCAATTGAACGTAATCCGCCACCGAGAACGTCGGAATGGTTTGTCCCAAACCGTTGAGGTGAATGCTATTGGTGATTTGTCCCACCCGGCCACCGGTGCGCGGATTCTCCGTCCCGCCCATCTCGCCGCAACTTGAGGTGGTCGCGTTTCCCACAATGCAAAGCTTGGCGTCTCCGCTAATGACGTGTATGCGCGCATCGAATTCGGTCCGTTGCTGGCGGAACTGCCAGGCACCGATGGCGTCGAACACGGCATTTCCATCGCTCATGCTGACGGCTGGCAGCGATACCGGATACCAAGCCACATAACCCAGTCCCCGCATCGCAGTAAATGGCTCGCTAATCTGGTCCCAATCATTGCGCAGCGCCATCTCGGCGGGGGCGCCCATACGGGTCAGCCTGGTGGAGTCTGGGGTAACTGTTCCGCCGTACTGCACATCAAGGTTGACGGTTCCTCCCGGAGGCACGTCTTTAGGCAGGGTCACAATGGCTTCCGACAGCCCGCCCGTGTGATCGATGTCGGAAGTGTAGTTATTGCCGATCCATTCCACCGGCGTGCGGTCAAGGACAATGCCGTTCCAACTCAGCGACGACGAGACTTGAAGTGTCGCGTATTTCTGAGGCGACTTGGAATCGTTACGCAGCGTCAACTGGCCAGTCACAGCCATCACGTGCGAAGCGCGATCGATCTGAACGTCCAACTGGTAGCGGGTGACGGTGAAGGCTTCGCGGTCGAGGGCCGCGGCGGTACAGGCCATAGCCAGGGAACACACAAAGAGCGTGAGCCACCGCTTCATTTGGAGGGCTTGGCTTTCCCCTGACTCTTCGGCGATCTGCGTTGACGCGCCACTTCGTACATCACGACTGCGCCCGCGACCGACACATTCAGCGAAGCTACCTGCCCCAGCATTGGGATGGAAACCAGGAAGTCGCACCGCTTGCGCACCAGATCGTGAAGACCTTTGCCTTCCGCGCCCAGCACGATCGCGCAATGCATCTTGTAATCAAGTTCGTCGTAGCTTTTCGTGCCGCGCTCATCGAGGCCGACAGTCCAGACGTTGCGGTCTTTCAGTTCTTCCAGGGTGCGCGAGATGTTGGTGACGCGAGCAATCGCAAGATGCTCCGAAGCTCCAGCGGAGGCCTTCACCACCGTCCCCGTCAGCCCCACAGCGCGACGTTCAGGAATGATGACGCCGTCAGCGCCAGCTCCGTCGGCCGTCCGGATCAACGCGCCCAGGTTGTGCGGATCCTCGATACCGTCCAGCACGACCAGGAAGCTATACTCGCCGTGCCGCTGCTCAATCAGCGTATCGACGTCGGCATATTGCTTGCTGCTGGTCACCGCGATCACGCCCTGGTGCGTGTTGCTGTTGGCCGTGCGGTCGAGTTCTTCGCGAGGCAGGAACCGCACCTGCACTCCGCTGGTGTGGCAGTCTTCGATCAACCGCTGCACCCGCTGATCGTGGCGCTCGCGCGCAATGCCTACGTAATCGAAGCTGCGAGCACCCGACTTCAGCGCCTCACTGACCGCATGAATCCCGAAGATAACGACCATCGAATACCAGTGTACGACAGGAGCGAGGACCCATTACTTAGGGTGTGCGACATCGAAGTGGAGGTCAAGCGGCGCGGCGTGCCTCCCAGTAGTCCTCAAAGCGGTCGTTAAGCTGACAACATCGGAGGGCGATGATAGCGTTAGCGCCTCGGACGGTCCAGAACATGCCGGACTGTTTGAGGCGAGTACCGACTACGGTTTTGCACCCGGCTTCGATAACGCCGGAGCCGACAAAGAGATGCTGGCTGCGGAACTTTGGGTAGCGCATGCGGGCTGCATTCTTGGCAAAGTAGTCCGCCTCGATACCGAGCTTCTCGATGACTTCCGGGTTGGTGGAGGGGATGGAGCGCAGGGAGAGAACCAGCTTTTCGATTTTTCCCTTGTCAAGTAGTCGCTTCTGGTGGACCTTCATCCAGACTTTCTGGTTCCCTACGTCGTTGGGATGCAGCTTGCGGGCGACCTCCCACAGGTGTTGGCGCGCATGGTACAGATCGACGACCTGAACCGCGCCCGGAAAATGCAGGTCGGCAAGATTCCAGATCCATTCGGCGCCGTCGCCGATGACGACTTTCTTTTGCGCGCGACTCCAGCCGCGCTTCTGGGCCTCCAGGTAGATTCGTTTGCCAAACTCTTCGGCGTTCTCGATGGCGCCAGTGTAGGTGGTGGAACCGGGATCGCGGATGGGGTAGCCCTCTTCGTCCCATGTGGTCTGGGTGAATACGCATCCGAGCTTGACTTCCCGGGTGTGGGCCGGTTGGCCGTTGGTCTTGCCCTGCCGGCCCGCCGTCTCTTTCTTCACCATCGGCACTCCCGTCCCGTCCATTTGCACATACAGAATGGGGATGGGCTTGCCCACCACGACCGGCAGATCCAGCTGCAGGGCGCGCTGCATCTCCCGTTGCTCGCCCTGCGCGATATGGTCGCCGATGGCCTCCGCCGTGCGCTCCACGGCTTTGGCCGTCACCGTTAAGCCAGCCAGGACTTGCATCTGCTGGCGGCCATGCTGGAAGGGCGCTTGCGAACCAACCAGCGCCAGCATGCGGCGCACAGCGGGCGACAAGTCCGCCTTCTCAATGTCCAGAGCGGCATCAGCAGGCGACTGTCCGTGATGACATTGCGGACACAGATACCAGGGGCGGAGGAACTCGATCTCGCCCACGGCGGTCAGCACATGCCGTGAACGCATCTCGCGGTAACGGGCTTTGTGTCCGCAGGGACAAGGGATCTGGCGCTCGTCCGGAGCGGGAGGATCGTAACCCAGCAACTGGCTCAAGGCGGCCGCTCCGGCCCCATGCACCGCCGCCCGCATGGCCATCTCGACCGCTTCCAGATCGAGTCTGCCGGTCTTGCGCTGCTCCTGAAAGACGAGCCGGAGTACCGCGCTTATTTCCCGCTCGACTTCCTGACGGATCGTTTCCGCCGTTTTTTTTCCTGCGGCGTCAGCGTATCTTCGACAGGCCTCACGCGGCAGATCTTTTCGTTGGTCTCAATCAAAGTTCGGATCAGTTCCTGAAATTGCCGGAAAGCAGCGATCTCGCGCTCGGCTTTGCGCTGCGCCACCGGGGTGGGAAAGCTCTCCGTAACGGTCTTGCCCTGCACTTTGTAGGTGAGCCGCAGGTTGGGGCCATGGCCGGGATCGTGCGGCTTATGACAGTGGCAATTCGGATTGCCGCAACGGCCGCTGGTCGCTGAGATCGAGCCCGGACGAAAATCGCCAAGCGTGGAAATTTCGGCCAGCACCTCGGAACGACGCTTCTCTAACTCCAACAGGGAATCGGACATGGAAAACAGACCTCCTGTAGCCGAGCGTATTATATACGCTCGGCTACAAGGGACAAAAAAGAAAACCTCCATTCGTTCCACTTTCATGTCGCACGCCCCATTACTTATCGCTCCTGCTCTAACCGACCCACAGGGGTTTATACTTTCTTCTTCAATTCGCTTTCAGGAGCATGAATGTCGATTTCGGCAGTCATTGTCGATGACGAACAATTGGCGCGAGACGAACTTGCCTACCTATTGAAAGAGGTTGGCGTCGACGTGGTCGCACAGGGAAAAAATGGCGTTGAGGCCGTCAACCTGATTAAGGATCTTTCACCCGACCTCGTCTTCCTTGACGTGCAGATGCCCGGGCTCGACGGCTTCGGGGTGATCAAGAAGCTGCTCGACCGCAAGGTTCCGATGCCTCAAATCGTTTTTGCCACCGCGTTTGACCAATACGCGGTGAAAGCCTTTGAAGTCAACGCCGTCGATTATTTGCTGAAGCCGTTTGACAAGAAACGAGTCGCCCAGTCGGTCGAGAAGGCGCGGAAGAAGCTCGAATCGACCGCCTCCCCCAACGACCAGATCGGCACCCTGGTGAAAATGCTGGAACAGCAACAACGTCCTCAAGCTGCAAAAGTGCTGCTTAAGTCGGTCGGGCGTTTGTTTCTGGTGGACCAAAAGGACATCTGCTACGCCTCAATCGAGGACGGAATCATCACCGTAGTCGCGACCAATATGGAGGGTCAATCCAATTGCCGCACGCTGGAAGAATTGCTGGACTCCCTCGATCCAAATGTGTTCTGGCGCGCCCACCGGTCCTACCTGGTGAACATCAATCGCATCAAGGAAGTTGTCCCGTGGTTTAAGAGCTCCTACCAGATCCGCATGGACGACAAGAAGCAGGCCGAAATCCCGGTCAGCCGCGCCCAAACCAAGCGGCTTCGCGAGTTGTTCAACTTGTAGTTGACTTGCTCGGATTTGGATTTGCCCGGCCGCCGCGCGGCTCAGCCGCTCTTCTTTTCCTGGATCTTCCTGACGACCTTAGTAACCATCTCTCGCGGAGAGATGCGCAATAATTCGACACCCACCCGGTTCTTCCAACCCGGGATGACAATCCGCTTACCTTGTTTCAAGCCCTCGTAGCCAATGCGCGCCACTTCCCGCACGTCGACCATTAAGGGACTATTGGCCATAGCGGTACCTTCAAGGTAGGCGCGCTTCTGAAAATTCGTCTCCACCGGCCCCGGGCAGAGGCACGAAACTTTCACGCCTGTTCCACGTAGCTCTTCCGCTAACGCCTCGGTGAAGCTGAGCACGTACGCCTTGCTGGCGTAATACACCGCCATGAACGGACCGGGCTGAAATGCTGCTGTGCTGGCGACATTCATGATCATGCCTTCGCGGGCGCGAATTTGCGGCAGGAACAGCTTGGTCAGGTGAGTGAGCGCCACGATGTTGACCTGCATCATCTCGCCTTCGTGGTTCCAATCGGTATCGACGAAAGCACCCGCGCCGCCAAATCCGGCGTTGTTCACCAGCACGTCGAGCACGATGCCCGACTCCTGCAATTCCTGGTAAAGCTCTGAAGGGGTTGCGGGATGAGCCAGGTCTTTGGGCTCGATCCGCACCGTGATGCTATAGCGCGCTTGCAGATCGTCGCCCAGTTGGCGCAAAGTGCTGCGATTGCGCGCCACCAGAACCAGACGGTACCCGTCGCGCGCGAACAGGTGCGACAGTTCGAGGCCAATGCCGCTGGATGCGCCCGTGATCAGGGCCGTCTTGGGAGCGAAGAAAGGATTGCTGGTACTCACTATTTAGTTATAGCGGATATTGGCTTTCCGTTGCAGTGACCCAGAGTAGAGTGCTATTGGCCAGCGGAGTTCCTGGATTCCAGAAAGGTTACGATTTGCCAGCGTTGCGGCTTCGGCAATTGCGACCACGATGGCATCCCGTTATTCAAATTGCCGTTCGTAATAAACCAGAAGAGCTCGCCGGATTTGGCATCCTTCACCTTCGGACCCAGCAAGGTCGGAGCCGGACCCATGCCCTGCAAGTTATTGCCGTGACACTGGGCGCAATTCTGGGCGTATAGTTTTTTCCCGCCTGCCGCTGCCTGGGCGTCACCGGCATACGGGTTCTTCATTTGCGCGGCTGATGCGGGCGCGTTGTGAAATGTTTGCGCGGCAAGATGGGGCGCCATGCAGAATATGGCTGCCGTTGTCAGGAACGCGGTACTGACGATCAAAAGACGCAAGCTTCGATTCAAGGATTTCTCCTGTGTTGGTATTTTACAGGCAGGCCTCAATGAAACAGCTTCTCAAGCTTGCGTCGAAGGCCGCTGATTTCGTATTGCACTCCGAAACGCAACATGGCCCGGTAACTGGCATCCGTCAGTCCAAATGTTGGCGAAACCTTGAACACCGTATTGCCGACCTGCCATGAGAGTACGGGAGCGACGTACTGCGACGTGCCGTGCACCGTAAACTTGTTCGCCGTGCCGAGCCCGCCCTAGAACTCAACGCCAGCCTGGAAGTTTTCGCGGCACAGGGTACATTCCTCCGGAGAGGCCATGAGCGATAGCGGACGGCTCACCGCGACCGCATACCCAAACTCCCAAGGTTCTCCCGCCAGGTTCTTCTCAGCGATAAAGTTCTCGGCAATGTTCCAGCCGTTTACATTGCTTGACAGTATCAATTTGGTTTCTAACTCACCCTGGCGATCGCGGCTGGCCACCTTGTTCGGCACCAAACCGTCATACTGTGAGTCGAACCCGACGACTTCCATCAGGCTCTTGTCGGCCCCGTTTGTGTCCTCGCATGCGACATAAAAAACGGGGTTGATGAGGTGTTCGTGCATCAGCAGGCGGAACCGGTTTTCCCAACGAAAGCCAGTGAAGATAGTGCTCTGGTTGGCGGTAGTCTGCCCGTCAAGATAGAATTCGGTCGTCCACCAACCCTTGGCGCCATATTCGAATTTCGTTACCCCTGACAGAAACTGGTTGCCATCCTGCGGGGAAGCGGTCAACCCTTTCATCTCGATTTCCAGGTTCCCCGGCTCTTCCATGGTCTGGTCGTAGGTAATGAAGTAGGGGCGCTCGCTGGCTGAAACGCCTATGACGGTGAGGCAGAGCGAAGCGAAAGTCCTAAGAAGAAAAGCATTGCTCATGGTTAGTCCCAAAAAATGTTGGTGCGGAGAATCACTTCAGTGCTATAATTTCAGTTGCAACACTGTTGCAACTGACTTACTTACATTTGAATTAATAGATAGGTGCTGGTCAAGCGGCTGCAATAGATTATGTTGCAACATCGTTGCAAACAGATGCAACAATCAAGGAGAGAGTCGAACCATGCCGTTCCCGGAATCGGCCGCGCCAGGCTCATTGCAAAATGCACTCCTAAGCCGCGGGATCAGGCTGACGCGTCAGCGCCGGATCATCCTTGAGATCATCGAGACCGCCAAGCAGCACCTTGACGCGGCCCAGATACTGCGCAAGGCCTCGAAGGTCGATCCCGACATCAATCGTGTCACTGTGTACCGCACGCTATCTCTACTGAAACGTCATGGCTTGGTGGACGAACTTGACCTGCTGCACGTGAAGGGGGAGGGACACTTCTACGAGCGCCGTCCGCAGCGCGATCACATGCACATGACCTGCCTGCGCTGTGGCAAGGTGCAGGAGTTCGAGAGCGACCTGTTTGATCGCGTAAAAGGACAGGTCGAGCGCGATTGCCAGTTTCACATCGTGATCTCGCGCTTCGAGATTGGCGGCTACTGTACCCACTGCAGAAAGTGAAAGGCTGAGGCCCAAAGAAAAAGCGCGCGGAGTTCATCCACGCGCTTCAGTCACTTCACAGCGTCAAAGACTACCTGGAATTACTTGGTCGCCAGAGCAGGCTCGGGAACTTCGTAAATGCTGTACCACGGAGTCGCGGCCTTCAGCGCGTTGTTCACGTTCTCAATGTTCTTCACGCCCTCATCCTTCAGCCACGCTTCGAAGGCCTTCCCGCCCTTGTCGGCGAAGATTGGAATGCCATCTTTCCAGGTGGCGCGCCCGCAAAGCACGCCGTTGAACTTCACGCCGGCTTCCTGGGCAAACTCAAGATCTTCAATGAATTCAGGATTGCTCACGCCCGCCGACAAGTAAATGAACGGCTTGTTGGTCGCCTTGGCGGCGTTGCGGAAGTACTGCAGCGCCTCGGCCTTGGTGTAGACCTTGGGGCCCTTGAACGACTTCGCACCTTCCACATACTGCAGGTTGACCGGAACTTCCACCTTGAGCACATCCACGCCGTAGCGGTCTGTGGAAAACTCCGCCATCGAATCCGCAACCACCTGGGGCTTCAGCTTGGCGTACTCGGGACCCTTGTCTTCCAAGCCCTCTTTGTAGCCGATCAGCTCGAGGAAGAATGGAATGTCATTGGCACGGCACTCGTCGCCAATACGCTCAGTCCATGCCTGCTTGTGATCGTTGATCTTCGCGTCATCGAAAGTAGAGTAGTACAGCAAAATCTTGACGCAATCCGCGCCGGCTTCCTTCAGGCGGCGGACCGACCAAACGTCCAGCAGATCGGGCAGACGGCCGGAAAGCGCCTTGTCGTAGCCCGTCTTCTCGTAGGCAAGCAGCAGTCCCGATCCTTTAGCGCGCAACTTCGACGGTCCTAGGCCCCACTCAGGATCGAGCAGAATCGCGCTCGCGTGCTGGGTAAGAACTTCAGTGACATAATTCTTAAACTCGATCAGTCCTTCGTCGGTGGCCCGGGTTCCAAGGGCTTTCTTAAGTGAGCCACGCTGATCCATCGCGGCAGCGGCGATGACGCCGTTCTCATTCGAGACGGCCTTCATGCCCGCAAGTTTTCCAGGAGTAAGTTTCACGGCAAATCCTCCTCAGGCGCGGTGCGCCCGATTGTTATGAAATGTGAATCCCGCCTTACAAAATATGGCTGGTCCCGCGTTGAAGATGTACAGGACATTCAATTCTAAATGAATTCAGGGACAGACAGCGAGAAACCAGCGCGGAAGGTTGCGGGTCAAATTCCGGGTTGCTGGCCTTACGTCCACATCAGTGGTCGGATTCCTGGAATCCCTCTTTAATTCAAACGACAAGCGGCTCAGGCAACTTCCTCTTTTCCACCATCGCGTCGTGCCGCTTCTTGCTCGCGATTTGGACGAACCAAACTCTCGGAGCGCAGAAAAACCAAGGGTAGCCGACGGTTCTCGGCCGCCCTCGGTTTTTCTCACGACTGGCTGCCGCGACTAAGGCAGGTAGTACCGGAATGAGGTAAACACCATATTTTCGATTGCTTTCGGAGCGAGGGTCGCCGGTCCTGGCAGGTTGTTGTACGGCGGCAGGCCGTAACCTACCCAAGCAGTCCGAACCAGATACGAGTACTGCACGCCGATTTGCAAGCGGCCCTTCGGACCGTTGTAGGGTTTATACCAGAACCCAGTCGTGCCCTCAATGACGCTCTTGTTCTCGCCAACGCAGCTCGCTAAGGCTCCGGGTTCGTAGCCTGCTGTTGTTGCATAGAAAGGCTGCGATGTTCCCGGCACCGTTTCAGTACCGCAACCCGTGTTGTTAAACAGCGGCGAGCCATAGCCTTCCGGTTTGCCCGCAGAGTTCAAGTACCACGTCTTGCCCACGTAGTCGCCGCCGCCGTAGCCGTAGAAGTCCCACTTCGGCGAATGCCATTCCAAGCTCACCAGCGCCTGATAGTTTTGCAAAGCCTTCAGGTTGCCGTTCGGGTCCACGGTCACGTCGGCCAACTGCGTATCGCCGTAGCGGCCCACGCCCTTGCCACCCAGGAAGTGCAGACCCAGCTCAATGTGCTTCTGGTAGGCCAGCCAGCGCGCGTTGGCGCCCCAGCCGCCGCCCCAAATGCTGCTGTTATACGCTCCCACTGCCGACGGCTTCGCGGCCGTAGCGTTGGGATAGATACGGTCGCGGAAATCGCTGGCCAAACCAAAGACTTCGTAGTGTCCAAAGCCCGGCTCGAAGGCAATCTTGGCGACGAAATCGGGCGATTCGTTGGTCGAGTAGTTGGCAAACTGGTTATATAGTCCCGCGCCGACGCCCGGGCCGCCGATCACGTAGTTAGCCGCAGCTCCCGAGGAGGCAAGGATGGTCTGCGCGTTCTCCACCGAAACGCCGAACCAAACCTTGTTATTAACGTTCTTGGTGGCACGGAACGCGAACTGACGAGCCCAGCTGAAGCCCGCGGTGTAATTCGGGTCAATCTGCATCGGCGTGGCTTCGCTGCGGTTGTCCTCACCCTTCTTGGTTTCGGTCACCAGGCTCCACATCTGGCCGCCGGTGAACGTCCAGCCGTTGGCCAAGCCTGCCTGGCCCCACAGTTGCCGCTGACGGAGCACGTAACTGTTGGTCTGGTTGGCATTGGAGGTGACAGCAGAACCCAGGAAGTCGGACTCGTAGTAGCCCGTCAGATTTGTGGTGTTCCACTTTCCCTGCGCCAGCATCGATAAACGCGACTGGCTACCCGAACCGTAGAACTCCGAGGAGCGCGCTTGGGCGGCGGCGGAAAACGGAATTGCGCTGAACGGCGTGGCGAAGCCGAGGGCGGCGTGTGGACGCCAGACGGTTTCACCCGCCAGGAAGCCACCTGGGGTGAGGGTAATCCCCTTGAAGTGGATAGCCAACGGGCTTTCCAAATCGCCAACGCGTTTCTGCGTGTCCTGCAGACCTTCCACGGTGTTAGCTGAAACTGCTTTCAGGTCCGTGACATCATGCTGCAGCGCATTGAATTCTTCGGCACTCAGAGCGCCTTCTTTTTTCTCGCCCCCGATAGCCGATTTTGCCGTTGACTGCGCCTGAGTGGCGGCGGCTTCCGCCTGGCTTACCCGCTGCTCCAGCGTCTGGATGGCTGAGTCCCGACTTTGAATTTGCTGTTGGAGTTGTTGTATTTGCTGCTGTTGGGCAGCGATGGCGTCTTTCAGTTCCTTCATGTCGGAGGAGGAGCGTGTCGCGGACCCGCTACTCTGGCGGGACTTGGTCTGGGTAGTACCTTGATCCTGCGCAAAAACGCT
>Ga0207930_1000396_pt1 | contig 13201 bp, 16 predicted proteins | sample NGESurshal092012_7_FD_184477 | JGI IMG/M metagenome (GOLD analysis project Ga0207930, IMG submission 184477) | Arctic peat soil microbial communities from Barrow, Alaska - NGEE Surface sample 210-3 shallow-092012 (SPAdes) | ecosystem: Environmental > Terrestrial > Soil > Wetlands > Peat ... | reverse complement strand
CGCCGCCCAGACTGCCCATCCATGACGCTGCGAGCCGGCCATGCGGCCCAACGTGTAGGTCAATCCTGCACCGATCGTGAAGATGGCGAACATCTCGAGCAGATTGGAAAGGGGGCTTGGATTCTCGAAGGGATGCGAACTATTGGCATTGAAGAATCCACCGCCATTGGTACCCAATTCCTTGATGATTTCCTGCGATGCCACCGGTCCTTGCGCTATGGTTTGGGTGGTGACCGTATCCATCACGGGCTTGCCCGCCGCATCCACCGCAGGCTTGCCGTCTGCGCCCACATGCTGGACTTGCTGCGGTTCCACCAACTTCACCGTGTCATAGGGCCTCAGGTTCTGGACGGCGCCCTGCGAAACCAGCACCAGCGCTCCGACGATACAGACGGGCAACAGCACCCACAGGCAAGAGCGGACCATATCCACCCAGAAGTTACCGATGGTCTGCATCTGGCGGCGCGCAATGCCGCGAATAAAGGCAATCGCCAGCGCAATACCGGTCGCGGCCGAAGCAAAGTTGTGGAAGGCCAGGCCGGCCATCTGGGTGAAATAGCTCATCGTGGACTCACCCGAGTAGGCCTGCCAGTTGGTGTTGGTGGTAAACGAAGCCGCCGTGTTGAATGCCAAATGCTCCGGCGTTACGCCGGCGAACTTCTGCGGGTTGAAGGGAAGATGCCCCTGCACGCGTTGCATCAGGTACAGCAGCAGCATGGAGACGGCGCTGAACAACAGCATGGCAAAGGCGTATTCCGTCCAGCGCATCTCGTGATTTTCGTCAACCCCGGTCGTCCGGTAGATCAGCCGCTCAATCGGCCGCAGTACCGGGTCCATGAAGGTCCGCTCGCGATTGAAAACCCGCGTCATAAACACGCCCATGGGCTTGGTGACGGCGAGGATCAGCGCGAGAAATATGGCGATTTGAAGCCATCCATTGGCGGTCATGTCAGAATTTCTCCGGTCGCAAAAGCGCGTAGAAGAGGTAAATCATGGTCAACGCGCAGACTGTCAGCATGATGGTCGATTCGGTGTGCATAGTTCCCCTTACTTCATGCGCTCACAGAAGCGCACATAGCCAATCGAAATAACAAAAAATGCGATCGTCAGTACTGTGAAAAGAACGTCTTGCATAAGCTGTCTCCAAAAGCAAAATTCTCAGCAAACATCGCCGGCACACTCTTGCCGCTCAAAACAGGAAACCCACCTCAATGACGCCCCGGGGTTGGTTTGCGTTCGTTCCCGTGGAACCGAACGCATTTCCTGGGGCGAAACTGGTTGCCTGAACCCAAGAAAAGTCTGCACGGGTGAAGAAGCGCTGGTATTGATATGTTGGAGTCAACGTGATGGACCAGCCGCCGCTGCCCGGACCGTACAGCAGGTTGACCGACTGTTCAGCCAAGCTCCCCGTACTCGTGATGTATTCTCCGCGTCCGGCCAGCGAGAAACCATGCTTGAAGGTGTGACTCGCCAACACTGCGCCACCCCACGTCGATGCCCCGTGCAGCACCCCGACACTCGGATTGGTGGGCACATTGCTGTATTGAAAGTACGGCTGAACGATCCAGCTCCCCTTCGTGTAGGTGTATATGGCCGCATACATGAGGCTGTTGTTCTGCACAGGTGTGGCCAGAGTCTGGAATGCGGTCTGACCCAAGTTCCCCATACCAATGAATGACAAGCTGTGGGGCCCATTCACGTAAGTCAGGGAGCCGCTCAGCCATGAGTACCGGTTGGAGTAGTATCCGTCGCTCCAACTCAGCGAGGCGGTAAATTTCCCCAGAGTCTGATTCACTTGGATGCCGCGATTAATGGCGTTTTCCTGGTTCCACAAGAGGCCGCGCTCGATGTTCATGTTTTCGAAGTCGAAGGTATACTCAGCACCCATCAACGTAGGCAGCGCCCCAATCATCACGGAGAAGGTCTTCGTCGGTACAAGCTTCACGTACGCCACCGGTACCGGCCCATAGAGGTCGGAGATCACCTTCTGAGTTGAAAGAAAGGGCGTTCCCAGAGCGAGAATGTCATAGGCGCCCGCTTGGACATAGAACTGCCACCAGCTTGTGGTCTTCTGAATAAAGACCTGGCCATTACTTAGAGCTGCTTGTGTTGTGTTATCGCCCGGCACATGGTTCCCTTGCCACAGGCCTATCCCGCTGACGACGCCGTCTAGATTGAGCTTTCCAAAAGGTCCGCCCTCAAAAGTGATTGGTGGGGCCGCCTGCAGCGGGCCCGTAATTGCAGGGGTGGGGAGCGGGCTCGGGGCTGGGGGCGAGGATTGCCCGGCTGTCTGCTGCTGGTCCGCCGGCTGCATGGCCGGTGCGCTTATAGGGTCGGACGACTGCTGAGCCATTTGCCGCGGTTGCTGTTCGTCTGAGTTTGGGGGTGGGCCTCCCTGCTCCTGAGCCACCAGCGAGGCTGAAGATATCGCCAGCACCACAAGCAGAATTGCCGTAGTCTTGTTTTGCCGCAGGAATTCGGCCATCTGTTGTTCGAGATGGATCAGCCACTTCCGTCCGGCCGCGGGCTCGACAGCCTCGCTTGTGCTTACTTTGCGGACGACTGGCTCCTTCCGTGGTGTGCGCCGCGGATGTGAGATTTGGAATAGGAACACTGCGAAGAACAACAAACTTGCGACGCAAACAACGAAAAGCAGAACGATCATGACTTCCCTTCCCATGCGTGTGGTCCCGCACGGTTCTGACAATCCAATTGGAGCACTTCGCTAATAAATTCCGCATAAAGAGTTCGTAAATATTTTATAAAGACCAAAAAGGGAAATTGGTAATTGATTCAAAGACTGGAGTCTGACGGCTGGGACGGTGGCGCGAAATACTTTTCCCGCGAGCTTCGGTACAAGACTCCTTCGAGTGACGCATCGTTATCCAGCACCCCGGAATGACGGACGCCGTTGATGAAGAACGGGGCGAACTACCACTCCCGTGGAGACAAGGCGCGCCGACACGTCTGGTCGCGCCGTTTCGTACCGAGCCTGCGACAGGGGTCTGGAATAGGGCGCTAGATCTAAGCTTTGGACGGTAAAAGCGTGGGGGGCTTACAAATTCTTTATGCAAGATTTATTCGATCTTTACGCGACTCGATGTCCAATCTATTGTGCGCAGAAAGGCGCCCAACAAGACATGTCAACCCAGGAAGTTTTCGTTCAGCAGTTTGCGCGATTGTTTCATCACTATCGCGATGCCTTATCGCCGGAAGCAGAACAGGGAAGTGCATCGTGGAACTTGGTTCCCGCCGACGAACGCCACCGTCTGGTTGCGGCCGCACGGTTAGCCATCCTCGAACTGGAAACCAACGCCCGCATGGAAGATGACTCGCGTCGCTATTTTGCCAAACCAGGAGAGGCAGAGTGGGGATGCTGAGCCAGCTCCTAATGACAGCTCGACTGTGGGCACAGCAGGAACCGTGGGCCGCGTTAACCGCAACCTTTCGACCTGTGTGGAGACTATTGTCGATGATCACAAGAATCAATGCCCGGCATGTTTCAAATTGATTTCCGAGTACGATCTCTGACGTGCTGCTCGGAGGTGCAACATGGCAACCGCAAAAGCAAATCACCTGCCGGCCTTGGCGCTCGCTGTCATTCGGCCCGCCCTGGTAGAGGCCAAACTGTTGACCGATAAGCATGCGCACGACGTGGTTTACGTGGCGACGCTGGCCGAAGAACTGCGCAACATCGAAGAAAAGATTGCCGCCATGGAGGAAGCCCTGCGGCTCGTTTCGCAGCGGGAAGATGCTCTGGCCCTGGGAAAGGCCTGCCGCCCGCCCCAGGATGGTCCCGATGCGCATTGGATCCGGGCGAAATCCAGCGAGCTAAGCCAACGTCTTCGCCGAATCGAGCAATCCGCCAAAAGTGAGTAAGTCGGCCTTAACAAGAGGTCTGATCTGTTATGTCTATCGAAGAAGCCTTTCTCCAGCAGTTTGCCAAATTGTTCGTGCGCTATCGCGACGCCTTAACACTGGACACGAATGATGACAGAGGAAGACAGCTAGAAAGATTGAATGAAGCTGCGGAACGCGATCGCATGTTCGCCGCCGGGCGCTTGGCGTTGCTCGAGATGGAAACCAACGCCCACGTGGAAGACAATTCCCGGCACCTCGCGTATGGCCGAGAGATGCGGAACGGGGTTTGCTAAACGCTGGCGCACGCTGCAGGACGAGACATACGGGGAGGAGTCAGTGTGCGATTTGGCGAAATCACGCCCGGAATTGCGTGGGCCGGTTAATAACTATCGGCGGACGAGCTCTTTCAAGCTGGGCAAGTCGGGGTCCGTCACGGGCCTTGCGTCTGAGAGATCGAGGTGAAGCTCTCCAGCGCGGCCTGACGAACGCGCAACACGCTCAGTTCCTCTTCGCCCAGCTTTTCAGCGCAACCTGCAACTATCCGCATTCCGCGCTCGACGAGGATCTGGCGGAACTCCGGATCGGGCGTCGAGGCGGCGATGTCACCGAGAGCTCGCAGCAAGCGCAAGCTGACAGCCACGTCCGCCTTCGAATACATGCGGATCTGTTCAAAGGCTGCCTCTAGCAGGCGCCCGAAGCGGATCCATCTAATGCTGGCGCGAACGATGCCCGGCGGATCGTAGAGCAACTCCTCCGGCGGCTCTCGGGACACGAAGCGGATCAGAATGCGGCTCAACTGATCGACGCAGGTGATGGCGGTAGTGGGGTCGTTGACGGCAGGCGAGATCGCCTTCAACGCCACATCGACAATCTGCAGGACGCCAAACTCCACGTCCTGCTGCAACGTTCTAGTCGGGCCGCAATCGAACGCGGAAAGCAGTTCGGAGGTTCCTTCGGGGGGCAGACGGTCCCCCTTTGAGACCATCATCAGCGGGATGCCCGCCGGAACGAAGTGGCCGACCCGACGCAGAACGCGGATACTGACGTGATAGTGCTTCGCAACGGCAACCAGGCGTCGCTTATCGGCGAAGCGGATGTAGCCGGAAACATTGCTCAAGACGGCCACTTCGCTCGGGTCGGGTCTGAGCGGTGCAGCATCCTTCAGGGAGTTCGGCCGGTACGGCCAGGGCATAATCTCATCGATCATGGCTTCGGTTTCTTCCGCAATTCTGTCGACGATGTGATTGACACTGATGGCCTCCGAGATGTGGTGAATGAAAAAGAGCAGCAAACCGACGCAGGCCAGCGCCAGCACCATCGCGCCCAGGACGGTGGCTACTGGCGCGAAGGGGTGAGGGAGCGAGTGCGCCGCCGGAAGCGCCGCCATGCAGTACGAGAAAGTGCCGAGGAAGATACCGAGCGTCCATTGCGTCACGCGGTCCCTGGAAAAGCTGACGATGATGCGCGGGGAGAACTGCATCGATGCCAGGGTGAGCGTCATCAACAGGATGGCGAACACGATCGACACCACCGTCATGATGGAGCCGGCGATGCCCGCCAGAATGACCTGGGCGACTTGTGGGTCGGAGTGCGAGGGGAATAGGACAGTGGGCACCCAGGCGCTAGTGACCGGGAACTGCTCTTCCAACCACGACAGGAACGCGCCCGCGCAACCCAGCGATAGCGCGATTGTAAGCGGGCGAATCAAAAAGCCGCCACGCAGGTTGTACATAGCGTGGCGAAGTAACAAAGGCAGACTTTTGCTCACGGTTCTCTCTCTGTTCAAGTCACCGTGGAAGTTTACATCTCGGAGTCGCCAGAAATGACCGGTTTATTGCTGCCAACCGACTGCCACCAAAACTGGGCTCCGGTGCCTATCGGTCGATTTCCAGATCTAGAGTCCCTAGAACATGACCATCAGGGCCCCGGTCATCCGGTTCTCGCTATAACGAAGGTCAGGCGTCCAACCCGGCACAACCGAGCCCAGTGCGCCCGTGTTGCCGCCGGGAGGCGTGATTCCCCCCGGTCCGGAGAAGTAGGGCACGTTGGAAGCACGGTGGTTGTATTCCATGCGGAAGGTGACGTACTGGCTCGGCATGTAATCCACCGTGGCGGAAACATCCCATGCCTTGTACGGATCGCCGGGATTCTCCGTAAAGTACGGTGTACCGGAGATCGCCGTGGCGCCCTTGATAGGCGGCAATAGCACCAGGTAGCGGCCGGGATTGTTGATCTCGCCCCCGCCAATCGTTAGCCCATACAAATCTTTGTGAAACCACAGGCGGTTGTAGAACATGTACCCAACAAAGCTCTGCTTCGGACCCTTGGCGGAATTACCGGTGCAGCTCACGCCGCCCCCGTGCTCGCATCCCAGGTCGCCGGTAAACGAGAACGCGGCCATATCGAGGAAGCGGGAAGGATTCTGGTAGTACTTGTATTGTAGGCTGTCGTCGGTGTGGTAACGCACCCGATTCGGGGCGCCGAGTGCGTCCTCGCCCAGCATGTACTGATTGCCCAGAATCGAAAGCCGGCTATTGGGCCGCCAGAGGATCTGCGCGCCGATGCCCGGCCGGTTATTGAAGCGGCCATAAGCTTGCCATCCGTTCACCAGCCAGGGCTCGATTTTCAGGTGCTCATTGGGAAAAATCTGTACGCGCATGCCATTGAAGAACCATGGCGTGTTCGAGGACACGTACGACGGCTGATAGGCCCAGTTGTCGAAGTTGTAATAGCTGAACAGGCCCACATACGACATGAAGATTCCGGCTTGAATATTGATCCCATCCATTACGTTGAGGTGATATCCGGCGTAGGCCTCGGAGACATAGCGATAGGCATCAGCGAGGTTCCATTGGCCGCGAGCCGGGCTGGCATCGTTGCGTGGTGTGGTCGTGGAATACATGCCGAACTGCGTCATTATTCTGGCTTGCACGTTGTCCCAGTGAAAATCGCCGCCGACGCCGAGCTGGGTCACCTGAAATTCGTTTGCCCGGAAGATTTCGCTCGATCCGCCAATCGTGTCGTCTTTGGGGTGCCTGAAGTCGTAAACATAGTCCACGTCGGCGCGGATTTCAGGCGTAAAGAACTTGGTATCGAGCGGCACTTCCTTGATGCGCGAGTTGCCATTCAACCAGCTGAAATCGGCAAAGGAAAACGGCTCTGGTTTCGCTGCCTTCCCGGGCGCGACCGCCTGCAAAGAACCCTCTGCTGGAGCTTGCGCGACGGAACCCACCTCGGCGGTGGAATGCACCGCTGGGGCGCCGTCCGCCATCGTGGTCAGTTGTGCTTGGGCGTTGCGGCGGTTCAGCTCCGCCTCCAGTTGCTCGATGCGCCTCTGCATGGCATCCAGCTGCTTCTGTACGGCTGGGGAAACCTGCTCATCGGCGGCGCTTGGTGCTGACGCCGGCGCGGCGCTGCTTTGCGCCTTCATCTGCGAGGCGGTGCCAACCAAACCCACCGCAAGCAACAGCGCTGCACCCCTCCCGGGCATCGGTAGACAGAAACTCGGCCATCTGTTGTTCGAGATAGATCAGCCACCCCCGCCCGGCTGCGGAATCGACAGCCTCGGTCGTGCTTAGCTTGTGGACAACAGGATGCTTCGACAATCTGCGCCGTGAATCCGCAATGCACGCGACCAGAAATACTGTGAAGAACAGGATGCTTGCCGCGCAGATGACCAGGAATAAAGTGTTCATATCTACCTTCCCCACACGTGTGCCCGTGTGTGGCTACACCAGTAGCATTGAAGCACTCCGTCCATAAGCGCCGCCTAAAGGTTTCGTAAAGCTTTTATAAAGACCAGAAACGGAAATTGCTAAGCGATTCAAGGCTGGTGTTCTGGTCTTGGCCTGGATGGGGATCAGGGCAGCGGATCTGAGCCCTAGACGGTGAAACAGGTCGGGAGAGGACTTACAAATTCTTTATGCAAGATTTATTCAACCTTTACGGGCGGCGAGGTCTAATCTGCTGAGCGCAGAAAGGCGCCCAAAGAAATATGTCGACCCAGGAAGTTTTCGTTCAGCAGTTTGCGCGATTGTTCCATCACTATCGCGATGCCCTGTCGCCGGAAGCCGAACAGGAAAGTGCAACGTGGAACTCGGTTCCCCCCGACGAACGCCATCGGCTGGTAGCGGCCGCACGGTTAGCCATCCTCGAACTGGAAACCAGCGCTCGCATGGAAGATGACTCGCGTCGCTATTTTGCCAAACCGGGAGAGGCAGAGTGGTGGACACAGCAGGAAGCATGGGCCGGGTTAACAGCAAGCTTTAGACCTGCGTTGAGACTGTTGTCGATGATGACGGGAATCAACGCCCGGCGTGCTTCAAATTAATTTCCGAGCAAGATCTCTGGCTGTGCTGCTCGGAGGTGCAACGTGGCAACCGCAAAAGCAAATCACCCGCCGGCCTTGGCGCTTGCGGTCATTCGGCCCGCCCTGGTAGAGGCCAAAGTGTTGACCGATAAGCATGCGCGCGACGCGGTTTACGTGGTGACGCTTGCCGCAGAACTGCGCAGTATCGAAGACAAGATCGTCGCCATGGAGGAAACCCTACAGCTCGTTTCGCAGCAGGAAGATGATCTGGCCCTGGGAAGCGCCTGCCGCACGCCCCAAGATGGTCCCGATGCGCACTGGATTCGGGCAAAATCCCTTGCCTTTACAAACTTCTTATGAACTTTTTATTCGCGCTTTATGTTCTCCGATATCCAATCGAATGAGCGCAGAAAGGCGCCCAGAAGCAAATGTCAACCCAGGAAATGTTCGTTCAGCAGTTCGCCAGGTTATTCCATCACTATTGTGAAGCCCTATCGCCCGAGGCTGAACAGGAGAGCGCGTCATTGAATTCGGATCACAACCGGCTGGTTGCGGCCGCGCGTTCGGCGATTCTGGAATTGGAAACCAAGGCCCTCCTGCAGGACGACGGCCGGCGTTACTTCGCCAAGCCAGGCGAAGCGGAGTGGGGATGCTGAACCAGTTGTTGCTGGCAGCTCGATTTTGGCTGGGGCAGACTCCTTCAGTGGCAGTCAGGGGGAGCCTAGAGTCTGCCTCAAGATTTCTGTCGGTGCTCAAGAGCTTCACGCCTTGGAGCAGTGCAAGGTGACTTACACGAATCGACCTTCAGGCGAGGCCGCCCGCGGCCAATTGTGGAGGTGCCAGATGGACATTGCGACGATTGCGGTAATAATTGTGGTCCTAGTCAGCTATCTAGTAGGATCGCTGACCAGCTCGGTGGAAACAGAGAAGGAATTGCCACACCGGTACTAAGTGCTAGTGACAGCGTGATCTGGGGTACAGGAGAGTCCTTATGGCAACGGCGAAAGCAAATCACCTGCCAGATCTTGCCTCATATGTCGTCCGTCCCGCTCTGGTCGAAGCCAAGCTGATGACGGAGAAGCACGCCCGCGACGCCGTTTATGTGGTCACGCTCATTGAAGAGCTGCGCAATATTGAGGTAAAGATTGCCGCGACGGAAGAAGCTCTGCAGCTCGGGTCCTTTGCGACCTCAATCCAGCACAGGCCGTGCTGCGCTCCCAAGGATCGGCCGGACGCCAAATGGATTCGCGAGAAATCCAGCGAATTGGATCTACGCCTCCGCCGGATTGAGGAATCGTCCAAGCAACGGTAAGCCCTAACAAGTGGGCACGGAAGCTATGAGCGGTCTGTTCTTTATTGTCTGTTCTACAAGCCTGTTGTTCTTTGTAGTATTCCTCTTCGAGTGCTGGAGACCGCCGCGGAAGGCCAGCAAACGGACGGCCACAACACTAGATCGGCCGAGGCTGTGGATTGCGCCGGCGGACGTCAATTTCCAAGCCACCTTGAAAAAGAGATGGCGGAATTTGCGTCTTTGCACAATTGCAGTGAAACCTGGTTGCTGGTTGCAACAACTGCGGTCGAATCACAACAAACAATGAGGGTACCTTATGCAAGCGCAAGGGTTGTATTTCGTGATCCCCACGTATCGTCTCCGCGATGTGGGCGAAACCGTGGAGCAGTACGATCGACACTTCTGGAAGAACGGGCGCACCGTCAAGATTGTCGTGTTCGACGACTCGATCCCGGCGAACCAACAGAAATACTTCCCACTCCTTGAGCAGACCCGCACGCATAACGAGCTTTACTATGTGGGGCCGCATGAGAAGGACCTTTTTCTCGCCTACGTCAACAAGCGCCTCCGCGATCCCCGGCTGGAGGGGTTGGTGCGCAACCTTTTCCGTCCTTCGTACGGCGGCAACCGAAACTGCACGCTAATGTATACGCTCGGCGGGCTTGTGATTAGCTCCGATGACGATATGCGGCCCTATGCTCTGCTGGAGGATAGTCCTGAATCGCTGGAAGTAAATGAAGTCTGCCGCGGTCGCCTCCACCATGCCAGCAGCGGACATTTCGTGCGGAAGTCATTCGATTTCTTGGCTGCTTTCCAAGATGTGCTGGGGAAGACCATCGCGGAGATTCCCGAAAACTACGAGCGTGGCGAGCTATTGATAGATACTGCTACGCACCTTGAGACCAACGCCACCAAAGGCCTCGCCCGTGAGAACTCCCTGATGCTGGAGCGGGGTGTGGTAGCGGAGGACGCCATCGTAAAGATCGCGCAAACCTATCGTTCCGGCACGAACGACATCGATGCCATTGATTTTCTGGAGATGTTCCTGGCCGACGAGCAACAAGTCGATCCCGATGCGCTGAACAGCCTCTACGTGCTTGTCAATTTCCGGCCGGTCGTCACCAATCAAAACTGGCGCATGGACTGCGGTATCGCAGGATACGACAACACGTTCGGGCTCCCACCCTTTTTCCCTACGCGGCTCCGATTCGAAGATTACATTTATCGCTTGTGGGTACAGCAGGAAGGCATGGTCGCAGCCCATGTGGATGCGGCCCAGCACCACATGAGAAGCAATTACATGCGCAACCCTCCCGCGGCCGAGATCTTCAACGAAGAAGTCTCCAACCTGATCAAACGGAAGATCCAAGCCAGCGTTACCCGCCTGAGCGCGCTCTCCGTCGAATTCGATTACAACGGCGAGGTCAGCCCTGCCGACGCGCAAGAAATCCTTGACAAGATCTTGGGACTCCACCAGCGTGCACTAGCTGCCGCATCACGAACTGATGACCCGCAGCGCGCAGATGCTTTGCGGCAGTTCGCGGCCAGCTTGCACAAAGCCTTCTATGCCTTTGAGCCCGATTTCTTCCAGCAGAACCTGGTCCGCATTGTCGACGATGTCATCACCGTGATCAAAGGGTCATTGGAACTCTGGCCTACACTGGTCGAGATCAGCTATTTCCAGAAGTCCCGGCGCGGTCTGCCCGAGCTGCGCGTCCATAACGGCAAGCCAGATGGCGCCAGCAACTCAGTGAACCACGAACAGGTGCATAACGTCCATTGAGCATGATTATGCGGATAGCTCAGGTTGCACCTCTTGCCGAAAGTGTCCCGCCACTCCTGTACGGCGGTAGTGAACGGGTCGTTTCTTATCTTACGGAGCAACTTGTAGCCCTTGGACAGGAGGTGACGCTGTATGCCAGCGGCGACTCGCAGACGACAGCCAAGCTGGTGGCAGCCTGCCCGCGCGCGCTGTGGCGCGACCCTGACATCCGCGAAACGCTCCCGCATCATGTCCGCTTGCTCGAACTCGTGTTCCGAGATGCGGCCGATTTCGACGTGATCCACTTTCACTGTGATTATGTGCACTTCCCCCTCGTGCGTCGGCATCATTGCCTCACGGCGACAACCATGCACGGGTGGATGCATCCGCCCGATTTGCAGCCCCTGTTGGATGAGTACCGCGATGTGCCGCTGGTGTCGGTTTCGGATGACCAGCGCAGTCCGGTCCCGCATGCCAATTGGCTGGCGACGGTGTATCACGGGCTTCCTCGTGAGTTGCTCAGCTTTCATGCAAAACCTGCAGGGTATCTTGCATTCTTGGGACGCTTGTCTCCAGAAAAACGGGTGGACCGCGCCATTGAAATCGCCCGGCAAGCGGGCGTGCCCCTTAAGATTGCCGCCAAGATCTATCCGGAAGAACGTGAATACTTCACGGAAAAGATCAAGCCGCTCTTGCAGGAATCGCAGGCATTCGTGGAGTTTATCGGTGAAATCACCGACCGGGAAAAGAACGAATTCCTTGGCGGGGCGAGGGCGCTGTTGTTCCCCATTGAATGGCCGGAACCGTTTGGTCTGGCGATGATCGAGGCCCTGGCCTGCGGCACGCCGGTGATCGCTTGGCGTCGTGGCTCAGTACCTGAAGTTTTGGCCGACGGCCAGACCGGTTACATCGTTGACAGCGTTGCTGACGCGGTTGCCGCAGTACAGCGAATCGAATGCTTGAGCCGACAGAAATGTCGACAGGTATTCGAGGAGCGCTTTAGCGCTGAGCGCATGGCGCGCGATTACCTGCAAGTATACCGGCGGCTAACGGACCGTTGAGGTAACCCCGTTCTTGCCCGTCAAAAGGGCAACAATACAGGGAATGGACCCAGTGAACTGTAGCGCAGTTATCTGCTTCGCCTGACTCACACGTCAGGACCCGAGGTCTCGCGGCCAGGACTCTTCATCTCGGAACCAACCCGCCAATTGCGCAACGAAAATCTCCTCGCACAGTTCCTCCAAGACTTCGCGGACGTCCTGTTCCGTGTCACACTCCGGGATCAGGTAGATCGTCGGCTCCCGAGTCAAGTCACCTAGCGTGAGTCTGTGGCTGGTTGGATCGGCCGTGTGCAGCCAGTCCAGGAATGGCTGCCTTGGCTTCACCACAATGGCCGATCGATTCAGCATGACTCATCCGTAATTCTCCGCTCTCACGCCGCGCGGCGTTCATAACGGTGGTGCAGTCCACCCACCTGGGGAATGGCAATGATCTTTCCTTGGCTCATGACCGCCCGCGGTTCAGGAGCGTCCTTCCCTAAACCCAAGTGTGTCCGAGAACCGTGATAATACGTCAGATACTTCTTCAGCAACCTGCGCAGATGTCTCTCATTCAGAACCACGACATGGTCCAAACACTCACGTCGAATCGAGCCAATCAGCCGCTCGGCAATGGCGTTCTGCCACGGACTTCGAGGTGCGGTGATCACCTCCTTCATCCCCAGCGACTGGACCCGACGCCGAAACTCGTTGCCGTAGCTGGCGTCACGGTCGCGGATCAGATACCGCGGAGCCTCCCTCTCGGCGAAGGCCTCCACCACCTGCTGCCCTACCCATTCCGAGGTCGGATGTTCCGTGACTCCAAAATGAAGAACCTTTCGCCGCTGGTGCTCCAGGACGATGAACACGAATAGTACGCGCATCCTGACTGTAGGTACGGTGAAGAAATCAATCGCGGCGATCTCCCCCAGGTGGTTCTG
>Ga0207930_1000395_pt1 | contig 13216 bp, 14 predicted proteins | sample NGESurshal092012_7_FD_184477 | JGI IMG/M metagenome (GOLD analysis project Ga0207930, IMG submission 184477) | Arctic peat soil microbial communities from Barrow, Alaska - NGEE Surface sample 210-3 shallow-092012 (SPAdes) | ecosystem: Environmental > Terrestrial > Soil > Wetlands > Peat ... | reverse complement strand
GGCAGGCGGCGTCCTCGTTCTCGGGGATGATGTCCGATCCGGGGATGACGTTGACGCCGGCCTCCTGCGCCAGCTTTTTGGCAGCGATCTTGTCGCCCATCGCGCGGATCGACTCTGCCTTGGGGCCGATGAAGGTGATGCCGTGCTCGGCGACCATGGCGGCGAAGCGGGCATTCTCGGAGAGGAAGCCGTAGCCGGGGTGGATAGCCTCCGCCTGGCTGCGGCGCGCCACGTCGAGGATCTTGTCGACGTTGAGATAGGACTCGCTGGCCGTAGCGGGACCGATGTGGTAGGCATAATCGGCCTTGCGAACGTGCAGAGCCTTGCGGTCCACGTCGGAGAAGACGACGACCGACTCGATGCCCATCTCGCGGCAGGCGCGAATGATGCGCACCGCAATTTCACCGCGATTGGCGATCAGGACTCGTTTGAACATGACCGGGCCTCGAAGGCGCTAAGAGACGGAACTTAATCGAATGTTCTGCGGGAGCCGACGGCGGAAAGAGGGTACTAACACGCATACTCCACAGAAGAATGGATTGTACTGCATGGGCGGGCGGCGCGGAGGGGCGACGTCACAGGGGTGGGTGGGGAAGGGCCCACAGTCTACGTTCGCATCGCGGAAGAACCGGTCGACAGTTACGGCCGGAAAGGAAGGTGGTGCGGGATCTTGTCAGGATCGATGCCCAGCTTGCGCACTTCCTCCAGTGCGGCTCGGTAGTCTTTCACATCGACCGCGTTCGAGAGCAAAAATTCCGCCCGACGCTCAGGAGTATAGATTTCGACAGGAACGGATGCGGGGTCCGTCGGGAGAGTCATTTCTATCTAGCCTTAGGGCTTAAAAGTCTGTGATTATTATAAGCCGACCGGACACGGCCCTGAATGGAGAGTGTCTGTGAGGACTCGTTCTGAGTTGGAACGGTGGAATGATCGCGCAAAACGAGTTCTCACAACCCAAACGCTCTGAAGACCCGCACTACCCGAACGGAAAACAGCAACCTACAACTACCAAGTAAAACGCCCCTCCTTGCGGGAGGGGCGTTCAAGTTTCTGTTGCAACTGCGACCTCCCTACTGCGGGTTTTCGGTGGTGACGATGCCGGTGGGGCCGGCTTTCTCGGCCTTGGCCTTCTTGGTGGCCATGGTCTTGTCGACCCAGTCGTCGGCAGCCTTGAGATCGGCCTTACGGGCCTCAAGGTTGTCGCACTCGTACTCGGCGCGCTGGCGATACAGCAGGTTCAGATAGGCCATGGCGTCGTCGTAATCGGGGCGAAGCTGCAGCGACTTCTGCAGGTTCTGAATACCGTCTTCGACCTTCTGCTCGTTCTTCTGCTTGAGGTCGGCGCAGGCTTTCTTGTCCTTGAGTTCGTCCGTTGGCTTCATATTGAGGCTGGCGCGGACGGTCTGGGCGGGCTGGTAGGCCTGCATCCAGTCGATGACCGCGAGCGAGTAGTAGCTCTCCGGATCCTTGGAATCGAGGTCAGCGACCTTCTGGTAATAGTCCCTGGCCTGATCGAACTTCTTCATGCCGAAGTACAGAGAGGCGATGCCCTTCAGGCTGTTGACCTGCTGTTCTTTGGGTGGATTCTGCGCCAGGACTTGCTTAAAGGCGTCGATGGCCTGTTCGGCGAAGCGATTGTTGTCGGGCGAATCGGCGCCGGGGATGTATTGCTGGGCGTATGCGGTGGCTAAATAAAGACGGGCAGTGACCAAGCTGGGATCCAGCTCCACTGCGTTCTTGAAATGTTCGATCGCCTCTTCATACTTTGCGTTTTTGTAGGACTGAACGCCTTTGTTGAGCTGATCGCGTGCTCTCAGCTTGCTGCAGCCAATGGTCGCGAACAACGCAAGCAGAACCATAAGTACCGTCAGTACCCGTCCGCTCTTGTTCATGTTTGGTATCACTCTCCGTTGCCGTAGTTCGGGTTCCGCAGGGGGGACTGTCACTCAGCGACGCCCCGCCCCTCGAGAATGAAGAGTGCAGCCCGAATCACGTTCCTAGTTCTTTACCCCGCAGGCGACCGCCGTGGCGGAGCGCGCAATGGGGGCCGCTTGGTTCCTTCCTCGGTGTCGCACAAAATCGACGCGCAAGGAGGGCCCGGCTCGCAGGTGGCTAACCGCCGGCTTCGATCTTGGCCGTGATCAGCCCAACTTTATCGACACCCGCTGCGTGGGCGATGTCGATGACTTGTGCCACATCGTCGAAGGTCAGCTCGGGATCAGCCTTGACGAACATGATTTTTTCGGCGCGGGTCTTGAAGATGTCGTTGAGGCGGCCTTCCAGATTCTCCCACGTCACGTCGTCCTGGTTGATTTTGAGCGCCGGCTTATCGCCGCCGCCTCTCAGTACCTGCACCACAATGGTGCGGTCGTTGCTTGGCGGTGTCTTCTGCTGGTCCTTGGGCGGCTGGGGAACCAGCGCGTCCAGACCTTTTGGAGTCAGCGGTGTGATCACCATGAAGATGATGAGCAACACCAGCAAGACGTCAATCATTGGCGTTACGTTGATTTCGGCTCTGGGACCCTCGCCGGGCCCCCCCATTGCCATACTCATAAGGAACTCCCGTTACTGGGCGCCAGCGCCCGTGCTGGTACCGGTTGTGGGCGGCTTTTTCCCGGCGGCTCCAGTTTGTCTTTGTTCGGTCAACAGACCAACATCATCCACGCCGGCGGAGCGCACGTTGTCCACCACGTCCACCACGGCGCCGTATTTGGCGCGAGCGTCGGCTTTGATAAAGACCCGCTTGTCAACCTTATTGGCCAGGCGGTCCTTCACTTTGGCGGTGAGTTGGTCGGCGGAAACCTTATCGGTACCAAAGAAAATTTGCCCGTCGCGCATGACGGCCACGAGCAAGGAATCTTCCTTGTCCGCGTCCGGCATGGGTGTCGGACTATTGACCTTGGCCATATCCACGCTAACGCCCTTCTGCAACATGGGCGTGATGACCATGAAGATGATGAGCAACACCAGCATCACGTCCACCATGGGGGTGACGTTGATGTTGGAGTTGACCTTCTTGCCTTCGGCGCGCACTGATATTGCCATAACCTTCAACCTCCTTCAGACTGGAGCCAGCGCAAACGGATTTACGCTAAGTTCCAGTCCGGCGAACCGAGCGGCGTTTGAGGAAGTAGTCGATCAGCTCGCTGGAGCTGTTGTCCATTTCCACGTCGAAGGCTTCCACCTTGTTGGTGAAGTAGTTGAACATCATGACGGCCGGAATCGCGACGAAGAGTCCGATAGCGGTGGTCACCAGGGCTTCCGAGATGCCGCCGGCGACGGCGCCCAGGCCGGTCGCTTTCTGGGTCGAAATCTCTTTGAAGGCATTGAGAATGCCGACCACGGTGCCCAGCAAGCCAATGAACGGGGCCGTGGAACCGATGGTGGCAAGACCGCCCAGCCCGCGCTTCAACTCGGCGTGAACGATGGCTTCAGCACGCTCCAGAGCACGCTTGGACGCTTCGATCTGCTCACCGGGGATGTCGTTGGAATCGCCGTGGGCCCTGAACTCCTGAAGGCCAGCGACGACGACCTTGGCCAAGTGGCTCTTCTTGTTGCGCTCGGCGACCTTGATGGCTTCCTCAATCTTGCCTTCACGCAAGGCGCCGGCAACCGCGGGAGCAAAAGCACGCGATTGTTTGCGAGCCGCACTGAATGCCATGGCGCGATCGATCATGACGCCAATCGACCAGCCCGACATGATGAACAGAATGAGAACAACGATCTTGGCCAAAATTCCCATCTGTCTCCAGAGAGAGATGGGATCCCAGCCCACTTGGGCTTCCTGGAAAATCCAGGCGGCGACCGTCGGTACGTGACTGAGGCTGTAGGTGGCAAGGTTAGCTAGGAACATGGGTGGACTTTTCCTCCTCAGAACTTTCGTTTACAGCAGACCAACATATTTGCTACTGGTGCTGCAGGTGATTCAAATATCCGGAGCCGATTACTTTTCCAGACGATTGCGAGCTTTTGACCCGCTCATGAGCAAAAAACTAAACCCTACGCCCGGGCCGCAAGGCTGTGCGTTGCGCGACCGGCATCGTCTAACCACCGGCCAGCGTGAAAACAACGTTGACCGTGGTGTCGACATCCACCGGCTCGCCATTGAGGTAGTACGGCTTGTACCGCCATTGCTTGACGGCATCCAGCGCGGCGCCCGTGAGCATGGGGTGACCACTGACTACGTGCAGGTTCTGGATGGCGCCATCTTTGCCGATCAGGGCCTGTAGCACGACGGTACCTTGAATACGAGCCTGGCGGGCAAGCGGCGGATAGGCCGGTTGCACTCTGTGGATCAACAATCCCTGAGAGACGCCTTGGGATACGCGCACACGCTGCGGGACCGCGGCCTTGGGGATCGCGACGGGCGTGGAACTGAGCATACCGCCCAGAACGCCACCCATGCTACCTCCGGGTACGCCGCCCGGTACGCCGCCCACCACGCCAGCGACTCCCGTGCTCGGCGGAGTCTCGTCCTCTTTGATCATCTGAATCTTTTTCGGAATGGCCGTGGGTGTCCGCAACTGGCCGTTGTCCAACTCGCTTTGGAGCTTCTTTACGATACGAACTTCAGCGGCCGGTGGGGGTGGCGGCGGAGGCGGCGGTGGAGGAGCAACCAGGAAGGTCATCAGTTGCTGCCGGGGCAACGCCTCGGTGAAAATCAAGGGCAACAACACAAGAACGCCAATCAGCAGGATTTGGAGCACAAACGAAAGCAGGGTGGTTTTTCCGCGTTTGCTCCTGAACCTGCCTCCCGATTCTATGAGGCTGTCTTCAAACATAGCCTGTTCTCCGTCGAACGCTTCGATTACTTAGACACCGGGTATCGGTCTTTTGCTCCCACAAACCGAAGACCGCCCCTGAAACTCCATAACTGGCGAAACCTCGCTAGAACCTCAGAACGGCCGTCCGAGGAGGGCGAACCGAAGTATACACCCGCGAAGCTGGTTCGGTACCGACGGCGGCCCACATTCCCCCACATTCCGCTTCATGCCCGGATGGACCCGGCTCAGGCCTTCACCTTCATCTTTTCCCGCGACTTGTCCCGCGCAGAGGCCAGGCGCTGAACGGCGGACTGGCCGGCCCGCTTGGCCCGCCATTCCTGGTAGGCAACAAGCATCGGCGCCGCGACGGCGATCGACGAGTAGGTCCCGATCAGAATTCCAATCACCAGCGCCAAAGAAAATCCACGCAGCACCTCGCCCCCGAATACGTACAACGAGAGCACGGTCAGGAAGGTGAGGCCGGAAGTAAGAATGGTCCGGCTCAGGGTCTGGTTGATGCTCTTGTTGACGATGTCGGCCAGGGGCTCGCGGCGCAGTAGCTTGATGTTTTCGCGAATACGGTCGAAGACGACGATGGTGTCGTTCATCGAGTAGCCGATCAGCGTGAGGATGGCGGCGATCACCGTCAGGCTGATTTCCTTGTTCAGCAGCGAGAAGAATCCCACGGTGATAATGGTGTCGTGGAGGCAGGCAACTACCGCGCCCACGCCGTAAATCATCTCGAAGCGGAACCAAAGGTAAACCAACATTCCAGCCAGCGAGTAAAGCGTGGCCATGATGGCCTGACGGCGAAGCTGCGAGCCTACTTGCGGGCCGACAATCTCGACGTTGCGCACCACGAAGTTGGAGGTGTAGAAGTCCTGCTGCAGCGCGCTGACTACCTCGGGAGGAACGATCCCGCGCAACTCCTCGATGGAAGTCAGAATTCCGCCCCGCTCCTTGTTGCGGAAATCCTCAATCTGCTTGGCCATGGCCTCGTACTTGGGAGATGCGTCCACGCCCAAGTGCAGCGGGTCTTTCTGCAGCAGAGACTGCTGCAAGCTGGGGGCGCCGGTGTTGTTCAGGTCCTGCTTGCCTTCGGCGACAGGATTTCGGGCCTGGAGCGCGCGGATGATGGTGTTCTTGCCGGTGTCGAGCGCGGCCTCGCTGGTCTCCTGGATGCCCAGGTCCACCAGTACTTCGTTGTCGGAGGTAGGACCGAAGCGCTGGATGCGGGGATCGTGCAACCCGGCCCGGTTCATGTCGTTACGAATCTGGTCGAGGTTGGGCGTCTGCGCGAACTTGACATAAACCAGCGTGCCGCCGCGGAACTCCACGCCCAGTGGGATGTGATGCCAGAACAACATGGAACAGATTCCGGCGACGCTGAACACCAGTGAGAAGGCAAGGAAATACCACTTCTTGCCGAGAAAGTCGATATTGGTATTGCGAAATAACTCCACCGCTAGCCCCTTAAATGCTCAATGGCTCGCCACGCTGATGGCGACTGAGAATGAACTCGAAAATCACGCGCGAGACGAAGACCGCGGTGAACAAGTTTGCCGCCAGACCGAAGCTGAGGGTCACAGCAAATCCTTTCACTGGGCCGGTTCCGAACAGGAACAGGATGACGGCGGAGACGATCGTCGTCACGTGCGTATCGATAATGGTTGTCCAGGCGTGAGCAAAGCCTTGCTCCACCGCAGAGGAAGGCGTCTTGCCATGCCGCAACTCCTCGCGAATACGCTCGAAGATCAGAACGTTGGAGTCCACGCCCATACCGACGGTCAGAATCACACCCGCAATTCCCGGCAAGGTGAGGGTTGCTCCGCTGTAGCCCAGGAATCCCAACAGGATCACCAGGTTCAGGACCAAGCCCAGATCGGCGTTGATGCCGGCCGCGTGGTAATAGAAGAGCATAAAGATCAGCACCGCGACCATGCCGATGACCGCCGCCCGCACGCCCTGGCGGATAGAATCGGCGCCCAGCGATGGCCCCACCGTGACCTCTTGCAGGTACTTGATCCCCGCCGGCAGCGCGCCTGAGCGCAACGTGAGTGCCAGGTCCTGGGTCTCCTCTTGGGTGAACGATCCGCTGATGCGGCCCTGATCGTGGATCTGCTCCTGGATGGTGGCCACCGATTTCACTTTGTTATCGAGCACCACCGCCAGCTTGTCGCCTACGTGGGCGGCGGTGAACGCGGCAAAGCGCCGGCCGCCGTCACCGGTCAGAGTGAAATTGACATCGGGACGGCCATTCTCATCGCGGCCAGCATCGGCGGAGCGCAGATCGCTCCCGCTCACGGCCGACGAGCGGCTGATGAGCCAGTACACCTCGGTCGCCTCCTCAGGATTCTGCGCGTGCTGACTAGTGCCCTTCATCAGCACCGTGTCGGGCGGAAGCACGCCGGCGTTGTCCTGCATGGCGGCCTGCTCATTGGGGTAGGGCCCCTTGACCGCTTGCCGGATCTCCAGCATGGCGGTGGACTGCATGATCTCTTTCACGCGGGCCGGATCATCCACGCCCGGCAACTGCACCAGAATCTGATAGTCGCCCAGTCCGTGCTCCTGGATCACCGGCTCGGACACGCCGAGCTGGTCGATTCGGTTGCGGATGGTTTCGATGGCCTGCTGCACCGCTTTCTTCCTGGTGTCGTTGGCCACCGAAGCCTTCATGGCGAGGGTCCACGAGTTCTCGGCGCCCGAGGTGAGATCGTAGTCGCCCAGCTTTTCGTTGACGATGCGGCGCAGCTCCGAGGACGACTCCGGCGGCACGCCCTTGATCTGGACGATCTCCGGATTCTGCTGCGGATTAGGCTTGGAGATTTCCCCGAAGGCGATATTGCTGCTCTTGAGGGCGTCCTTTAGCCGCTCGACCGCACGGTCGCTGTCGGCGTTGATGGCGTCGTTCACCTGCACCTGGAGAATCAGGTGGGTCCCGCCCTTCAGGTCAAGGCCCAGGTGGATGCGCTTCTGCACCGCGGACCGCAGACCCTCAGCCGTGAACCTGCTGGGGATGCCGACGATGCCGAAGAGAAAGAAGATCAGCACCGCAATAATCAAAACTGTTTTGAGGAGGAGATTCTTATTCATGAGAGACTGCAACCCTTAGGACTTGAGACGGTCCTCCGCGGTCGTCAACGTGACGATGGAGGAGCGGGCAACTTCAATCTTAATGTTGTCCGGGGGAACCCGGAGGACGACGGCATCATCCTTAACGGACATGATAACGCCAGTGAGGCCGCCGCTGGTGATTGCCCGATCGCCGGGCTTGATTTCCTGCAGCATGGCCTGCCACTTCTTCTGCTTGCGCTGCTGCGGCAGGATCAAAAGAACATAAAAGATTGCGAAGATCGCAACCATCATCAGGATCGGGGCCGAGCCGCCGATGCCCTGCACGAACATACCTGCCAGTGTGGCCATTTGCCCTTCGACTTTCGCGGAAACTTCAGGGGCCAAAGCCCCTGGTTATTATGAACCGCTGGGACGCGGGCCTGAAGGCCCGCACTACCCGAACCGCCGCTTTTCAGCAACCGGTCTAGTCAGCCAGAGACGTAGCCCTGACTTTATATAGTATCGCGCTTTTGCCGGGGACCCGAACCGAAGGCTGCTAAGGAACACTCAAATGCGGTGGCCGGACGCCAGAAAGAAAAATCGCGAACTCCCCAAGCAATATAGCTTGCCGCACCTTACGCATGGTGTCAAGGTAATATGCCAGATTGTGCACGGTGTTTAGCACCTGGGCGAGCAGTTCGTTGGAGGCATACAGATGCCGCAGGTAAGCCCGTGAGTAGCGCGAGCAGACCTGACAAGGGCAGTTCGGGTCAAGCGGACCATCGTCCGTGGCATAGCGCGCGTTCTTGATGGTAAGCCGGCCTTCGGAGGTGAAGAGCAGCCCGTGGCGGGCCGCCCGCGTGGGCAGCACGCAGTCCATCATGTCCACGCCCATGGCCACGTAGTGCACAATCTCTTCCGGGGTGCCCACTCCCATCAGGTAGCGCGGCTTGTCCGCCGGCAGATAAGGTATCGCCGCATCCACCATCTCTAGGGTCTGCGGACGCGGCTCTCCCACGCTGAGCCCGCCAATCGCGTATCCCGGCAGATCGATCTCGACGGTCCGCTGCGCCGACTCCCGCCGCAGGTCGGGATACATTCCTCCCTGCACAATGCCAAACAACGCCTGCGTCTGCCGGTTTCGCTCGGCGAACCACGGCACCTCTTCTTTATGCGCTTCGAAATAATCCTTGCTCCGCTGCAGCCACCGCAGCGTCCTCTCCATCGAGTCCCGCGTCCGCTCCCGATCCGCCGGATGCTCGGTGCACTCGTCGAACGCCATGATGATGTCGGCGCCCAGCCCAATCTCCGCCGCAACCGCGCTCTCGGGCGTGAACATGTGCGACGAGCCATCGAGGTGTGAGCGAAACGTCACGCCTTCTTCCGTCACTTTGCGCAGATCGCTCAAGCTGAAGACCTGAAAGCCGCCCGAGTCGGTCAGGATGGGATGGTCCCACGCCATGAACTTCTGCACCCCACCGAACTGCCGCACCATCTCCACGCCCGGCCGCAGATACAGGTGATAGGTGTTGTTCAGCAGGATCTGGACGCCCAGCTCTTCCAGCGTGTCCTGCGGCACGCCCTTGACTGTACCCAGCGTGCCGACCGGCATAAACACCGGCGTCTGCACTTCACCATGCGGCGTGAAGAACCTCCCAGCGCGCGCCTTGCCGTCGTTAGCGTCGATTTCAAAACGAAAAGACATGAATAGCGATTGTAGCGGGAGGGGAAGAATTCACCACCAAGACATGGCACGGAGAACCCCATATTTGATCCGCGTCATCCGCTCAGTCCGCGGTTGCCTTTTGTCTTCTTGACCTTAGTTCGACCCGTGCCGATCCGTGTCAATCCGCGGCCAACGCTTTTTGCTTTTGTCTTTGCTTCTCTTCGAATTTGCTCTTGCTCACGATGGCGCGCGCAATTGTCCCGTGCCCGATCACTTCGATACCGTTGCTCGCGCTTACCTTGAACGTATAGAACCGCCCGTCGAATGACTCCAGCACCGCTTCGGTCTTGATCTTCATCCCGATGGTCGCGGCAGCGCGATGCACGATGTTGATCGCCGTCCCCACGCTCACTTCGTCGGCTTCGCAGAACGGATGCAGCGCGTTGTAGCCCGCCGCCTCCATCATGCCAATCATGTTGGGAGTGGAGTACACCGGCGGCAGTTCCGGTTTCCAGGCTGTCAGTGTGTTCTTGAACTCGACGGTGGTTTCGGCTTCACCGCGCGTACCGATAGGAATTTCTTTGGCCATGCTTCGAGATTATCGCGAGGGCTACGAAAATCAAAGGCAGCCACGGCTTCACACGGATGTCACGGATCGGAGTTAAGAAGTTTCAGACCGCGGATGACGCTGATCGGCGATTAGTCTTGAAAAATCGGCCAGAGCGGCGCAATCCGCGGTTGTAGTTTCTGCTCTTATCCGACCATCGCCATGCGCCGCGCTTGCATCCCGTCGAGCACGTTCCAGAGCCCCTTGGCCGCGTTTTCCGCAGCGTCGAGGGCGCGCTCGGCCTGTGTAGGATTCGCCTCCACCTGCCGCGCCAACAACTCGCGCCAGACCTGCGAGTGCTCAACGTCGGCATGCTGATGCAACTTGAAGTAGCCACAGGTGCGATGGTCAGCGCCGTAGCGCTCGGCCAATCCCTCGGCCTTTTCTTTCGCGATGCGCGGAATCTGCGACTCGTATGCATAGAACGTCGCCAGCGCTTCCGCAATCATGCCTTCAGTGGCGACCCGTCGAAAGTGCTGGATCAGTCCGCGAATTTCCTCCATTGGAACCTGTTGCCTAACTGCGTTGCGGTCAGCTCCCATGCCTTCTGCAAAGTCCAGCCACATCTCGCTGTGCGGACGCCCCGCAATTTCCTCTTCACACAGATTGTGCAGGACGGCCCGCCGGGTTTCTCCGTCTTCCAGCCGCGTGTGCAACGCACTCAGGTACGCGGGAAAAGCCGCCACGTGATGGTAGTAGTCGGTGGCATATTGACGCAGGTCGTCGCGCGTCAGTTCGCCCGCTGTCCATGCTTTGTAGTACGGATGGCACAACAGGTCGTGGCGGGCAATGCGCTCGTCGAGCGCTGTAAGAAAAGCTTGGCTATTCATTGTCTACCCCACAAGAGATTTGGATCGCGGTTGCACACGACTATACGGCAGGGCCCGAGGCTGCCACAAATGCCGTTATCCGCGACCTGGACTATTGGTGTCCTGACAGGAAATCACAGCCTTCCAAAATCCCCGCACCAGCCACATTTTTCTCTTGACAAGCTATACTGTGTACCATACAGTGTATGCCATACACTATGTCTCATACGGTAGACATCACGATGAATCCCGAAGTCCTCGAGAATCTTCGGCTTGAGCTTCGTCGCGGCTGCCTGATTGTGGCGGTCCTGGCCCAGCTACGGAGCGAACAATATGGGTACACCCTCCGTAAGTCGCTGGCAGAGAATGGGTTAATAATCGATGAAGGAACTTTGTACCCTCTCCTCCGCCGCTTGGAGACGCAGGGCCTTCTAGCCAGCGAGTGGCGTGAGCAGGACAAACGCAACAAGCGCTTCTACCGGCTATCTCCCCAAGGAGAACTCATCCTGACCCAACTCCTGACGGATTGGGGAACCATGAACTCATCTTTAGAAGCGATCCTGAAGCGCTCGGACACCCCGAACCCGGGACCGCACGAACCCGCGCCAATCTCCGGCGAGGCGCTCGAATCCACCGAAAATAATTCCTAACAGGAGCACGACCATGGAACTCATCGACCGTTATCTGCAAGCCGTGAAAATGGCCCTGCCCAAGGCGCAGCAAGACGATGTCATCCGCGAACTGACGGACGAAATCCTCTCGCAAGTCGAAGAGAAGGAAGCCGCCCTCGGACGCCCGCTCAGCGAAGACGAACAGGTGGCGCTGCTGAAACAAATCGGCCATCCGGCGCTGGTGGCGGGGCGCTACCGCAAGCAGCAATACCTGATTGGTCCCGTGGTGTTCCCCATCTATTGGATCGTCTTGCGGTGGGTCTTGGTGGTGGTGGTGTTTGCCATGTCGATTGGCTCGGTGATGCTCTCAGTCACCGGCGCCGGACTGGCAGCGGCCCTCGGATCTCTCGCCCGTCTGCCGCTGGCCATTATCACGGCATTTGCCTCGGTCACGATTGCTTGCGCACTTCTGGATTACTTTCAGGCGAAGTTCGACTTGTTTAGCAATTGGGATGCGCGAAAGCTGCCAAAGCTTTCCAAGACTCAGAAGCAGCCCTCGGCCACGGAGTCCATCGCGGCGATCATTTTCACGGCAATCTTCGGCATCTGGTGGCTGGTGGGATTGAAACATCAGTTCCTCATCTTCGGGCCCGGAATTGCCTACGTTCGCTTCGGACCAGTGTGGCAATCGGTTTATCCGTTGTTCGTGGTGTCGATTGTGGCGGAGATGGTGCGCCACGCAATCGCTCTGCTTCGGCCCGGATGGGAAAACGGACGGCTCGCCATTACGGTGTTCCACCGCGCTATCAGCCTGCTCGTGCTGTACTTCCTGATCAACGCAACCGATTTGATCGTTGTGGGCGACGCCATTGATCCGAACCTTCAACCGGTTATGAAGGGCATCAACCACATGGCGCATCTCTGCCTCGTGGTGGCCGCCGCGATCACCGTGGCCCAGTCGGCATGGGACGTTTACCGCTACTTCGGACGCCGCAACCACGACAACGTCACGCGCGCGGTCGCTGGCCTTTAGATTGGATCAGGAGAACCGCCATGAATTCCGCCTCCGCGACCGAAACTCTGGCCCATGCCAATCCGGACGCGACTTCGACCCACGCCCTCGTCGGCAGCTACAACCTCGCTGTGGGATACCTCCGCGCGTTCATCACCTTGCTGGTGCTGGCGCATCACGCCGTGCTGGCGTATCACCCGTTTCCTCCTGCGCGAACGGCCACGCTCGTCATGCAACCGCGATGGTGGGAGGCCTTCCCGGTCGTCGATCCGCACAAGTGGACAGGGTGGTCATTCTTCAACGGCTTCAACGACATCTTCTTCATGTCGCTCATGTTTTTCCTGTCGGGTCTGTTTGTGCAGCACAGCATCGAGCGCAAGGGAGTCGGCGTCTTCCTGCGCGATCGCTTGCTGCGGCTGGGACTGCCGTTCCTCGTCGCGGCAGCCGTCATCGCGCCGCTCGCCTACTACCCGACATACCTCCTGATGCCGGCGCCTGCTGGCATCGCGGGATACTGGCAGCAGTGGCGCGCCCTCGGCAACTGGCCCGCCGGACCGGCATGGTTTATCTGGGTGCTGCTGGCGTTTGATATCGTAGCTGCCGCTTGGTTCGCCTTCGCGCCGAAGGTCATGGCATGGCTTGGACAGGTGGTCTCAGGTTCGTCGCATCGCCCCATCTTGCTCTTTCTGCTTTT
>Ga0207930_1000394_pt1 | contig 13225 bp, 12 predicted proteins | sample NGESurshal092012_7_FD_184477 | JGI IMG/M metagenome (GOLD analysis project Ga0207930, IMG submission 184477) | Arctic peat soil microbial communities from Barrow, Alaska - NGEE Surface sample 210-3 shallow-092012 (SPAdes) | ecosystem: Environmental > Terrestrial > Soil > Wetlands > Peat ... | reverse complement strand
TACCATCGTCCCATGGCCTCCCCTCAACCGTAAAAGGTAGACTGGAAGCCGGCGCGTGGCACGGCGAAAAAGTTCGCTTGTCCACGTTAGACTGACGCGTATAAGGTTGGCTGCGCCGGCGGTAAGCTGTTCGTTCATGCGACCCATAGTTCAGCAACGCGCATTGCGCGGCACGCATTTTTCCCGCGAACCGGCCCTTATAGCGCTGCAGACCATGCGCGCCCACAAACTGCGGTCCTTCCTGGTACTGCTGGGCGTCATACTCTCCGTCTCGACTCTGATTCTGGTAGTCGCCCTCATCACCGGCATGGACCAGTACTTCGCCGAGCGCGTCGCCAACCTCGGTTCCAACGTTTTCCTCATCAACAAGCTCGGCATCATTAGCGACTCGGCGGAGTTCGTGAAAGCGGTGCGCCGCAATCGCGACATCACGTGGGACGACTTCGAGGCGCTGCGCGATGGCTTGAAGATGCCGAAAAATGTCGGCGTGGAGGTCAGAAAAGCCGGCAAAGTCCGCTCCGAGAAGCAGAGCCTCGAAGATGTGGACATCCGCGGTGTCACCGCGAATATCGGCGAGATGGACGTCCAAGAAGCCTCCGCCGGCCGCTATATCATCGACGGCGACAACGACCACCACGCCATGGTGGGCATGATCGGTTCCGAGGTGGCGGAAAAATTGTTTGCCGGCAGCGACCCGCTGGGCAAGACCATCACCATCGATGGCCATGAAATTCTGGTCATTGGGGTGGGAAAACCGCTCGGCAACGTCTTCGGTCAGTCGCAGGACAATTATGTGTACCTGCCGGTCCAGAGTTGGATGAAGCTTTATGGCCGCAACAATTCCTTGTCCATCAACATCCAAGCACGGGCTCCGGAGCTAATGGCGCAGACCCGCGAAGAGGCCCGGGTCTTAATGCGCGCCCGCCGCCACCTCGGTCCCAATGAAACTGACAACTTCGGCATGATCGCCGCCGACAGCCTCATGGACCTATGGAAGAACCTCACCGGCACGCTCGCGTCCGGCATGGTGGGACTGGTTTCAATCTTCCTGGTCATTGGTGGCGTGGTCATCATGAACGTGATGCTGGCGTCGGTGACCGAGCGCACCCGCGAAATCGGCATTCGCAAATCGCTGGGTGCGCGCCGCAGCGATATTCTGATGCAGTTCATGGTCGAATCCACGGTGATGGCGTTGGTGGGCGGCGCCATCGGCGTACTGGTGGCGTGGCTGCTGGCCGTGGTCGTGCGCAACACCACTCCCGTTCCCATGGCGGTGCCGCTCCTGGCGGTGCTCGCGTCCATTGGAATTTCTTCCGCCGTGGGAATGTTCTTCGGCGTTTATCCTGCCCGCAAGGCGGCTCGTCTCGATCCCATCGAGGCGCTGCGCTATGAGGCCTGAGGGCCGACGCTACTTCTGGAACTTCATCTCGACCGTCGCCTGTACCGGAACGGGCTTGCCGTCTTTCTTTGCCGGGGAGAACTTCCACTTCTTCACGGTGGACACCGCGCTCTGCTGAAAGGCGTCATTGGAGGCGCGCAGCACGTGCACCAGTTCGACGTGACCTTTGGCGTTGATGCCGATGAGCATTACCACAATGCCACGAGGTTCGGCGTCAACCGGGATGACAGGAAAATCCGGATCAGGAGAGCGAGTGGCTTTCGGTGGCTTCATGCCCGGCGTCACGCGCTGATAGGCGGCAAAGGTTTCGTCATCCACCGTGTTGGCTGGCGTGGTGGTGGACATCGACGACGTGTCGCCCGCCGCAGCGGTGGATTGCGCGGTAGCGGTTGAAGCGAAGGCGAGAATCAAGATCGCAAGCGCGATCAACGTAAGAGTGCGCATGAAGGTCCCTGAGTAATGTAACGGCTATAGCTATCTTAACTGGCGCGGTCGCGAGCGTCTGCGGGCCGCGGAAATGCCAGAATTTTCGGCGAGGTATTGTAAACTGTAATCTACCGGTTCAGAACTCCGTTGTTGACCTGAGCACACGCGGTTCCCCGCAGAACACCTCCGACACGCAGCGGAGCCCAACCTCCGCACGGCCTCAAGCCACCGGAAACCCTCAGATGAGGGGAAGGACTGTCGTTTTGAGCAAGAGCCTACGCAATATCGCCATCATCGCGCACGTTGACCACGGCAAGACCACGCTGGTCGATGCCATGCTGAACCAGAGCGGCACCTGGCGCTCCAACGAAGCCCACGCCGAGCGCGTGATGGATTCCAACGAGCTGGAACGCGAGCGCGGCATCACCATTCTGGCCAAGAACACCGCGATTTTTTACCACGACATCAAGATCAACATTGTCGACACGCCGGGCCATAGCGATTTCGGCGGAGAAGTCGAACGCGCGCTGAAGATGGTCGATGGCGTGATGCTGCTGGTCGATGCCAGCGAAGGCCCGCTGCCGCAGACGCGCTACGTTTTGAGCAAGGCGCTGGAAGCCAAGCTGCCGCCGATTTTGGTGATCAACAAGATTGACCGTCCTGACGCGCGCGCTCAGGAAGTGCTGAACGAAGTCTATGACCTGTTCATCGATCTCGACGCGGGCGAAGACCAGATCGATTTTCCCGTGCTGTACACCAACGCCAAGGCGGGCACGGCAACCGCCGATCTCGCGAAGCCCGGCGAGAACCTGCACGCGCTGTTCGAGGCCATCGTCAAGACAATTCCGCATCCCACGGGCGATCCTGACGGTCCGTTGCAGGTGCTGGTAGCCAACCTCGACTACAGCGATTACCTCGGACGTCTGGCGATCGCGCGCGTCTTTAACGGCACGCTGCGCGCGGGAGAAGACGTTGCCATCGCCAAGCGCGACGGTTCGCTGCAAAACACCAAGATCACCAAGATGTTTACCTTCGCCGGACTGAAGCGCACCGACATCACTGCAACCGAGTTGGGCGACATCGTTGCGGTGGCTGGAGTGGAAGGCATCAACATCGGCGAAACCATCACCGACATCATCAATCCCTCGCCGCTGCCGGTTACCACCATCGACGAGCCGACCATCGCGATCCAGTTCATGGTGAACACCTCGCCGTTCGCTGGACGCGAAGGCCAGTACGTTACCTCGCGCAACCTGCGTGACCGTCTCGCGAAAGAGTTGCTGACCAATGTCTCGATGCGGGTGGAAGAAACTGAAGCGACCGACTCGTTCAAGGTAATGGGACGGGGCGAATTGCAACTCGCGATCCTCATCGAGATGATGCGGCGCGAAGGCTTCGAACTCGCAGTAGGCAAGCCTGAAATCGTCACCAAGCACATCGACGGCAAGCTCATGGAACCGGTAGAGTTGCTGACCATCGACGTTCCCGAGTCCTTCGTAGGCGTGGTGATCGAGAAGCTGGGCACGCGCAAGGCGCAGATGCAGAAGATGCACAACCACGGCTACGGCCGCGTGCGCATGGAGTTCAGCGTCCCCAGCCGCGGCCTCATCGGCCTGCGCAGCGAAATGCTGACCGACACTCGCGGCACCATCGTAATGAACTCGCTGTTCGACGGCTACACCGAGTGGCTGGGCGACATTCCGCACCGCGTCACCGGAGCGCTGGTGTCGGACCGCGGCGGATCGACCACGGCGTACGCGCTGTGGGGATTGCAGGAGCGCGGCGAGTTGTTCGTCGGCCCCGGCGTCGAGGTTTACGAAGGCATGGTCGTAGGCGAGAACGCGCGCGACAACGACCTCGACGTGAACATCGTTCGCGAAAAGAAGCTCACCAACATGCGTTCGTCGACTGCGGACGAGGCTATCCGGCTGGTGCCGTTCAAGAACCTGAACCTGGAGCAGGCGATCGAGTTCATCGCCGAGGATGAGCTGGTGGAAGTGACTCCAAAGATGCTGCGGCTGCGCAAGAAGATCCTGCAGCAGAACAAGCGTCCCAAGCGGAATCAGAATCAGCAGCCCAAGGAAGTGGAAGCGTAGTAAGAGCGTTCAGCCACGGATTTGCACGGATTGTCACGGATCAGAATCGAGTTCTGAGAATAACCTTGCAGTATCCGTGTCGATCCGTGTAATCCGTGGTTGCTTTTGTTCGTGACTACTGCTTGGCAACAGGATACTGCTTAAACATCTTCTCGACTGAGGTGTTGACCTGGTCGAGGAGCTTCTGCCGGTTGTCGCTACTCAACTTCTGCTGAGCGATCCCGCGCCAGACAAGCTTCTTTTGCGCGGCGTCGATTACGTCCACTACCAGCGTGCCCTTGTGGATCACGACCGTGGTGACCGTTCCCGGAATGCCATACCACATCGTGATCCCGTAGTTGAGGGGCGGGATCCCGCTCCCGTAGATGGGGTCCATGTAGCTCGCGCTGAAATCGCTGTCGATGGCTCCGTACACCTGGACGTAGAGATCGGGATTATCGTTGACCTGCTTCAATCCGCGCTTAAGCAGATCGTCCTGCACAGCGGCGAGGATCGCAGCACGCAGCATCGGTTTCGCGGAGTCTTGCTTCAAATCGAGGGCGAAGGTCTTGAACTTCGAGAAGTCGAGGCTCTTGTCATATTCGACCTTGATCTTCTGCGCCTGCGCGCTGACGCAGATGAGCACAACCACGAAGAACAGCTGCCAACGACTCACAAGCAACGACCGCATGAATGCCTCCAGAGATTTGTTGAGCGGTGGACCTGAATCGAAACCGATTTCGTAGACAGGGGCCGGGGCGAAATGCAGGTCCCCTCCACTGCGTCGCCGAAGCGGCGGCTCCGGTCGGGATGACAATGGTTTAAAACAAGGTCAATGGAAGAATTAGAACACAACGGCGGAAGTGGCTTAGAATCCCACCATCGGTGCCATAGGAGACTCATGGCATGTTGCGCTGCCTGATTGTTGTATTCGCATTGATAGCCGCCACTGCTACGGCACTCGCCCAGGCGCCTGCCAGATCGCCAGATAGTTCCGATAAGACCAAGAAGCCTCCCGGCAATTGCACAGTCAGCGGGCGCGTGATCAGCGCGGCCGAAGGCACGCCGCTACGTTCGGCGCGCGTTGGATTGATCCAGGCCAACGTGCGCAAGCATCCGCTGGTGTACGCCACCACCACCGACAACGACGGCCGCTTTCAACTGAAACAGGTCGAGGCCGGGCGGTATGACTTCTATGCTTCGCACCCCGGATACCTCGAACAGCCGTATCAGGCCAAAGGTGCGGACAACGACGAGGGCGCGGTGTTGTCGCTCGTGCGCGGCCAGGAAGTCAATGACGTAATGTTCCGGCTGATTCGCTCAAGCGTTATCACCGGCAAAGTGGTGGACGACACCGGCGAACCGATGATGAACGTGAACGTATCGGTCTTGCGCAAGCCCAGTGAGGAAGAGCGGGAGGAGGAAGGGCCACGCGGCAAGAAGCTGGAAATGACCTCGGTTTCGGCGGTGCCCACCGATGACCGGGGCGAGTACCGGATTTTTGGACTCAAGCCCGGCGAGTATTTTGTGAAAGCCGTAGAGACGGGCGAACCGATGTTTTTTTACGGGCGCATGGAAGAAGGCAGCGACGCGATGGTGCTGCGCGAACTTGGCAGTCAGTACGCTCCCGTGTTCTATCCTGGCGTGCTGCAGTTGGACCAGGCGCAGGCCGTGACGCTGAGCGCGGGGGAGGAAGCGCACGCTGACGTCGCCATGCGCCGGATGAAGTTGGTTGAGGTCGGGGGACGGGTCATTGGACCGGACGGCTCACCTCCGGTCCGCTCATTCGTGCGGCTCTCGTTGGCAGGGGTCGAAGACTAGGGTGGAGAGTTGGGCGGTGGGACCGACAGCAAGGGCGAGTTTTCCGTTAAAGGGGTGCCGGCTGGCAGCTACTTCGTGACAGCAGGCAGCTTCGAAAAGGGCAAGTTCTACAACACACGGCAGAAGGTCGAGGTGGGCGAGGCGAACGTCGACTCGCTCGTGCTGGTGTTGGGCGGAGGAGTGACGATCCACGGGCGTCTGGTAACGGCAGGCGGCGCTCCTGTTCCCTCCGGACGTGTGAGGGTCGGCCTGGAATCGACCGGAGAGGAAGGCGGCTCGGGCTCTGGATACACCGACGTCAACAAGGACGGTTCGTTCGAGATCGATGGTGTCGCCGATGGCAGCTACATACTGCGGGCTGGCGGCTTTGAGCAGGGATGGTTCGTGAAGTCGGCGCACCTGGGCAGCGAGGATGTGCTGCTGGCAGGCGTGCAGGTCGAGAACGGCGCGGTAGCGGGGCGCCTTGATATTGTCGTCAGCTCCGAAGGTGCACAAATTGAGGGCACCGTCACTGATGGCGACCAGAACCAGCCACTGGTGGGAGTGCAATTGCGGGCAAGGCCTGACCCAGAGACCGACTACAATCGCTTCCGTTCCCCACAGACCACTACCGACCAGAACGGACACTTCGTGCTCAAGGACATTCCGCCAGGCAAGTACAAGGTGACCGCGAAGATGCCGTCGTCTGGAAACGGGGCGCCTGCGATCAAGTCGGACCCGGTTTCGGTCACTCTGGGTGAGCGCGAACACCGCGCCCTCGATTTCAAACTGAAGGTCCCAAAGAGCGAGTAGCCGCCGCTACTCGTAGCGCAGTGCTTCGACCGGATCGAGCCGGGCGGCTTTCACAGCCGGGTAAATTCCGAAGAACAAGCCCACGCTCATCGCCATCATGACAGCGGAGATCACTGCCCACATCGGCACCGAGGTCGGCATAGTGGGGAAGAAAAACGGCAGGCTGGCGGCGGCTGCTGAACCAACGATCACCCCGAGCAGCCCGCCAAGTCCGGTGAGCACGATGGCCTCAATGAGGAACTGCCAGATCACGTCGCTGCGTTTCGCGCCAATTGCCTTGCGCACTCCGATCTCGTGAGTGCGCTCGGTGACCGACATCAGCATGATGTTCATCACGCCGACGCCGCCGACCAGCAGGCCGATGGAGCTGACCACGATGGTCATCAGCGCGACCGTGCTCATGATGTCGCGGAACTGGGCGGCGATGGCCTGGGGCGTCGAGATCGAAAAATTATCGGGCTTGTTGAAGGGCACGGCGCGGCGGCGGCGTAGCAGTCCGCGGATTTCGTCTTCAGCGGCGGCGGTCGAGTCGGGATAGGACTGCGCGCTGAGGAAGTTGTCATCGTCAGCAGGATAGTGGCGGCGATAGCTGTGATAGGGAACGCGGATCACGCGGTCGGCGGTCTCGTCACGCAGGAATGTTCCCTTGCGTTTTTCGAGCACGCCGATGACCTCGTAGTTGACGCCGTCGACCAGGATGGTCTTGCCCATTCCTTCATTAGCGGGAAAGAACGCCTTGTTGATCTCGTCGCCAATGACGGCCACGTCGGCGCGATGCAGGTCTTCGAACTCGGTGAAGAAGCGGCCCTGGGCGAGTTGGGCGTTCTGCACCTCCGGGAAAGCGGCAGTGGTGCCCGCGAAGTCCAGGTTGCTGACTTCATGTGCGCCGTAACGTGCCGTCGGCGGAAGGCGGCGCGGTCCGCTGCCGTCGAAGCGGGGATAGACCTCGGCGGTCACGGCCTTAATGTGCGGACACTCGTCGAGTATGGCCAGCGCATCATCGAGGGTGAGCGGCTTGCGGGCGCGCTCCTCGGCGCTCAGGCGGCCGATGCGGATGCCGATGTCGAAGCGATAAATAAAAAATGTGTTCAGACCGTAATCGTCGAGAAAAGCGGAGACGTCGCGGCTGACACCCACCAGGATCGAGGCAACAAAAATCATGGCGCCCACGCCGATGACGACCCCGAGGACGGTGAGGAACGAGCGCACCTTGTTGTTGGCCACCGTCTCCAGCGCCATCCGCGAGTTTTCGCCAAATTGCAGACGCATACAAAAGGCTATGAGCCGTTAGCGCGCAGCCGTACTCGCGTGCTCATGGACGCATTGGACAGAGTACGCCTTCAGAGGCGGCTGAAAAAACCGGAGTCATATTTTTAAACGTTTTGGAACTCAAGATTACTCTCGCAAATTGTTGCATCGTCGCTGCACCGAACGCCTAGTTTACTTTATTCAGTCTTTTTTCAGCATCGTGTGAAGTGGTTTTCCATTCTGCGGATCGATAACGTGTTCCGGTCCGCGTTCCCCCGCGAAATCCGCGGTTGCTTTCGCTTTTGCGCGATAATAGACGCCGATGCTGAACCAGATCATCCCGAGCCCAACCCAGCAACCCCCCGAAGACGCGGTCGATCTGCTGCTGGGCTGCCATCAGCGCATCCGGCATTTCACTGGAGTGGCCACCAAATTGGCGCATGCTCAAGGCGCTACCGCCGACGAAATTCGCCAGGCCGCCGCCGGAGTTTACCGTTACTACTCGGTTTCGCTGCCGCTGCACGAGGCCGACGAGGAAGATACAGTGCGTCCGCGACTGGACCCGGTGTCTGACGATCGGGTGCGTCATGCGCTGCTCGCCATGGCCGATCAGCACCTGGCGATCGACGAACTGATCGAGCGCCTGCTTCCCCTGTTCCTGCTACTCGAACACAATCCTGACAGGCAGAGCCAGGTCGGCGGCGAGATGTGTTCTCTCACCAAGGCGCTCGACGAAATCTTCAGGGCGCACTTGCAGCTCGAGGAAGAGGTGATCTTTCCCGCCATTCGCGCCGTCCTGTCGGAGAGTGTCCGTGCTGCCATGCTGGCTGAAATGCAGCAACGGCGGAAGCAGGGGTGAAAAACAGTGGTCAGTCGCTGGTGGCTAGTAAGTCCGAACACCGCCGCCGGGAACCGCCGACAACTGATCGCTGGCAGCTCTTCACTAGTCACTAGCCACTAGCCACTTCTTGTCCAGTTGTATGCAGGATGCCTTTGCTGGTATCTTCACGTGGTTTCCGCTTGCTAGATGGACTACGAGGATAAGCGGGGATTGGATTTTGCAGAAGTGAAAGATTTCGCCTCCCGGCGAACCGTGCCACTTGGGTGGGATGCGACAATCTGCCGGCCCTTGCGGCACGTATTAACCAATGGAACCGATCGACAACAGTTCGGCGAACCGCGACCAAGTCGGTGATGATATGCGACTGGTGGCGCGCCTGCGGGCAGGGGACCAGCAGGCGCTGTCTGAACTCTACGACCGGTATTCCAAAGTGGTTTACGGAGTCGCACTGCGGATCTTGCACGACACCGGAGCGGCCGAGGACCTCTTGCAGGACATCTTCCTGCAACTGTGGCGCAAGCCGGATGCCTTCGACAGCAGCCGGGGCAGCCTGACCGCGTGGCTGGCCGTCATCGCGCGACATCGCTCGATCGACCGGCTGCGGCAGCGGCGTCCGGAGACCGACATTGAAGACTGTGTGATCGCCAGCAGCACTGACTTGGGGAACGAAACCGAGCGCTCGCTGGTGATCGAAAAAGTTCGCGTCGTGATGAATGAAATGAGCCCCGACCAGCGCTCCGCGATGGAAATGGCTTTCTTTCAGGGATTGACGCACACCGAGATTGCGGCGAAGACCGGCGAGCCTCTGGGCACCATCAAGACTCGCATTCGCAGTGGGCTGCAAACGTTGCGCGCCCACTTTGCAAGTTGAAGACGGCAGAATCGGAATGAAGACGCACGAACAATTCGCGGAAGACCAGGCGCTCTACGCGCTGAACGAGCTGACTGGCAGCGAACGCCAGGAGTTCGAACAGCACCTGGAGACCTGCGCGTCGTGCCGTCGCGAAGTGCAGGCGCTGCGTGGCGATCTGGGATTGCTGGCGCTGTCCACCTCTGGGCCGAATCCTCCGGCGCGAAGCAAGGAACGGCTGATGCGCGCCGTCGCCGCCGAACCACGAGGATTGTCGGCTCCAGTGGCCGAGAAGGCGCGGCGTCGCGGATTCGGATGGGCATGGGTTCCGACCTTGGCTGCGGTGGCGCTACTGTTGCTCGCCGGGGCCTTGAAGCTCGACAACTCGCGACTGGAAGAAGACCTGGCCAGCCTGACCAGCTTGCACCACAACACGGCAACGCAGCTTGCACAGACGTCGTCGCAACTTGCGCAGGATGAAGAACGCTTGCGCCTGCTGTCGGCGCCAGACGCCGTGCAGGTTTCGCTCAATCCGCAGGCCGAGGCGCGCAAGCCTCACGCCACCGCGATCTACAGCCCGTCACAGAAACGAATGTTGCTCGTCGCCAGCAATCTCGCTCCCGTACCGGCGGGCAAGGCGTACGAGTTGTGGATCATCCCGACGCAGGGCTTGCCCATCAACGCCGGCATGTTCAAACCAGACGAGCACGGCAACGCCGTGATGATGGACCATCCTATGCCCGAAGGCGTTGTTGCCAAGGCCTTCGCTGTGACGCTCGAACCCGAAGCCGGCTCCGACAAACCCACCTCGCCGATTTTGATCGTTGGCGCGGGCGAATAAATCTCCGTAGACGCGCGTCCCTGCAGGGGACGGCATATCCAAACCCATCGTGGCGAGCCACGCAGGCGTACTGCGCTTGACCTAGATTTCCCACGGATGTACATAATGCTTACTTCTATGTACATCATGATATACTCGAAGCAAAGGAGTACTTCGATGACTACTGCAACCAAACGAGCGCATAAGCACTTTCAGTTGGACTCGGCCAAGATCAAGCGCGCCCAAAAAGCGTTGCATGCAAAAACGGAGACCGAAGCCATCGAGCGTGCTCTGGACTTCGCGATTGCCGAGCACCAGAAGAACCGCTTGGTCCTTCAGGCCACGGAGCGTTTTATCAAGAGTGGTATTGAGATTAAGGACGTCTACGGCACGATGGTTGATTAAATGCAGCCCTCACTCTTCGACACTTCCCTGTATATCGCGGCGCTGCGCCGGGGAAACGACGCGGCCATCGCCCTCAGGCGGGTGGCTGCTGACGCGCCGTTGTGGTTGAGTTCGGTTGTTCTGGAAGAACTCTATGCGGGTGCCGGGGACAGGGAGCGGCGCGTGGTTGAGCGACTGGAACGAGATTTTGACCGGGTGAAACGGCTCCTGGTACCCAACCTCAGCGACTGGACTCAAACCGGTCGCGTGCTTGCCCGGTTGGCGTCCAAATATGATTACGAACAAATCGGACAGGGCCGGCTCACCAACGACGCACTGATTGCAATGAGCGCCGGGCGGTTGGGCATCCAGGTGCTGACTGCAAATGAGCGCGACTACCGTCGCCTCGCCGAATTTCGCGCATTTCAGTGGAAAGTCGCCACCGTCTAGCTCGGCGTCACGAATCATTCCCCTGTCTTCCACCGCCTTTCGGCGTGATGCACAGGGAATCCACAGCCCCCTCTGGCACTCGGCTTGGCGAGCGGCGTAACCTGACAGACACTATCTCAATGGCCAATCCCGGCGATTTTGCCTACACCGTCAAGCAGCAGGCCGATATCGTCCGCATTGTGGGCGACTACGTCAAGCTGCGCAAAGCCGGCGCGCAAAATTATTCCGGGCTGTGCCCCTTTCACCAGGAAAAGACCGCATCGTTCTCGGTCCACGCCGGCAACCAGTTCTTTCATTGCTTTGGCTGTAACGCCGGAGGCGATGTCTTCAGCTTCGTGCAGAAGATCGAAAACATCACGTTCCCGGAAGCGGTACGGATGGTCGCCGAAAAACTTGGCATCCCGATGCCCAAGGTTACTTACTCATCGCCCGAGGAAGCGCGGCAGGCCAAGCAGCGCGGCGGCCTGATCGAGATCCACGAGCGGGCGTGCGCGTTTTTTCAGGATCACCTGAAGCGCCCCGAAGCGGCGCATGCGCGCGAATATCTGAAGACGCGCGGCCTCAGCGCCGAGACCATCGCGGAATTTCGCATTGGCTATGCGCCCGAGTCGGGGTTCCTGCTTCGCGACGCATTGCGCGGTCAGTTCGACGCAGAGCTGATGCGCGAATCCGGCCTCTTTTCGTGGAAGGATAAAGATAAGGACCAGTCACCAGTTACCAGTCACCAGTCACCGGAAGGCGCAGCCAACACGCCAGCCACCAGCCGCCAGCCACCAGCCACTCTCTATTCCAAATTTCGCAACCGTGTCATGTTCCCCATCGCCAACGAGCAGGGCAAGGTGATCGCCTTCACCGGACGCACCCTCGCCACCGATGAGAAGTCAGGGCCGAAGTATCTCAACTCTCCGGAGACGCCGATCTATTCCAAGTCGCGGGTGCTGTTCAATCTCGACAAAGCGAAGGAAGCGATTCGCAAACTCGACTACGCCGTCCTCGTCGAGGGTCAGATGGACTGCATCACCGTGTATTCCGCGGGTTTGCACAACGTAATCGCCAGCTCCGGCACAGCATTTACCGATATGCAGGCGCGGCTGCTGGGTCGCTTCAGCAAGAAGATCGTGGTGAACTTCGATCCTGACACCGCCGGTGCCGCGGCGGCGGAGCGTTCGCTGGCGCTGCTGGTGAGCGAGGACTTCGAGATCAAGGTGTTGACGCTGGAGGCCGGCTTCGATCCCGATCTCTACATCCAACGCAAAGGCGTCAACGCCTATACAGACGCACTTGGCCATTCGCAGAAATATTTTGATTACCTCATCGAGCGGGCGCGCACGCTGCATCCAGTGCGCACGCCCGAGGGAAAAGTGAAGGCACTGAACTACCTGTTGCCACACATTCAGCGGGTGCCAAGCCGCATCGTGCGCGACGAGCTGGCCAACGAAATTTCTCACCGCCTGGGGATTGAGTCGTCGGTGCTGCGGCAGGAATTACGCCACGCCGCCACCGCCCGCTCGTCCTCTCACGTGGCTGCGCCTGCGAATGTGCAGCTCACCGACGCCGAGCGCGTTTTGATTCGCGCCCTGGCCAGCCGCGACCTGGGACACACTCCGCACAGCGAGCGTGAAGGCCAGGATCCCGACTTCGACCCGGCGCGCCAGGCACACTATTTTCTTTCGCAGGAACGGTTGCACGAGGGCACGGGTGCGCAGGCGCTGATCGACACGCTCCTGGCGGCGCACGAGCAGGGACTAGATCCCATGAGTCTGCCACTCGACGATCCCGATCGCCGCCGCATCGCCTCCGTCCTCATGGACGATCGTGAGGAGCTAACTCCGGAATTGCTGGAAAGCGCGATCCGCTCGCTACACCGCCGCCTGATTCTCCGCCAACTGGACGATCTTCAGCACCAGTTAAAAGACGCCGAACGCCGTAATGACATGGCATTGTCAGCCCGCCTGCTGCAGCAGCGGGTCAAGCTGCGGCAAGCGGTCCGATCCATCGGCGAAACCGTGGGATAAATTAGGGCTCTGCACAAGAATCTGACAAAGGGCGCATTTTAAGCGGCTTTCCAAAATGTGCCTGATCAGACCCGAACCGCACGGCCAGCATGTCTGTGAGCGCA
>Ga0207930_1000392_pt1 | contig 13284 bp, 9 predicted proteins | sample NGESurshal092012_7_FD_184477 | JGI IMG/M metagenome (GOLD analysis project Ga0207930, IMG submission 184477) | Arctic peat soil microbial communities from Barrow, Alaska - NGEE Surface sample 210-3 shallow-092012 (SPAdes) | ecosystem: Environmental > Terrestrial > Soil > Wetlands > Peat ... | reverse complement strand
CAGACGGCATACGACGCCGGCGTTCGAGTCTCGACGGTCGTGGCGGAGCCCGGCCACCCTTTGGTGCGGCTGGCTGGTCAGATCGCCCAGACGGATTTTGCGGCCACCTACCTCGCGATCGGCCTGGGCCTTGACCCTGCAGTGTCCCCTCACGTCGCTGATCTTCGGGATCGCACGCGGCGCTGACCGGCAAGAGGGGGTGAGCACGTCAGACCTGTGTCCGGGGCGGTTAGCCTTCGGGGGTGACTCACTTCGATCTGGCAATCATCGGCACCGGCTCGGGTAACGCTCTGGTCACCCCGGACTTCGATGGCAAGCGCGTCGCCATCATTGAGTCCGGCCGGTTCGGGGGCACCTGCCTGAACGTCGGCTGCATCCCCACAAAGATGTACGTCTACGCCGCCGACGTCGCCAACACCATCACCCACGCGGCCAGGTACGGCATCGACGCCACGCTGGACGGCGTTCGCTGGCCGGACATCCGCGACCGCGTCTTCGGCCGGATCGACCCGATCTCAGCAGGTGGCCAGGACTATCGAACCAACGGCCCGAACACGACGGCGTTCCTGGGACATGCCACCTTTGTCGGTCCCAAGCGTCTGAGGATCGATGTGGGCCACGAGGCCCCCGGCGTCGAGATCACCGCCGAACAGATTGTCATCGCCACTGGCGCTCACCCGACAGTTCCACTCGCGGTCAGGCGGTCGGGGGTGCCGTTCCACACGTCGGAAACCGTGATGCGCCTGGACGAGCTCCCGAAGCGGCTGATTATTCTCGGATCCGGTTTCATCGCAGCCGAGTTCGCCCATGTCTTCTCGGCTTTTGGCAGCAAGGTCACGGTCGTCGCCCGCAGCGGCGCCATGCTTCGCCAGCTGGACACCGAGATCTCGCAACGATTCACCGCGATCGCTCGCCAGCAGTGGGACCTCCGCCTGAACACCACGCTGACCGGCGTGAGCGGAAACGAGAGTGAGGTCCGGCTCGACTTCGCAGATGGCGGCCACGTCAGCGGTGACGTCCTGCTGGTTGCCACCGGCCGGGTGCCCAGCACCGACAGCCTCGGCCTCGAGGTCGCCGGCATCGCCACCCACCAGGACGGTGGGGTCACCGTCGACGACCACGGGCGCACCAACGTTGATGGCGTCTGGGCCCTAGGGGACGTGTCCAGCGCGCACCAGCTCAAACACGTTGCCAACCACGAGGCCCGGGTCGTCGCCCACAACCTGGCCCACTCCGGCGACCTGCGAAGCTTCGATCACCGCTATGTCCCCTCGGCGGTCTTCACCTCCCCGCAGATCGCCACCGTCGGGCTCACCGAGGAGCAGCTCAAGGCCAGCGGCCGCCGCTATGTCACGAAGTCCCAGGCGTATGGCGACACGGCATACGGCTGGGCGATGGAGGACACCACAGGTGTCTGCAAGGTGATCGCGGACCCGGCCACCGGCGAGCTGCTCGGCGCGCACCTCATGGGCCCACAAGCGTCCAACCTGATCCAGCCACTCATCCAGGGGATGTCGTTCGGGCAGACCGCGGTCGAGGTGGCGCGAGGTCAGTACTGGATTCACCCAGCTCTGGGCGAGGTCGTGGAGAACGCGCTGCTCGGCCTGGATCTGAGCCCGCACTAGGCTGGCGCGCATGTCGGTCGAGGGTGGGACCAGGGCGATCGTGGCGGCTCTGGCTGCCAACATCGGGATCGCGATCACCAAGTTCGCGGCCTTCCTGCTGACCGGGTCGAGCTCGATGCTGGCCGAGTCGGTGCACTCCGTGGCGGACTCCGGCAACCAGGCCCTGTTGCTGATCGGGGGAAAGAAGAGCCGGCGCGCGGCCACCCCGGCGCACCCCTTCGGCTTCGGCCGAGAGCGATATGTCTACGCGTTCGTCGTCTCGATCGTGCTGTTCAGCGTCGGCGGGCTCTTTGCTCTCTACGAGGCATGGCACAAGTTCGGCCACCCGGAGCCGATCACCGGCAGGTGGTGGTGGGTGCCGATCGTCGTCCTGATCGTCGCGATGGCGCTGGAGGGTTCCTCGTTCCACACGGCTCTCACCGAGAGCAACCAGGTCCGTGGCAACCACTCGTGGACGGCCTTCATCCGCACAGCGAAGGCGCCCGAGCTGCCCGTCATCCTGCTCGAGGACTTTGCCGCACTGATCGGCCTGGTCTTCGCGCTGTTCGGCGTCGGCTTGACCCTGGCCACCGGCAACGGGCTCTGGGACGCTGTCGGCACCGCCCTGATCGGCACCCTCCTGGTATGTGTCGCCATCGTTCTCTCCATCGAGATGAAGTCCCTGCTGGTGGGGGAGGCAGCCACCGTTGACCAGCAGCGAGCCATCAAGGCCGCACTCGAGGGCGGCCCTGAGTCACCTGTTGAGCGCGTCATCCACCTGCGAACGCTGCACCTCGGGCCGGAGGAGCTGCTGGTCTGTGCCAAGCTGGCGGTCGGTCGGGCGGACTTTGCCTACCAGGTCGCGGCGGCCATCGATGCGGCCGAGCAGAGAGCTCGCGAGTCCGTGCCCGGGCTTCAGCTGGTGATCTACCTCGAACCCGACATCGACCGCGGCGCCTCGGACCCGGTCTCCTGGCAGCACGCGATCGACTGATTCAGGCTATGCCCGTGCGGATCCCACCAGCACCGGTATGCCGTTCAGGACAGAGGTGCCCGAGAGCGGGTCCAACCCCATCGGGTCGGTCAGCAGGTTGGTGTTGACGCCGGGTCTGGCAGCCGCCACCGAGCCTCGCGTGCCCGCCAGCGAGTGACCCCAGCCGTGGGGCAGGGAGACAACCCCCGGCTGTATTCCGTCCGTCACCTCGACCGGGACGGTCACCTCCCCGGCACGGCTGGCGACGCGGGCGGCGGCGCCATCGGTCAGACCGATCTCGGCCGCGGTGTCTGGATGAACCTGCAGGGTGCAGGTGTTGCTGCCGGAGTTGAGGACGGTCAGGTTGTGCATCCAGCTGTTGTTCGACCGCAGGTGGCGCCGGCCGATCAGCACCAGGCCTCCGCGGCGGGCGTCGATGCCGGCCCGGAGTCGCGCGAGGTCTTGGCGAATCTCTGCTGGCGCCAGCTCGACTCGACCCGACGGCGTTCTGAGGATCTCCGGGATCCGCGGTTGCAAAGGCCCGAGGTCGATACCGTGCGGCGCCTCGATCAGGGCCTGTAAGCACAAGGCGTCGGGACGAGTCCCGAATCCGTCGCCGTAGGCGCCGAGCCGCAACAGCATGTCCAGCCGCTGCTCGGTCGTGCTCGAGCCAGTCAGTAGTCCGCGCAGCTCGGCTGGGTCACGTTGATGCACCGGCGATTTCGGGTCTTGCACCGCCCTTCCAAGGGTATCGGCGATCATCTGGTCGTCGACCAGCCGGGCCGGAGAGTCCGGCTCACCCAGGGCGATCAGCGTCAGCCGCGCGAGGATCGTCGGCTCATCACAGTCGCCCTCCTCCAACGGCAGGCTTGGGGGGTTGAACCTGGCCGTGTTGTGGATCGCCAGGCCGGAGAACGCGATGTCGTAGTGTGCCGAACGGCTCGGCGGTGGCGGTGGCAGGATCACCTGAGCGCGCCGGGTCGTCTCGTTGAGATACGGGTCGACCGCGACCATGAACTCGAGGTCGGCCAGGGCTGCGTCCAGTGCTGCGCCGTCGGGCGTGGACAGCACAGGGTTGCCGGCGACGGTGATCATGGCGCGAATCTGCCCCTCACCGGGCGTTGACATCTCCTCGGCCATGACCGCAGCCGGCAGTTCGCCCTTGACCTCCGGGAACCCCCGCACGCGGCTGGACCATCGGCCGAGCCGGAACCCGCGTCCGCTGCCGGTCCCTGGACGCTGGTGTGGCGCCAGCGGGAACATCGCGCCGCCGGCCCGGTCGAGGTTGCCGGTCAGCACGTTGAGGACGTCGACGAGCCAGGACGCGATGGTGCCGAACTCCGTGGCCGAGGTGCCGATCCGCCCGTACACCGCGGCCGTTGGCGCGGCCGCCAGGTCCCGTGCGAGACCCGTGATCGCCGAGGCAGGGATGCCACAGACCTGCGCGGCGACGTCGGGGGTGAAGTCCGCGAGGATGCCGGCCAGCTCGTCCAGCCCGGATACCCGATCGGCGAGATCCCCCAGGTCCATCAGGCTCGAGCTCACGATCTCCAGGGCGATGGCGGCCAGCAGATACGAGTCGGTACCCGGCCGGATCGCCAGATGAGTGTCGGCCATCGCCGCCGTCCGGGTGTTACGCGGGTCTACCACCACGAGGCGGCCGCCTCGCGCCTTCAGTGCCTTGAGCCGCCCGGGCCAGTCCGGCGCCGTCGCCAGGGAACCGTTTGACTCCAGCGGGTTTGCGCCCAACATCAGCAGGAAGTCGGTCCGGTCCAGGTCGGGCACCGGTATCGCCAGCGGGTCGCCGAACATCAGCCCGCAGGACACGTGCTTGGGCATCTGGTCCACGGTCGAGGCGGAGAAGACGTTCGGCGAGCCCAGCGCGCGGGCCAGCCCCGCGGCATACAGCCCCCCGGCGAGGGTGTGCACGTTCGGGTTCCCCAGATAGATCCCGATCGCCTGCCGTCCATGGGCGGCGACCACTCCGCGGAGCCCGGACGTGACCACGGCGAACGCCTCGTCCCAGCCCACCTCGCGCCACCGCTCGCCCCCGCGGACCATCGGTCGGCGCAACCGGTCGGGGTCGTTGTCGAGGCGGTCGAACGCTGCTCCCTTCGGGCAGATGAACCCTTTGCTGAACACATCGTCGCGGTCGCCTCGCACGCCGCTGATGGCGCCGCCGGAGATGGTGAGCTCAAGGCCACAGGTGGCCTCGCACAGGGGACAGACCCGGTATGCCGGGTGACTGTCCGGCGCCGAATGTGCAGGGGGAAGAGTATTCATCGCTACCTCCGGGTCTTTCGCTCTAGACTAGGGGCACTGCCGGCGTGGGTGATGACCCACGATGTGCCCAGATGGGCTACGCCGGGTCAGCCAACCAATGACTCACAGTCAATGAACAGGGAGTACTTTCCTATGCCTTTCGACTACAAGGTTCGCGACCTGGGCCTCGCCGAGGCCGGCCGTCACCAGCTGCGTCTGGCCGAGCACGAGATGCCCGGCCTGATGGCTCTGCGCAAGGAATTCTCGGGTTCGCGCCCGCTTTCCGGCGCCAGGATCGCCGGTTCGCTGCACATGACCGTGCAGACCGCCGTTCTCATCGAGACCCTCACCGCACTCGGCGCCGAGGTTCGCTGGGCCTCCTGCAACATCTACTCGACCCAGGACGAAGCGGCGGCCGCCGCTGTGGTGGGCCCACACGGCACCCCGGACGACCCGCAGGGTGTCCCCGTGTTCGCCTGGAAGAACGAGACACTGCCGGAGTACTGGTGGTGCACCGAGCAGATCCTGACCTGGCCGGCCGACTTCGCCGGGTCAACCGGCCCCAACATGATCCTTGACGACGGCGGGGACGCCACCCTCCTGATCCACAACGGCGTCGACTGGGAAGCCGCCGGTGTCGTCCCCACGGCGCAGGAAGACGACCCCGAAGACTGGCAGGTCGTCCTCGAGACGGTCCGCAACACCATGGCGACGGACCCCAAGAAGTGGACCACCATCGCCGCCGGCATCAAGGGCGTCACCGAGGAGACCACCACCGGCGTGCACCGTCTCTACGAGATGCAGAAGGCGGGCCGGCTTCTCTTCCCTGCTATCAACGTCAACGACTCGGTCACCAAGTCCAAGTTCGACAACAAGTACGGTGTCCGCCACTCGCTGATCGACGGGCTCAACCGGGCCACCGACGTGCTGATCGGCGGCAAGGTGGCCGTGGTGGCCGGCTATGGCGACGTGGGCAAGGGCTGCGCCGAGTCCCTGCGCGGCCAGGGCGCTCGCGTCATCGTCACCGAGATCGACCCGATCTGCGCGCTGCAGGCCGCCATGGACGGCTACCAGGTCGCCACGATGGAGGACGTCGTCAGCACGGCGGACATCTTCGTCACCGGGACCGGTTGCTTCAACGTCCTGACCGCTGACCAGATCCGCCGGATGAAGGACAAGGCGATCGTCGGCAACATCGGTCACTTCGACAACGAGATCGACATCGCCGGCCTGGCCAAGATCCCGGGAATCACCAAGACCGAGATCAAGCCGCAGGTGCATGAGTGGACCTTCCCCGCTGATGATGCAGGCGAGGCGCGTTCGGTCATCGTGCTGTCAGAGGGTCGTCTGCTCAACCTCGGAAACGCGACCGGGCACCCGAGCTTCGTCATGTCGAACTCGTTCACGAACCAGACCATGGCCCAAATGGAGCTGTGGACCAAGCCGGGCGACTACAAGAACGAGGTCTACGTGCTGCCCAAGCACCTCGATGAGAAGGTCGCGCGCCTGCACCTGGACGCGCTGGGTGTGCGGCTCACCGAGCTGACCAAGACCCAGGCCGAGTACCTCGGTGTCGACGTCTCAGGTCCCTACAAGGCAGACCAGTACCGCTACTGACCCACCCGCGTCGTCAGACGCGTCAGCATCAGAGCGGTATGCCGTCCGCTCACCTGAGCGGACGGCATACCGCTCTCATACGGGCGTCCTCTGCGCCATCGGCCGAACGGACGATCCCTGGACGGGAGCGGTCAGATCTGGTTCGAAAGCCGACATGAAGGCCTGTCGCGTGCTGCAATGCCAGTATGAGGACAGATCGGCTCAAGACGCTGAACACCGTTCTGGATGAGACCAACGCGCGGCTGAACATGGATGGGGAAGCCGGGGCCAAAGTCTGGCCGTCCGGCTTCGGCTCCTTGGACAAAGTCCTGGACGGCGGGTTCCGTTCGGGTGAGCTGGTACTTGTGGGTGCACGGCCGGGTCTGGGCAAGACCACCTTCGCACTGCAGGTAGCGCGCAACCTCGTCGCGTCCGGCCACAGCGTGGTCTACTTCACCTTCGAGCACGACAACCACTCTCTGCTGGAACGTCTGATCATCATGGAGGCCGCGGAGATCGCCGGTTCGTTCGCGGTTCAGCTGCCGGCGGTCCGCCAGGCGTTCAATACCCGACGGAGCTCGGATCGGATGATGGCTGGGCGACTCGCGGGCACCGAGGGCGGGGCCGAAGCGGTTCAGGCGCTGGAGAGCTACTCCGAGCGGCTCCACCTGCATCGTTCCAGCGGTGCCGAAACGAGCGTGGAGATCATGACAGGGGTGGTCGAGTCGATCCTGGAGGACACGGGCGAGACGCCGTTCCTGGTCGTCGACTATCTGCAGAAGGTCCATGCCGCCGCTCCGGTGACGGACCGTCGCCGGACCGCCCGACTGTCGGAGGAGGACCGGATCACTGAGGTCGTTGAGGGGCTCAAGGACATGGCACTGGAGCTGATGGTCCCCGTTCTCGCCCTCGTCGCAGTCGACAAGGGCGGCCTGGCTGCCGCCACGAGGACGAGAGTCCAGGACCTTCGCGGATCATCGGCCCTTGCTCACGAGGCTGATGTCGTGCTCATCCTCAATAACAAGTTCGACGTGGTTGCCCGGCATCACTTGATGTACAACACGGGAAACGCCGAGCAGTTCCACCACTGGGTGGTCATGAGCATCGAGAAAAACCGCAGCGGCGCAGACAGCGTCGACCTCGAGTTCCGAAAGCGCTTTGAGCACAGCAGGTTCGACACCGACGGTGGACGGGTTCAGGAGGAGCTGATCGACGACCGGATCTTCGTCGAGTAGTTCTCGGGCACACGCGACCTCGACGGATAGTTCTTCGTGAGCGACTCAGCCTGTCTCGTGGGTGAGGCACGTGGGCGGCGTATGCCCACGGGGCGTGCGTCGTGCATGAGACGATGCTCTCAGGTCCGCATGCGCGCGGACCGGTACAAACCTGAGAGGACCTTGGTGTGAAAGGTCGCGTACTCGTCGTCGATGACGATCTCGCGTTGTCGGAGATGCTGGGCATCGTCCTGCGCAATGAGGGTCTGGACGTCGTGCACTGCGCCAACGGATCCGCTGCGATGGCGCTGTTTCGTGAGAGTCGCCCGGACATCGTGCTGCTGGACCTGATGCTGCCAGGGATCGACGGCATCGAGGTGTGCCGCCGGATCCGGGCCGAGTCCGGTATCCCGATCGTCATGCTGACGGCCCGTACCGACACCATCGACGTCGTGGTCGGGCTCGAGTCCGGCGCAGACGACTACGTCCTGAAGCCGTTCAAGGCTCAGGAGCTCATTGCCCGCGTGCGTGCCCGGCTGCGTCGAGGTGACGAACCGGAGCCTGAGCAGCTCCAGATCGGCGACCTGAACATCGACGTGGCGGGCCACACGGTCAAGCGCGAGGACAAGCCACTGTCGCTGACGCCGCTGGAGTTCGACCTCCTCGTTGCCCTGGCCCGCAAACCACGGCAGGTGTTCACCCGTGAGGTGCTGCTCGAGCAGGTGTGGGGCTATCGGCACGCAGGGGACACCCGGCTGGTCAATGTCCACGTCCAGCGCCTGCGCTCGAAGATCGAGCACGACCCTGAGCACCCCGAGATCGTCGTGACTGTGCGGGGCGTCGGCTACCGGGCGGGTCCCCCCTAGGCCATGTCTACGCGGAGTCGCCCGGTCACTTCGGTCACGGCGACCGGGTCGCAGCCACCTCTCGAGGGTGAGCGACTTGCGCCACCGTGGGAGAGGTTCTCGCGGGCTGCCCGTTCCGCCCTGCAGAGGGTGGCCCGTTGGCTTCTGCACCTGTGGCGGTCCTCCCTGCAGCTGCGGGTCATCGTGTCGACGATGCTTCTGGGCCTCATCGTCGTCCTGATGCTGGGTACCTACCTGTATCAGCGGATTGCGGATGGCCTGGTCAACGACCGCATCCTCACCGCTCGTGCAGAGGCCACCTCGCAGACGCGCGCCGCACAGATCAAGTTCGACTCCGCGGGACGGATGGATGCGTCCAGCCTGTCTCAGCTCGCCTTTGACGTCGTGGGCCAGCTGTCATCCCCGGGGGCAGACCAGTCCCGCGACGTGATCCTGACCCATGCCACGAACAACACCGGGCCCGCGAGCGTCCCGACGGTGCTTTCCAGCGAGGTGGGGCTGGCCAGCGTGCCGGCCAGACTGCGCACCGCGATCGCCGCCGACCCGAGCCACCAGCAGGTTCAGATCATCTCGATCAGGTCGACCGACGGCACGCTGGTGCCCGCGGCAATTGTCGGCTCGCGGGTGACCCTGCCGGCGGCAGGTCAGTACGAGCTGTATTTCGTTTTTCCCCTCGAGCGCGAACAACAGACGTTGCGGGTCGTCGGGAGAACCTTCAGCCTGGGCGGCTTCGTCCTGGTTCTGCTGTTGGGTGGTGTCGCCTACGTGGTGACCCGCATCGTCGTGGATCCGGTGCGGCGGGCTGCCCTTGTCGCGGAGCGGCTGTCCTCAGGGCGGCTGCATGAGCGCATGCGTGCCCACGGTGAGGACGACATCGCCAGGCTGGGCAAGGCCTTCAACGCCATGGCTGACAGCCTGCAGAAACAGATCCGTCAGCTCGAGGATCTCTCACGGGTGCAGCAACGGTTCGTCTCCGACGTGTCGCATGAGCTGCGCACCCCCTTGACGACGATTCGTATGGCGGGCGACCTGATCCATGAGTCCCGTCACGACTTCGATCCGTCGGTTGCCCGCTCTGCTGAGCTGCTGCACAACGAGATCGATCGTTTTGAGTCCTTGTTGGCGGACTTGTTGGAGATCAGCCGTTTCGACGCGGGGGCGGCGGCGCTCGACGTGGAGGCAACGGATCTGCGCCACACGATCGGGCGCACCATCGAGGCGACGGCCGGGCTGGCCGCGCGCCGTGGCAGTCGCGTGGAGGTCATCCCGTGCCCGGGTCCCTGTGTTGCCGAGATCGACCCGCGCCGGGTCGAGCGGATCCTACGGAACCTGGTGGCCAACGCCATCGAGTACGGCGAGGGGCGCCCGGTGATAGTTGAGCAGGGCGTCAACGAGAAGGCGGTTGCCGTGTTGGTCCGCGACTCGGGGGTGGGCCTGCGCCCGGGGGAGGCTGCCCTGGTCTTCAACCGTTTCTGGCGCTCAGATCCTGCCCGAGCGCGCACCACCGGCGGGACCGGGCTCGGACTGGCGATCTCACGCGAGGACGCCCGGCTGCACGGGGGTTGGTTGCACGCCTGGGGTGAGCCGGGCGTCGGGTCCTGCTTCAGGCTGACCCTTCCCCGGCACACCGGGGTTCCGATCGAGACCTCCCCCTTGCCGCTGAGGCCGCAGGAGGAGCGAAGCGCACGCAGCCTGGCCTCCGATCCGGCATCCATCCCGGTTGTCGCCGCAGGGACCGGGGAGTCATGAGGCGCCCGCCTCCGCTTGCGGCCCGGGTCGCCATGGCTGTCGTAGCGATGACGGCGGTTGCCGGGTTGAGCGCCTGTGGCGGGCTGCCCAGCAGCACGGCCGTTCAACAGGGTTCATTGGTGGGGGAGCCTTTGCTGCAACCGGTTCGGGTCCAGCCGGACGGTCCGGCGGCGGGCGCGACTCCGGAACAGATCGTGCGCGGGTTTCTTCGGGCCGGGGCCGGTGCAGGCTTCGACGATGACCACGCGGTTGCCCGTTCGTTCTTCGTTCGGAGCGTCAAGGACAAGTGGCAGCCGGATTCAGGTGTCAAGGTCTACGGCGACGACTCCGCACTCAGGGTGGAGCTGCTGACGCCGGGCACTGTCCGGGTGACAGCCGCGATCGTGGCAGAGGTGGACAGTACCGGTCGCTATCGGGAGACGCCGGCCGGCACCTTGGCGCAGGCCACCTTCGGGCTGCAGAGACTGTCTGGGGGCTGGCGAATCTCGCAGCCACCGGAGGGGTTTGGCCTGTGGCTGAGTGCCCGGGATCTGGACCGGAACTATCGCTCGTTCACCGTGGCCTACGTCTCCAAGGCATCCCAGACGATGGTGGTGGACCGGCGATGGTTTCCGATCACTGCGGGGCTGGCCACCACGTTGGCACGGGCGCAGCTGGCGCCGGTCCCCCCATATCTGACCGGCGCTGCGCGGACAGGCGTCCCTGCCGGGACAAGGCTTTCTGTGGACAGCGTGACGGTCCAGTCTGGCAGGGCTGTGGTCGACCTGTCGGCGGTCGCGCTGTCGGCCGACCCTGACCTGCGCCGGGCGATGTGGGCGCAGTTCCTCACGACGCTGACGCAGGTCGCCGCGGTGTCCGAGGTGTCGCTCGAGGTCAAGGGGACCGGGTTGGACCTGCCCGACACCCCGGGCTGGGTGTCGAGCCTGACCTCGCTGGGTTACCAGTCCGCCACCTCTGCTTCGGTCGAGACGGCAATCCTGCGCACCGGCTCAGACCTGACTCGAGTGTTCTCGGATCGCCCCCTCGACCAGGATCGGCCGCCCAAGCCTCCCAATCTGCCGGCCAGCTCCATACTGCCCAAGATCCCCACCGGATGGATCTCCCTGGCCCTGTCATGGAACGGTCAGGAGATCGCGGGAATTGGCGGTGATCGCGCTGATCTTGCGCGATGGCAGTGGGATCGGCACTTCACGCTTGCCAAGTTCGGCAGTGACCTGACCAGACCGTCGTACGACTCGGTGAACGGTTTGTGGGTTGCCGGGGAGTCCGGCGGCGCAGCCAGGGTGTGGGTGATCGACACGTCGCAGACTCCGATGGAGAAAGCCAGACCACGCGCGATCCCGGTCCCCTGGCTGGCCAACCGCACGGTGCTCGCCATGAAGGTGGCCACGGACAACCAACGGGTGGCACTCATCACCACCGACCGCGCGGGCGGAGACGTTCAGGTCGTTGTCGCGGGGATCGTCCGCTCTGCCAGCGGTGCGCCTGTCTCCCTGGCGGCCGAACCGCTTCGGGTCGGGTGGACGCTCACCGCCGCGACTGATCTGGCGTGGGTGGATGACAGCACCCTGGCGGTGGTCGGCAGGGTCAGCCCCAAGGACGCCATCGGGCCTCAGTTGGTGGAGATCGGTGGCAAGATCACGCCGATGCCGCCGGTCGCCGGTACGCGCCTGGTCACCAACACCGGCGGGTTGCGAGGCGTTGTCGTGCTGACGGATCGGGGCAAGATCCTGGCCAGGGCGGGCAACGGCTGGCAGGTGCTGCAGACCGGTACCGACTTCCTGATCCCTGGCGAGTAACGCGATCACGTCGCTCTGGACGGCATGTAGGTGCCCGCCGTTGGATGCTTGCGTTCGTGCATCGACTGATTGGTCTGGAGCCTGTCACCTCAACGGGCAGGTCTTCGCCCCGAAGCGTCGAGAAATCCACGAATTCCGAACAAATTGCCTCCATCGCACTGAACTGTACGTATGGCGGCCCGACAGGGCTGCCTTCGTTGGAACCCGGGTGAAAACAGGGTTGAGGGATGAGTCTCCACAGTGGTAGAACAAGGCCACGCAAGTCGGCAGCGTTATGGGAGGCGGTTGCCGTGCCGGCCGAAGGGTCGGTCCTCGCTGGGACCGCCCACACCGAGGCTCCGCCCGCGGCGACCAGACGCCTCTACGTATCGGTCGCCGCCAAGTTCACCTTGGCGCTGGCCTTCACCGTTGCCTGGGTCGGCCTGTCAGTGTGGAACTCGCGTGGGTGGATACACGATCTCATACCGGTGACAGGCCTAGTCACAGCCTGGCTGATCGTCATCCTCGTCGCGTACCTGCCGGGAGCCATCGTGGCTTTCATGGCGGCTTCCTCGTTCTCGACCGGCAGCCGCCCCTGCGGGTGGCGTCACCGACGACTGCGTTGGCCATCATCATCGCGGCGCGCAACGAGGAGCGGGGCATCGGCGAGACGATCGCCGCGATCAGCCGCACGGACTACGCCGGGCCCGTCTCGTTGATCCTTGCGGACAACGGGTCGACAGATCGAACCTGCGATGAGGCCCGGCGGGCAGCCGCGTATCAGGGTGTATCGCTGCGCATCATCTCCGAGCTGACCCCAGGCAAGTCGAACGCGCTGAACACGGCGCTGCAACACGTCGAAACGCCGTATGTGGTGACGGTGGACGGGGATACCCGCTGCACCAGGAGTCGCTGCGCCGACTGGTCTCGCGCCTGGAATCCGCGCCCTCGGACACCGTTGCGGTCGCCGGATCCGTTCTGGTGCGCAACTCCCGGGTCAACCTGCTCACCCGGATCCAGGAGTGGGACTACTTCCTTGGCAACGCCGCGGTCAAGAGGATGCAGGCGCTGTACCAGGCGACCCTGGTAGCCCAAGGTGCGTTCTCGCTCTACCGGACTGCCGAGGTACGAACAGTGGGCGGGTGGCCGGACGCGATCGGTGAGGACATCGTGGTGACCTGGCGGCTGATGGAGCACGGCGACCGTGTTCTCTTCGAACCAACCGCAGTCGCGTTCACCGAT
>Ga0207930_1000391_pt1 | contig 13287 bp, 9 predicted proteins | sample NGESurshal092012_7_FD_184477 | JGI IMG/M metagenome (GOLD analysis project Ga0207930, IMG submission 184477) | Arctic peat soil microbial communities from Barrow, Alaska - NGEE Surface sample 210-3 shallow-092012 (SPAdes) | ecosystem: Environmental > Terrestrial > Soil > Wetlands > Peat ... | reverse complement strand
TCGCACTGAAAGACTGCGATGGGCACTCCCCATAGTCGCTGCCGCGAGATGCACCAGTCGGGGCGCGTGGCAATCATGTTGGAGATGCGATCTTCGCCCCACGCCGGGTCCCACTTCACCTTGCGGATTTCTTCCAGCGCGCGGCTGCGCAGCGTCCCGCCGGGCAACTCGCCTTCCATCGAAATGAACCACTGCTCGGTGGCGCGAAAAATGATCGGATTATGGCAGCGCCAGCAGTGCGGATAGGAGTGCTCGATCTTCTCGTAGCCCAGCAAAACGCCGCGCGATTTGAGCAGTTCAACAATCAGCGGGTTGGCTTTGAATACCTGATGCCCCTGATACTCAGGCAGCCCTTTGCGCAGGATGCCGCCTTCGTCCACGTCACACGTCAAATCGATGCCATACTTCACGCCGGTCTGGAAGTCGTCCGCGCCGTGCGCCGGAGCGGTATGCACCGCACCCGTGCCGGTGTCCATGGTGACGTAGTCTCCCAGCACTCCCAAGACGCTGCGATCGAGGAATGGATGCGCGAATGTCGCGTATTCCAGCTTCGAACCGGCAAAGCTGGCGACCTCTCTGGCCTCACCCAGGCCGCATTTCTCGATGGTCTGCTGCGCCAGTTCCTTGGCGACAATGTAGACCCAGTCGCCTGTGTCCAGGGCAACGTACTCCGCATCGGGCGCAAAGGTCACGGCCATCGACGCCGGAAGCGTCCATGGAGTCGTCGTCCAGATAATTGTCGCGACATTTTTCTTGCCAGCGAGCGCGGGATCAATCTTGCCGGCATCGCTGGTGAGCGGATATCGCACCCAAACGCTCGGGCTGGAGTGCATCGCGTACTCGACTTCTGCCTCAGCCAATGCGGTCTTATCGTGAATGCACCAATACACAGACTTCAGACCCTTATAGACCAGGCCCTGCTCGTAAAACGAGTAAAACGTTTCCATGACGACGCTCTCGTATTGCGGCGTCATGGTGGAGTACGGATCGTCCCAGCGGCCAAATACGCCCAGGCGCTTGAACTGCTCGCGCTGCAGGTCGAGGTACTTGTCGGCATACTTGCGGCAAGCGTCACGCACTTCCATGGGGTCCATTTCGAGCTTTTTACGGCCCAGATCGTCGTCCACCTTGATCTCGATGGGCAGGCCGTGGCAGTCCCAGCCGGGGACGTAGGGAGCGTCGAAGCCCCTCATGGTCTGGACCTTTACGATGAAGTCCTTGAGCGTCTTGTTCATGGCGGTGCCCAGGTGGATCGGCCCGTTGGCGTAGGGTGGACCGTCATGCAAGACGTAAATCGGCTCGCCTTTATGGGTTTCACGGATAAGGTCGTAAATCCGCATTGCCTCCCATTTTTCGAGCCGTTTGGGCTCGCGCTGGGGCAGGTTCGCCTTCATGGGGAAGTCGGTTTTCGGCAGATTCAGCGTGGACTTCAGGTCGAGCGACACTCCGGGTTTCTCCCCTTGGCCTGTAACAGGATGAACGAGTTTGCACAGGCTATCCCTTCATTATAGGGAGCGCGCAAACCTCCGTCCAACAGCAGCTTGCGGCGGGCGCTCGGCTTTACTTCCGGGATACTCCTCCAGTAATCTGGAAAAGATTGACGACGGTGCGGGTGGTCGCGCATCGAATTAGGGACGCTCTAATCCTGGGGGGTCGGCGCCAGAGAAGATAGCACCGTCGAAACCTTGTCATTTCACTTGGGTTTCTAAAATAAACGCGCCGGGCAGACGTGCGTCTGCGGGCACGCTCGATGTTTACCCGGGTATTGCCGATTGTATCCTGAGGACGTAGATCGATTTATGGCTGAGCAATCCAAAGTCTCACCTGACCAGGTAGGGAACGACGACAGACGGGCAGAGCTGAACTTCTTGCCTCCGTCCGAACTGAATGAGTCGGTTTGGCATTCATTGCTGGGCAATATTCGGGCGGCACTCAATCCTGAGAAGCTGCCGCCGCTGCAGTTGACTTCCAAGCCGATTGATGATGATGGCCTGATCCTACCGCGCACCGGCCTCGATGGATCACTTTGGCGCTCGCTGACGCAAAACGTCCGGGATGTTCTGTCGCCGGAAAAATTGCCGCCGCTCCAGCTTACGTCGAAGCCGCTTGCGGACAACGGCTTTGATCGGCATACCGATGTGGAGCAGTCGCTGTGGAGTTCGCTGCGCGCCAACATCAAGAACGCGTTCTTCCCAGAAAAGCTGCCGCCGCTGCAACTGAGTTCCAAGCCCATCAAGGTGCGAAGCATCTGGGGCTCCTACAACTACAAGCAAGAAGGTGCGGGAGTCTCGCTCGCCGTGCACGTGCTCATGATCGCCGGTTTGATTGGTTTGTCCATCATGAGCAGCCGCGCGGTCAAGCTGAATAACCAGCCCCAGAACGTGATCTCGCTCACCGATGCCGACGTGCCCCCGGATCTTCCCATGACCACCAAGAAAGGTAGCGCGATGGGTGGTGGTGGCGGCGGCGGTGATCGCGACAAGCTCGCGGCCACCAAAGGGAAGCTGCCCAAATTCTCCATGCAACAGCTCGCGCCTCCCGCGGTCGTCATTCGCAATGACAACCCTAAATTGCCGGTCGAGCCCACGGTGGTCATACCTCCTGACATCAAGATCGCGAGCAATATGCCGAATCTTGGCGATCCCATGTCGAAAATCCCTGACGGTCCGCCGTCAAATGGTACCGGCAGCGGCGGCGGCATCGGTTCGGGCAGCGGCGGTGGCGTAGGCTCCGGCTCAGGTCCCGGAGTTGGCCCCGGGCACGGCGGCGGCATCGGAGGCGGAGCGTTCCGCGTAGGCAATGGCGTGTCGGCTCCGCGCGCTCTAGAAACTCCAGACCCCGAATACTCTGAAGAAGCCCGCAAGGCTAAGTACCAGGGAACGGTTGTGTTGTGGCTTATCGTGGGCCCAGACGGCAAGCCGCGCGACATTCGCGTTAGCCGTCCGTTAGGCATGGGACTGGACCAGAAGGCGATTGAAGCCGTGAACCGTTGGCGTTTTGAGCCCGCCATGAAGGACGGCAGGCCAGTCGCCGTACAGATCAACGTAGAGGTTAACTTCCGCCTGTATTAGACTGATCTATAGGAAGTTAAATTATCTCGCAACCAACTAGAGGACAGGCCGGGTGCTCTCCTTTTATTCGGCAATCCCTCTCACGTCCCAAGGTGCTAATGGTCACCGCTTTTAACGGCACCCGGAGTAAGGTGGCCGAGGACGGGTTTCGGCGTGCAAAGAATCCGCATCAGAGAGTGGGCGCGCCCGTGATTTGCCAATGACGACCTTATCGGAAAGCTTCGCCGAACCAGAAGCGGCGGCGATCCAGGAACCGCACCGTTCGCGCCACAGGTCCCGTCATCGGCTTAAGATCGCAGCACGGCTCGTGCTAGTTCTGGGTCTTGTTATTGCGGCCGTGGGTATCAGTAATTTCGCCTATAACGCTTGGGGAAAGGCTGATTGCTACACCGGCGGCGGGTTCGACGAAGGGGGAGTACCAACGTCCGGCGAGCCGAAGTCGGATGCATGCCGCGAGGAGATTAGCGGCTTCGATGAGTCCCAGCGATTAGACGCCGCCGCTCTGATGCTTGCCGTAGTTCTGCTGACTGGATCGGTAATCATCTCTCGAAGAATACCGAAGCGCCGAAAATGACGACGCGTTGTTGGTGGAACGCCCACTCCAGACCTAGCTGGCTCCCACCTGCATCTCGCGAATGCATTGCTCGGCGCGCCGCAGCGCCGCCTCAATGTTGGGACAGATATTCTCCGCGCCTACATGATTATCGAATCCCGCTTGCAGCATAAGCTGACGGGGTTGCGGCAGGGCTCCGCAAAACAGCAGGGAACGTCCCGAGTCGTGCAGCTTAGTCGCCAATTCTTCGAGCACCCGTAAGCCCGTGGCGTCGATGGCGGTCATGTTCCGCAAGCGAACGATCACCACTTGTGGAAGGTCGTCGAGCTGCTCGCTCACCATGTCGAGTTTGTCGGTAGCTCCGAACAGAAACGGCCCGTGGATGCGGAAGACCGTCACGTAGTCGGGGATGTCCTTGTCCTGCAAAATATGCGCCCGGCCGGCTTCGACGTAATCGTCCGTGACCTCTGATACCGTCGTAGTCGCTGTCACCTTGCGGATGAACAGCAGCGCCGCCAAGATCATTCCGAACTCAACCGCGACCGTGAGGTCGGCGAAGACTGTGAGCGCGAAAGTAGCCAGCCAGACCGAGATGTCCGACTTCGACAGCCTCAGAATCTTGCCAGTCTCGGCCCACTCGCCCATATTGTAGGAAACCACCATCAGGATTCCTGCCAGCACGACCAGTGGGACGTGCGAGGCCAGTGGCGCGGCGAACAGCAGAATCGCCAGCAACGTAACGGAATGGATCATTCCCGCGACCGGAGTGCGCGCACCCGAACGTATGTTGGTAGCGGTGCGGGCGATAGCGCCCGTCGCGGGAAGTCCGCCAAACATGGGCGACGCGATGTTGGCGATCCCCTGGGCAATCAACTCGACATTGGGATTGTGCTTGTCTCCGCACATGCGGTCGGCCACCACCGCCGACATCAGCGATTCAATGGCGCCCAGCATGGCCACGGTGATGGCCGGCGAAATCAAGCCATGCACCATGTTCCAGTGAAATTGCGGGATGTGGAGGTGGGGCGGGCCGGAAGGTATCCCGCCAAAGCGTGTACCAATCGTCTCGACAGGCAGCTTCAACAGCACGACGGCGACTGTGCCCAGCACCAGAGCAACAATGTAGCCCGGAAGCCGCTTGACCAGTTTCGTCGTGAGCAAAATAACGGCGATCGACATCACACCCAGCAACGTGGCTTCCCACGAGATGGTGTAAAAGTTGTCGGCGATCGTGCGCATGCGACCGATGAAGTCTCCGGGCACTTGGGCAATGCGCAGGCCGAAGAAGTCCTTAATCTGAGTGCTGGCAATTAGGACGGCGATGCCGTTCGTAAATCCCAGTACCACCGGGCGGGGAATAAATTTCACCGCAGCCCCGAGTCCGGTAGCGCCCATGATGAAGAGCAGGACGCCAGCCATCATGGTGCACATGAACAGGCCGTCGATGCCGTGTTTGGCCACGATGCCCGCGATCACCACGACAAACGCGCCAGTGGGACCGCCAATCTGCACGCGCGAGCCCCCCAACGCTGAGATCAGGAACCCCGTAACCACAGCGCAGTAGATGCCAGCCTGGGGCGACAGTCCGGAGGCAATCGCAAACGCCATCGCCAGCGGGAGGGCGACGAATCCTACGGTGACACCAGCGCCAAGGTCCGCAAAGAAATCTCCACGGGTGTAATTCCTCAGGCACAAGACAGACTTGGGTAACCACTGTTCCATCGTGAAAACGGCAACCTCCTTGGGACAACTTTTGATTCTAGAGGATTTGGTGGCCCAGTGGATGTGTTGCACCTTCCGTTGGTAACTCTCTGTCTGTGGTTCCTTGGGTTCGTTGACCCGGTAACTGGCGAGTTCATCCTGGTGTTCCGACCTGCTGGAACTGCCCGTGGCAGGATGCGATCTGCGGTAATCGACTGTCCTATGTTTCCAAAAATTTACAGATTTTTGACTGTACAAACTCTTGGTCACAGAGTAATGTTACCGTCATCCCATTCAGAGCCCTCAACCACTGAGCCCGGAATGCGACTGACAGACCACGACGAGGAGAAGATACGAAATTCACACTTCCTAAGGGCGGAGTTCTGGCCATGGCGATCCTGATGGGTCTCGTGGTTTGCTCCGTGGCTGCTTCGGCAACCAACATTCTGTACACCACCTTGGGGCCAAACGGCGAATTCGACACCGGCGCCGGCTACTTTGTAGACGGCAGCAATTTCACCAATCAGGTAATTGCCAACCAGTTTACCCTTGGCGCCGGAGCGACCGTGGGCGACGCGGTGCTCGCCCTTGGCAACTTTGGCGGCGGCAACAACCCCGTCAACGCCTACATCGAATACGATGCCAGCGGGTTGCCTGGGGCGGTGGCGGCTACGTTGACGCAGGTCGGAACGATCCCCCCGTTCGGCGGTACCGGGCTCACCACCTTCAATTGCGCCAGTGGCTGCGCTCTGGCCGCCGGCTCATATTGGCTGGTTGCCTGGGAGCCTGATTCCGGTACGCAACAGGCCTGGAACTTCGCTTATCAGGATTCGTCGGGCAACATCGCGTTTAACCAGGTCGGCGACGCCTTCGGTTCATGGTTAGGCCCACTGAACATCACCCAGGAAGGCTTCCGCATTGATGGGGCTAGCGCTCCGGAGCCCGGCTCGCTGGTTCTTTTGGGATCTGGCGTACTCGGTCTGGCGGGAGTGATTCGCCGCAAGCTCATGTAGCCTTGTAGCGGCGAAGAATTTGCAACATGGCCGGAGCCTCGTGCTCCGGCTTTTTCTTGAATTCAACTTCGGCTGGAAAGCCCAATGCTTTAAGTTGAATAGTTGAAGCGCAGTCTGAGATATCCAGCTGCGACGTTTAGAGCCATTGTTTGCACAAGCCGCACGCCAAGATGCAACTCAGAGCGTCCTCAAAAACGCCTTCGCACGATGCAGGTGAGGGAAGAGTTTCTCCTCCGCCTGGAACTCCTTGCCGTGAACGCAGCGCCGGCTACCGTGCATCTTAACCGGATGCTTGAGGTGCAACATCTCGTGGTACAAGATGTACTCGACGGCATAGCGCGGCACCAGGGGATGGTCGAAAATACGGCTCACCACGATGGCGTTATGGGCGGGGTCGTAGTGTGCCAGGCGGCGGCGTGATCGTACCTGGCTCCAAGTCATGCGTGGCTGGGCCAGTAAACCGTGGAAGAAAAGTCGGTTCAACTCGTCGAAGATTTCTTCCAGGTGATAAACGGTTCCTTTAGCCGATCCGATGCGCTTACGGCCGCGCACTTGCCGCAACAGATGCGCCTTGGCTCTCATGTCGTGACTGGAGACATAACGCCGGAAGCGGGTCGAATGCGCCGCTTCGATCGGCTTACGATAAATCTTGGCGAGCAGGATGTGGGCGATGGCCTCGAGCACGCTCTCTGGTGCTCCTTCCAACAGGTCGGAGAGCCGCACCTGCAGCCTGCCCTCGCGAATCTTAATATTGCTGTTGATATTGGCGAAGGGATAGAACTCGATGCGAAATTCCGGCAAGGGTACGCCTGGCCGGAGTTCCCAGTGACAGCGATGGAATATCTCCTGAATATCTGCCCGCAAGATTTTCCTAAGCTATCACGGTCAACCCAAGCGCGGCATTAATCCTTGCGCTCGGAGTAGTCTTTGTTGAGCTTCTTCTCCGCCGCCAGCTTGTTCTGCTCCTCCAGGGTTTCGCGCGCATTCTTGGCGCTATCGGCGACCGTGTCCACGGCGTTGGACAGCACAAAAGTATATTGCTGCAATTCTTCGGCAGGAGATTGCTCTTTTAGCTGGCGAAGTTGGAGTTGCCATTCGCTGTCCGCTTCGATCACCAGTTTGAGTCCCTTGCGCATGTCGGAGTGGTGGGAAGCGTACATGTCGATGTTATCGTCCGTCTCGTCGAGCAGCGCGATGAAGTCCTCCAAATAGTCGTGGATTTGCTTGGGCCGGGTGGCACTGTCTGGATCGGAACGGAGTATTCCGATCATGGCGATGCGTTCCTTGGCGAAATGAACCATCAGCGTCAGCCGTTTGTCAGGATAGTCGGCGGCTTCCCGCATCTGGTCGACTTCCGCCTCTGTCATGGGATCGCGCCCGCGAGTTTGCGCCGGAGCCGACGCTGTCAGCAAGCTCATCGACAGTACGAATATGGGCCACGAATGTCGCTGCATCAGGATTTATCCTTTGGTTCGGCTTTCTCGCCCCACATTCTGGCCAGCAGGTCGGCGCGAACCTGTTCCAATTCCTGCACCGCTTTTTCCACCGGTGGGCGATCGTCGATATTCAGGGAATGGCCGATGTCGCGCATGCGGTGTTCCAGTTTGCGCAACTCGATTTCAGTTTGCTTCAATCGCTTACCCGAGGCACTGGCGGCGTCCGCCGCTCTATGCGAGTAGGCCACTACTTCCTCGATTTCAGCTTCGGCTTGGTCCACCTCCCCCTGGGTGTAACGAGTATTGGCATCTTCAAGTTGACGGTGCGCGTATTCGAGCGAAAGCGTTGCTCGATCGGCGCCTTGCGCCGCATCCGCCCGGGCCTTGAGATCGGCCGCAGTTTGTTCGCTGCCCTGCCCAAGCGCATTGAGCAGGAACAAAAGCACCACGACTCGGCTGGCGACACGCATCTTATTTCTTCTCTGCGTACTTGCTTGCGTTGCCCGGGTCGATTGCAATCAACCTGTGCCGGGCCTGCCACTCCTGGTTGGGCATCTTGCCGCCATCCGTGGCCAGGAACCGTTGATAATTCTCCACTGCTTTCGCGGTCACTTTCAAGTAGTCGTAGGATGTGGCGCGCAGGAAGTAGGTGGCGGGCGCTTCGGGAAGATATTTGGCGCGTTGATCCAAAGCACGGATAGCTAGCTCATAGTTTTTGTTCTCCCCGGCTACCACTGCGAGATTGCCGTAGATGTCGGCCAGATCAGGTTTGAGTTTGGCCGCCATCAGCAGCTCGCTTTGCGACTCACTATACTGCTTCTCCTCCATCAGCACTGAGCCCAGCGCGAAGTGCGCTTCTGCGTCCTGCGGCATTCCCCGGACCGCTGTCCGGAACTGCTGCTCCGCCTCGGCGTTTTTGCCGGCTTTCACGTACATGGTCCCACGCTCCAAAGCGGCGCGAGGGTCATCGGAGGACGCGGACTGTTCCGCAGTCACGAAGGCGGCTGCCTCATCGGTTTTGCCTTCGGCCGCCAGCACGCGCCCCAGTTGCACCCGAGCGTTACTGTTGTCCGGATCAATCGCGACCAACTTGCGCAACTGGGTTTCCGCCTCGGCATACTTCTTCTGCTTGGAATACACGTTGGCGAGTCCCGTGATTGGCTGCGCGGACTTGGGATCGAGTTTTGCCGCAGCCTGATACTCACGAGCCGCTTCATCCAGCTTGTCTTGTTTTTCCAGCAACAGTCCCGCCGAGACGCGAGGTTCGGGATCGCTGGGTGTCAGCTTCGCCGACTCGGCATAAGCTGAGAGGGCCTGCTGCGGATCGCTCGCCTCTTCAACCAGTCCCAGCGACAACCACGCGCGAGCCAGTCCTTCGTCCGTTTTCGCTGTCGGCTTAAGTTGGGTCGCAGCCTTGAGGTATTTTGCAGCCTCTGCGTTCTCTCCCTGGCGCGCCAGCAGGATTCCCAGGTTCAGGTTCGATTCGAACACATCGGGCTTGGCGTCCACCGACTTACGATAGGCAACGATCGCTTCCGGCACATGCTTGGTTGCGGTGTAGATATATCCCAGGTCAAACCATGCGCGATAGGCATTCGGATCGTCGGCAATCGCCTTCAGCAGCAGCGTCTCCGCGACAACGTAATCCTGCTTCTGCATGGCCGTCTCAGCTTGATCGATCTCCGGCGAACTGGCGTCGTCGGACTGTTCCTCGACTTGATGGTGCCGGATCGTCGGCTTGCTCTCCTGATCGGCGTACAGTGGGCCCGCAACTCCCGCCAGCGCGAAGACCAACAGCCATACGCCAATTTGAGGGTTAGTGCCCATTCGAAGCCGCATTCTCGTTGCCGGATAAGATGCGCGAGAGCCACTGGCCGGTGTAAGAATCGGTAGCTTTCACAATCTCCTCCGGAGTACCCACGGCCACAACCCGTCCGCCGCGCCAGCCGCCTTCAGGTCCCAGGTCAATCACCCAGTCAGCCGTTTTGATCACATCAAGGTTATGTTCGATCACCACGATGCTGCCGCCAGCTTCGATTAGACGGCGAAATGCGGCCAGCAGTTTGCTGACATCGTCAAAATGCAATCCGGTCGTGGGCTCGTCGAAGATGTAGAGCATGCGCGGGTGCCTGCGATTGCGCTCCATCTGGGTGCGCCCGAAATCGCGTTGCTTGGGTTGCAGATGCGCCGCCAGCTTCATACGCTGCGCCTCGCCGCCAGACAGAGTGGTAGCCGACTGGCCAAGCCGCAGATAGCCGAGTCCGACTTCATCAAGCACCCGAAGTTTTTCCACGATCTTCGGTACGCCCGAGAAGAAATGCAGCGCACTCTTTACCGTCAGGTCCAGGACCTCGTGAATGTTCTTCCCGTGATACCGCACCTCGAGGACTTCAGGTTTATACCGCATGCCCTTGCACTCCTCGCAGATCAGCTCGACGTCAGCGAGAAACTGCATCTCAACCGTCACGGTACCATCGCCCTGGCAGACATCACAGCGTCCACCGGGGATGTTGAAGGAAAAGTGTCCCGCCGCGTAGCCGCGTTTCTGGCTCTCGGGCAACGCCGCAAACAGTTCGCGGATGGCGTCGAACGCCTTGATGTATGTCACTGGATTCGAACGCGGCGTGCGCCCAATCGGCGACTGATCGACCAGCACGACCTCGTCGATCCAATCGGCGCCTTCGACCTCATCGACTTCGGCACGAGCGCCTCCCGTGACCTGTCCCTTCTCTGCCACCAACGCGTTGTACAGCACGTCATGCACGAGCGTGGACTTGCCTGACCCCGACACCCCGCTAATGGCGACCAGCATGCCGAGCGGTATGGTGACATCAACCTTTTTCAGATTGTGCGCGCGTGCGCCGATCAGCTTGATTGACTTTCCACTGCCGGTCCGGCGGGTGGCGGGCATCTGGATGCGCAGCTCCTGGTTAAGATAACGTCCGGTGAGTGAAACCGGATTGTGCGTGATTTCTTCGTAGGTACCGGTGGCGATGACCCGCCCGCCATTCTCGCCCGCACCCGGCCCCAGATCGATGATGCGGTCGGAGTGGCGCATGATCTCCGCATCATGCTCGACCACGAGCACTGTGTTTCCCAGGTCGCGCAAACTGTGCAGGATCTTGATCAGCCGAGCGGTGTCACGGCTGTGCAGCCCAATCGAAGGCTCGTCCAACACGTAAAGCGTGCCGACCAGCCTCGAACCTAGCGAAGTTGCCAGCTGAATGCGCTGAGCTTCGCCGCCAGACAGCGTCGAGGCCAAGCGATCGAGCGTGAGGTACTCCAGCCCAACGTCGTTAAGAAATCGCAGCCGATCGCGCAACTCGATCAACAGCCGATCGGCGATGTCGGCCTCTTCCCGCGACAACTTGAGTTCGTCGAAGAAGCGGGTGGCTTCCTCCACCGTCATGGCTGATATGGCACAGATGTCCTTGCCGCAAACTCTCACCTGGCGCGCTTCGCGGCGTAGGCGCAACCCCCCGCAGTCCGGACACACCGAGTAGCCCCGATAGCGGCTGAGGAACACGCGCACATGCAGCTTGTACTTCTTACGCTCCAGGTACTCGAAGAACCCGTGTACGCCCCACCACTTCTCATCGCCCTTAAGGATGTAGTTCTGCTGCTCGAGCGTGAGGTCCTGCCACGGCACGTCCAGCGGAATCCCCGCGGCGCGTGCGTAACGCTTCATCTCCGTGGCCAGCGGTTTGTATTTCGGCTTGGTCCAAGGCTCGATGGCGCCGTCTGCCAGTGCCAGCGATTTGTTGGGGATCACCAGGTTCAGGTCGAAATCGATCGTATTCCCGAATCCTTGGCACTTGGGGCACGCCCCATACGGATTATTGAAAGAGAACAGTCGCGGTTCCGGCTCATCGTAACGCGTCCCGTCATTCTTGCACTCGAAGCGCATCGAGAAGCGGAATCGCTCAACCGGTTCCTCGTCTCGCGGAGCGGTCTCGAAGACTACTTCGCCGGCCTCGCGGTAGCCCTGCTCCACGGCATCGACCAGTCGTGCCCTGACGTCGGGGGCAATCGCGATCCGGTCGATCACGACATAAACCGGCTCGGCAAAATTCACGTCCAACAATGATTCAGGGGTCGAGAAGTCGATAATCCGTCCCGCCTGGTAAAGACGCAGGAACCCGCGCTTGCGCAACTCAAACAGGCGTTCCTTCAGCAGGGAATTGTCGCTGGGCTTAGCTTTCTTCGTGCTTGTGCGTCGCCCCTTAACTTTCTCCGACTGCGAAGGCTCAGGGGGAGGCTGCAAGGGAAAGAACACCTGCAGCCTCGTGCCTTCGGGAAGCGCCATCATCCGGTCGGCGACCTCATCGACCGTATCTTTCTTGATTTCCTGGCCGCAGACGCCGCAATAGGTGCGGCCAATGCGCGCGTAGAGCAAGCGGAGGTAGTCGTAGATTTCCGTAGCGGTGGCCACGGTCGATCGCGGATTACGAGTGGTATTTTTCTGCCGAATCGCGACCGCAGGGGCAATCCCGTCGATCACGTCGGCGTCGGGCTTCTCGATGCGCTCCAGGAATTGACGTGCGTACGACGACAGAGACTCCACGTAACGGCGCTGGCCCTCGGCGTAAATCGTGTCAAACGCCAGCGACGATTTGCCCGACCCCGACACTCCCGTAACCACCGTAAGGGCGTTATGCGGGATCTCCAGGTCGATGTTCTTCAGATTGTGGACGCGCGCGCCCCGAACCACGATTTCGTCGTTTGACATGAGCCCTGGTATCAGCAGGCGTTCCGAGAATGAATCCCGTCCCCACAGACGGCTCCAAAACCGACTGCTGAAACTTCTGATTATAACGTGAGAGGGCGGATGGTGCCGGATTGGCAGCGGGAGCCTAGCGGGCAAAATACAGCAGCGCGAAAACGTAAATCCACAACACTCCCATAAAATGCCAATACCATGCGGTGACGTCGATGACGATACGTCGCGTTTCCGGTGGCCGGAGCAGCCAGTAGGTCAGCCCGGCATACAACAGGGCAAAAATTCCGCCCATGAGGTGTACCGCGTGTACTCCGGTGAGGATGAAGAAGAACGAGCTACTGACATTGGTTTCGATGTTGATGTGGTTGAGGCGAAGCTGACGCCATGCAAGATACTGGCCCGCAAGAAACGTTAGTCCGAGAACGATGGTCGCCCATACCCAGGGAACAGAACGATTCCCGCTGACTCGAATACCCGGAATACTCGCGATAGGTGCGAGCACGACCACATAGGCGAACTTCGTCGCGATCGCCGGTCGGCTGGTGCCGAACTCGACGAAGCGGCCCATGACGAAGCTGGGCGGAACCACGAAGACGAGCAGTGCCAGCCAGAAGATCAGTAGCGTGCGGTGAGTAAGGGCGGTTGCGACAGTCGCGGTGAGCCCGTGGCCGGTCGGCATGAACATCGCACCGAGGATGTGTCCGGCCTGCGGCAGACCGTCGGCCCGAAAGACCACCCACCCGATGACGACGAGAAGCTGCGTGAGCGCCCGCTGCAGCGGTCTCCATCGGGT
>Ga0207930_1000389_pt1 | contig 13297 bp, 9 predicted proteins | sample NGESurshal092012_7_FD_184477 | JGI IMG/M metagenome (GOLD analysis project Ga0207930, IMG submission 184477) | Arctic peat soil microbial communities from Barrow, Alaska - NGEE Surface sample 210-3 shallow-092012 (SPAdes) | ecosystem: Environmental > Terrestrial > Soil > Wetlands > Peat ... | reverse complement strand
TGATGGCAAGCATCCGCCGCGACAACCTCAAATACGGCTTCTACCTCAACGCCGAGCAACAGATCGCCAAGGATATCGGCATTTTCGCCCGTGCCAGCTGGAATGACGGCCAGAACGAAATCCTGTCCTTTACCGACATCGATCGCAGCATTTCGGGCGGCCTGTCGATCAAGGGCAGCTATTGGGGACGACCGAGCGATACCATCGGTGTCGGCGGAGCGATCAATGGTCTTTCCGAAGCCAACCGCAACTTCCTCGCCGCGGGCGGCCTCGGCCTGCTGATCGGGGACGGTCAGCTTAACTACGGCACCGAACGAATTCTGGAAACTTACTACGCCTACGCAGTCGACAAGAACCTTACGGTCACTGCGGACTATCAACTCGTCGTAAATCCCGCCTATAACGCCGACCGGGGACCGGCCTCGATTTTCTCAGGCCGCCTGCACGGCGAATTCTAAACAAGGCGGCTCCGATGGCTCTCCAAGACCTTCGCCCGGCCGCGCTGGGCCAGGCCCTGCGGCCCAACATCTGGGACGCGGTGGCGCTGATCTTCGTCATCGGCGCCATGGTGCTGATCGTCTACGGAGGCGAGCAGACCACGGCACCCCTGTCGACGCTCGAGGTGACGCCGGTGTCGCTCGACCCGGCCAATCTTCCGGTCTATGCGCTGCGAACGACCATGCGGATGCTGCTGGCGATCGTCTGCTCCATCATATTCACCTTCATCTATGCCGCCCTCGCCGCCAAGAGCCGGCGTGCCGAGATGGTGCTAATCCCGCTGCTCGATATCCTGCAGTCGGTACCGATCCTCGGCTTTCTGACCTTCACCGTCGTCTTCTTCATGAACCTGTTTCCTGGCAGCGTGTTCGGCGCCGAGCTCGCCTGCGTGTTCGCGATCTTCACCAGCCAAGCCTGGAACATGACGTTCAGCATGTACCAGTCGATGCGCAACGTTCCAAAGGACCTGGAAGAAGCGTCCGAGAGCTTTCACCTCAGCGGATGGCAGCGCTTCTGGCGGCTCGACGTGCCCTTCGCCATGCCGGGCCTGATCTGGAATACAATGATGTCGATGTCAGGCGGCTGGTTTTTCGTGGTGGCGTCGGAGGCAATCACCGTCGGCAACACCACGGTCACATTGCCCGGCATCGGATCTTACGTCGCATTGGGCATCGAAAAACAGAACCTCCCCGCGATCGGCTACGCGCTCGTGGCGATGCTTCTGGTCATTGTCGCCTACGATCAATTGCTGTTTCGTCCCGTGGTGGCCTGGGCCGACAAATTCCGGTTCGAACAGACCGCATCGGCAAGCGCTCCGACATCCTGGATGCTCGATCTATTCCGTCGCACGCGGGCCTTGCGGGCGTTGATTTATCCGTTCGCGGCCCTGAACAAGGCCTTCTCGAATTTGCATATCGCGACCCCAAGCCGATTGCGGTTGGCAATGACCGCAAAAGGCCAGCCCTCGCGCATCGTCGATGCGGTCTGGCTTGCCGTCATCATCGCAGGCACCGTCTACGCCGGCTGGAAGGTCTATCAATATCTCTCGGCGACCCTTGGCTTGTCGGACATCGTGAGCGCCACCGGATATGGGTTCATCACACTGGCACGCGTGGTCGTGCTGATTGCCCTGGCCACGCTGATATGGGTCCCGGTCGGGGTCTGGATCGGACTTCGGCCCAAGCTCGCCGAGCGAATCCAGCCGCTGGCACAGTTTCTGGCGGCATTTCCGGCAAACCTCGCATTCCCGATATTCGTGGTGGTGATCGTCCGCTACGGCCTGAACGCGAACGTCTGGCTCAGCCCGCTGATGATCCTGGGGACGCAGTGGTACATCCTGTTCAATGTCATCGCCGGCGCCAGCGCATTCCCGACCGACCTGCGCGAGGCCGCCGGCAGCTTCCACCTTAGGGGATGGAGGTGGTGGATAAAGGTCGTCCTGCCCGGCATTTTCCCTTATTACATCACAGGCGCCATCACCGCTTCGGGCGGATCGTGGAATGCCTCCATCGTCGCGGAAGTCGCAAGCTGGGGCAACACCCATCTGACGGCCAGCGGCCTCGGCGCCTATATCGCCTCGGCAACGGAGGCCGGTGACTTCCCTCGGGTCGTTCTCGGCATCGCCATCATGTGTATTCTGGTGACGCTCTTCAACCGGCTGCTCTGGAGGCCACTCTATGCCTTCGGAGAACGTCGCCTTCGCCTCGGCTGATCAGGGGAAATCATGCTCGATCAAACCAAACAGACCAACCTTCTCGATATCCGCGGCGTCTGCCGGTCCTTTCCGAAGGGCAGCGGCGAGGAATTGCTGGTTCTCGAAAAAGTCGATCTGACGATTCATTCGGGCGAAATTGTCGGCCTGCTCGGCCGGTCCGGATCCGGCAAGTCGACGCTGCTGCGCATCATCGCCGGACTGATCGCGCCGTCCTCCGGCGACGCGAAATGCCGTGGCGAGACCATCGTGGGTCCGCCGAACGGCGTCTCGATGGTGTTCCAGTCTTTCGCGCTGTTTCCGTGGCTGACGGTTCTGCAAAACGTCGAACTGGGTCTGGAGGCGCTCGGGATCGAAAGCACCGAGCGCCGCACCCGGGCGCTCGCGGCGATCGACCTGATCGGCCTCGACGGATTCGAGTCCGCCTACCCCAAGGAATTGTCGGGCGGCATGCGTCAACGCGTCGGGTTCGCCCGGGCGCTGGTGGTGCATCCCGACCTGCTGCTGATGGATGAACCGTTTTCCGCGCTCGACGTGCTCACGGCGGAGACGCTGCGAACCGACCTGATCGATCTGTGGATCGAAGGCCGGCTGCCGATCAAGTCGGTGCTGATGGTGACGCACAACATTGAAGAAGCGGTGCTGATGTGCGATCGCATTCTGGTGTTTTCGTCCAATCCCGGCCGGGTCGCCGCCGAGATCAAGGTCGACCTGCCGCACCCGCGCAAACGGCTCGATCCGATATTCCGGCAACTTGTCGATAGTATCTATGCCCGCATGACCCAACGCGCGGAGACAAGAACACCCGCCATCGAGGGCATCGTCGGCACCGGCGTCGGCATGATCCTGAACCATGTATCGTCCAACCTTCTTTCCGGCCTGATCGAGACGCTGGCGGGTCCGCCCTATAACGGGCACGCCGATTTGCCGGTTCTCGCCGGCAGCCTGCAACTCGAAGCCGACGAGCTATTTCACCTCGGCGAAGCGCTTCAATTGCTGCGATTTGCCCAATTGAGCGAAGGCGATCTGATGCTGACGGATGCCGGCAAGCGCTTTGCCCATCTCGAAACCGATGCCCGCAAGAAGCTGTTCGCCGAACATCTGATCAATTATGTGCCGGTGATGGGTCTGATCCGCCGCGTCCTCGATGAGCGGCCTTCGCACACCGCCCCCGCCGCGCGTTTCCGCAACGAACTTGAAGACTACATGTCGGAGGAATACGCCGACGAGACCATGAAGACGATCGTGTCATGGGGACGCTATGCGGAGCTGTTCGCCTATGACGAGCAGTCGGAGTTATTCAGCCTGGAAAATCCGCACTGATTTCGTGGCGTTGCATACTCACGAGTCGTCCCGGCAGCCCTCACCCCGCCGCCGAAAACGAATCCGCCCGCGCCATCGCCCAGGCCTCGCGAAAGCGCGGATCGGCGGTGCCGTCGATCAATTCACCCGGCCGCAGCGACGGATAGAGCTGCGCGAATGACCGCACCTCGGTCGTGGAGCTTCGCTGCGAGAAGTGAATCGGCCGGATCTGCTGCGGATGCTCCAGTCCGGCGGCGGCGAGAAGTTCGGCCAGCGCATGCAGGGTGGCATGATGATAATTGTAAACCCGCTCTATTTTGTGCGGCACCACCAGTGCGCGATTGCGCGAAGGGTCCTGCGTGGTCACCCCGGTCGGGCATCGATCGGTATGGCAACTCAGCGACTGGATGCAGCCCAGCGAAAACATGAAGCCGCGCGCCGAATTGCACCAATCCGCGCCGATCGCCATTGCGCGCGCCATGTCGAACGCGGTGGCAATCTTTCCGGCGGCACCGATACGAATCCGGTCGCGTGCATTGATGCCGACGAGCGCGTTATGGACGAAATTGACGCCTTCGCGCATCGGCATCCCCAGATGGTCCATGAATTCGAGCGGCGCCGCGCCGGTGCCGCCCTCGTTGCCATCGACCACGACGAAATCGGGATAAATACCGGTCTGGATCATCGCCTTGCAGATCGCCAGAAATTCCCAGGGATGGCCGATACACAGCTTGAACCCGGCAGGCTTGCCGCCGGACAGCCGCCGCATCTCGCCGATAAAGGCCATCATTTCCAGCGGCGTCGAGAACGCGCCATGCGATGCCGGCGAGATGCAGTCCTCGTTCATGGACACACCCCTGATCCGGGAAATTTCTTCGGACACCTTGGCCGCCGGCAGCACGCCGCCGTGTCCGGGTTTGGCGCCCTGGCTGACCTTGAGTTCGACCATCTTGATCTGGTCGTCGCACGCGACCCGGGCGAATTCTTCCGGATCGAACGAGCCGTCGCGATGGCGGCAGCCGAAATATCCCGAGCCGATCTCCCAGATCAGATCGCCGCCGTTCTCGCGATGATAGGGACTGACGCCGCCCTCCCCGGTATCATGCGCGAAGCCGCCCTTCTTGGCGCCCGCGTTCAGTGCGCGCACCGCGTTGGGGCTGAGCGCGCCAAAGCTCATCGCCGAGATGTTGAACACCGATGCCGAATACGGCCGGTTGCAATCCGGCCCGCCGATGCTGACGCGAAATTTCTCATCGGCATGCGGCTTCGGCGCCACCGAATGGTGCATCCATTCATAGCCCTCGCGATAGACATCCTCCTGGGTGCCAAACGGCCGCTTGTCGAGCACCATCTTCGCACGCTGATAGATAACCGCGCGGGTATCGCGGCTGAACGGCATGCCGTCCTTCTCGCTCTCGAAGAAGTACTGCCGCATCTCCGGCCTGATTTCTTCCAGCAGAAAGCGCAGATGTGCCGAGATGGGGTAGTTCCGCAGAACGGCGTGGCTCTTTTGCGTGAGATCGCGAATGCCGAGCAGCGTCAGGGCGCCGAAAATAACGATCGGGATCACCACCAGATCGAACACCTTGTGATCGACGATTCCGATACCGAGAAGCAATGCCGTGACGACGCTGCAAATCGTAAGAACGATGAAGCGTGGCGAGAACGGAAGCATCAACGTTTCCATGGGACCCCTCGGGCAGGTTCTGCCGTATTATTTCTTGTCGGCCGCAGCCTAATCCAGACTATCCGAACACCTGTACACGATATCCGGCGCACGGGTCACCGGTATGACGGCTGGTGGCCGCGAGGCTATCGAATCCTGTCGCCGGGAAGCAATCCATCCAGCGGCGGGCGACGTCTCCGTCACGGGTTTTTTGCAGTGCAACGTAACGCGCGACCGGGCCTCGGCTCAATGCGCGTGCGGGCGCATCTCGTCGGGAATCCCGCTTTTCTGCGAGCCGTTCCGGGCGAGCCAGGCGTCGGTACTATGGATCGCGCGCTCGACATGATCGGCGGTTCGCGAGAAGTCATAGGGCGATCCCGCCAGCGGACATAACGGCGGGACCACGAAATATTCGATACTCGGGTCGAGGTCTTCCAGTTCGCCGACCACTTGCCGCGCGATCAGGAGCGTCAGCGCATGCAGCGCATTTGCGACCGCGCCGGTCGGAGGCGTGTGTGCTGAGCAAGCGTATCCTGTCGGCACAGGCGTTGCACCGCGTCCGGGACACGAAAGGGTCAGCGTTCGACAAACGCCTTTTCGATCACGAAATGACCAGGCTCGCTGTGGCTACCTTCGAGAAAGCCACGCGCTTCAAAGGTCTGGCGTAGTTCTTCGAGCATGCCGGGGCTGCCGCACATCATGATCCGGTCGGTTTCGATGTCCAGCGGCGGCAGACCGATGTCGTTGAACAATTGCTCCGACGTGATCAGATCGGTGATGCGGCCGCGGTTGCGGAACGGCTCGCGGGTGACGGTCGGATAATACAGAAGCTTCTCGGTCAATAGCGGTCCGAGAAACTCGTCGTCCCTCAATTTCGCCACCAGCTCTTCGCCGTAAGCCAGTTCGGACACTTGCCGGCAGCCGTGCACCAGAACGATGGTTTCAAATCGCTCGTACACCTCGGGGTCCTTGATCAAACTGGCGAACGGAGCAAGGCCGGTGCCGGTCGACAGCAACAGCAGGCGTTTACCCGGGATCAGATTGTCGGCAATCAGCGTGCCGGTTGCCTTGCGCCCCACCAGGATAGTGTCACCCTGCTTGATCCGCTGAAGCCTCGAGGTCAGCGGACCGTCGGCGACCTTGATGCTGAAAAATTCGAGGGCTTCCTCGTGATTGGCGCTCGCCATGCTGTAGGCGCGCAGCAGCGGACGACCATCAACCTCGAGGCCGATCATCGCGAACTGCCCGTTCAGGAATCGAAAGCCGGAATTGCGGGTGGCTGTGAAGCTGAAAAGCGTATCGGTCCAGTGCCGGACGGAAAGAACTTTCTCTCTATGGAAGGCGCTCATGTGTTTTGGTTTTTCCAGATGCCGGGATGCAGAACAATCGCCTCGTTCGGGTTTCAAACCAGCGAAAACCCCTGAAACGATTGACGATTTAGCGTGTGACGTACCGCAATATCAGAGATAGTCAACTGCCGTTGACGCGCAATTGAGGACTTAGAATGGCGGTCGATTTATTTTGCAAAATGGTTCGCGCATGATCATCGCAAACGCGCTCCGCGCGCAATTAACTTGCTCAAACCGGCAGCGTTCTGGCAGTTAATTTGCCTCGAACCAAAGCCTCATATTCGAACGGGATCGCCGGATAGCGCATGCCAGCTTTGAGAGAATTTCGATCGGGAAAACCGAGCGCTTATCCGGACCAGTCGGTGTACGCGGAATATGCCTGCGCCGAATTCGGACTGGCGTTTCGAGACATCGATGGCGGAACCGGGCTGGTCTTCAGCGTCAGTTCTGCGGCCAAATGCATTCATTTCGGCGCCGGCCGATGTTCATGGTATCCGCAAAACAACGCCACGGCTTCATCGCTGGCGACCGACAAGTATTTTGCCAACCAGATCCTTGAAAGCGCCGGCGTAGCGACACTGGGCGGAGAATATTTCTTCCTGCATGAGCGGCATCGCGCCCTTCGCTCCGCGGGCCATGAGCGCGAAGCGGCACTTGAATATTTCGGAAAATTGGGCGCAGCAGCCTTCGCCAAGCCTTTAGCTGGATCACGCGGCGATTTCGCACAGGCCATTTATGACGAAGCCTCGCTGCTTCGATATCTCGATGAGGTTTCGCGATTTTACGATTCGATATTGATCCAGCCGCTTGCCGCAGGGATCGAATACAGGATTTTTGTGATGGATGACGAGGTCATTTATGCAGCGCGGAAATATCCGCCGTTCGTTCTAGGCGATGGCGTGCGCGCGATTCGCGATCTGCTGGCCGCGCATGACGCAGCCTTGCAATCCCGCGGTCTCTCGCCGGCTTCCGTGACGGTGGACCGTGACATCTCGCCCGACGTCGTGCTGCCCAAAGGCGAGCGTTGGGACATTCCCGGCCGGATGAATCTGAGCGCGGGAGGCACAACGGTCCTTGAAGCTCCTCGCTCCGATGCGGCACTCACCCAGGCGCGGAAGGCAGTTCGCGCGCTTGGGCTGCGCGTCGCGGCCGTGGACATGTTCACGGACATCGGCGGCGATCCGAATGCGATAAGGGTGATTGAGGTGAATTCGAGCCCGTCGATCCGGCTGCTGGAGCAATCCGAGCGCAGCGATTTGATTTTGAAAATCTGGCATCACACATTTTCCGCCATGGGTCTGCTGGTGCCATCGAGTTGAAATTCCCGCAGAAATTGCCGCAAAGAGCGAGGCACATAATTGTTCGATCTTCCGAAATATGGTGACGGCGTCGGTCTGGCGCGGATGGCCGACCTGCTCGACGCCATCGCGGTGGATCGCACAAGGTTGCGGCGCGTGTCGGTGGTGGTGACGGGATCTAACGGCAAAGGCAGCACTGCGGCGTTCTGCGCCAGCATCGCCCACGCCTATCGCCTGCGAACCGGGCTGTTTACCTCGCCTCATTTGCACTACTTCAACGAACGCTTTCAGGTTGATGGCGTACCGATTGGCGACGACACCCTGGCGCGCCTGAAGTTGCGCGTCGAAATCGCTATTGCCGAGCTTTCGCAGCGACATAATGAGAAATTCGGGGCCTTTGAGGCGATGTTCGCGCTGGCTTGCCTGTATTTCCAGGAGAGCGAGTGTGATTTCGCGGTGTTCGAAGCCGGCATCGGCGGCCGTTACGACCCGGCACGCCTGGTCGGCGCGCTCTGCACCTGCGTGACCTCGGTCGATTACGAGCATGTCGAATTGCTCGGCCATTCGCTGGAATTGATCGTCTCCGACAAGAGCGACGCCTGCGGATCCGGAGGCACCATCGTCTACGGGGAAAATTGCCGGAATCTGCGACCGCATATCCTCGAATATAATCGCCATCGCGAAATCACGGCCGTGTTTGTCCGCGACAAGATCGCCATCGACAACGAGGCCATCTCGGCAACTGGACAACGCTTCGATTTCCAATTCGGTGACTACGAGTTTCGCCTCCTCGAAACGAGCCTGCTGGGCGCGTTCCAGATCAACAATGCAGCGATCGCGGTCACCCTGTTCCTGCTCTGGCTGCGACGGATGCGGCCGGGAGAAGCCCCTGCCAGAATCGAAGCGGCCGTCAGATCGGGCCTCCGCGCGGCGCGCTGGCCCGGACGCCTGGAGCTGATTCAACAACAACCGCTCACCGTGATCGACGTCGGCCACACCCCGGACGGCATCCGCCAATCGCTCGCGAGCCTCAAGGCGATACACGGCGCGGATGGCTGGATCCTCGTGGTCGGCATTTCCTTCGACAAGAAGGCCAACGAGATCGTCGCGTTGCTGGCGCCGTCATTCGACACCATCATTTGCACCGCGGCGCACCACAAGGGCGCGAGCGCCGCGAGCCTCGCCGCCTCGGTGCAAAAGGCCAATCCAGACGCGGACGTTCGGATCGCCGCAACCATCGAGGACGCGATCAGCATCAGCCAAAGGCTCGCCGCGTCGCGAAAACAGAAAATATATGTGGCCGGCGGATTATTCCTGGCGATCGAATACGCGACCATCGCCCGCGGCGGACGCGTGCAAGACCTGGATTTTTTCTAAATTCCCAGTGCGAACGAAGGCGCTTTTCGCCGACGCTCGATCGCTGTCAGTTGCTTCCGATGAATTTGAGCAACGCATCGCGAACACGCTTTATGACGCTGTCCCATTCGCGGGTCTCGCTCTGGCGGAACAGACGCGCGGTCGGATACCAAGGGCTGTCATCCCGGTCGAGCAGCCAGCGCCAATCGGGCACATGCGCCAGCAATATCCAGACCGGTTTTCCCAACCCACCCGCAAGATGCGCGACAGCGGTGTCAACCGATATCACAAGATCAAGATGCGATATCAGCGCTGCGGTGTCGGAAAAACCGTCAAGCTCGTGGCCGAAATGAATGATGTCAGCGCTTTCCCTAAGCGTCGCCGTATCCGTCGCGCCAACCTCTTTTTGCAGGCTGACAAATGTCGCGTCGACGTCCAGGAGCGGCAACAGACAACGCAGATCGATCGACCGTTCACGATCCCTGATGTGTTTTGAGTTGCCCGCCCAGGCAATTCCGATCCTCGGGCGTCGTTTCGCCGGAATCCGGGTACCCCATTTGAGCAACGCCTGATCCGACGCGCGCAGATAGGGCATGGCGGACGGGATCGTTTCAAGCTGCGTACGAAATGCCAGCGGCAGGCTGAGAAGAGAACATTGCAAGTCGAAGTCAGGCAAAGGATTGCCTTTGGCCGTGACCCGCGTGGCGCCAGCGAGGCCGGTCAAAAGGTCCCGAAGCGGCTGCTCGACCTCGAGAACAACACGCGCGCCGCGCGCTGCGACCAGCGGCACATAGCGGCAGAATTGAATGGTATCGCCAAATCCCTGCTCGCTGTGAAGGAGGATCGTCTTGTCGGCGATCTTCTTGTCTCCGAGCCAGAGCGGTTGCGGGAAATCCCGCCTTGAAGGCCCCGTCGACGCGCCCTTGCGGCGCCACTCATATTCAATCCAGCCACGGCCGAAGTCACCGGTGAGAAGCAGCGACATGCTTCCGAAGAAATGCGCGTCGGCATGGTCGGGCCACAAGGCGATGGCGCGATCGTAGCTTGCCAGTGCTTCATCAAATCGCTTCAGACCATGCAGCGTGACGCCGCGATTGACCAGCGCATCGGCATAATCCGGCTGCTTTGCAAGCGCGCGATCATAACTTGCTAACGCCTCGTCGAGTTGCCCAAGCCTGTGCAGCGTGACGCCGCGATTGCTGAGCGCGGCAGCATGGTCCGATTGCACGGCAAGCGCGCGCTGATGGCTCGCCAGCGCTTCGCTGTACCGTTCCATATCATGCAAGGCGACCCCACGATTGGTGAGCGCCTCGACATGGTCCGGCTCCATGGCCAACGCGCGATCGTAGCTGTTCAGCGCCTCGGCGGATTGCTTTAGCTCGTGCAGCGTGACGCCGCGATTGACCAGCGCCTCGGCATAATCCGGGCGTACTGCAAGCGCGTGGTCGTAACTCCTCAGCGCTGCGTCATATTGCCTGAGATCATGCAGCGTGGCGCCCCGGCCGACGAGCGCCTCGACGTGATCCGGTTGCGAGGCAAGCGCCCGGTCATAACTCGCCAACGCTGCATCGTACCGCTCGAGTTTGTGCAATGCGATACCGCGGTTGGTGAAAGCCTCGACGTGAGCCGGCTGCAGCTTGAGCGCTTTGTCATAGCTCGTCAGAGCGTCCTCGTGTCGCTGCAGTTTGCCTAGCGTATTTCCGCGATTGACGAGGGCATCGGCATGATCTGGCCGCAACGCGATGGCGCGGTCGTAATCCGCGAGCGCATCGCCGAAACGTTTCAGCTCATGGAACGCGATACCGCGGTTCACCAATGCCTCGACGAAGTCGGATCGCAGCGCGAGCACCCTATCGAAACTGATGAGTGCTTCGGCACGTCGCCCCAACGCCTGCAAGGTGATGCCGCGATTGTTGAGCGCTTCGGCATGGTCCGGCCGCAGGCTGAGCGCGCGGTCGTAGCTCACAAGTGCCTCATCATACCGCTTCATGGCGTGCAGGACGCCCGCACGATTGTTCAGTACCGCGACATGTTCCGGCTGCAGACGAAGCGCGCGGTCGTAGCTTTCCAGCGCCTCGTCGAACCGTTTCATGGCCTTCAGCACGGCGCCGCGATTGTTCAACGCCTCGATGAAGTCGGGCCGCAGCGACAGCGCGCGATCGTAATTGGAAAGGGCGGCATCGTTGCGGCCGAAAGCGCTATTGATGATGGCCAGGAGATTGAGGGTGGGCGCCGAATCAGGATCGGCGGACAAAATCTTGAGGCAGAGCTGTTCGGCCTCGGAGAGTTTTCCCGCCTGGTAGGCTTTCAAGGCGAATTCGAAGACCTGGGACAAGGTCAGCGATACGGTCGTCATTTCGATGGGCCTTCAACACCGGAGATTCGGGCTTCGGCACCTTACAACACGCCCCAGACATCGCCACGTTTGCCACTTGTTCCCATTGTGGAACGGAGGCCCGCCGACTAGCGTCATGGGCAGCGCACAAGGTGTGCGGTTGGGCGTTTTCTGCGCGCTCGCCTTCATCAGCATCCAATATTCGGGGGAGGGACGCCATGAACGACACCGTCAATCGTCAGGTTTTGCTGATCGAGAAGCCGACCGGGAAGCTCGGGCCAGAGCATTTCAAGATGTCCAAAGGCGCCATCCCGGAGCCAAAGGACGGCGAGGCGTTGCTGCGGGTGCGCTATATTTCGCTGGATGCCGCCAACCGCGCCTGGATGCACGGCGCGACCTATCGCGCGGCGGTCGAGGCCAATACGGTGATGGCCGGTGGCGGCCTCGCCGAGGTCGTGTCATCGAAAGCGCCGGGCCTGGCACCCGGGGACATCGTGTTTGGCGATACCGGCTGGCAGGACTATGCCGCCGTGCCTGCAAAGCACCTGAGCAAGATGCCGCGTCTCGAACCGATGACGCATCTGTTGAGCGTGTACGGCATCGCGGGTCTCACCGCCTATTTCGGCCTGCTCGATGTCGGAAAGCCAAAGGCCGGCGAGACCGTCGTGGTCTCGGCCGCCGCCGGCTCGGTCGGATCGATTGTCGGCCAGATCGCCAAGATCAAGGGCTGTCATGTCGTCGGCATCGCCGGCGGCAAGGACAAATGCCATTGGTTGACCAGCGAACTCGGCTTCGATGCCGCGGTCGATTACAAGGACGGTGCGACGTTCAAGGCCCTGAAGGCCGCGGCGCCGAAAGGCATCGATGTCTATTTCGACAATGTCGGCGGCGACATTCTGGAAGCCTGCCTGCCGCAAATGAACAATCGCGGCCGCATCGCCTGCTGCGGCGCGATCTCGCAATATGACGGCGTGCCGTCGGCGACCGGGCCGCGCGGCGTTCCCGGCCTGATCGTGGTGAAGCGCCTTATCATGCAGGGCTTCATCGTGATGGACTTCATGGATCAGCGCGACGAGGCATTGAGCGACCTGCAATCGTGGGTCGCCTCGGGCAAGCTGAAAGTCCAGGAAGACGTGATCAATGGCCTTGAGAATACGCCGAAGGCCCTGATCGGATTGCTGGCAGGCGAAAACCGCGGCAAGCGGATGATCAAGCTGTAGGCGCAAACCGGGGCAGGCGCGCACGTGTCGCGTGGCCCGCTTTCCGTCCCATCTAGGATGTAACGCTCGGCGCCTGCGGGCTCGGCTGCGGACCGGCTTTCCTGCTCTTTCGTTCCGCGAGCCAGTTCTCGAACCGCTGCACCACGACAAAGAATGTCGGAACGAACAGCACCGCGAGGCAGGTCGAGGCGATCATGCCCGAGAATACCGTGATGCCGATCGACTTCCGTGCGCTGGCGCCGGCGCCGCTGGCGACCACCAGTGGCGCCACGCCGAGGATGAAGGCAAACGATGTCATCAGGATCGGCCGGAACCGGGCCCGCGCCGCCTCGATTGCGGCCCCGAGCCCGTCGTGCTGGTGGGCGCCAACGGCGCGGGCAAGACCAATCTCCTGGAGGCTTTGTCCTTCCTGGCGCCGGGCCGCGGCCTGCGCCGGGCGCGCCTCGATGAAGTCTGCCGCCGGTCGCGTGGCGAGGAGCCGGATGCCACTTCCTGGGCGGTCGCCGCCACGGTCGATACGCCGGACGGACGGCTCGCCATCGGCACCGGGCTGGAGCCCGCC
>Ga0207930_1000384_pt1 | contig 13371 bp, 14 predicted proteins | sample NGESurshal092012_7_FD_184477 | JGI IMG/M metagenome (GOLD analysis project Ga0207930, IMG submission 184477) | Arctic peat soil microbial communities from Barrow, Alaska - NGEE Surface sample 210-3 shallow-092012 (SPAdes) | ecosystem: Environmental > Terrestrial > Soil > Wetlands > Peat ... | reverse complement strand
CGGGTCCGGGCGGCCCCGGCCGGGGGTGCGGAATCGGCGGCCCGCGGGCGATCAAGTCGGCCGGCCGACGGGTACTCCCCGAGTGCCGGTGCGGGGTCTTCCCGTGCGAGGCCGGTTGCGATGACATCAGTGCTCGTCGGTGCCCAGTAACTTCTGGGCCATAGTCGCCGGGAGGGTATGGCCGCCAGAGGCAGGCGTCTGACCGCGCCGAGAAACGCGACCGAGGGGAAGGGCAGCATCGTGGCAAACAGAGTCGCTGTCGCTCCTCAGATGCTCCGGTGGGCCCGGCAACGCTCGGGGCGCAGCCCTGACGAGCTCAAGAAGTTCCCGGTCGAGGCCTGGGAGAGCGGCGTCCGCCAGCCGACGATGAAGCAGCTTGAGGACTTTGCCAAGGGGACGTACACGCCGGTTGGGTTCCTGTTTCTCGCTGAGCCACCGCATGAGGAGCTGCCCATCCCGGACTTCCGGACCTTCGGCGACAAGCCGGTGCGGACCCCAACCCCAGACCTACTCGACACCATCTACGCCTGTGAGCAGCGCCAGGTGTGGTACCGGGACTACGCCGAGGCCAACGGCGGAGAGCCGGTTGAGCTTGTGGGAAGCCAGAGGCTCGACACGCCCGTGGAGCATGCGGCGGACGCCTTGCGAGAGGAGCTCGGCTTCGGCCTCGACCGTCGAGTCGAGTTCTCGAACTGGAGTGAGGCGCTCGACGGACTGCGGGAGCACGCCGAGGAGGCCGGCGTCTTGGTGATGGCCAATGGCGTCGTCGGTAGCAACACGCATCGCCCGCTCAATCCTGACGAGTTCCGGGGCTTTGCCCTCGTCGACGACCTGGCGCCAGTGGTGTTCATCAACGGAGCCGATACCAGGGCGGCCCAAGTCTTCACCCTTGCCCATGAGCTCGCTCATCTGAGCTTGGGGGAGTCGGCGGTCTCCCGGCCTGACCTTGCCCAGCTCGACGAGGGCAATCGCAGCGAACGGTGGTGCAACGGCGTGGCAGCCGAGCTGTTGGTGCCGTTGTCTTCGATCCGGGCCGCATACCAGCCCGCCGTAGACCTAACGGCCGAGCTCGGTCGGCTGGCGAAGGTCTACAAGGTGAGCACGCTCGTGGTGTTGAGGCGCATCGCCGACGCCGGACTGATCGACCGGGCTCGCTACCCCAGCGCCTACGCCGACGAGCTCCAACGGGTGCTGGAGTTGGCGGGGGAGAGGACCCCGGGCGGGAGCTTCTACAACACGACGCCAGTGCGGGTGAGCAAGAGGTTCGCTCGAGCGCTGATCTCCGACACCCTTGAGGGACGCACGTCGCACCGGGACGCCTTCCGGCTCCTCGGCTCGAAGAAGTACTCCGCCTTCGAGGAGCTCGGACACCGCCTCGGGGTCGCTTGATGTACCTGCTGGACTCCGACGTGTTCATCCAGGCGAAGAACCGCCATTACGGCTTCGATATCGTGCCAGCGTGGTGGGACTGGCTGGTGCAAGCGCACCAGGCGGGGCGGGTGTTCACCGTCAGGGCCTGCCGGGACGAAGTCGTCGCAGGCGCCGACGAGCTCGCCACTTGGATGACGGCGCAGCCGGCGTCGTTTGTACTCCAGCCCCAAGGAAGCGATCGACCGTCACTCCAGCGGGTGAGCCAGTGGGCTGTCGACTCAACTCAGTACGACCAGGGTGCTGCGGCCCAGTTCTTGGCGGTGGGCGACTACTTCCTGGTGAGCCAGGCGCTGTCGCTCGGCTACACGGTCGTAACCCACGAGGAGCCTGCACCCCTCGGAAAGAAGCGGATCAAGATTCCCGACGCCTGCAACGCCGCGGGCGTCCCATGGATGCCGCCATGGCTGATGCTGCGGGACGAGGGGGCCCGCTTTCGCCTCTAGTGCCTCAGGCACCCGAGGCACCTCAGGTATCCAAAGCCGCGGGCAGCGAAGGTGCGTTGCCAGCACGTACGTCGGGTGCCGGTCGAGGTTGTGGCGGCTCCGTCATAGCGGTGCCGGGAGTCCTTGGAGGGTCAAGCCGAAACGGTACGTCCGCGCCCCCGGCGCTGCACGGCCGCACCCGCAGGCCACCGGCGTACGCCGCGAGTGGCCCGAATTCGCCGCACTCCCGAGAACGACCGGTCGGTCAGCTCCGCGATTTCGCGCAGCGATCGGCCGGCCGGGTACTGCTCGACCACGAAGGTGCTCAGCCGGTGCAGCAGTTCGGGGCTGGGCCGGGACGTCGCGGTGCCGCGGAACTCCGGCAGTGGCTGGAGCTGCTGGCGGGGCGGATAGAACACGCCAGCCATGGTTCCGTTCGCCGGTGTGGGGGGCAGTACGCCACCGCTCCGCCGAGAGCTGCCGCTACGAACCTTTGATTTTTCGAACTAGGTGTGGGCAGATTCAGATGAGCGTCAGCAGCCGCCTCCCCGGCTATCAGGCCGCGACTCCCGACACCCTGCAGCGCCGGTTCCTGTCCACCGGCGGAACCATCCACACCAACGGCGACCGGATCTCCGTCCGGCTCGACCGCCGCATCTATTCACCGGTCCTGCGCTCCGCCGACTCCCCGACATTCCGTGGTGGGGCGGCCGCACGCTGCATCTGGACTACGCCTGATCCCGGAACCAGGGCCGAATGAGCTGCGCGAGAATCGGCGCTGACGGGGCGTGCAACCCGCCGCTCTGTCCGCCCGACCCCCTGCGAGGGATCGCATGAACGACGCCGACGTCCTGATGGCAATACGGAGGCTGGTCGACCGCGAACATCCGCCTCGTGCCCGCAACGAACGCAGCGACACCGACCCCGCCGGGGAGCACGGCGAGCTGTCCGCGGTCGAGGAGCAACTCGACCAGCGCTGGGACTTGCTGGGTGAGCGTCCTGCCCGCCACAGACGCCGGGCGGGGCCCGGGAGGTGCGACTCCACGCTCGGGCCGGCAGGTGGAGCGCTCCCCGCAATGCACGCAGCGCGCCGTCCTGCTGGTGCTGGTGCGACCGCTAGCGGGCCGTGCGGTGGACCGGCGTGACCGCTCGGGACGCTGCAACGGCCCCGACGAACTCCTCGATTGTGGGGCGCCTGGTCGCGGTGAACATCGGACTTCCGCGCGACGTCGACTGGCGCGGTCGGACGGTCCACACGGGTGTGTGGAAGCACGCGGTCGACGGGCCGCAGATGGTGCGACAGCTGAACATCGACGGAGACGGCCAGGGCGACCTCGATGGCCACGGGGGACCCCACCGGGCGGTCCTCGTGTATCAGCTCGGCTCCTACGAGCACTGGCGCCGAGAGCTCGGACGCGACGACTTCGTGTACGGGCAGTTCGGGGAGAACTTCACCGTCGAGGGTTTGCCTGACGACGAGGTGCACATCGGCGACCAGTACGGCATCGGCGGCGCCCTGTTCGAGGTGAGCCAACCGCGGGTCACCTGTTACCGCGTCGGCCTGCGGCTGGGCGAGCCACGGCTGCCGTCGCTGCTCGTCGCGCACCGGCGACCCGGGTTCTACCTGCGGGTGCTGCACGAAGGCGCGGTCGAGGCCGGCGACCCGATCGTGCGGGTAGAGACAGGCCCGGAGCGGATGACCGTGGCAGATGTCGACGCGCTGCTGTACCTTCCCGGACACGACCGTGACGGTGTCGCCCGGGCGCTGCGCATCCCGGCCCTCAGCCCCGGCTGGCAGGGGTCGTTTGAGGCTCTCCTACGCACCGGTCAGGGTGCGACCGGCAACGCCGGGCTCAGCGACACCGCGGCCGCGCCCCCTCCCGCATGGTCGGGGTTCCGGCCGATGCGGGTCGTTGACGTCGTCCGCGAGACCGGCACGGTGGCCTCGCTGCGGTTGGCCGCGGCGGACGGGCAGGCTCTGCCGTCTGCACTGCCTGGGCAGTTCGTCACACTGCGCGTCCTGCTCGCCGACGGAGAGCCAGCCACCTCCCGTAGTTACTCCCTCTCCAGCGCGCCGGGCACGCCCGAGTACCGGGTGAGCGTGAAACGTGAAGCCGACGGGGTGGTGAGCACCTTCGTCCACACGACCCTTCGCGCCGGGGCAGTCGTGGAGGTGGCCGCCCCGCGCGGCCGCTTCACCCTGGACGCCGGCGACGCGCCCGTTCTGCTGCTCTCCGCAGGCATCGGCGTAACACCGGTCCTGTCGATGTTGCACGCCCTGGTGGCAGCCCGGTCCACCCGTGAGGTGTGGTGGCTGCACGGTGCGCGGAACAGCAGTGAGCACCCGTTCGCTGCCGAGGTCCGGACGCTGCTCGCGCAGCTGCCGAACGCTCGGACCTGGATCTGCTATAGCGCGCCACTGCCGACCGACCGGATCGGCCGGGACCACACCGACCGCGGCCGACTTTCGGCCGAGGTCCTCGACGGGCTGACTGTGCCGCCCGACGCGCATGCCTACATCTGCGGACCGCAGGTGTTCATGGCCGACGCACAGGCCGCCCTCGCCCGCCTCGGCGTGGAAGCCGCACGCGTCCATACCGAGGTGTTCGGTGCCGGTCCTGCCCTGACGCCCGGCATCGCGGCGAGTCCGGTGACGTCGCCGCACCCGCCCCGGGGCGGCGCGGGTCGGGGCCCCGGCGTCACATTCGCGCGGAGTGGCCTCACCGTGCCGTGGCGGGAGGATTTCGCCAGTCTCCTCGAACTCGCGGAGGCGTGCGACGTGCCGACGCGCTGGTCGTGCCGGACGGGGGTCTGCCACACCTGCGAAGCGGTACTGCTCGCCGGGAGGGTGTCCTATGATCCGCCGCCGGTCGACGTTCCCGCGGACGGCCAGCTGCTCCTCTGTTGCGCTGCGCCGGACGTCGACGTCGACGTCGTTATCGACATGTGACAGCCTTCGGCGGCGCGTGGGTGGCAGACGCACAGTCTGCGCGCGGGTCGAGCGCAGTCGCATCTCGATCCACTCCCGTTGCGCGTCCCAGTAGGCGACGTGGTCGAACGCTTGTGGTTGAAAGTCGGCGTCCAGCGAGCGGTTGATCACTTCGAGTACGTTGCGGTTAAACGCGGCGGTCACTCCTGCGGCGTCGTCGTAGGCGGCCCGAAGCCGGCCGACGTCCTTGACCAGATCCGTGCCGAGCAGGAACGCGTCGCCGGCGGCGAGCGAACCCGCGACCGCGCGCAGGAACGTGGCGCGCGGCGGCGGCTCCAGGTTGCCGACCGTCGACCCGAGGAACACCAGCAGCCGGCGTCCGCCTCTGGGGAGCAGCGGCACGTGGCGTTCGAAGTCCCCGACCACCGCGGTAACCTCGATGCCGGGATGCTCGGCGGCCATCGCCTGCCCGGCGGCGAGCAACGTCGCCTCGTCAACGTCGAACGGGACGAAGCGACGCAGCGCCCCCTCGGCGGCCAGCGCGGCCAGCAACAGCCGGGTCTTCTCCGACGTACCCGACCCGATCTCCACCAGGGTGTCGGCGCCGGTCCGCCGCGCGACCGCCGGCGCCACGTCGAGGAGCATCGCGCGTTCGGTACGGGTGGGGTAGTACTCGGGCAGCCGGGTGATCTCCTCGAAAAGCTGGCTGCCGCGTTCATGGTAGCCCAGCGCGGCGAAATAGCTCGGCACAGGAGTACCTCTTTCGGGTGGGAGGCCGCTTCGGGCCTCGGCGGGGTGGAAGGTCGGTGCTGCCGGTGATTCGGCGCCGACCCCGTGCGCGGATGGGTCGACGCACCGAAAGGTCTACGGGTCCGTCCTGGCCGCGGCAGTCTCGCCCGGTACCCGTTGGCCTCACGTTGTTGGGAATGCTCGGCAGTGGCGTCGCCGAGTTTGAGATCTCCGCCTCGGGCGGCATCCTGGTGGCGCGCTGGCACTTGCTGGCACTGCTGGCCGGCTGGTCCCTCGCATTCGCCGTTGCGGCCCGGTCCCTGGTGCAGCTGCCCCGCCGGACGGCCATGGGGCTGCTGGTGGCGGGCACGCTGGCCTTCACGGGACTCGCGGTAGCGGGTCATCCAGAGCTGTCCGACGACCTCTACCGGTACGCCTGGGACGGACACGTGCAGGCCAGCGGAATCGACCCCTACCGGTATCCGCCCGATGATCCCCGGCTGAGCGGCCTGCGCGACCCGTGGCTGTGGCCGGATCCAGCGGGTTGTGCGCAACTGCACCGACCGGCGGGCTGCACCCGGTTGAACCGACCGGACGCGCGCACCATCTACCCGCCGGTCGCGCAGGAGTACTTCCGGTTTCTGCACGCCACTGGGCTGACCAGCTGGCGGGAGCGCGGGCTCCAGCTGCCGGCTGCCGTGGCACACCTTGCGCTGACCGGGCTATTGCTGGCCGCGCTGCGCAGCCTGGGCCGGGATCCCCGGCGAGCCGTGCTCTACGCCTGGTGTCCGTTGGCCTTACTGGAGACCGGCATGGACGCGCACGTGGACGTGCTTGCCGTCGGTCTGGCGGTGGGTGCGGTGTGGGCGATGGAGCGGCGTCGAAGCGCGGTCGCTGGCTTGCTGCTGGGATTCGGTACGGCGGTAAAGCTGCTGCCCGCGCTGCTGCTGCCGGTGGCGCTGCGGCGCCCGGCCACACTCGCTGGCAGGAACGCCGCGGTGCGGCGCTGGACGACCGTCCTCGGCTGCTGGACCGCGGTGCTCGGGCTGGCTTACCTGCCGCATGTGCTGGCGGTTGGTCCGGCCGTCCTCGGCTATCTACCGAACTACCTGCAGGAGGAAAACTACGGCTCGGGCAGCCGCTTCCTGCTGCTGGGGCTCATCGGGCTGTCCGGGCGGGTGGCGCAGGACGTCGCCCTGGTGGTCATCGCCGGTGCCGCTGGCTGGTCGCTGCTTCGGCGCCACGCTCCGGCTGCTCGGGTGGCGGTCGAGTTGACCGGCATCGTGTTTCTGGTGGTCACGCCGGTACAGCCCTGGTATGCGCTGCTGTTGGTCGCCCTGGCCGCTTTCGCCGGTCGCGCTGAGTGGCTGCTGGTGGCGCTGGCCGGCTATCCGCTCTACTTTGCAGCGGTCCTGAACGGCAACATGACGGTGCTCGGTCGGCTCCCCTACGGGATCGCCGCAGTCGGCGTCATCGCGGCGACCGGGGTCCGCCACTTCGGCGAGCCGGGGCGGGTCCGGCATCCGGCACCCTCAAAGCCCGACTCACCTGACGCAGCCGCAGCGCGTAACTGACGGCGGAGATGGCGAACGCCACTCCGGCGACCAGCAGCCATCGACCCAGAAACGGCGCCGTTGACAGACCGCTGGCCGCCCGATAGCCGGGCTCGGCCAGCCCGGTGATGAGGGGAAACCACAGCAACAGCAGCAGTCCCGACAGCAGCGCCGGGATCCGGACGTAGTTCAGCCACGGCACCGGCAGGGGCGCAAAGCTGCGCGCGAACCGCTGCGCCAGCTGGTCAGCGAGGGCGTAGAGCGGATACAGCACCAGGTCGTGAGCGACGGCGGCACCGACAAACCAGGCGGCGATCGCCAGCCAGTGCGGTGCTTGCACCACGCGCAGCGCGACGTAGCCGGTCAGGCCGAAACTGGCAAGCAGGGCCAGCAGGTGCAACGGCCGAGCTCCGTAGGCGCGGACGAACCGGGTCACCGAAAGCTCATCCGGTTGACCCACTTGGTGTTGTGTACGCCGGGAGCAGCCGGCACGATCACCCGCGCCGGAAACCCGTGGTCGAGGCTGAGGTCGGCGCCGTTGACGCGCAGCGCCAGCAGCGAACGCGGGTCTCGCAGCTGTGCGCCGGACAGCGTCGCCTGCCCGAATGCGCCGGCGCGCTCGAGGCTTTCCACCAGCACACCTCCCGGTGTGGCGGCGCCGGCCAATCGGGCGAGGTCTCGCAGCCGCACTCCGGTCCAGGTGCGCTGCACCGACCATCCCTCGACGCAGGCAATCGGCAGCGACTCGGTGTGCAGCGGCATCGCCAGCAGGTCGGCTCGGGACAGCGAGCGCGAAGTGGGTCCGACCAGCTCGAGCCGCCAGTCGGCGTTCCCGGCAGGTTCGATGACGCCCGCCGTGGCCGCGGTCCGGTTGACCTGGAAGTCGTTGGGTCCGCTGCCGTAGCGGCGGCCGCGCGGGGCCAGCAGTGCGGTGCTGCGCAGCGGTCCGAGCACCTGTCCGGCGGACAGTCCCAGCACGGTCACCGCGGCCAGCCCGACGCTGGCCAGGAAGCCCCGGCGCGACAGCGTGGGCGCCGCCGGCGTCGCGGCCACCAGCCCGTCCGGGTCCGGGGGCTCGGGCCGGGTCTGGGCCAGCGGCACGCGCAACTCCCGGCGCAGCGAACGCCCGCGCAACGCTGCCAGCATCCGGGGCAGCTTCAGGGCGACGTGGACGGCGAAGGCACCGATGAAGACCCAGGCCCCGTATAGGTGGGCGTCGTAGAACGAGAACGGCCAGGGATAGAAGTTGGCGATATTGAGAATGCCGGTGCCGAACTCGAACACCGCACCGCCGACGAGCAGCAGCAGGCTGGCCCGCTCCAGCAGGTGTGCCGCCGAGCGCACCGGTGGCCATTCGAACAGCTTCGGCAGCACCGACCACAGCTTGGCCAGCAGAATCGGGGCCAGCGTCAGGCCGAGCAGAACGTGCGTGCCTTGAGTGAGGCGGTAAAGCCACGACGGCGAGGTCGGCCACCGGAACAGGTAGAAGCCGAGCAGGCCGGCACCTGGGTTCGGGTTGTTCGATCCCAGCCGCGGTTCGTACGCCGCGTAGGACAGCAGACCGGTGCCGAACAACACGGGTACGCCGACCAGCAGGAGCGCCCCGAGCACGGAGGTCAACCAAGGTCCGCGCAGCGGACTGCGCCAGAAGCCCGGGCGAAACGGACCCGGTGGTGGGGCGGGCCAGCTGACACGGCGCCAACCGCCGCGGCGGGAGGCACTTCGGGCCGAAGTCACTTGGTTATCGGACGATAGTCGCTTGGTCATCGGACGAAAGTCGCTTGGTCATCGTGACGAACCATCGCTCCGCCCCCCGCCAGACGTCGTCCAGGCGCAACCCAGTGTCGGCCGCGAGCTCGGCAGCGCCATCAGTGTCCACGTGGGCCTAGGCAAACCAGCTGCTGACCTGTCCACCCGGACCCTCTAGCCGCACCCGAACCCGGAACTGCCCGTGCCCGGGCGGTCCACTTCACACAGCACCTGCCCGCCGGCCCGCAACACCCGGCGCACCCGGCGCAGCAGTCGTCGGGCGGCACCGCCGATGCCCACGTTGCAGTCGGCCAGCACCACGCTGCGCCAATTGCCCGGCGCCGGCACCGCACCGAAGACGGACCGCTGCAACACATCCGCTCCGCGCCGGCGGGCCAGCCGCACGACGGCCGGTGCGACGTCGATGCCCAGCGCGGGCACGACCCGCGCCCTTAACGCCCGGGTCAGCCGGCCTGGGCCACAGTCCACGTCCAGCACCGACCCGCGACAGCGATCGAGCAGCTGTTCGTCCCCAGGCCAGGACTCGAGGCTCCAGCGCACCAGTTCCAACGGCCGGATCGCTCCGTCGTGGTAGCGCACCCGCCAGTCCATGGGCTCGTACGCCGAGTCGCCGGTGGCGCACAGACCGGCGGCGTAGACCTCGGCGACGGCGGTGCCGACAGCCGAACTCATTGTGCGGTGGGCAAGGTCGTGACGGTCAGAGCGAGCGCCGTGGCGAAGCGAGATCCCGGTGCGGCCCGAGCCACCGAGACGGCGTCGGCCAGGGTGTCGACATCGCGCAGCACCGGCAACTCGACCGTGTGCAGACCGAGCTGACCGAGTCGGTTCCGCTGGTGGAGTGCGGTGAATGGGGTCGACATCGGTACGCCGTCGAAAAGCCCTGGCACCGGTCGGCGCAACCCGAGTGCCCACCAACCGCCGTCGACAGCGGCCCCCAGAACGGCATCGACGCCGGGGGTAAGCAGTGTGGCCACGGCCCGGTCCAACATCGCGGCGGTGAGCTGCGGAGTGTCCATGCCGATCAGCAGCATCGGCAGCCCGGCGGTGGCGAAGTCGTCGTCGTAGGCCACGGCGAGCCGCTCGCCGAGCCCCGCACCACGCTGGACCAGCAAGTCCCAGCCGGGGTGCTGCCACTGGCTCGGGTTGCCGTCGAGGACCAACACCCGGCGTACGGCGCGGGTGGCAGTTCCGGCCGCCAGCGTGTCGGTGAGCGCAGCGGCGGCTAGCCGAGCCGCCTGCGCGGAGCTGAATGGCGGGCACAGCCGCGTCTTGACCCGGCCGGCCTGCGGCTCCTTGGCTAGCACGAGCAGGCTGACGGTGGCGTCGCCTCGGACCAACCCCATGGGCAATTCCCCTCCACCGCCGCGGGCAGTGGGTATTCGGGGCGCCTCCGCCGATCGGTTCATTCCGATGCGGCCAGCACCCGACGCATGTCCCGGACGGCGCGCACCGTGCCGTGCACTGTGCCGGTCACCTTCGACCGACCGACCCGCGGTCGGTAGGCGACCGGTGTCTCCGCCACCCGCCACTGGTGCGCGGCCGCCCGGATCACCATCTCCAGCGGATAACCGAACCGGCGATCGGTCAGACCCAGCTGCAGCAACGGCTCCCGGCGCGCAGCGCGCATCGGGCCCAGGTCGTGCAGGTCATAGCCGGTACGGAGGCGAATCCGGCGGACCAGCACCGCGTTGCCGGCGCGGGCGGTCAGCGGCCAGCTGCGCCGGGTCGTCGGCGTACGCCGTCCTAGCGCGAGATCGGCGCAGTCCGCGGAAAGGAGAGCCACGAGCCGGGGCAGCTCGCCGGGATCGAGGCTGGCATCGGCGTCCAGGAAGCACACGACGTCGTCGGTGGCGGCCAGCAGGCCGGCGTGGCAGGCGGCGCCGAATCCGCGCTGCGCCACCGGCACCACCAGCGCTCCGTGCGCCCGCGCTACGTCGGCCGAACCGTCGGTGGAAGCGTTGTCGGCGACGATCGCCCGGTAACCGTCGGGCATCCGGGAGAGCACCCAGGGCAGCGCTGCCGCTTCGTTCAGGCATGGCAGAACGACATCGGGCATCTGCGCACGGTAGCCAGCCTGCTCCGGGCCGGCCACCCGACCACGGCTGGTGGTCAGCGGCCGGACCGCAGCGGCGCGGTGGCGAACTGCCGCATTCCGGACTCGAACGGCACCGCGGCGACGAAGCCGAGCTCTTGGCGAGCCCTAGCCGGATCAGCAGTCACGTGCCGGACGTCGCCGAGCCGGTACTCCCCGGTGACCACCGGCGCAGGGCCGCCCGTGGCCGCAGCTAGGGCCGTGGCCATATCGCCCACGGTGTGCGGCGTCGCGCTGGCGATGTTGTAGGCGCGGAAGCCGCCCGGTCCCCCGGTAGCCACTACAGCCGCGAGATTGGCGGTTGCCACGTCGCCGACCGCGATGAAGTTCCGCCGTTGGCCGCCATCTTCGAAAACTCGGGGCGCCTTCCCCGCCGCCAGCGCGGAGCGGAAGATGGCGGCAACGCCGGCGTACGGCGTGTCGCGTGGCATCCGCGGCCCGTAGACGTTGTGGTAGCGCAGCGCAAGAACCCGGCTGTCCGTTGACCGGGCCCACGCCGCCGCCAGATGCTCTTGCGCCACCTTGCTGGCGGCGTAGGCGTTGCTCGGGTCGAGCGCGGTGTCCTCGCTGACCAGGCCGGCGGTCAGCGGGGCCGCGCAGACCGGGCAGGGCGGCTCGAAGCGGCCGGCAGCCAGATCCGCGGCGAGCCGGGGGAAGGCCGCGACGACGCCATGGGCCGGACACCGGTACCGCCCCTCGCCGTACACCACCATGGAGGAGGCCAGCACCAGCCGGCGGACCCCCGCGGCGGCCATCGCCGCCAGGAGGACGGCGGTGCCCAGGTCGTTGTGCCGGGCGTAGCCGGGCATGTCCGCGACGTCCACACCGAGCCCCACCATGGCGGCCTGATGGCAAACGACGTCGACCTCGTCCAGGCACCGGGCCACCGTGGCCGCATCCGCGACGTCGCCGACGACGAGCTCGGCCCGCGGGTCCAGGTAGCCGGGGAGCATCGAGTGCACCTGCGGCAAGAGGATGTCGAGCACTCGGACCGAGCATCCGTCGGCCAGCAGCGCATCAACGACATGGGAGCCGATGAAGCCGGCTCCGCCGGTGACTAGCACGCGCACGTCGGTGCCTCGCCCTACAGGTCCGCGCTGGCCAGGATTGGCCCGCTGGCAGCGGCGGGAGCGGTCCGGCCGGGCTCGTTGGTGACGGCCAGACCCGCTGCCTCGGCGGCGTCGCGCAGCGGCAGCGACGGCGTGACGGTGATCGGCCGGGTGACGTCGAAAGTGCCCATCGCATGCACGTCGCCGGTGCGCTGGCGCTGCCACAGGACGTAGGTGCTGCGGCTGGGGTCGCTGACCGGCAGCCCCTGCACAACCAGGGTGACGGACTGTCCCCGGACGAGCGCCCTACCCTGGTGGCCGTCCGCTGCGGTGAGCGCCAGCGAGCGGCAGCCGCGGTCCTGCGCGCACTGTCGAACGACGGCGTTGCGATCGATCGCGTTGCCGCCGCCCCGAGCCCACACCGTGACGCCGCCGGCCAGCGCCACGACGATGGCCGCCGCTGCGGCGGCCGCTATCCAGGGCCGGCGCCATGGCGCACTGGCCGACCTCCGCCGTGGCCGGCGGCCGGCCGAGATGGGCGTGACTCCGGCGACTCCGGTCGCGACTCCGGTGTCTTTCGCGACTTCGGGAGTTGTGGCACTCGCGGCCAGAACGGCTGCCCGCAGCCGCCCCGGTGGTTCCACGGACTCCACCGCGAGGGCGAGCTGAGCCGTGACCTCGGCCATGGCGATTTCCGCGTCCTGACACGGCGCGCAGTCCACCAGGTGCTGCCGGAACTCGGCCTCCTCGGCGGGCTCCAGCGCGTGCAGGGCCGAACCGACGGCCAACTCCTCCCACCGGTCGTGCGCGCCAGCGGCGCTGGTGGTCATCGCCGTACGTCGCGATGGTCGGTCGACGGCTGGCGAGCGGCTGTCGCCTCGGCGGTTGGCTCCCCGGCATCCGCCAGGTCGTCGCGCAACCGTCGCATGCCCACCAGCATCCGGGTTTTGCCCGTACCCAGCGGCGTGCCGATCCGGTCGGCGATCTCTCGCTGGGTGTACCCGCCGAAGTAGGCGAGCGTGAGGGCTTCGCGCTGCGCCGCAGGCAACGCTGCCAGGGCGGTTCGGACACGCTGCCCGCGCAGGCTGGCCTCCACCGCGTCGCCGACCTCGCTCGGGGAACTCGCCTCTCCGGCTGCCGTCTCGGACTGCTCACTGCGCCGCCGGAGGGCCCGCTCCCGGCGTACGGCGTCGACGGCCCTGTGATGGGTAATCGTCAGCAGCCACGTGCTCAAGCGACCACGCGCCGGGTCAAAGCGGCCGACGTCGGACCAGATCATGAGAAACACCTCCTGCACGACGTCCTCGGCCAGCTGACCATCGCCGGTGATCCGACGAGCCAGCGAGTACGCCGGCCGGCCATACCGGTCGTACACCTCCTCCATAGCCTGCGGATC
>Ga0207930_1000382_pt1 | contig 13405 bp, 6 predicted proteins | sample NGESurshal092012_7_FD_184477 | JGI IMG/M metagenome (GOLD analysis project Ga0207930, IMG submission 184477) | Arctic peat soil microbial communities from Barrow, Alaska - NGEE Surface sample 210-3 shallow-092012 (SPAdes) | ecosystem: Environmental > Terrestrial > Soil > Wetlands > Peat ... | reverse complement strand
TGGTCGAGCCGCCGGAAGCCACAACGCACGTCATGGCGTTCTTCAGCGCCGCATCGGTCATGATCTGCGAAGGACGAATATCGCGCCGCAACAACTCCATGACCAGGTGCCCGGCTTTCTTCGCGACTTCGTATTTCAGGGGAGAGGTTGCGGGAACTGCGTTACTACCGAGCGGGGAGATACCGAGGAATTCGCAGGCAGTTGACATGGTGTTTGCGGTGAACTGTCCGCCACAGGCGCCGGGGCCTGGACATGCATGGTCCTCCATGTCCTTCAGCTCGGCGTCGTTCATCTTGCCCTGCGCGTATTTGCCTACAGCCTCGAACACATCCTGGATGCTGACGTCGCGTCCCTGGTAGTGGCCGGGCGCGATCGATCCGCCATAGAGCATCAACGAGGGAATATCGAGCCTTGCCAGCGCCATCACCGTGCCGGGGATGGTCTTGTCGCAACTCGACAGTGCGACCACGCCATCGAACATGTGTCCGCGCGCTACCAGTTCGATCGAGTCGGCAATCACCTCGCGGCTGACCAGCGAGGCGCGCATTCCGTCCGACCCCATGGTGATTCCGTCGGAAACCGCGATGGTATTGAACTCCATCGGTGTGCCGCCGGCCTCGCGCACGCCTTCTTTCACGGCGGCAGCGATTTCACGCAAGTGATAGTTGCAGGGGCCGACTTCCGTCCAGGTATTGGCGATTCCGATGATGGGTTTGCGTAGGTCGTCGTCGGTGAAGCCAACGGCCTTGAACATGGCGCGCGCGGGAGCCCGGTTGGGCCCTTCGATGATGTGCCGGCTGCGCTCTCTACAACTGTCGTCGCTCATCGTTGTTCTTCTATCCTCAAAGTTCGATCCTCAAACGTAAACGTCACGGCGTTATGTTGTGCCCTATAGCACAAAAGCCACTTCCGCTCAGCGGGTCAGTGGCTTTTCAGAATCTGCTTTTTCTCTGTTTGCCTACGTCCCCGCGCCTCCTATGTAGCCCGCTACTCCAAGTAGAAGTAGTGCGGGCGAAAGCACACGGACTAGGGCCATGGGCCGGATCGCGAGGATCGAGCCGCTAATCGGTTGGACTCGAGATTGCGCTGCCGATGTCATAAGCGATTTGTGATTTATACCTAAATTGATCGAGGTAAGTCGAGAGAAATTAAAAAATTTTACGTGATCGTAAGTTTTGTTAATGATGTACCAAAATTTATAAAAGACACTAATGGGCTGCCGACTCCGGGGCAGCGCATGCCCGCAACCCGCCAACCCGGTTATTCCTCGGCCTCCAAGTCCTTTCCGTTGAATACTATAGACGGAACTTTCCCGGGCGCCACGATCCCGTACTTGACGTCAAGGAACTCGCACAGTTGCTCTGGTAAGACCACGCTTAACTCCTGCCAGGTCAATACCTTGCAGCGCACCCGCAGCTCGGCGGGGCGGATGCCGCGGAGAATCGCATACCAACTTTCCAGCAAATCGGGCCGACGTGCGTCGAGCAAAACACAGAACCCGCAATCGCTGGCGTGCGCGGCGAGCACGTTGCGAATCAGTTGATACGAAACCAACTTTTCCCCTTCGCGCGGAAGACTCTTGGAGTCGAAAACCTCCTGGAAGTCGCGATAGCCGCGCAACACCGCCGAGTTGCGGGACTGGAAATCCGACTCGGTGAGCTTGGCTTCGAACAGCATGTTCCCCAATTTCATGTCGACCTCGGTGCGGTCGGTCAAACCTGTCTTCAGTGGCACGCGGGCCCGCCATCCGAATTGCGGCAACTCGGCAGCCTCTATTCCCAGAAAGCCCAGCACGCGCGGGTCATCCGGGACATACGGACAACAGAAAATGTTCATCAGCAACGCGTCTGAACTCATCGACGAGTCCAGTTCCCTCCAGCCTCGGCCGGTCTTGGGCAACGACGACTTGGCTTGTGAATGCACTTTCTCCAGCCGCTTGCGCCATTCCGGAATAGCCAGCATGGCGGCGTAACTTTCATCGAAGAAGTTGCCATGCCGGCGGCGGGTCGGGTACGGTTGATACACGGTTACCGCCATTCCGCCGAAGCTCTCAACGTGTGCGAGCCTTCGCTGCAGCGCGAATGCGCGGTTGCGCAGGCTCAGCTCGTGGCGTAGTTGTGAGGCGTAATAGGCGCTGCCCGCCGTCATGGCGATTCCTCTGCGACGGTTGATGGTCGAGTGGTAAGAGTATCGGCGCCGCGCAATTCGGGAATCAACCACGACCAGAGGGCGATCACGAGTAGTGTTCCGACACCGCCGATTACCACCGCCGGAACTGTGCCGAACCATTGCGCTGTCAATCCCGACTCGAATTGCCCGAACTCGTTCGAGGTCCCAATGAACAAAGAATTCACCGCACTGACGCGCCCACGCATGGAGTCCGGGGTGGACAACTGTACCAGCGTTCCGCGAATGATGACACTCACCATGTCGGAGGCGCCCAGAAGCAAAAGCGCCAGTAGCGAGACAAAGAGATTGCGCGAAAGCCCGAACACGATGGTAAATACGCCGAATCCAGCAACGCACCACAGCATGGTGATACCAGCGTGCCGGCGCAATGGCCGATGCGCCAGCAGCACTGCCATTGACACAGCCCCAACTGCTGGTGCGCTGCGCAGAATACCGAGTCCCCAAGGCCCGATATGCAGTATCTCGCGTGCGTAGACCGGCAGCAGCGCTACGGCTCCACCAAGCAGTACCGCAAACAGATCGAGCGAGATCGTGCCCAGGATGAGCTTCTTTTGCCAGATGAACCGAAGGCCGGCAAATAGAGTGGACAAACTCACCGGTTCGCGCTCGCGCTTGGCAGGATTCAATCGTATCCGACTGACCGCAACCACCGATATTGCAGAAGCGATCATGGAACTGGCATAGACAGCCGCAGGCCCCCTCGAAACCGCGTAGATCAACCCGCCAAGCGCTGGACCGATGATCACAGCTGCATTAAACACTGTCTGCGCCCAAGCCACGGCATTGGGGAAATGTTCCTCGGGCACCAGTTGTGGAACCATCGACTGTCCCGCGGCACCGTTGAACGAGCGCACCACTCCCACCAGCACCAATGCCGCATAGATCGCGTGAACTGAGCGCGATCCGCTTATCGTCAACAGGAACAGGATTGTTGAAGCCAGGCCAAGCCCGGCATAACAGACGGTGACAATATTTCGCCGGTGGAAGCGGTCGGCAGCGTGTCCGGCAACCAGAAATAGCAGGATGGTAGGAAGAAATTGCGCCAAGCCGACGTAGCCGAGATCCAAGGGCCGCTTGGTGATTTCGTAAACCTGCCAGCCCACCGCGACTGATTGCATCTCCGTCGCCATCACAGTGAACAGCCGCGCCAGTTGGTAGTAGGTAAAGTCAGGATAGGTAAACGCTACTCGCCCTTGGCGTTGCAAGTTTTGGCCATCAGCCATCCCACACTACTGTGCCACAGGTACGACGTGCGCGATCTCAAAATGGGAAAAACTTTTTCTTCGTCGTCGGAATTCCCACTTCATTTGCACGGCAAGTTCCATATATAGTGGACTATGGGTTGTAGCAGTTTTTCTGGTGGCATTAACCTCGTAAGCTCTCGCTTCGACCATGACTCCTGCGGAGTTGGGTTTGTCGCGACCCTCCACGGCCAGTCTGACCACGAAATCCTTCGCCTGGCATTGACCGCTCTAGGCCGCCTCGCCCATCGCGGCGCAATTGCCGCCGACGGGAAAAGCAGTGATGGCGTGGGCGTGCAAACCGCCGTGCCTCGCAGTTTTCTGCTCAGTCAAACCGGCATCACGCTGCGCCCTGAGCAACCGCTGGCGGTCGGAATGTTATTTCTACCGCAGAATGAAGAAGCCGCCCAGCGTGATGGGCAGCGATTCAAAGCATGTCTCTCGGCACGCGGCTTTGAGTGGCTGGGATGGCGCGATGTGCCGATTGCACGCGATGTGCTCGGCGAGTTGGCCTTGGCTTCCCTGCCCGTCATTCGGCAGGCGCTCGTTACCACCTCCGAAGACGCGCCCGCCGATGCCCACGAAATCGAGCGCCGACTCTACTTCGCCCGTAAGGCGTTTGAACGCGGCGGAACCGAAACCTACGTCTGTTCGCTCTCCACCCGCACACTGGTGTACAAGGCGCTCTGTACCGGACGCACGCTGCACGAGTTCTATCCCGACCTGCAGAACAAGCAGTACGCCACCCACTTCTCGGTCTTCCACCAGCGCTATGCGACGAACGTGTTGCCGTCATGGGACCGCGCCCAGCCGCTGCGCATGGTGGCCCACAACGGCGAAATCAATACCATCTGGAGCAATCGCGCGCACGTCGATGCCCGCTGCGCCACGCTGCCGAGCGAATGCGATCCGATATACACCCCCGACGCTTCTGACTCGATGAGCCTCGACGAAGTAGCCGAGATGCTCTCCAATTATGAGCGCAACGTCGCCGAGGCGGTGCGCATGATGCTGCCGCCCGCCGATGGTCCGAAGGAATCGGCCTTTCACCGTTATCACGCCGACTGCATGGAGCCATGGGATGGCCCATCCGCACTGGTCTTCACGGATGGACGCCTTCTGGGTGCCGCACTCGACCGCAACGGACTTCGTCCCTGCCGCTTCGTGATCACCGACACGGGACTTGTCGTAGCCGGATCCGAAGTCGGGCTTGCCGATGTGGATAGCGACACCATCATTCGCAGCGGTCGTCTCGGTCCTGGCCAGATGATCCTGCTCGACCTGGAACGGTGCCGGCTGATCGAAGGATCTGAGCTCGACCGCTACTTCAACGATCTTGCTCCTTATGCAAAGTTGATCGATGACATTCCTCTGGAGCCTTCGGGCACCCCGGTTTCGGCGCTCGACAAAGACGATCTCACCCGCCTGCAGCGCGGCTTCGGCTACACCCGCGAAGAGGTGAAAATGGTCGTCACTCCCATGGCGATGGAGAGCAAAGAAGCCATCTGGTCCATGGGAGACGACACTCCCATCGCGCCCCTGGCGCGGACTCCGCGGCCGCTCTACGGATTCTTCCGGCAACGTTTTGCGCAGGTCACCAATCCGCCGATTGATTCGCTGCGCGAAGCCTGCGTGGTTTCGTCGCGCACTCGACTTGGACCATGGCCGCATCTGCTCGACAAGCACGCGCCCCTGCCGGGACTCGTATTGCCCACCCCATTTCTATCGCTGGCGCAGATGGCCGCGCTGCACGAAGGTACCTATGCGCTGCACAACGAGCTTCCGCTCGCCCATTTGAACTGCACGTTTGCCGACGACAGTTCACTGCAGCAGGCGCTCATGGAACTGCAGAAACACGCCGTCGAGTTGGTTCGCGGCGGCGTTTGCATTCTTCTGATGACCGACCGAACTGCCTGCGAGCACCTGTTGCCTATACCCATGGCGATGGCTACTGGCGCGGTGCATCAAGCTCTGGTCAAGGCGGGCCTACGCACCAAGGTTGGCCTCGCTCTCGAAGCCGGCGACTGCCGCGACGTGCATCATGCGGCTGTGCTGATCGGCTACGGTGCGGGCTCGGTGTGTCCGTGGCTGGCCCTGCAGACCGCTCGCACACTGGCCGGTGAAGAGGGCGAAACCCGCCTGCTGAATGCCCTCAACTCGGGATTGGCGAAAGTAATGTCGAAGATGGGCATTTCGGTCCTCGACAGTTATCGGGCTGCGCAACTGTTTGACGTTCTCGGCCTCGATTCCGGAATAACCGATCTGTGCTTCCCCGGCACTGTTTCTCCGATAGGTGGGCAGAATTTCGCGGACATCGAATTGGCGATCCGCTCTTCGTGGATAGCGGAACCCGAAACCACCGAACTTCCCGATTACGGATGGGTTCGCTTCCGCCGCTCCGACCGCTCGGAACCTCACACTTGGCAACCACAGCGCACTCGCGATTTGCAGGTCGCTGTCGGAGCAGCTCGCGCCTCGACGCAAGCTGCCACTACGATCGCCCCCGCGGAAGCGTGGTCAGCCTACTCGCGCGCAGTGGATGAACGCGAACCTGCCGTATTGCGCGATCTTTTGCAGATCAAGGCTGCAGGGCCGAAGCTGGAGCTGCACGAAGTCGAGCCGCCGTCCAGCCTAGTAAAGCGCTTCATCGCCAGCGCCATGTCGCTGGGCTCGCTCAGTCCCGAGGCCCACCAGACCATCACCATCGCGATGAATCAGATGGGCGCGCGCTCCAACACTGGCGAGGGCGGCGAAGATCCCGTAGCGTATAAGCCCGACGGAAACACTTCAGGCGTTCTGTCGTTGCTCAACAACAAGATCAAGCAAGTTGCATCCGGAAGATTTGGCGTTACGGCGGAATACCTGGCTCACGCCGAGGAACTGGAAATCAAGATTGCGCAGGGCTCCAAGCCCGGCGAAGGCGGCCAGCTTCCCGGACACAAGGTCAGCGAACTGATTGCCCGCTTGCGGCACGCGCAGCCTGGTGTCTCGCTGATCAGTCCACCGCCGCATCACGACATCTACAGCATCGAGGACCTGGCGCAATTGATCTACGACCTCAAGCGCATCAACCCGCGGGCGCCCGTGGGCGTCAAGCTGGTGTCGCAAATGGGAGTGGGAACAGTCGCCGCCGGCGTTGCCAAGGCCTATGCAGATTACATCGTCATCGCCGGGCACAACGGCGGAACTGGCGCCTCTCCGCTCAGTAGCATCAAGCACGCTGGAAATCCGTGGGAGCTTGGCCTGAGCGAAGCGCAACAGATGTTGCGCCTGAACGGGCTGCGCGGCCGGGTGCGCTTGCGTACCGATGGAGGGTTGTCCACGGCGCGCGATGTCCTGATCGCAGCGCTGCTGGGCGCCGATGAGTTCTCGTTTGGCACGGCGGTCCTGGTCGCGCTGGGATGCGACATGGCGCGGCAGTGTCATCTCAACACGTGTCCTACCGGGATTGCGACGCAAAAGCCCGAGTTGCGCGCAAAGTTCCGCGGCAAGCCGGAGCATGTCGTGCGCTTCTTCATGAATATCGCGGAAGATCTGCAACAGAGGCTCGCCGACCTCGGACTGCCCAGCTTGCAGGCAGCGATCGGGCGCACCGATTTGCTCGAACAGGTCCGCCACGACGGCAAGCTGGATTTGCGGCCGATGTTGGCCCAGGTTGGAGAAGGCCCGGTTAGCTGGCAAGGGAAACGCAATGATCGTCCCGAAGAACATCCGCCTATCGACGACGCATGGGTTCGGCCTGCTCTCTCCGCAGCCGCCGCGGGAAAGCCCTTCGAATTCAGCGTGACGGTGCGTAACGAAGATCGCAGCCTGGGCGCGCGACTCTCCGGCGAATTGGCGCTGCTGCGCGCGCAACAACCGGATCTGTACCCCGACATTCACTTCCGCATGCGCGGCACCGCAGGCCAATCCTTTGGCGCGTTTGCCGGACGCGGAATGAAGCTGGTGCTCGAAGGTCAGGCGAATGACTTCGTTGGCAAGGGCCTCTCGGGAGGCGAGTTGGTCATTCGCACTCGCGGCAAACTAGCACGCGCGGAATCGGCACAGGTCATCGTCGGAAACGTCGCGTTATACGGAGCCACTAGCGGATCGCTCTTCGCGGTTGGCAGTGCGGGCGAACGATTCGCGATTCGCAACTCAGGCGCGACAGCAGTGGTCGAAGGCGTTGGCGATCATGCTTGCGAATACATGACCGGAGGCGCGGTGCTTGTTCTAGGGCCGACGGGAACAAACTTTGGTGCAGGTATGACAGGCGGACTCGCGTTCGTCTGGGACCCCAGCGGCAGCTTCGTCAAGGACCAGAAATTCCATCCCGAGTTTGTTGCGGTGGAGATTCTGGGTGCGTGCGAGGAACGCGATCAGGACCTGGTTCGATCCTTGTTAGCGGAACATTCCATCAAGACTGGCAGCAAAGTAGCGAACCGGTTGCATCACGGCTGGCCGGTAACCTTGCGCCAGATCGTGCGTGTCGCTCCGAAGAGTTTCTGATTGGCTACGCAATCGTAGCGGCTACGGGCCGCGCAATTGCTCTTATTTCGCGACCTGCGCGAGGTAGCTCGCTCGCAGCTCCGCAACAATCTCAGTCGCCGCCCGCCGCGCTTCCTCGAACTTTCCCGGTGGAAACGAGATGGCGCCGACGCGAGCGTGTCCACCTCCCCCGTAGCGTTCGCAAATCTTGGCAAGGTTCACCGTCGGTTCAACCTCCGCCCACGGATTCGAGCCGACCGACACTTTCGTCCGGAAACTGCTCTTGCTCAACCCAACGCTGTAAATGCACTTGGGATTCAGGTAGTACGGCACAAACTTGTTGTAACCCTCGAGTTCATGATCGGTGACGTCGAAAAACACCGTGCCGTCCTTGCACTGGGTGAGTTCCCGCAGGATTTCGATGGACTTGGCGTGCCGCTCCATGAGACCCGGAATACGCCCTGCAATCTCGGGCGCACTGATGATCTCGGCGAGGGGCTCGTATGCGAGCATCTCTATCAGCCTTGGGATGAACCCAGCGTCCTGGTTCGACTCGATCACCATCGTGAGCTTCATGGCCGGCGCCTTCATCTCTACCGCAGTTTGCGGATCGGGATACAGGGCGCCGTCAATAATGTCGGCCCACTCCACCAGTTCTGCCACCGGATCAGGATCGAACCCAAAGCGCTGCTTCGCCACGGTGGCGATGAACTTCGTGCATGACCTGAAGTCGGGATCGTAGAACTTCGTATTGCTGGTGTCCTGCTCGAAATGTGAGGCGTCGTCTGGTGTCAGGAATGCGCTCTGATGGTGATCGAACCACCACGTGATACGCGGCGATGGCGAATACTTGAAATCGACGATGGCGTTTTCGTCACCGATGAATTCGGCTTCATTGAACAGCGCCCCGGCGCGGTGCACCAGGCCGACATACTCGAATTCGGCGTGCTCGCGAATGCGTTCCCTATAAAATCGCGAGAAAAGTGCCGCCGAACACGCTCCGTCAAAACACTTGTCGTGGTAAAAGACCCTTACCTTCACAGACCCTTTCCGACACCTTCGGCCTCCGGTGCGCCGGATTGTGCGTCACAAATCTGAATCACTCAGGATACAGATATCCGGCAATGAACGGTAAATTGAAATCACATTTTGTATTTGGCCGGTCAGGCGGGAATCATGGATTGAAATGACCTGGCGTGCGACTGCGGATCAGACACCAGCCTGTTGCTCTGCCAGGTCGCCAATGACCGGCAGCTTGAACATCTGGTGATGGTAGGCCTTGACCACCAGCAGCACCCACAAGAAAAACCACGCCAACGTGATCAGGCCAGCCAGCGGGAACACCAGCACTCGCATGAAAGGAATCAACTGCAACAGCATACCGAGTATCCCCGCCACAATCGCCAACACGAATCCAGCGACCCACAGATAGAGGTGTTGGAAAGCATGAAAGCGCACGAAAAGGTTGCGCCTGAATGGCTCGATGAATAAGAAAACGACTGCCGGAAGGATGGTAAGGTAGGCCACAACTCCGGCGATGTTCTCAGGAATCGGCAGTGCGTCACCGGAGTGACCGCCGCTCGCAGCACGCACAGGCGGTGACACAGAATGCCTTTCCTCGCCGATCGCGTGTGAGGTTGTCGCCGACATTTGCTCTGCGCCAGGTTGAAAGACCGCAGTGCCGCAACGCGGGCAGAACAGTGCCTGCTCGGACAAGGATGCACCACATTGCGAACATGGGGACATGGGAGCCTTTGGAAAATCGACGGCCATCCGCCTGGCTAAAAAGCATATCCCGCCGCACCCGCGACGGGATAGAAAGAAATCAGCACGTGCAGCCGCTACGCTCCGCAGCATTTCTTATACTTCTTGCCGCTGCCGCAGGGGCAAGGATCGTTGCGGCCGACTTTATCGCCACGGACGACCTGTTGCACCGAACCTCCCGCATCGCCACCGGCCATGCGCGCCTGGTCCAGCTCGCGGCGCTTGCGGCGCTGGAACTCGGCTTCCATATCGTCGATCGTGGTCGCCATGCGCTGGCGTCTGGCGGTACTCACGGCAGCCAGGGCGTCGCCGTTCCCATTGCCCTCGATCACGGGTTGTGGCGCAGGACGCGATGGCGCCTCAATCACCTGCATCAGGTACAGGTAGCGCACGGTTTCTTCCTCGAAACGTTCCATCATCGCTTCGAACATGTCGAACGACTCGCGCTTGTACTCCACCAGCGGATCGTGCTGGCCGTAGCTGCGCAGTCCGATGCCTTCGCGCAGATGGTCCATGCTGAGCAGGTGGTCTTTCCATTGCTGGTCGAGCACGCTCAGCATGATGATGCGCTCGTGATGACGCATCGCTTCGGGACCGATCAACTGCTCCTTGGCGTCGTAGCGTTCTTTCAGCTTGTCGAAAAGCGCATCGCCCAATTCCTGGCGATTGACCTTATCGGTCTCGACGCCCTCTTTCTCGACATCCACCCCAAAGCGGGTGAAGATCTGGTTCTTCAGGCTCTTGATGTCCCAGTCTTCCGGATGAACGTCTTTCCCGCAGTACTGGTCGAGCAAGCCGCCGAGAATCTCGCGAACGTAATCCTCAAGGATGAGTTCCCTCTGGTCGACGCCTTCCAGCAGTTGCTTGCGAAGTCCGTAAACTGCCTGGCGCTGCTTGTTCATCACGTCGTCGTATTCGAGGACGTGTTTTCGGGCTTCGAAGTTCTGTCCCTCAACCGCTTTTTGTGCCGCTTCAATGCGCCGCGTGATGAGCCCCGACTCGATCGGGACGCCCTCTTCCATGCCCAGCCGTTGCAGCAGGTTCGACACCCACTCCTTGGCGAAGATTCGCATCAGGTCGTCTTCCAACGACAGATAGAATCGCGACGCACCCGGGTCACCCTGGCGTCCAGCGCGGCCTCGCAACTGGTTGTCGATGCGACGCGCTTCATGACGCTCGGTGCCAAAGATGAACAACCCGCCCAGCTTGATTACCTCTTCATGCTCGTTGTCAGTCTCGGCTTTGAAGCGAGCATTCAATTCCTGCCATTGCGCGGTCGGGACCTGGTATTCATTGCCGCTGAAATAAAAGTAGGACAAGTTGGGATCGTCGGGTTTCGCGGTGACCTCGCCCGCAACGACTTTCAAGGGCTGCGCCAAACCCTTCTTCAGGCACTCCTGTTTGGCCATGAATTCGGAATTGCCGCCCAGCAGAATATCGGTACCGCGGCCCGCCATGTTGGTCGAAATGGTGATCGCGCCTTTGCGTCCGGCCTGCGCCACGATCTCGGCTTCTTTCTCGTGGTGTTTGGCGTTGAGCACGACATGCTTGATGCCCTTCTTCTTCAGAAGGTCTGACAGCCGTTCCGATTTTTCTACCGAGGTGGTACCCACCAGCACCGGCTGCCCAGTTTGCGCCAGGCGCATGATTTCATCCGCCGCCGCGAAGTACTTCTCCTTCTCAGTGCGATACACCACGTCGGAGTTCTCGACGCGGCGCAAATCGCGGTTCGTCGGAATGACCACGACTTCCAGCTTGTAAATCTTGTCGAACTCGGCGGCTTCCGTTTCGGCTGTACCGGTCATGCCGGCAAGCTTCTTGTACATGCGGAAATAATTCTGGAAGGTCACTGTGGCGAGCGTCTGATTTTCGCGCTCGATCTTCACGTTTTCCTTGGCCTCTACGGCCTGGTGCAGCCCGTCAGACCAGCGGCGTCCCGGCATCAAGCGCCCCGTGAACTCATCCACGATAAGTACTTCGCCGTCTTTCACGACGTACTCCACGTCGCGGCGATAGAGTGCATGGGCCTTGATCGCGGTATCGACGTGGTGCTTCAAGTCCCAGTTCTCGGGATCGGCAATGTTGCCGATACCCAGCAACCGTTCGACCTTCTCCCATCCCGTGTCGGTGACGGTGATGGTACGGTGCTTTTCGTCGACGACGTAATCGCCGGTCAGCACCTTGTCTTCGCCTGCGCCCCGGTCAATCTCCTCGCCGAGTTCCAGTTGCGGGATGATGCGATTCACCTTGTAGTACTTGTCCGTCGACTCCTCGCTCGCGCCACTGATGATCAACGGAGTACGCGCTTCGTCGATCAGGATCGAATCCACTTCGTCGACGATCCCGTAGTTGTGTCCGCGCTGCACGCAATCGTTCAGGTCGAACTTCATGTTGTCGCGCAGGTAGTCGAATCCGAACTCATTGTTGGTTCCGTAGGTGACGTCGGCAGCGTACGCTTCTTTCCGCTCGCGATCGTCAAGGTCGTGCACAATTACGCCCACCGTTAATCCCAGGAACGTGTACAGCTTGCCCATCCACTCGGAATCGCGCTTGGCGAGATAGTCATTGACCGTGACCACATGGACGCCATTCCCGGCCAGCGCATTCAGGTACACCGGAAGCGTGGCGACCAGCGTTTTGCCTTCGCCAGTCTTCATCTCTGAGATTTTGCCCTGGTGCAGAACCACGCCGCCGATGAGTTGCACATCGAAGTGCCGCATCTTAAGCACGCGCCAACTGGCCTCACGCGCTACCGCAAAAGCCTCGGGGAGAAGTTCGTCGAGGACCTCTTTCAACGCGGCCGCTTTTTCGTCAACGTCTTCGATCGGGTCCACGCGCTCGTGAATGCGTTTACGAAACTCGTCTGTCTTCGCCCGAAGTTGTTCTTCGGTGAGTTGCTTCGTCTCCGGCTCAAGCGCGTTGATGCGCTCGACCAGCGGCATGAGGCGCTTGATTTCGCGCTCATTGCTGGTGCCAAAAACCTTCGCCATCAGCTTGTTAATCAATGCAGTTTTTCCTTGCGGAGCATCGGTTGGGGGTGATGTAAGCAGGCCGAAGCGCGCCAATTTCGCACACTCCAACCCACTACCAAGCCTATCACATTGGATGCAGACCGACGGGCATGGTCGCACTTTGCAAGTGCACGAAAAGACGGATGTTAGTACCACACAACCGCCGCCAGACTCGCGCTCGACCAGCCTGCACCGAGTCCGTCGCCCGTCGGGAATCCGCATGGAATCCGGCCTCGTCAATCGCTTCCTGCGGCTAGAGGTAGTCGTGTTGACGGACACTGTTAAGATACGCGACAGCATTTATTTCCATAGAATTGGATTGTCCAGGCGATGTTTTACGACCGCTTTGCGGAATCGGCACAACGTTATCCAGACCTGATTGCGGTTGAGTTGCAGCATGAGTCGTCGGCCATCGCCTCCGGAGCTCCTGCGGTCGAGAGTTACTCCTTCGCGCAGTTGCGCACCATGGCCGAGTCGGTGGGACGATGGCTGCTCGAATCCGGCATCAAGCACGGCTCCAAGTGCGCTTTTCTTGGCGCCAACCATCCCTGGTGGGTTGCCGCATACCTTGGTGTGCTCGCTTCCGGCAACACGGCCGTCCCGCTCGACACCGCCTTTCACGTTGATCAGGTCCAGAAGCTGCTGCTCGATTGCGATGCCGTTCTGCTGTTCTGCGACCGCGCGCATCTTGCCTTGTCTCGCGAGGCCGTCTCCGGACTGCCGATAAGGATC
>Ga0207930_1000381_pt1 | contig 13411 bp, 12 predicted proteins | sample NGESurshal092012_7_FD_184477 | JGI IMG/M metagenome (GOLD analysis project Ga0207930, IMG submission 184477) | Arctic peat soil microbial communities from Barrow, Alaska - NGEE Surface sample 210-3 shallow-092012 (SPAdes) | ecosystem: Environmental > Terrestrial > Soil > Wetlands > Peat ... | reverse complement strand
CTCAGCCAAAGCAGCGCTCGCCCTCGTCCTACTCACCTGCGGACCCATCAACCTCACACTCCCACACGAACTTCACCTACATCCATGACAAGAGAACCGCATATGCCCGTTCGGCAGCGCGTAGGTGTCGGAGTTCGCGGTCGTGTACTTCGCGACAAGCGTCCCCTTCGCGCCTGGGGCCGCACCCCGCCCGATCACGGTGGGCTCGCCCGCGGCACCGACTGGTCGTCGAGTGCTGCGCGAGCCCTGCGCCAAGCTCGTCGCTGGTAGCGCCCCAAAAATCCCGGCGAGCATCCCCACGAGCACGAGCGAATGAGCACGACCCAGCAAAGATGCCTAACGCTCCTGTGACGACGAGCGCGATGGACGCCACGACGAGGAAGCGGCGTCGGACCATGCAGGAAGTGTGACGCAGCGCGAGCCGCTCTGCATGGTGGTCATCTCCACGTTCGCCGTCGTTGAGACCCACCACAGCCGCATGGCGACCTGTTCTACTCTGCTCGAGAGCGTTTGTCGTCCACGCCGGTTAGAGCAAGGCGCACCGATCATCACCGTGCGACGTCGAAATCCGGGAAATGAGGGAGACCAGCGAGAAGCGATGACCGAGGCGTCAACCGAACTGTCGGACGAGCTTCCCATCCCCGTTCTCAGTCACCGGCGTGTGCTGATCATCATCGGCGCGTTGATGCTCGGGATGTTCTTGGCAGCTCTCGATCAGACGATCGTTTCGACCGCGCTGCCAACGATCGTCGCCGACCTCCATGGTGCGTCGCACCTCGCCTGGATCGTCGTCGCCTATCTCCTCACCGCGACCGTCTCGACACCGCTTTGGGGCAAGCTCGGCGACCAGTACGGGCGCAAGTTCTTCTTCCAGGCGGCGATCGTCATCTTCTTGTGCGGCTCGGCGCTCTCGGGACTCAGCCAGAGCATGACCGAGCTGATCGCGTTCCGGGCCGTTCAGGGTGTCGGGGCTGGTGGGTTGATGGTCGGTGCTCAGGCGATCGTCGGCGACGTCGTCTCTCCCCGCGAACGTGGTCGCTACCAAGGACTCTTCGGGGCGGTGTTCGGTGTGGCGAGCGTCATCGGTCCCGTGCTCGGGGGCGTCTTCGTCGAGCAGCTCTCCTGGCACTGGATTTTCTACATCAACCTCCCGGTCGGCGTCGTCGCGCTCGCCGTCGTGGCGGTCCAGGTTCCAGGCAACCTCCGCCGCGTCCACCACGTCATCGACTATCTCGGAACCGCCGTCCTGATGCTCTCCGCGAGCTGCCTCGTGCTCTTCACGAGCCTCGGTGGCACGACGTATCCCTGGGGCTCGCCAACGACTATCGCCCTCGGGGTCGCCGGCGCGGTCCTCCTCGCCATCTTTGCGGTCGTGGAGCGAGGTGCGACCGAGCCGGTGTTGCCGTTGCACCTGTTCTCCATTCGTGCGTTCTCGGTCGTGAGCGTCGTCGGCTTCATCGTCGGCTTTGCGATGTTCGGCGCGATCACCTACCTGCCCGCGTTCTTCCAGATCGTGCACGGCGAGTCGCCAACGACCTCCGGCCTCCAGCTGTTGCCCCTCCTGGTTGGCCTCATCATATGTTCCACCGGATCAGGGATGGTCATCAGCAAGACCGGCCGTTACCGGGTCTTCCCGATTGCCGGGACCGCGCTCATCACCGTCGGGCTGTTGCTCTTGTCGCAGGTGGGGATCGGGACGAGCCTGATCGTCGCAGCGCTGTACATGTTCGTGCTTGGCGTGGGACTCGGCTGCGTGATGCAGGTGCTCGTGCTCATCGCGCAGAACGCGGTTCCCTACTCCGAGCTCGGAGTCGCCACCTCGGGCGCAACTTTCTTTCGGTCCATCGGGGGATGCTTCGGCGCCGCGATCTTCGGCGCCATTTTCTCGAACGTGCTCGTCGGCAACCTGGTGAGGCATCTCGGCAATGCGAAGCTGCCAACCGGGCTGTCGAGCTCGAGCGTCACACCGGCCATCTTGGACAAGCTTCCGCAGGCCGTTCATCACGGCGTTGCAGCCGCCTACGCGGAGTCGATTCAAACGGTGTTCGTCATCGCCGCGCCGATCGGCTTCATCGCGTTCCTTGCGTCCTGGCTCATACCCCAGGTGGAGCTCCGGCAAGGAGTGGGCACATCTCCGGGCCCCCCATCGGACGCCCCGACCACGCCATCCGATCTGGTGGAGCGTGAACCATTGGGGCCAGCGGCCACTCGCCGCGCCACGCCGACCGAGCTCGCCTGACCCATCGTCCGTCTCACCTGTCGCTACAGGTCCGACCTTTAACCCAGATCGTGCGGCTTGCTGCTGCGGCGGCCAGTCGGGTGATGGTGGCAGCGCGGCGAGGCGTACGAAGGGGGTGACTTTTCAACCGGCCTTGACACGGCCAGGCGCTTTGGATGGGTAGCTTGCTGCGGCGGGCGGCGGTGTGCGGCCCCAATCGCGCTCCCAGCCCGACAGGGCCGCAGATCCACCAGCGACCCAGAGACCGACACGCCCGCTCCCACGGAGGATGCGGTCGTCTCAGTGGAGGCGCGACCGGCTTCCGCCTCGGACGATTTCCGATTACCTCGGCTGAGGGCCGGCATACGCCCGCTTACTGGGAGCAATGCGGCGGTCTCGCCGTCGACGCGCGTCCGTGCTCGCGTTCGTCCTTTACCACGGTGTCGGGCGTCTATCGCGAGACGCCCGCTCACACCGAGAAGCACAAAGTGCGGCGCTCTGGTGGCCCGCTCGGGGGCATAGGTCCATCGGTAGGCTGTGCCCGTGCTCGACGAGCCAAGGAGCCCCACGTGAAGACGATCCAGACGCCCGACTCCTGCTTCGCCGATCTCGAGGACTATCCGTACGAGGCCCATTACATCGATGTCGATGGGCTGCGCATCCATTACGTCGACGAGGGCGACTCCTCGGCTCCACCCGTCCTCATGCTCCATGGCGAGCCGACCTGGTCGTATCTGTATCGCCACATGATCCCCGTCTGCGTTGCAGGCGGCAGTCGCGTGATCGCACCCGACCTCGTCGGTTTCGGGAAGTCCGACAAGCCGGTCGATAAGCATGACTACAGCTACCAGCGGCACGTGGACTGGATGGCGGGCTTCATTCAAGCGCTGGATCTCAGCGCGATAACCCTGTTCTGTCAGGACTGGGGTTCGCTGATCGGACTCCGCGTGGCTGTCGAGAACGACGATCGCTTCGAGCGCATCGTCATCGGCAACGGAGCGTTGCCTACGGTCGACGGCCGGACACGGCCACCGCTCCCAAACGCGATGGCGTTCCTCGCCTGGCGAACGTTCGCGACCTACAGTCCGGTCCTTCCGGTCAGCCGCATCGTGAACACGGGGTGCCTGAGGACGCTCTCCCAGGGGGAGCGCCGCGCGTACGACGCACCATTTGCGGCTCCCGAGTCGATGGCCGGTGCTCGTGCGTTCCCAAAACTCGTACCGATTTCACCCCGCGACCCCGCGGTTCCGGCAAACCGCGCCGCGTGGGACGCGCTCGGCCGGTGGCACAAGCCGTTCCTAACCGTCTTCAGCGATCGAGATCCCATCATGCGAGGCGGCGAGCGGGTGTTCCAGCGGCACGTGCCGGGAGCCGCCGGACAGCCTCATAGCACGCCACACGCCGGCCATTTTCTCCAGGAGGATACGGGTCCTGATCTGGCACGACAGATCAACGAGCTGATCGCGGCGAGCCCGGCGAGTTGATTTGGGCGTGACTCACGCCGAGGCGGCTCGCTTGTGCTTTGCAAGCCGAGCGAGCGTCCGAGCGAGGGCGCGCACACGCTCGCGTTGGACGAGGACCGGGCGTATCCTCGGCCGGTGCCCTGGCGCCTGCTTTCCACGCGATGCAGCCACCGTGCGGGTCGCCGCTTAGGCTAGGCCGAGCGCCGCGCGCGTGCCCGCGGGCGCGGCTGGCTCGCGCGGTCTTCGGCCTTGACGGCCTCCGCCAGCTCCCCGGCAACCTTCGCCAGCTCCTCATAGGCGCGCGCGACCTCGAGCATGTTCGTGCCCGCCGCCATCGTGCCCAGTCGCGTTATCGCCTGGTCAAAGCGTTGCCAGAGCTCCGTTGGCCCACGCCGCCCGGTATCTGCCCGCAGCTCATACGGCGGCTCGCTGTCGGCCTTGCGAGCGGGTGGCCACTCAAAGCCGGCGGAATCGGCCGCCCGGCAGACACGCGCCGCCTCGCTCGCGCCCTGCGCGAGCGAGGCCAGGCGCCCGGCAAAGCCGAGGTCCGGTGGCGCCTGCTTATGTGCCTGCACCGCGCTAGCCCAGCTGGCCATCCCGTCCTTGAAGTCTCTGAGTATCTGCGCGTCAGGTTCGGGAGAGCTATCTTTGCTCATTTGCTGATCCTACCCAGCATCCCGGCAGGCCATATTGCGATCAACCGCCGGTCGTGCGTGGACATTTCCGGCCAGCCGACCGCGCCGATCCTCGCTACAATGTCGCTGTGACCACTGGGGTGCCCACATGAAGGTCGTGACCGTACGTGACTTCCGCGACCACGCCACGGAGATGTTCCGATCCGAGGACGTGATCCTCGTAACGCGCGATGGCGCTCCCGCCGGCTTCTTTCTGCCGTGGGACACGCCCGAGCTGCCCGTGGAGGTTCGTCGCGAGGTGTTCCTGCGCCTCTCAGAGCAGATCGGCGCGCAGCTCGAGGACAAAGGCGTGAGCGAGTCAGAGGTACTCGGCGATTTCGCTGCCTCCCGCAGTCGTCGCTGACGCTAACGTCGTCCTCTCGGCGCTGATCGGCGGCCGCGCCCGCCTCGTGATCGCTTCTCCGCACGGCCCCGATATCTGGCCGCCGAGGCCGTGGCGCTCGAGATCGCCCGGCACATTCCACCCCTGGCCGCCAAGCGGGGTCCTCCGCGCTCATGTTCGCGGCGCTCGGCGTCATGCCCGTCGAGTGGAAGGCCTCAGGTGAGTATGAGGATCGTCGCGAGGAGGCTGAGGAGCGCATAGCCGCACGCGACCCCGACGACTGGCCCACCGTCGCGCTTGCGCTGAAGCTGAGCCTGCCCGTTTGGTCCCAGGACAAGGACCTCACCGACGCCGGCATCAAGGTGTTCACGACCGGTGAGCTGCTCGGCGCGCTGGCTGACGCCGGCGATGAGGGATAGGTTCAGGCAGGAGGACGCCAGCGCCGTTAGGCGGGGAGAGGGGCTCCGCCGGGCAAACCGTGAGATTCCCAACTCATCCGACGAAATCGAGGAAGCCGTGAGCAACGAACCCAATCTGCACGGCAAGGTCGCGGTCGTCACCGGCGGTGGCTCAGGCATTGGTCGCGCGACGGCACTCCTCCTCGCACGCCACGGCGCCAAGGTCCACGTCGCCGATCTGAGGGGAGGCACCGCCGAGGAGGTGGCTCGCGCGATCGAGGCCGCCGGCGGCAGCGCGGTGGCGCACGCGCTGGACGTCTCCGATCCCAATGCTGTGGAGGCGCTCGCCGAGAGTGTATTTGCGCAGGATGGCCACGTCGACGTCCTGCACAACAACGCCGGCATCGGTCACGGAGGGAACATCGAGGCGACCACGGTCGAGGATTGGCAGCGGGTGATCGGGGTGAACCTGCTCGGCGTCGCATACGGTGTCCAGGCGTTCATCCCGCGGATGTTGCAGCAGGGCCGCCCGGCGTCGGTGGTGAACACGGCATCGATGGCGGGCATCGTGCCGACCGCCAAGATGGCCCCGTACTGCGCGTCGAAGTTCGGCGTCGTCGGTCTCAGCGAGTCCCTCAACGCCGAGCTCTCCAAGCGGGATATCCACGTCAGCGCGATCTGCCCCGGCATCATCGACACGCCGATCATCTCGACCGGCATCATGCGCGGCGAGGTCGCCGAGATCCAAGGACGGGCATCGAGCTACTACGCCAAGCACGGCGCATCCCCGGACGAGGTCGCCCGGGCGATCCTGATGGTGATCGCCAAGCACAGGCTCATCGTGCCCGTGCCCAGGCGCCAGGTCAGCCTGCCCTACCTGCTGCATCGCGTCTCCCCGCGGCTGTTCCAACCGCTCGCACGGGGCTTCGAACGCATCGTCACGCGCGGCTGACACGGACGGATCGATCGTGAACGACCAGGTCGCGATCATCACCGGAGCGGCCAGCGGTGTCGGCCGGCACTTCGCCACCGAGCTGCGGCGGCGACGCCCCCAGATGCGGCTCGTGCTGGCCGACGTGAACCGTGAGGCGCTCGCGGAGGCGTTTTCGCCGGCAGAGAACGTAGTGCTCGAGGCGTTCGACGTCCGCTCGGTGGAGGAATGGCAGCGCGTGGTCGATGAGACGCTCGCGCGTTTCGGGGCGGTCGACTACCTCTGCAACATCGCGGGGATCGACCGCTCGGCGATGTTCATCGACCAGCCACTGGGGAACATCGACGCCCTCGTCGACATCAATCTCAAGGGCTCGCTCTACGGGATGCGGATCGTGGCCGAGCAGATGGCCGCCCGCGGATCGGGGCACATCATCAACATGGCCTCGCTCGCCGGGGTCACGCCGACCCCGGGCACCTCGATCTACTCGGCAACGAAGTTCGGCCTGCGGGCCGTCTCCATCGCGGCCGGCGTCGAGCTGCGCTCCCGCGGGGTGTACGTGACGGTCATCTGCCCGGACCTCATCAACACCGCGCTGTTCGACCAGCACCTCGACGAGGAGGATCCCGAGGCCGTCGCACTGATCTTCTCCGGCTCGCGGTCCCTTACCGCCGACGAGGTCAGCGAGGCGATCTTCCGCGCAATGCGCGACCGGCCGCTGGAGATCGACCTGCCGTTCAGCCGCGGGCTGCTGGCGAAGCTCAGCAGCGCCGTCCCGGGGGTGCTGCTGATGCTCTACGAGCCGCTGAAGCGCAAGGGCATCAGGCAGCTCGAGCGCGCCCGGCGCGAGCGGGGGGCCGCGTGAGCACGGCTCCGTCGACCCCGATCAGCCAGGTCTGCATAGTCGCTCGGGACGCACCGCGCACGGCGCGCTGGTACACCGACGGCCTCGGGATGCTGCCCGCCGGGCGCAACGTCTTCTTCGGCAAGCTCACCGAGCGGGTCCAGGCGGTTCCGAGTCCGCTCCTGCTCGCGTGCTGGGCACTCGACCGCCAGGGCTTCTTCCAGGTCGAGGTCTTTCAATACCGTACCCCGACCTCACGTCCGCTACGCCTCGGCTGGAGCCCGGCGGACTGGGGGTACTCGATGGTCGGCGTGCACGTGCGCGACTTCGACGGAGCCCTCGAGCGGGTCGCGGCGCTGGGCTCGCTGCCGCACACCCAGCCGGTCGGCCCTGCGGGCGAGCGCCGGGTGTGCGTCCCGGACCCGGACGGCAACCTCGTCGAGCTGCTGGAGAGCGACCCGCTCGAGCACGTCGCTCCGCCGCTGCAGCGACCGGACCTGGGGGCGGCCGTGCGCTTCGTCACGGTGTCGGTCCCGGATGTTGAGGCGTTCTGCGAGCGGGCTGAGCGCGGCCTGGGGCTCGTGCGCGAGGATCTCGACCTCCACGCTCTCGAACACGACCGGCTCTGGGGCCTGGAGGGGGCGGAGCGCCGCTCTGCCGTGCTCCGCGGTGGGGGTGTCGCCCTTGAGGTAGTGCAGTACGCGCGCCCCGAGGGCAGGCGCTGGCCGGACGGCCACCGGCTCTCGGACCTCGGCTACATGAACGTCGCGGTCGGGTTCCGCGACACGGGCGAGTTCGACCGCTGGTTCGCGACCGCCCAGGATGCCGGCTGGAGGCCTCACGGCAAGCCGCTCGAGGCAGGGGTCTTCAGGGTGATGTATCTCGACGACGCCGACGGCTTCGACGTCGAGATTCTCCGCCCGCGGCGTTGGGCGGACCGGCTGACCGGGTTCTCGCCGAGCATCCCCTACGCGGTCGCCGAGCAGCGCGTGGACGCAGCCCCCGACGCGGTCTGGCAGCGACTATCCGATCTCGAGGCCATGGAGTCGTGGTCGGGCCTGTCGGTGCGCGTCGATCGGTCGGGACCGCCCGCGATCGGAACCCGCAGGCGCCTGAAGATGTTCGGGTCCTGGGTCACCGAGGAGATCGTCGGCTGGGATCCGCCGAACGGCTACGCCTACCGTCTGATCTCCGGCGCGCCCCTCAGCGACCATCACGGCGAGGTCAGCGTGACCGCCGACGGGCGCGGCTCGCGCGTGCGCTGGGCGGTCCGGTTTCGCTCACGCCTGCCGCTGAGCGGCCCGCTCATCGCCACCCTGGTGCAGCACCGAATCGCGCACGCCCTCGCCGGTCTGGCGAGGGCGTGCTCCGAGCAAACCGCGAAGAATGGAAGACTCTCATGACCGAGATCACCGGAGGCGAGCTGTTTGCTCGCGCACTACAGGCGGAGGGGATCGAGTTCCTCTTCGGGCTCCCTTCGCCGGAGTCCGACCCGCTGCTGCTCGAGCTCGAGGAGCACGGCATACGGCTGGTGCCCGTTCGCCACGAGGCGGCGGCCGTCCACATGGCCGAAGGCCTCTATAAGACAACCGGCAAGGTATCCGCGGTGCTCGGCAACCCCGGCCCGGGGTCGGCGAACCTGCTGCCCGGGGTGCTCACCGCGCTGCACGAGGGCGTGCCCGTCCTGGTGATCACCTCACAGCACCGGCTGGGTATTGTCTACCCGTCCTCGCCCGCCACCTTCCAGGGCCAGGATCAGCTCGACCTGTTCCGCCCCGCGGTGAAGTGGGGGGGCCCGGTGTTCGAGTGGGGCCGCATCCCCGAGGTGCTCCGGCTGGCCTTCCGCGAGATGTGGAACGGGCGGCCTGGGCCCGTTCACATCGAGCTGCCCGCGCCGATCCTCTATGCCACCGGGGACGACGAGAGCGCGCCGATCCTTCCGCCCGCCGCTTACCGCGGCGTCGGGCCTCAGGCATCTGAGGCACAGCTTTCCGAAGCAGCGCAGATGCTCGTCGCGGCTGAGCGGCCGGTCGTGATCTCGGGGGCGGGCGTCGACCGTGCGGGCGCGAACGCTGCGCTGCTGGAGATCGTCGAGCTGCTCGGCTGTCCGGTGCTGACGACGATGGCGGGCCGCGCCACCGTGCCATCTGATCACCCCAACTACGTGTTCGGGTTCGGACAGGCCGGCGATGAGGTGCGCCGCGAGGCCGATGTGCTGCTCGTCGTCGGCTCGCGCGTAGGGAACCTCGACGTCCCCTACGATGAGTACTGGGGCGACCCCTCCGGGCAGCGCCTGATCCAGATCGACCTCGACCCACGACACCTCGGCGTCACCCGGCCGCTCAGCCTCGGCATCGTCGCCGACGCCCGGAGTGCGCTGGAGGGCATCGCCGACCGGCTGCGCACGATGGCTGTGCCGGATCGCGACGGGGGCGACCTCGCGCGCTATCGAGCGCTCGACCAGGAGGTCCGCGTGTCGCAGGCGGCCCCCATCCTCGAATGGCAGGGACCGGGCATCCATCCCGCACACGCCGTCGGGGCGATCGGGGCCGTCTTCGGCCAAGAGGCGATTTACACCGTGGACGGCGGCAACACCTCGCTGTGGGCCTACTCGATTCTTCCGCCGACCCGACCGCGTTCCTACCACTCGATCCTCGAGCTGGGAATGCTCGGCACGGGCATCCCTTCGGCGATCGGCGCCAGGCTCGGCGCGCCCGATCGCGAGGTCGTGTGCATCACCGGCGACGGCGCGGCGGGGTTCAACATCATGGAGATGCAGTCCGCCGCACGCGAGCAGCTCGCCCTCACGACGATTGTCTTCGCCGAGGGCTCATGGACGATGGAGGAGCCCAACGAGCTCGCGCTGTACGGCAGGACCTTCGGGACAGCACAGGGCGAGATTCGCTGGGACTTCGTCGCTCAGGGTCTCGGCTGCCACGGCGAGTACGTTGAGCGCATCGAGGACCTCGAGCCCGCACTGCGCCGCGCTCAGGCGCATGACGGCCCCAGCCTGATCTGCCTGCGCACGGACCACGACGCGAACCTCGCCGTCCCCGAGGACATGATGGCCAGATTCTTCGAGGTCTACTCGGGGCCGGTGCCGGTCGAGCAGCCGGCCTAGCGTCTCCCCGCAGCGTTCGACGCGAATGCGGCAGCGACCTTCTGCTTGGCGCGCAGCGATGGCGACTCCCAAGAGCCCTGGTCCTTCTCGTGGTCCCTAGGTGTAGAACCTGAGGACGTTATTCATCCGGGCCCTCTTGGAGGCTGGCAAATCGCCGTGTGTGTGGGCGGCCGGTCGCAAATGCCCTCCGGCGTGCGGGATGATTCAATCGCTCGCATGAGCGCGAAGAACAAACCAGCCGCGGCGTGCGTTGGCGACTGGCTTGAGGCTCGGGGCATCCACGGTGAGCCCGCCCGTCGGGGGCAGATCGTTGAGATCCTCGGCGAGCCTGGGCATGAGCACTACAAGGTGCACTGGGACGAGCGGCACGAGTCGATCGTGTACCCCGCCGATGGCGTACACATCATCCACAAGAAGAGCCACTAACCACGCGCTGGCGCGCTCCGCGCCGCTCGCCCGGGATCGCCGTCCCCGGCGATCTGCTGGCCCAACCGAGCGACGAGAAGCAGGAGCGGCGTCCCCCGCGCCTCCAATGCGTAGGAAGCGGGAGCGGGCAACCGTCTTACATCTCAACGGCGAAGATCCTCCACGAGTCCGAGCACGGCGGCGCCCTCGCCTCCAAAGCCGCTCGCCACAGGCCGCCTCTACGGAACCCTAAGGAGACCAGTACGAACCTTACGGCGAGCCGCGGCTGGCCACCGCCGACCCACCGTACGATCAGCGTCGGCGCCTGGGAAGCCTGAGTGCCGCGGGCAGGGCCAAGGCGAACACGAGGTCACCGCGCAGCTTGAGCTTGCCCGCGATCAAGAGTCGCTGGGGGCTGATAGTACCGCCGACCAGACGCAGGAACGCCACCGGTTCAAGCTCGAGCGTCAACGTCGGTCTGTGTCCGCCGCGTCTTGATGTCCGGCACCGGCCGTCGGTGAGCGTGAGCTGGTAGCGGTCGATGCCGCCGTCTCCCCGGCCGGTAATCCTGAACTCCACGACCGCATTGAGGCGTGTGTCGGGCTGTGCGCGCTGACCGACCGTGCGGAAGATCTGCCACAACAGGACGCCGCGAAGCCGACTGCGCATGACCGACTGGAGCCTCTGGTCTGAGACGCTCCTCACCCACCAAGCAAGCGCCTCGGCCTTGAGGTCGGGAAACCAGCGTTTGCGAGCGTGCCGCTCGAGGGTCTTGATCACCGCATCTTCGGCGAGCGGGAGAGCTGCTCCACCGGCGCGCACGCCCCGAATAGGGCCTCGTCACCCAATGTGGTAGCCAGACCGACTAGCGCTTCGTTGCGGAGCGGTCCGACCGTGTCGAGGAAGGGCATCGCCGAGAGACTGGACGAACTCTTCGCAGACTTCACGGACCAGAGACGCGCGTGAGTGAGTCGCGTCCGCGTCCGGCGCGGACCGGTGCAGGGTCGAGGGTAAGCGGCGGGCGGCCCCGCACGTGTCGGGCGTACCAGCGACGGCCCAGCAGGCGCTCGGTGTTCCACGCGATGGCCGGCACCGCGCCGCGACGGTGCAGCCAGAACCGTTCGGGCACCTGCTCACGCGGTTCCGTGCGCTGCGCCTCGACGTCGGCGATCACGTAGCCCGAGCCCTCGGAGCCCTCGCGGCGGGCCAGCACCCGGCCGTGCGCATCGGCGATCTGCGCCCCGCCCTCGAAGCGGCCGTGATAGGTGACTACGGGCAGCTCGGGCATCGGGCACGAGAACGCGCCGGTGATCGCCGCATGCGCGACCGGTGCGCCGACGTAGCGGCCGAAAACGGCGGGTGCGCGCGCGGCGGTAGCGGAATTCGTCGCCTCAGCCCGTCTGGTGTAGGCGGTCGGCGGCCACTGCGGGATGCTCCACCAGTTGGAGCCGCCCATCACGAGATCTACGCGCTCGCGCAGGCGGCGCGCCGTCCCGCTGCGCATGAGCTCCCAGCAGACCGCCGCGCCGACGGTCAGCTCACCCGCCTCGATCACCCCGTCATCCTCCCCACCCACGTAGAGCGCGTTCTCCCACATCGTCGGTAGGTCCTTGTCGTGGCGTCCGAGCAGCCCGTCTGGCCCTGCCAGGAGGAACGCGTTGCGGACCTCTCCGTCGGCGTCCCGGCAAAGAAACGACCCGCCGATTAGGACACCCTCCTCATGGCCCAGCCGCAGCAGCATGCTGGTCGCCGCGCCGTCGGGCGCCAACGCGGCGTTTGCAAGCTCGGGAACGAACGCGGCGCCGGTTGTAAAGAACTCGGGCAGCACGATCGCCTGCGCACCCGCGCGCGCCGCATCCCGCGCCAGCGACTCGCACGCGGCGAGGTTTGCCGGGATATCCGCGAGCGCTACGTCGATCTGAATAGCCGCGACTCGCATGCAGTGATCGTACCCCGCCCAAACCACCCGCGAGCGCGCCCGCAGGCGGAGACGCGATGGACCACGATCAGGCGTCGGCCACCCGTTGCGTTTCCACGCCGCGACGAGCGTCGGCGCATGACCGACGCCCACGAATTCATGCAGGCGCGCCTTCGGCCCGCGCTCGGTCATCGCCCGTGCGGTGGCTGGCGAAAGAATATCGGACGCGGCCCCGCGCAGGACCAGGGTCGGGCAGCGGATCGCGTCGAACGCCGCCCAGAGCGCGGCTTCGCCGGCCGCGGCGGCCGCTGGCGTGACGGCCCTCAATGGCACCGCGATCGCCGGGTCGTAATGCAGCCGCAGGCGATCGCCGTCGCGTCGAAGCATGGGGCGCGTCAGGGCCAGCCATTCGTCGCGTCCGTGCGGGCCGAAGCCCTGCGAGATGGTGAGCAGATAGTCGGCCGCCTCTTCCTCGCTCGCCCAGGTGCGCGGCGCGCCGACGTAGCTCGCGATGCGCACGACGCCGGCCGCGTCGATCGCCGGCCCGACGTCGTTGAGAACGAGGCGCGCAACCGGCGATCGCGGCAGCGCCGCGAGTGCCATGCCGATGAGGCCACCCATCGACGTGCCGACCCAGGCCACCGATTCCACATCGAGGCGAGCGATCAGCGTCACCATGTCGGCGACGTAGCCCGGCACCTGATAGCCCATCGGATCGACGAGGCGATCGGACTCGCCGCGCCCGACGACGTCGGGGCAGACGACGCGAAACTCAGCGCGCATTGCCCGCGCCAGCGTGTCGAAGTCGCGGCCCTGGCGCGACAGGCCGTGCGCACAGACGAGAACGCGCTGCAATGCCGGATCGCCCCACTCCCAGTACGCCATGCGGTGCAGGCCGCGGCCATCGAGACACTGGACGTGGCGCAAGCGCGGCTCGGCCGCTGAGGCGAACTGCATCGTCATTTCATCTGCACCTTGCCGTTGACCGTCGCCGTCACGGTCGCTTTGCCGGGCTCGACCGCAAGCGGCGCCGACGAGACCGACGCCGGCGAGGCCATGCGCGCCATCGGTTGCGGCGCATAGCCCCAGTCGCCCG
>Ga0207930_1000378_pt1 | contig 13436 bp, 9 predicted proteins | sample NGESurshal092012_7_FD_184477 | JGI IMG/M metagenome (GOLD analysis project Ga0207930, IMG submission 184477) | Arctic peat soil microbial communities from Barrow, Alaska - NGEE Surface sample 210-3 shallow-092012 (SPAdes) | ecosystem: Environmental > Terrestrial > Soil > Wetlands > Peat ... | reverse complement strand
TTACGCGGCGCCTGCGCGAAGCGCTGCAGCTCGTGGACATCCGCGTGCTCGATCATCTGATCGTGGCCGACAACGGCTGCCTGTCTTTCGCCGAGCGCGGCCTGATCTGACACACTAGCGCCCCATGACTGCACGACCCGGCACGAATGCCATCCTGCTGGCATTCGCCGGCGTCTACCTCATCTGGGGCACCACCTTTCTCGGCATCGCGCTCGCGATCCCTCTGCTCTGGTTCGCGTTCCGCCGGCGCGTTCCGGACGATATCTGGCCGCGACTCATCGGCCTGCTCGTGCTGCTCGGGGTACAGGATAGTAACGATCGGTTTTCCATTTTCAGGCATTTCTTTTTTTACCTCGATTCAATCCGACGGCTTCGTGAACACGCGCGCGACCGCGTCGCGCCATCCGGCGAGCAATTGTTCACGCTCGGCGGTTTGCATTTCCGGATTGAACACTTTCGCTCCCTCGACGATCGCGTGCAACTCATCCGGTGATTTCCAGACTCCAATGGCCAGGCCCGCGAGCATCGCCGCGCCCATCGCGGTGGTCTCGGCGATCTTCGCGCGCCGGACCGGCTTGCCAAGGATATCCGCCTGGAACTGCATCAGGTAGCGATTGGCGGTGGCGCCGCCGTCGGCGCGCAGCTCGCTCATCGGACGGCCGGTGTCGGATTCCATCGCAACGATCACATCGCGCACCTGGTAGGCGATACTGTCGAGCGTCGCGCGCACGATATCGGCGCCGGTCGTGCCGCGGGTGATTCCCACGATCGCGCCCCTGGCGGATGCGTCCCAATGCGGCGCCCCGAGTCCAACGAACGCCGGCACCACGTAGGGATGCGTGCGATCCTTATTTTTCGCAAGACTCGCGCGCGCCTGGCCATCTGTATCCGCGGCCCTGCGCACCAGCTTCAGGCCGTCGCGAAGCCATTGCACGGCCGCGCCCGCGATAAACACCGAACCCTCGAGCGCGTACGCGGGCTCGCCGGCGGGACCGAGTGCGGCTGTCGTGAGCAACCGATTCTTCGACGGCACGATCCGGTCGCCGGTGTTCATGAGCAGGAACGCTCCCGTCCCATAGGTTGCCTTCGAGTCGCCCGCCGCGACCGCGCCCTGCCCGTAGAGCGCGGATTGCTGATCGCCGATTACCGCCGCGATTGGAATTGCATGCGCTGCGATCGTGCCCGGCGCCGTCTCGGCCAGCGGGCCTCGCGAACTTGCGGGGCGCGGCAACATCTCGCGCGGAACCCCCAGCATCGCGAGCATCTCGTCGTCCCAATCCCGGCGCGCCAGATTGAACATCATCGTTCTCGACGCGTTGGTATAATCGGTCACGAACTCCGCGCCGCGGGACAATTTATGCACCAGCCAGGTGTCGATCGTGCCGAAGCACAGCTCGCCGCGCCCGCCCCGCTTGCGGATTTCGGGCTTTTGGTCGAGCAACCATTTGAGCTTGGTGCCCGAGAAGTAGGGATCGATGACCAGGCCCGTCCGCCGCGCGACTTCGGGCTCGCGCTCGCGTAAAGCGTCGCAGATAGCGGCGCTGCGGCGGCATTGCCATACGATCGCGCGATAAATCGGGCGGCCGCTGCTCCGCTCCCATACCACGAAAGTCTCACGTTGATTGGTGATGCCGATTCCGGCGATCGCGGCGGCGGGCACCTTCGCGGCGGCGATCGCTTTTTTCGAAAGCGCGACGACCGAGCGGTAAATTTCCTCGGGGTCATGCTCGACCCATCCCGGTTTCGGATAGTACTGCCTGATTTCGGCGTAAGCTCGGCCGCGGATGCGGCCGCGGCCATCGACGACGAAAACCGTCGTGCCTGTGGTTCCCTGGTCGATCGCAAGTATCATCTCAGGCATCGCCGTTTTCTCCCGTGTCACTGTTACACGCGCGCGCGAATTTCATAAATGCCCGTGCGCCGGTGGCGCCCACGGCCCGGCCCACTGTTCGCTTTGTGCTTGCCTCGCATGTTTGCTGAGGCCATTATACGCGCTTGGCGGAGCCTCTTTTCAGGGAGTCGCGATTGGATTTGATTCATGAGTGAGTTGCTCGAAAAGAAAGAGGACCTAATCCGCTACTTCCAGCAAGGCGGCAAGCCACGCGAACGATGGCGGATCGGCACTGAGTACGAGAAAGTCGCCGTCCGCACCGCCGACTGCACCGCCATACCCTACTCCGGTCCCGGCGGCGTCGAAGACCTGCTGCGCCGGATGGCAGCCAGCTTCGGCTTCGAGCCTGAAGACGAGCACGGCCACATCATGGCGCTCAAGGGTGAACGCGCGGCGATCACACTGGAGCCGGGCGGCCAGATCGAGTTGTCCGGTGAGCAGTGCGACACTATCCACTGCGCCTACGCTGAGTTTGCGCTCCACGTGCGACAAGTAATCGATATAAGCAGCCAGATCGGGGCGACGGTGCTTGGACTGGGGATGCAGCCTTTAAGCCGCATCGATCAGATCGAACTGCTGCCGAAGGTCCGCTACCGCATCATGTACCCGTACATGGCGCGGATGGGGACGCTCGGCCAGCGGATGATGAAGCAGACCGCGGGCGTGCAGGCCAACCTGGACTATTGCGACGAGGCGGACGCGATTCGCAAGCTGCGCGTCAGCATGGGCATCGTGCCGCTGCTCTACGCGATCTTCGCCAACTCACCGCTGAGCGACGGCGGCCTCAACGGCTATCACAGCTTCCGCGGACACATCTGGACCGACACCGACAACCAACGCAGCGGGGTTCCGGAGTTCGTGTTTCGCGGCGATTGTTCGTTCGAGGATTACGCCGAGTACGCGCTCGACGTGCCGATGTATTTCCTGATTCGCAATCATGAGTACATCGATCTCACCCAGCCGCCGGGCCTCACGTTCCGCCAATATCTCGCGCGCGGATACGGCCGCGAGCGCGCCACCGTTGACGACTGGACCAATCATCTGACCACGATTTTTACCGAGGTCCGCCTCAAGCAATACGTCGAGGTGCGCACCGCCGACAGCCAGCCGCCGCAATTCATGCTCGCGTTGCCCGCACTGCTCAAGGGCACGCTTTACAACGACGATTGCATCGAGGCGGCGTGGGACCTGGTCAAGGGATGGAGCTATCGCCAGCGGCTCGAAATCACCGACGCCGCGCATAAGAACGGCCTCGACGCGCGTGTCGGAAAAATCAAGCTGCAGGCGCTCGGCTACGAGTTGCTGCAGATCGCGGCCAAGGGACTCGAGCGCCAGCGGGCATTGAACAAAAGCGGCCAGGATGAGAGCATCTACCTGTTGCGCCTGATGGACCTGGTCCGCGGCGGTCACAGCCAGGCCAGCCTTGTGATCAGCCGCTGGAAGGGTGAATGGAACTACGACGTTGGCCGTCTAGTCAAAGGATGCGCTTACGAGGCTGAATCGATCCTGTAAATGGAAATCAAGTTCACACAACTCCACGTCACGATTCTGAACTTCGTCCTGGTCGGAGCACTGGCGATCGTATCGGCTATGTGCGTGCGGGACATCATCGAGCACGCCGTTTCAAAGGAGCCCGCCGCTCCGGCCGTGTCGTCGGCCGCGCCGAAGGCCGCAGGCGGCCTGCGCGCGCGCGCCTACTACGACGCAATCGTCAAGCGCGACATCTTCAACGAGGTCCCGCAGGAGAGCGGACCCGCGCCGGTGGTGGAAGAGGATCTGCACCTGAAGCTGATCGGCACTTCGCAACAGAGCAAATCGAAACCGTACGCGATCATCGAGGATCAAGCCAACAACGAATCGCTCTACCAGGTAGGAGAGGATATCCCGGATGCGGGCAAGCTCGTAAGCGTCGAAACCAACCGTGCGATCATCGACCACGACGGTCATCGCGTCGCCATCGAGATTCCGGCCTCGGACATTCCCGAAGCGCCGCCTTCCGCTTTGAGCAGCGCGACCAGGTCGCCCCGGCCCAGAGGCCTTCCCGCTGCCATGCGGCACAGACTGCACGGATTTGGTCGTCTTGCGGGCGGTGATGACAACGACAATAGCGGCGACAACAGCAACGCCAAGAACAGCAAAGTCGATCTCAAGAAGCTCGGCCCCGGAAAATTCGAGGCCAGCCGCGCCGAAGTTCAGCAGACGATGCAAAATCCTGCCCAGTTCTTCTCGCAGATGCGCGCGTTGCCCCATTTCGTCAACGGCAAGACCGACGGCTTTTCGATCTCCCAGGTAGCGCCGGGCTCGGTCTTCGACCAACTCGGCCTGCAGAACGGCGACTTGGTGACCTCGATCGACGGAAAGCCCGTCACCAATCCAATGCAGGCGATGGGCCTGATGCAATCGATGAAAACCCAGTCGGCGCTCGATCTCACAATCAATCGCGGCGGAGCGCCAACCTCGGTTCATCTCGACCTCCGCTGAGCGATGGAAGTCCGAGCCGCGCATCACGGCGAGCGTGACGAGGTGCTCGACCTGCTCGGACAGTGGTACAACGACCACGGCGAATTTTTCGCCCGTTACAACCATAACGATCCCGGCTTTCGCGATGCGTTGTGCCTGGTCGCGCGCGATGGCGGCCAACTGGTTTCGACCGTCCAGATTTTCGACCGCGCCATCAATCTCGACGGGCAATCGGTTCCGATGGGCGGCATCGGCTCCGTCTTCACGCTCGAGGAGTATCGGCACAAGGGCGTCGCCTCGGCCTTGATGCGCCTGGCGGTCGATACCATGGTGCGCGAGGGCTTCGAAGTATCCTTGCTGTTCGCGGAGCGCCTGACCTTCTACAACCAATTCGGATGGCGTGATATCGAGCGCAAGTTCAGCATCCTGGCGGGCGCCGCTTCACTGAACGCCCCCGATCGTTTCGTCATCGACAGTTTCGAGATTGCGCGCGACCTTGCCGAAGTTGCCGCGATTCATCGCAGCTACAGCGGTCGATTCAATGTCACCGCGGTCCGCGACGACGCCGCATGGCGCGCGAATCTCAAATTCGCCGGCAATCAGCCGCTCCATTCCGGCGAAGGCTCCGAGGAATATTTCGTGGTGTGTCGCGATGGCGGACGAATCGCGGCGTACGCGCGGGTGACGCGCTTCTACGGCCTTTCGATGGTGATGGAATACGGCTACGTTGCCGGCGCGGTCGGGGTTGACGCGATGCTCGCGACGTTCAAGTGCCTCGGCGAGGAGGCATCCGGCGCGCCGGTCACAAGCCAGCGCACCGGGGATCATCGGCGAGCCGCCCTGCTCCGCAGCGCTTCCACGCCCGCCGCGCCGTCGGCTCTCGTCACGCATACCGCGCACGATCCTGCACTCGAAAGAGCACTGGACGGCGCGGGCTGCCCCGTCGCGCATCACGCCGACAACTTTTACATGTGGCAAGTTCTTGCGCCTGACAAACTCGCGATGCGGTTCGCGATGGCTCCCCAGGCCACGTCAGCGCGCGCGTTCGAAATCTTCACCGATTCGCGATCCTTGTTCTGGACCGCCGACCGCTTCTGACCAAAAAATCATCCCGCTGCTCCTGGGCGCTCGCCGCAGCGCGAGTTGTTGGCTACTATTCTTTTGTTGTTTCGATGTGTTGGGGAGGTGGTGTGATGAAAGCTTTTTCAGTATCCGGAGAATCGCTCGCCGGAATTATCGTTAGCCGAAAATTTAGATTGATCGCCGTGACCGTTGCGCTCGCCGCGTTGACGTCTTCGCATACTGCCTTGGCCGCGCGCCGCCATCATGCCGCCGCCAGCGAAACGCCCGCCGAAGAGGAGAGCGCCGCCAGCGAGTCGAAGGCGGGGCTGCAAGGTCCTTACACCGAGGCCTGCGTGCTCGAACCCGTCACCGGCACAGTCATCTTCGAGGCCAACGATCACACACCGTGGCCGACTGCGTCGCTGGCCAAGATGATGCTGATGCTGATCGTCGCCGAAAAAATCCACGACGGCTCGCTCAAGCTCACCGACAATATCACCACCTCGCGCAAAGCGGCCGAGATGGGCGGTTCGCAAGTCTATCTCAAGGAGGGGGAGACGTTTTCCCTCGACGACATGATGAAGGCTGTTGTCGTGCACTCGGCCAACGACGCGGTGGTGGCGGTCGCCGAATATATCGCGGGCTCGACTGATGCATTTGTAGTGATGATGAACCAGAAGGCCGCCGCGCTCGGGATGAAGGACTCGCACTACTATTCGGTTCACGGTCTGCCACCCGCGCGGGGACAATCGGCCGACGTCGCCAGCGCCTACGACCAGGCAATTCTCGCGCGCGAGATGCTGAAATATCCCGACGTGACCCGATGGTCGTCGATCGACACCGCGCCGTTTCGCGCCGGAACCTTCGAGCTGCGCAACACCAATCACCTGGTGCGGACGTATTCGGGATGCGACGGCCTCAAGACCGGATTCTATGACAAGGCGGGATTCAACGTGGTCGCAACCGCAAAACGCGGCGGCCTGAGGCTCGTCGCGGTTGTGCTCGGCAGCCAGCACAAGTTGACGAATTTCAAGGAAGCGGCCGAGATGCTTTCGCAGGGATTTCTCAACTACGAGATGCATTCGGTCGCAAAGAAAGGCATGCCGGTCGCGCAATCCGTTGCGGTGGCCGACGCCGAAACTGCCAGCATCAAGCCGGTTTGGGGCGGCGATGCAGGCGTCTTCGTCAAGCGTGGCGATGCGAACAACGCGATCAAGGTCGATTACAATCTGCCGCCGTCGATCGAAGCTCCCGTCAAGGCCGGCCAGCAGATCGGCACGGCTAATGTGACCGCTGGCGGCAAATCGGTGGCCACGATCGCGTTGCTGGCGCCTTCCGATATCGCCAAGAAAGCCTCGCTGAGTAAACGTCTATTAAGTATTTTCTGAGCTCAAGTTATTGAGCTTTGTTCCATAAGCAACACCTTCGGTTAGGTTATGAACCTCATGCGTGTTAAGCTTGGTTTCGTAGCTCTGCTTGATGATCCCCAAAGACAAATTCTACCGCGCCTATATGGATTTCTTCGAGACTGCGGAGCGCAAGCGCCGCTGGAATCTCTTCGAGGATGTCCCGTGGGACAAGCTTTCTCCCCGCGCCAATACCGAGGAACGCGCGATTCGCATCGAGACGTATTGCGCCGAGGAGATGTACTTGCCGGACTACACCGCGGCCGGTACCAAACTGTTGCGCGGCGTGTTTGGGCTCTCATGGTTTCAGACTGCGTGGAGCTACGAGGAATCGCGCCATGGACTCGTGTTCCGCGAGTATCTGCTTCGCTCCGGGCTGCGCACGCAGGAGCAATTCGACAAGTTGGAGACCGACGTATTCTCGCGCTCGTGGAAACTTCCGTTCGCGACGCAGCGCCGGATGAGTTGCTACGGAGCGCTGCAGGAAGCGGCGACCTATCTCGCCTATCGCGCGCAAAAGGATCGCGCGGAACTCGAAAAAGACCCGACGCTCGAGGCAATTTTCTTTCTGGTCAGCCGCGACGAGGCCGCCCACGCCGGGTTCTACCGCGAGATGATCGCGATCGAGATGGCCGAAGACCGTATCGGCACGCTGGCGGATCTCGCGCACGTGATCGCGAATTTCAAGATGCCGGGTGACGGTCTGATCCCGAATTATCACGAAAACCTCAGAATCGGCGGCGGCGGGATCAGTCCACGCCTGTTCTTCACGCGGGCAGTCCTTCCATTGCTCAAGCAGTTGGGCACCAGCCGCGACGAACTCAAGAGCGCCAGCGCCGCAGCGCTCCCAATCCGGGCGGCGTCTTAACAGGCGCGAGTCTTAGCAGGCGCGACCCGACGCGATATAGTTTTATCCGGCAAACTCGCTGCTTGATGCCGACTCCATTGCGATGAACCGGAACCGACTCCTGATTGGTGCCGTGGCCCTGCTTCTCATTTGGGTTGGCGGCAGCCTCGCGCTTCATTTCGGCCTGAAGCATCACGACCATCTCGACTACGATATCGGCGCGCTTTTTCCGCCTGACAAACCATTCCCGCCCGGCGAGATCTTTGCCTCGACGCTGGCCGCGATCATGGACCATGAACTGCACACGGGCTTCGGGTGGCGTCCCAACGATTTCTTCCTGTGGGGTCCGAAAGTCGCGGCGGACAACAACTCCGATCGCCAGCTCGGAATCATCCAGGCCGTTCGCGAGACCACGCGCATCTTCAAGGATCACCTGACCAAGGTTTCCTCGAATCAGTACGATCCAAATCTTGTGATCGCCGACACTGATTTTCGAAACGACGCCGAGAAGTGGATACTGCCATCGCCCGAAGGCAAGTACGACGACGGCATCAAGCATCTGCGGATGTACGTCGCCGGGTTGCACACCACCCCGCCGTCGTCGCGCGAGCTCAACACCCGGGCCGTCGAGTTAATCCGGTTGATACAGACGTGGACCGATCTGCTTGGCGACGCGCACGCGAATCTGTACCGGTCCACAAAGGACGACGGCAGCCCGGTTCATAGCTGGGACTGCGACCATTATTTCTATCACTCGCAGGGTTACGCGCACGTGATGTATCACATGATGCTCGCGCTCGAGCGCGAATACGCGGGGCAGCTCAAGGACGACCCGGTCCTGAAGACGCTATTCGACGATTCGATCGACGCGCTGGGCAAGGCCGCCCTCATGAAACCATTGATTGTCATGAACGGCTCGCCCGATGGACTGTTCGCGAATCATCGCCGCAACCTCGACGCCTACATCAACGAGGCGCGCCAGAAGATGTACTCGATACGCGAAGAACTGCAGCGCTCCCCGCTCTAGCGGATGCGCTACAGCTCGATGAACGGACAGAGCAGCATGACGCCGCCGCGCACGAGCATCTCGATCATCGCAGGCGCCCAGCGGTTTGGAATGCCCAGCGCGCCGGCGGCTGCGCGAATCGCCCACGGCGTCGCGGCCTCCGCGGAGGAACCCCGAAAATCAATCCATCTGCGCTCGGGACGATAGGTCACCAGCTGGTGGCGCTGATGCGCGGCGATATGCGCGCGATCTCGCGCGATCGTCACCGCGGTTGACAGCCCGCCGACTTCGTCGATCAGCCCACGCTCCTTCGCCGCCAGACCGCTCCAGATGCGGCCCTTGGCAACGGCTTCAGTCTGCTCGGGGCTGAGCCGCCGGCCCTGCGCGACCTTCGCGGTGAACGCCGAGTACAGATGACCGACGGTTTTATTGAGCTGCGCGAGCTCGCTGTCGGTCATCGCCCGCGCCATCGACATCGCATCGCTGATGGGCGCGCTTTTCACGAAATCGAAATGGACGCCGAGTTCGCTGAGCAGATTGCCGAGATTGAACTTCGCGTACACCACCCCGATGGAACCGGTGATCGTCGCCGCTTCCGCTACAATCGCGTCGGCCCCCGCCGCCACGTAATAGCCGCCCGAGCCCGCCACGTCGCCCATCGAGACTACCACCGGCTTGCCGCGCCCCTGCGCCTCGCGCACGGCCCGCCACACCAGGTCGGAGCCAACCGCGGAGCCGCCGGGTGAATTTACGCGAAACACTATTGCGCTTACTCGCTCATCGCGCGACGCGCGATCGATTTGCGCCGCCGTCGCAACGCCGCTGATAAATTCGCCGGTTGCAGGCGCCTCGCCCGAAATTACCGGCCCGCTGGCGTGCACGAGTGCGATTCGCGCGCGCCGCCCGCGCTCACGGGTAAAGACTGCGTGGCGCCGGTATCGCGCCATGCCGGCGAACACTTTGCCCTTGCCCTCGGGATCGAATTCGGCGCGGATGTCTTCGATATAGCCTTCGCGGTCGATCAGATGATTCTCGACGGCGAACTTTGCGCTGACGAATCCCGCTGCGATCAGCTCGCGCGCGCGTTGCGCGGTCAGTTTCCGCGCCGATGCGATCGTCTCGATCAGGATTTTTTCCCAGTCCGCGACGATCGCCTCCATGCTCTCGCGCACCGCCGGCGACATCGTGTCGCGGCCGAGCATCTCGCCGGCGCCCTTGTACTCTTTCCATTGCAGGGTTTGCGCCTGGATCTTCAGCTTGTCGAGCGCGTTCTTCAGAAAAACGCCGCCGGTCGCCACGCCGAGCATCGTGAGCATCGTGTCCGGATTGGCGACGATTTCCCCCGCTCCTGCCGCGACCAGGTATTCGCGCAGCCCCGCGCTGTCGCCTCGCAGCAGCGCGATCACCCGCTTGCCGCCCGCCTGCGCGGCGCGCAGCAGGCGGTGAATTTCGTGTGCGGTGGCCAGACCGGCGCCGAATTCCGCGATCTCGACCACGATCGCACGAACCTCGTCGTCGATGGCCGCCGACTCGAACACGTAGCGCAGATGGTCGAGGCTCTGCGCGCCGCGGCGCATGAGCTGATCGAGCGGCGAGCGAGTCACGTCCTCTTCGATCGGACCCGCCAGGCGAACCATCACGACGGCGTCACGCGGGATTTGCGCGGGTCTGACGACCGCAAGCCAGAACGCCGCCACCATCGCCGCCGCGACTCCAAGGATGGTGATTCCCGCCTTCCAGTCGCCGGCCACGCACGCAACCGAGCCGGCGGCACTCAAAATCGCGACAATAATTGCGAGTCGAACCTCGCGGCTTATCCACAATCGTTCAATAAACGGATTCTTCATCGGTCGCCTTTTTCGATCGCTCCTAATACACTACCGTTTTTGGATGCCTAGGTCTTTCCTCATCGTAATTCTTGCGTTGGCTGCCGCCGGCGTTGCGTCGTGCTCGACCGCCAACGCGCCCAAGACCGCGCCTCCCCCATTTCTCGCCCGTTCGACCACCTTGGAGGTCACCAACGGCATCAAGGTGCTGACCAACGTCGCGATGCCGAATGGATTCGCGCCGATCCCCACACGTCCTCCCATCTGGCTCCAGGAAAGCGAAGAGATTGGCGTCGTCGGGACCCAGGCCGGGCACACGATTATGTATGGCCTGGGAGGCGCCGCGTGGCGAACCGGCCGTATCCTGGCAGCGGAGACGGGGCCGGCCGCGGCCGAGAAGGGAACTATCGTGGACCTCGCCGCGAGCCCCAACGGCCTGACGCTTGCGACCGCAATGGTCGCGCCGGGTGGCAATCGAGTCGATGTGATCGTTCGCGACCTGATCGCCACCGGCGCAGGCAACGTAATCGCCAGCTTCAATGGCCGGTACGATTCCATCTCGATGAGCTGGCTGAACAACGCGACGATCGCGCTTGCACTACGACGGCATCCCGAACCCCTCGAGTCCGGCGTCAACGGCGGGGCGCCGAATTCCAATCCAGATCAACCTGACGTCGAGCCGCCGCCGAGTCGCGTGGATGGATTGCAGTTGATCGTCGTCACTGGCGCCGGTTCCGTCGCACCGCTGAAGTTCTCATGCCCGATGTCGGCGCTTAGTTGGAGCGCGCACGGCGTCTATGCGGTCGGCCAGGGCGATGCGGGCGCTCCGCCGGTCATCATCGATCGGCGCAACTCCACCTGCACCAAATTTCACGTACCCGTGCCTATCCACGTGCTCGATTGGGACCAGGACGACGAAGGATCATTCCTCTATGTCGGGCCCGACGCCTCGCGCCGTACGATTGGCGTATTCAAGTACAACATAGCGACAGGCGCCGAAGATTTGCTGGGCATATCGACGGGCGCGGCCTCGTTCATAGGCAGCAGCAACACGATCACGCTGGGCAATCAGAAGCTCACGTTCAGGATGGCGATCGAGCATCCCGAGGCGCCGCTGCTTGCTCAACTCGCAATATCGCGACCCGAACAAGGCGAGCTCGATGTGAAATCGCTGGGCTTCGACACTATGCCGAAAATGCTCGCGCAGAGCACGATGGAGTATTCGAGGAGTGCCAATGAAGCCGCGATGCAAATCTATGCGCCCAGTCTGCCCGTGTCGTGGCGAAAAATCGTCACCTATTCGCTGAAATACGATAGTGCATTTCTACTGGCCGAGGGTCCGGCCCGCGGCACCGTCACGATGAGCTGGTCGCTCAGGGGTCGATGGCTGGCGCTTCTCGACGGCGACGCGACGGCGGGCACGGTGATGACTGTGCTAGCTCCACCCCGGTAGCTTTCCTAGCTGCCCAACTGCGCGCGATTCCCCCAGTAGTCCGACGCGGTGCGGAATGCCGCCGCGGCGCGCTCGAAACTCTCGAACACGACCAGGCCACGCGCGCGCGCAAGCTCCTTGCCCCGCGCCACGATCGCCTCGACGTGCGCAGGATGCATCACGACGGCAAATGCCTTGGTCGAGCGTCCCGCAAAATCCGCCAGCTTGTCGAGCAGGCCCGTGATCTCATACTCGTGCGTGGCCCAGCGTGACGCACGCAGCCCCGTGCCGACCTCCAGCACGATTGCGTCGATGACCGGATCGCGTTCGAGAATCTCGAGGATGCGATCGAGATTGCCCTGATCATGCCCCGCGCCGATCGTGCCGCCCGCGTCAAGCGGATTGCGGTAGCTGCCGCCGATTATATTGAAGAACCTCTTCAGTTCGTCGTAGGACGACTCCGATAGCGCGGGAATCTCGAGCCCCGCCGTCGCAAACGTGTCGGTGATTACCACGGATTGCCCGCCGGTCATCGCGACCAGCCCCATCCGCTTGCCGCCGATGCGCTTGGCGCGCGCGAACAGCTCAACCACGTCCAGCATCGCATCGAGGCTCGCCACTTCGACCGCGCCGCTTTGCCGCACGACGGCGCGCCAGGTCGCCTCGGGAGTCGCGAGCGATCCCGTGTGCGACAACGTCGCGCGCGCACCCGCCTCGGTCACCCCTCCCTTCCAGATGACCACCGGATGACGCTCGGCCGCGTGCCGCACGCTGTCGAAGAAGCGCCGCCCGTCGCGCACCCCTTCGATATACATCCCGATCGCGCGGGTCGCCGGATCCGCTGCCATCAAGTCGATATAGTCGGCCGCCTCGAGCACCAGCACGTTGCCGATCGACGCCGCCTTGTTGATCTTGATCCCGCGGGTTGGCGCCTGGAGGCAAAAGTTGATCGTGTGCGTGCCGCTTTGCGAGATGAAGCAGACGTCGCCCGCCTCGCCGGCTTTTTCTTCGGGAAAATTGCACAGTCCGGCCCCCGGGCTGTACAGCCCCATGCAATTGGGGCCTACCAGCGCAATCTCCGAGTTGATCGCGATGTCGCGCAGCTCGGCTTCCAGCCGGATTCCCAGCTCCTCCGACGTTTCCGAAAATCCCGACGTAAAAAATCCGATCGCGCCCACGTGGTTGGCGACGCAATCCTTCAAAATTCGCGGCGCGATCTGCCGCGGGACAGCGCTCACTGCGTAATCGATTGGCTCCGTGATCTCGGCCAGGCTCTTGCGGTTCTCCACCCCCATCGCTTCGATTCCAGGTATCTCGTTGGGATCGATTTGCACCGAGTAGAGCTTGCCCTTGAGATGCGCCATCGCGCGGAGCCACATATACCCGCTCATCCGCTTGTCGCCGATCACGGCAACCACGCGCGGGTTGAACGCGCGCTCGAGATTTTTGAGCCGCGCTGCACGATGCGGGTCCGGCTGCAACGTCTCGCCCGCGGGGGTGGCGAGC
>Ga0207930_1000375_pt1 | contig 13452 bp, 14 predicted proteins | sample NGESurshal092012_7_FD_184477 | JGI IMG/M metagenome (GOLD analysis project Ga0207930, IMG submission 184477) | Arctic peat soil microbial communities from Barrow, Alaska - NGEE Surface sample 210-3 shallow-092012 (SPAdes) | ecosystem: Environmental > Terrestrial > Soil > Wetlands > Peat ... | reverse complement strand
CTCCCACGGCGATATCCCTGATCGCGTCCTCGTGCGCGGCGATCCGCTTGGGTGTGAAGCCCGCCTGGAACAGCGCCTTCAGCCGGTCGTGCTTGGGCGGGTCCATGCCGATGAACATCGCCTGGGCCAACTCCAGCGGGAAGCCCGCCGCGGCCACCAGCACCCCACCGCGTTCTGAGGAGTACGTCTTCCAGTCACGGCTGACGGTGTGGATGTCATCGGCGGTCGTGACCGACCAGAACCCCTTCTCGTCGGGGTACTCGCTTACCCGCTCGGTCCAGTGGATCGGGCACTGGCTGCGCATCTGCTTGAAGACCTCGTGCGGCGGACCGTCGGCCCACAGCGCTTTCTCGGCCAAGAGCACGTTCTCGAGATCGCTGGAAACGGACGCGATCGGGACCTCCCCATCGTCGGCGCGGATCGGTGGCGCGATCATACTGGCCAGCTGGCCAGGATGGTGCTAGGCGTCCGCGGCGCCGCCCGTCGCGCCTGGGCCCGACTCGCCGCCGGCGATCGCGCGGCCGTTGGACGGCGTGCCCTGTTGGCGGCCTTCGACGCGCAGCTCGCCGACGGTCAGGCGCGCGACCTTCAGATCGCCGACCTTCAGCGAGCCGATCGCGGCACGCCGGATCGCGAGCCTGCCGATCGCCATCGCGCCGATCGCCACAGCTCCGCCCGCGAGGGCCCCGGCGGCGAGAGCGCCGATCGACGCCGCGCCGACGGCCGAGGCCAGCTGCGGTCGGTCTCGGCTGGCGCGGCGCAGGTTCATCGCGCCGCCGCGGTCGCGTTCTTCGCCAGAGCGCTTGGCACAGGCGATGCAGCGCCGATGGCGCCGGCGTTCTCGGCGAGCGCGCCGCCTGCGTAGCGGAGCATGTGCGCGAGGTGCGCGCGCAGCGTTTCCATGTCGTGTGCGCCGGGATACACGGCGCTGTGAGCGCTCGCCCCGGCGGCGCGCAGCTGTGCGGCGAACGGCGCGTTCTCGGACGGGTCGGCGATGCGGTCCGATGCGCCGCCGTAGACGAACGCGCGCAGCCCCTCGCGGGCGATGACCGGCTGTGCGGCGCGCAGCTCGCCGGACAGGCCGTTGAAGAAGCCCAGCCAGCTCTCGACGACGGAGAAGCGCAGCGGATGGCCGAGCGCGAGGTTCATCGCGCCGTAGCCGCCCATCGAGTCGCCGGCGATTGCGCGAGCGCCGCGCGAGGCGACGGTCGGGAGCATCCGGTCGATCAGTTCCTGCACTTCGACGACGTAGCTCTCATACCGCCGGGTGCCCTGATCGCGCCAGTTGTTGGTGCCCCTGCCACCCTGGATCATCACGGCGATCAGCGGCGGGATCTCATGGCGCGCGATCAGCGTGTCCAGCTGGCCCTGCAAGCCGAGTTCGAGGAAGGCGCTGGCGGGCTGTTCGTTGCCGTGCAGCAGGTAGAGCACGGGGTAGCGCTGCGTGGTGTCGGCGTAGCCCGGCGGCAGGTAGACGTGAAAGGAGCCCGCGCCGGCGAGCGCCGTGGAGCTGTAGTCGGCGGTGTCGATCGAGCTGCCGGCCTTGTCGTGGCTGGTGGCGACGAGCGTCGGCAGCGGTTGCGGCGCGACGGCAGCGGGCACGGTCGCTTCGGCGGCGGGTGCGTCGGCGCGCAGGCCGATCGCGCGCTCAAAGCTCTGCGGGCCGTTGAGCGCGATCACCGCGCACAGGGCCGCCAGGGCGCTGAGCAGCAGGCCGAGCCCGAGCATGCGCGGCGCCGCGCGCGGCTGCTGCCAGGAGCCAGGCGCTGAAGCGCTCACGGCGACGGGCTCCAGACGCGGCGGGAACGCCGGCACCCAGGCGGGCGGCAGCGCTTCGACGGCTTCGGCGGCCCTGCCGGGCCAGCTCCACTCGCCGAGGCTGTCGAACCACAACTGCGTGCGCGACGTCTTTGTCGAGGCGGGCATCCAGGAGATTCAACGAACGCTCAGCGAGAAACCCAAGCCCTGCACGAACCTGCCCAAACGCGCGCAACCGGGCTAGCGCCCGATCGGCCCGAGAAGGGTCGCGCCCTCTCCGGCCGATCGACACGCGCACCCTGCGCTCAGCGCGTGCTCCAGAGCTGTCCGGTGTCGCCGAAGCCGAGCGCCTGCTTGGTGGCCTGGGTGAGGTCGAATTCGCGTCCGGCGACATACGGCCCGCGGTCGACCACGGGCACACGAACGGAGCGCCCGTTGTAGCGGAGCATGACCAGCGTGCCGCAGGGAAGCGTCTTGTTGGCGACGCCGAGCGTCGCGCTCGTCAGCGAGCCGCCGCATGCCAGGCCGCCACCGCCGCCGTACCACGAGGCCTCGGCCAGGCGATAGACGTTCAGGCGTCCGAGCCGGCGGTGCGATGCCAGGCCGAGGGCGTCGCCGGCGAAAGCGATGCGCACGGGCTCGCTGCCGGTCTGATGGGGCAGGTAGCTGATCCGGAAGCGGCCCTTGACGACGGTGCGCGTGCGGGCCACGTTGCTCCAGCCATGCCGGCCCATCGCCTGCAGGATGACAGTGCGCCCGGCGATCGCCGGGCTCAGCGTCCCGGCGACGCTCGTGCGGCGGCCGTCGAGCACGTTCAGGCTGGCACTGCGCACCCGCAGGGTCGTGTTGAGCGCCCGCCCCAGCGGTGGTGCTGCGAGCGATTGCGTCGTCGAGACGATGTCAACGGGAGCAAGCGCGGGGGCATGCTGCGCGGGCGGCGCGGGAACGTACATCGATGCGAACCTCCTTGTGGTTCCGCCTACGGGGTTAGCTGTCGGGCTCACGGCCGGCCGGGCGCGAAACAGACGCGCGTCAACCGGGCGTTACGTCCACATCAGTGGGCGATTCGCCCCATCCGGCCCTGGAACGTCAGGTCGGCGGTGGGTTCCCCGATCGCCGCCATGGACGGCGGCGACTCAGCGGAGTCGAACAATTGTTCGTAGCCTAGAGGTCGTTCGACCCCTTCTTCTGTGACTACGGACACACATGCTCGCTCGGCGTATAGGCCACATTTGCAGGCTTTTTCGCTTCGGAGCTGGGGAGTTGGCCTGCTGCGCAGGGGTCAAAGGCGCGGCGCGCCGGTTTGGCTCGACCTCGCCGATCGTCGGCTTCGGCGTCTCTGCATCGCCGGATCGAGATCGGCGTGGCGGGCCCGAGAACTACCCCGCTGCGGCTTCCAAGCTTTTTTTCGCCCACTCGAGCATCCCCAGTGAGACCCACGGGAGCTGTCCGGCTCGAACGCGAATCCCGATGTCGCCGTCGGGTCCTGTGACCTCGACGATCGTGATCACCCTTCCGATCTCAAATTTGTCGCCGAAATCGGTTTCGATCGCGTCCATCTGATCGGCGACTTCCTGCATCAGCCTTGCCCTCGGGGCACGCTCGTCGCCGGCGTCTGCGTGAGGGTTGTCTCCCATACCAGCCATCAGGGTCCTCCTCGTTGAGATCCAAGAAAGAGGATCATCGCATCGCTGCAAAACGCACGGCCACGCTGCGGGGCGCGACGACCATCTTGGCCGGCCAGCCAGGAATGAGGTATTGTTCTCCGGAACGGATCGAGTCTCAACGTCTTGCCTTTTCTCCTCGGCAAAGAGCTGGCCCAGCGGTCGGCTCTTTGTCTTTGCGTCTGCCGCGCGCGTGGCGTCACGGCGCCCGCAGCTCGACGGCGTCGAAGTGCGCAATTCTGCGTATGCCCGCCCCGGCGCTGTCAGTATGCTGGACCGTAAATCGGTGTCACGAGGGCGCCGGATGAGACCGAAAGAGAGCCAGATGCAAGCCGCACGTAGATGGCAGGGACTCGCGACGCTGGGAAGCGCCGTCGCGCTCGTCGCCGCAACGGCGGCGATCACGCCGGGTGCATCTGCGGCGCCCACGGTGCACACCTGCGCCAACAAGACCGAGACGGTTCAGATCGAAGACGGAATGGGTGGGACCAGGTCATTCAAGATCACCGTCAAGGCGATTTCCACCAAGGGCGTCAGCTGCGCAGCCGCCTACAAATTCATCGGCCTGATGGTCAACAACAAAAGCACGAAGGTGCCGGAAAAGTACAAATGCGCGAGCGGGCACTTCAAGGTGCCGATCGGCTACGTCCCCGAGGTCTGCACCAAGTCCGGGGCAAGGATCCAGTTCGCCCGGCAGGGCGGCTAGGGACGACATCTCGCCGGTGCACGCTCCGTGCCCCGGCCGTGGCTTCGCGGGCCGTCTGAGAGCGGCGGCCCGCGCCGGTGCTTGCCGAGCGCCAGCGGCAGGCCGCTGCGCCGGGCGCGGTCACATTGGTGACGGAACGCGACGTCGAACGCCCGCCGGTTCAGCAGGCCGGTCAGGTAGTCGGTTTCAGCGGCGGCCACCAGCTGGCGGATCACCGCCGCGACGTGCTCGGCCAGCAGCTTGACGACGAGCGTCGTGAGCGTCACTGAGACGCCGACGCCCATGAACAGCACGGTCTTCATCGGGTCCTTCGACCACACGAACAGCGCCAATCCGAGCGTCGTCCACATCAGCGCGAGATCCGCGGCGACCTCGCGGGGCGAGCAGAAGTAGGCCGAGAAGACCATCGGCCACAGGTAGAAGAAGGGAGTTGCCTCGATCGGTCGCGTCACGGCCATCAGCGCGCTGACCAACAGGATTCCGTAGACAACCGTGATGCGCGCGACCCAGCGACGGCCCGGCAGCGCCGTCCACACGAACACGGCGCCCAGCCCGAGCAGGGCGGCGATCACCCTGATCGCCGGGTGATCGCTCGTGTTGGGATCGGGCATCGGCAGCGTCGCCAGCAGCGTCGCCGAGCCGAGCAGGAACATCGCGACCGCGACGCGACGCATCAAGTTCTCCGCCGCACGCGGGTCCACCGCAGAGTGATCGGCGGGATCGCCCACTGCGGACAACGCGCTGCCTTTGAGCCTGAAGCTCGCCATCTGTCAGGCCTCGGCCGCGCATGCCGCGGCCTTGAGCCGTGATCGCCGCTCACGGCCAAAGCAAGGAGCGGCAGGCCTCGCTCGGCGGTCTTGCACCCGGCGTGGGGGCAATCGACAGCGCGATCGTTGACGGCGGCTCGCCAAACCGCGACAATCGAGCGCGATGGCCAACCCGGACCGACTGACTGCGCTCGACACGACGTTTCTGCACCTGGAGGATCACTCCACGGCGCACATGCACGTCGCCTCGGTGATGGTCTTCGAGGGCACCGCCCCGACGCCGAAGGAGCTCGTCGACCACGTCGTCAGCCGCCTGCACCTCGTCCCGCGCTACCGCCAGCGCCTGGCGAACGTGCCCTATGGTCAGGGCCGACCGGTGTGGGCCGACGATCCACACTTCAACCCGCGCTACCACATCCGCCACGCCGCGCTGCCCGAGCCAGCCGACGACAATGCGCTCAAGCAGCTCGCGGGCCGGCTGTTCTCTCAGCGCCTGGACCGCTCAAAGCCGCTGTGGGAGATCTGGCTGGTCGAGCGGATGGCCGGCGACCGCTTCGCGCTGATCGCCAAGACCCATCACGCGCTTGTCGACGGCATCTCAGGCGTGGACATCACGACGGTGCTGTTCGACACCGCGCCCGACCCCGTTCCCACCTCCGGCCCCCCGGTGCCGTGGACCGCCAAGCCGCTGCCCGGGCCGGCCAAGCTGCTGGGAGAGGCGCTGCGCGAACGCACGACCGTGCCCGCCGAGATGGTCCGCGGCACCCGAGCGCTCCTGCGCGCGCCGCTCCGGGCGCTCTCGCAGGTCGTCGACGGCCTGGCGAGCGTCGGGGCCACGACTTGGGCGGGCATCAACGCGCCCGCGCCCGACAGCCCGTTCAACGTCGACATCGGTCCGCATCGTCGCTACACGTTCCTCGACGCCGATCTCGAAGAGTTCAAGGCGATCAAGAACTCGCTCGGCGGGACGCTCAACGACGTCGTGCTCGCGGCGGTCAGCCTCGCGCTCGGGCGCTACCTGCGCCGGGAGGGCATCGAGACCGAGGGGCTCGAGCTGAAGGCGATGGTGCCGGTTTCCGTGCGCGCCGACTCCGACCGCGGGGCACTCGGAAACCAGGTCGCCGCAATGTGGGCGCCGCTGCCCGTCGGCGTGCAGAACCCCGCGGAGTGCCTGCAGCAGATCGCCCGCGCGATGGAGGACCTGAAGAAGTCGGGCCAGGCCGTCGGCGCGCAGGTGCTGACGAACCTAGCGGGCTTCGCGCCGCCGACGATCCTCAGCCAGGCCGCTCGTCTGCAGGCCCGCCAGCGCTTCTTCAACCTCGTCGTCACCAACGTGCCAGGCCCGCAGTTTCCGTTGTATGTGCTCGGCCGGCGCCTACGCGTGCTGTACCCCGTGGTGCCGCTGGCGCGCCGCCAGGCGCTGGGGATCGCCGTGATGAGCTACGACGGCCACCTCGGCTTCGGTCTGCTCGGCGACTTCGACGCGCTGCCCAAGCTGGAGGCGATCGCCGCAGATCTCAAATGGGCGATCGGCTCGCTTTCCCGCGCCGCCGGCGTGCGCACACCGGCAAAGCAGCGAGCCAAGAAGGCCGCCCCGCGCAAGAGCAAAGCCGCCGCCGGGTCCAGCGCCAACGGGCGCCCTCGCGCCGGGCGCAGTGCCAGCGCGAGCTGAGGTGCGCCTAGCCCTCTGTCAGATGAACGCCACGGTCGGCGACATCGCCGGCAACGCCGAGCGGATACGCGCCGGACGCGACGCGGCGCTGGCTGCGGGCGCCGATCTCGTGCTGTTTCCCGAGCTTGCGCTGACGGGCTATCCACCCGAGGACCTGCTGCTGCGCGAGCACTTCCTCAGCGACGCGGCGGCGGCGCTGCGCGAGCTCGCCGCCGACACGCACGGCACGATCGCCGTGGTCGGCTTCCCCGAGCGAGCCGAGCACGTCTACAACTCCGCCGCCGTGCTCGCCGACGGCGCGATCCACGCGATCTACCGCAAGGTCTTCCTGCCCAACTACGGCGTGTTCGACGAGGAGCGCTACTTCCAGGCAGGCAGCGCCGGCGCCGTCGTCGACATCGGCGACCAGCGCATCGGGCTGACCGTCTGCGAGGACATCTGGGAGCCCGGGCCGCCGGCCAGCGACGAGGCGCTCTCGGGCGCGACGTTGATCCTCAACATCTCCGCCTCGCCCTACCACGCCGGCAAGGGCTCCGAGCGCGAGCGGATGTTCGCCCAGCGCGCCCGCGACAACCTCGCCTACGTGGCCTTCTGCGCGCTCGTCGGCGGCCAGGACGAGCTGGTGTTCGATGGCCACTCCTTCGTGATCGACCACACCGGCGAGACGATCGCGCGCGCTGCGCAGTTTCGCGAGGACCTGCTGGTGTGCGACGTCGACCTCGAGGCGGCGTCCGCGGCGCGCCTGCGCGAGGCGGGTCACCGCGGCGCGGTGCGCTCGGCGCTCTCCGCGGGCGGGACATCGCGCGTGGCCGTGCTCCCCGGCCTCCCGGCGCCGGCCAAGACGAGCGGCGACGCGGCGCCGGCGACGGGCGGGGACGTGGCGATGCCGATCGAGCCGGTCGAGGCCGAGATCTACGAGGCGCTCGCGCTCGGGTTGCGCGACTACGTCCACAAGAACGGCTTCGAGCACGTCGTGCTCGGTCTCTCCGGCGGCATCGATTCGGCGCTGGTGGCCTGCGTGGCCGCCGACGCGCTCGGCGCAGAGCGTGTGAGCGCCGCGATCATGCCCTCGCGCTTCTCCTCCTCGGGCACGCAGCAGGACGCGCGCGCGCTCGCGGCGGCGCTCGGGATGAACGCGCACGAGCTGCCGATCGAGTCGGTCGTGCAGACCTACGAGGAGACACTCGGGCCGGAGTTCGAGGGGCTGCCGCACGACCTCACCGAGGAGAACCTGCAGGCGCGCATCCGCGGGAACCTGCTGATGGCGCTGTCGAACAAGTTCGGCTGGCTCGTGCTGACGACCGGCAACAAGTCTGAGATGTCGGTCGGCTACACGACGCTCTACGGCGACCTCGCCGGCGGTCTGGCGGTGATCAAGGATGTGCCCAAGACGCTCGTCTACCGGCTCTGCGCGTGGCGCAACTCGCCCGAGGCGGCCGTCGGCGGGCGCGTGTCCGCGCCGATTCCCGCATCGATCATCGAGCGCGCCCCGTCGGCGGAGCTGCGCAGCGACCAGCGCGACGAGGACTCGCTGCCGCCATATGACCTGCTCGACCGCATCCTTCATGGCTACGTCGAGCTGCACCTCAGCCGCGAGCAGCTGGTCGCGCAGGGACTGCCCGCGGCGGAGGTGCAGCGCGCGGCGCAGCTCGTCGACCTCGCCGAGTACAAGCGCCGCCAGGCCCCGCCGGGCATCAAGGTCACCGAGCGCGCGTTCGGGCGCGACCGGCGCATGCCGATCACCAACCGCTACCGGGGCTGAGCCGATGAGCGCCGCGCCCAGCCCGACTCCCGTCGAGGCGTCCCCCGCCCGTGCGGGTGCCCGCGCGGGCACCGGGCCGCGCCTTGCCTCAGCCGTAGCCGTACTGCTCATCCTGTGCGCGCTTGCCCTGGGCGCCTGCGGCGACACGTTGCAGGATCGCCCGCTGGCGCACAACACGCTGGAGACGCTGCTCGTCGCCCCCTATCCCGTCTACTGGCTCGGCCGCTCCTTCCAGGGCATGGCGATAACCGAAGCCAGCTATGACCCGGGAGGCGCGTTCACAGTCCAGTACGGCGATTGCGTCGAGGGCGGCCAGGGCACGTGCGTGCCGCCCCTGCGTGTGGTCACCTCGCCGGACAACAGCTTTGTGCCCGGCGGCGACGCGCCGCAGCGCAGCCGGCTCGTGCGCGGCGTCAGCGCCGTCGTCGCGCAGGGCGGCCACACGATCGAGATCGCCACCGCCGGCGTCGTCGTCGTCGTCTACGCCAACGGCCCGCGCCTGGCGGCGGCCGCGGCGCAGACGGTCGTGCCGATCAACGAAGCCGGCGCGCCGGGCGCACGGCTCCCCGCGCGCCTGCCCGACACCGGGTTCGGCTCGACGCCGCTGCCCTCCCAAGTGCCATCGCCCCTGCGCGCGCTCGGTTGAGCGCGCAGCGGCGGCTACGCCGCGCGCCGTCTCAGCCGACGACGGGCGGCCGCTGACCCGCCGGCACCGGGCGCACGGCGATCGTCATGCGCGTAACCGCGCACGAGCGCCCGGCATCGTCGGTGAAGCGCACATCCCACACCCACGTCGTGCGCCCTCGGTGGATCGCGCTGGCGTGGGCGTGGACGACACCCTCGGTGACCGGCCGCAGGAAGCTCGTGCTGTTGGAGAGTCCCATCGCCGTGTTGCCGTCGGGCATCACCGCCAGCGCGGTTGCCAGCGAGGTCATCGACTCGGCGATCGACGCGTACACACCGCCATGGACCAGTCCCGCGGACTGCTTGACCTCGTCGCGCACCTTTACCTGCGCGAACACCTCTCCGTCGGCGTAGCCGAGCAGCTCCAGGCCGTAGAGCAGGTCGAACCCGCGGATGGTTGCGTTCAGCTGCTCGACGGTCGGCTCGGCCATCCCGGCGCCACGATAGCCTACGAATCGCCTTCCGAGACGCCCCGCGGGCGCCTGGCGAGGGCCGACGTGCCCACACCAATGAGCCGACTGGACGATCTCCCCCCCGACCAGCGCGCCACGCTGTCGCTGCTGTTGCGCAGTCGCAAGAGCTACGCGGAGGTCGCCACGCTGCTGGACATCCAGGAGCGGGCCGTGCACGACCGCGCACATGCGGCGCTCGCGGTGCTCGCCGCGCGCCAAGCGCGCGAGCTGACGGCCGAGCGCCGCGAAGAGGTCGGCGACTACCTGCTCGGCCAACGCAGGACCGTCGCCGAGCGCCTGGCCACGCGCAGCTATCTCGAGGGCTCCTCCCTCGCGCGCGACTGGGCCAACGCGCTCGCCGGCGAGCTCGCGCCGCTCGCCGGCGACGCGCCGGCGGAGATCCCCAGGGGCGCCGAGCCGGCGTCAGCGCCGCCGCTCGCCGAGCAGGCGCCTTCCCGGCCGGCCGCGGAGAGCGCCCCGTCGCGTCGCCCGCGCCCCTCTCCCGCGAGCTCGCGACTGGGCGGTGCCCTGCTGCTGGCGGCGATCGTCGCCGTTGTGGTCGTCGCCGTGGTGTTGATCGCCGACAGCGGCGGCGGCTCGAGCAAGCACGCTGCAAACGCCGCGAGCAGCTCGACCGGCGGCGAAACGGCGGGCTCCTCGACCAGTGCCGGCTCGACGAGTACACAGGGAGCCAAGGCCAAAGAAGACAGGCGCATCACGCTCAAGTCGCCGGACCCGTCAAGCAAGGCCGTCGGCGTCGCCGAGGTGCTCTCTGAAGGCAAGCAGTACGCCTTCTATCTCGCCGCCGAACACCTGCCGCCCAGCAAAGGCAAGGGCTTCTTCTACGCCGTCTGGCTGTACAACTCGCCCACCAGCCACGAGGCGCTCAGCCGCAGCCCCGAAGTCGGCTCAAACGGCAGCCTGCAGGGCGGCGCGCTGCTGCCCGGCGACGCCACGAAGTACCACACGATGCTGCTCACGCGCGAGACCAGCAGCCGGCCGACGAGCCCGGGCCCGGTCGTGCTCCGCGGCAGCTTCGCGCTGCACTGATCGCGACCGCGCGGCGGCAGCGTCAGACGAGCAGCTTCCCCGGGTTCATGATGCCCGCCGGATCGAGCTGCGCCTTCAGCGCGCGCAGCGCCGCCGTGCCCGCGTCCCCGACCTCCGCGCGCATCCACTTCGCGTGGTCGCGCCCGACGGCGTGGTGGTGGGTGATCGTGCCGCCGCCTCCCACGATCGCCTGGCTGGCGGCGTCCTTGACGCTGCGCCACTGCGCAATCTCCTCGCCCTCGCGCTGGCGCGCGACGAACGTGAAGTACAGCGACGCACCCGTCTCATACAGATGCGAGACGTGGCACATCACCAACCCCGGCGTGCCGCAGTCCTTCAGCGCGCCGTCGATCGCCCGGCAGACACCGCCGTGCAGGCGCTGCAGGTTCGACCACTGCGTGGCCGTCTCCAGCGTCTCGACCATCACGCCCTGCGTGAGCAGCTCATCGCGCAGGTAGGGCGCCGAGAAGCGCCCCGCGCGCCAGGCCTCGCCGGGCGAGCGCCCGACTACGAGCCCGCCGCCGCCACGCGCGAGCTGCAGCGCCCGCGCGCGCCTGGCCCGCACCTCGCGCTCTGTTCCCTCGAAGCCAAAGATCGCCAGACACCCGTCGCGGTAGCCGCGCGCGCCGAGGTAGAGCCGCCCGAGCCTGCCCTTCACGCCGCCCGATCCGGCCAGCGCCAGCGACATGCGCGTCTCCTGCTCGTCTGACAGCCGCGCAACGTGTGGGGAAGCGCCCTGCTGTGCCAGCTCGCGCAGAACCTCCACGCCGGCTGAGAAGTCCTCGAAGAAGATCCCCTCGTACACCCGCTCGCTCGGCGCCGCGCGCACGCGCAGCGACAGCTCGCAGATCACCCCGAGCGTGCCCTCCGAGCCGACCAGCAGCTGACGCAGCGATGGTCCTGCGGCGCTCGCGGGAATCGCCGGCAGCTCGATCTCACCCGCTGGAGCCGACACGTGCAGCCCAAGCACCATCCGCTCGATCGCGCCGTAGCCGCTGGAGGCCTGTCCGGCCGAGCGCGTCGCCGCGCAGCCGCCGAGCGACACGTACTCAAACGACTGCGGATAGTGCCCGAGCGTGAGCCCGCGCTGGGCCAGGTGGCGCTCCAGCGCCGGCGCGCGGATGCCGCCCTGGACGGTCACCGTGCGCGACGCGCCGTCCAGCTCGACGACGCCGCCCATCCGTCGCATGTCCAGGCAGACCACGCCGCGGTGCTCGCCGCGCAGCGGCTCCACGCCGCCGACCACGCTCGTGCCCCCGCCGAATGGAACGACCGCCAGCGACTCGCGCGCACATAGCTGCAGCACGGCGCCGACCTCCTGCGTGCTGCTCGGCAGCACGATCGCGTCCGGAGCCCCCTCGGGCTCACCGGCGCGCACGCGCACGAGATCGGGATAGCCCTTGCCGGCGGCGTGCGCCACGCGTTCGCCGTGGTCCTCGCGGACGTGCTCGGCACCGACGACCGCGCGCAGCCCCGACAGCGCCGCGTCGGTGAGCGCGGGCGCCGCCATACGCACGTTGGCCAGCGCGACCGGGGCGCGCGGCTCGGCCGCGAGGCCGACGGCGTCGGCGAGGAAGCCGCGCACTGCCAGAGGCAGGCCCGACGGGTGGGCCGGATCGCCCCAGCCCCACCAGCGCATCGCCGGGATGTCGCCGCGGTCAGCCACTGATGCGCTCCAGCCCGTCGAGCGCCTCGTCGAGCGTCGCCGCCGCGGCGCGGCTGACCATGAAGCCGCCGAAGCGCGGAAAGAAGCCGCTGAGCCTCTGGCGCAGCTCGATCGTCACGCTGGTGCTGTCGCCGTCGTCGTGCAGCGTCAGATGCGTCTCAGACGAGCTGAGCACGCGCGCGAACGGCGTCCCCTCCAGCTGCTGCTGCCACGTCAGCGTGTGCGTCTGCGGATCGGTGCGCACGAGCAGGAAGTCGGCCCGCACCGCTTTGCCCTTCGCCGTCCTCATCAGCTCGGTGAAGGCGCCCTCGGCGACGTCCTCGACGCGCTCCACCCGCGGCCACCAGCGCGGCAGGTGATGCGGGTCGCAGACGAGCTCCCACAGCTCCTGCGCCGGCGCGGCGATCGTGCGACTGCGGCGTGCGGTCGGCACGGGAGCCAGCCTAGGACTCGTAGCTGATCAGCGCGTGCGTCTGGCGCGGCGCCAGGCGCTCGCGCCCGCTCAGGAACGCCAGCTCGATCAGGAACCCGCAGCCGATGACCTCTCCTCCCAGCTGCTCGACCAGCTCGCACAGCGCCTCCGCCGTTCCGCCCGTGGCCAGCAGGTCGTCGTGCACGAGCACGCGGGCGCCGCCGCGCACGGCGTCGGTGTGCAGCTCCAGCTGATTGGCGCCGTACTCCAGCTCGTACTCCGCGCTGATCGTCTCGTAGGGCAGCTTGCCCGGCTTGCGCGCGAGCACGAAGCCGGCCCCCAGCTCCAGCGCGAGCGCCGGCCCGAGCAGAAAGCCGCGCGCCTCGGCGGCGATCACGCAGTCGACGGCGAGCGGGCGCGCGAGCTCGGCGAGCGCGCGCACGGCCGCCGTGAGGGCCAGCGGGTCGGCGAGCAGCGGTGTGATGTCCTTGAAGGCGATTCCCGGCCGCGGGAAGTCGGGGATCTCGCGGACCAGCGCACGCAGGCTCTGGTCCAGCTGGACGCTCATCAGCGGACGATCTTGCGCAGGTCGCGAACCAGCAGCAGGTGCTTGAGGTGCGTCGCCACCGCCGCGAGATTCTCCAGCGCCTCCACCGCCTCCTTGCGCCGCTCGGGATTGCGCGAGCGCAGAGCCGGCGCGAGGATCTGCTGCAGCAGGCTGGCCTCGCGGTCGGCCGAGGAGCGAAACACGCGCAGGTTGCGCCCACCGACGCCGTAGCGCGCGAGCTCGGCAACCGCCGCAACGATCTCGCGCTCGGTCTCGTCGAAGTAGCGCACGCCGCCGCGCATCTCGCCCTTG
>Ga0207930_1000374_pt1 | contig 13457 bp, 9 predicted proteins | sample NGESurshal092012_7_FD_184477 | JGI IMG/M metagenome (GOLD analysis project Ga0207930, IMG submission 184477) | Arctic peat soil microbial communities from Barrow, Alaska - NGEE Surface sample 210-3 shallow-092012 (SPAdes) | ecosystem: Environmental > Terrestrial > Soil > Wetlands > Peat ... | reverse complement strand
TACGCGGGGCGCCCTGGGCCGGGGCTTCGCCGAGCGCCTGCTCCAGCGCGGCGTCGAGCTCCGCCAGCGTCCCTCGAGCCGCCGGCGAGCGACGCAGGCACAGGTCGATCGTCTGCGTGAGCGCGCGTGGCAGGTCACGGCGGGCGCGCGCAAGCGGGCGAATCGGACGACCGATGCGCCGCGCGGTCTCCGCCGGCGTGGCGCCGCGGACCGGATTGAATCCGCACAGCGCCTCGTACAGCACGAGCGCCAGCGAGTACACGTCGACTGGCTCGCCCGCCTCGCGGCCCTCGCTCTGCTCCGGCGCCATGTAGGCCAGCGTGCCGAGCACGTCGCCGGTGCGCGTGAGCACGTCCTGACCGCTCAGATGCGCGCCGCCGAAGTCGGTCAGCTTGGCCACGCCGCCGAGCGCCTCCGGCGCCGGTGCGTGCGGATCGGGATGGCGCGGGACGAGCACGTTGTGCGGCTTGACGTCGCGGTGGACGACCCCGCGCGAATGGGCGTGCGCGAGGGCGCTGCACAGCGCCCTGCCGATCGCCAGCACCTCTTCGTCGGCCAGCGCGTCGTCGGCGATCAGCTGCGCCAGCGTGTCGCCGTCGACCAGCTCGGAGATCAGGTAGAAGGCGTCCTGCACGGGACACGCCTCATACAGCGCCACGATCGCCGGGTGCGCCAGGCGCGCGCTCGCGAGCGCCTCGCGCGTGACCCGCTCGGCGTCCTCGCCGGGGGCGAGCGCGACGCGCTTGACGGCCACCTCGCGGTGCAGCTGCTCGTCGTGCGCGCTCCAGACCACACCGAAGCCGCCCGCGCCGAGGCGCTCGCGCAGGCGGTAGCGGCCGAGGACCAGCGCGTCGGCGCCGGGCCCGTCCGTCCACGCGTCGCGGGCGCGCGGTTGGCGAGAGTGCACGAGAGTCTGCGAGTCCACCGGGTCCTGCGTTCGCCGCCCTGCGGTCCTGTCCCTCCCGCGCGCGGGAGGAGAAGCAGCGCTGACCGAGAAGTTGCAGGATGGTCAGGGAGGTGGCCGGCAGTCATACTGGGGCCCCTCCAAATCCCTGCAAGGAGCAGCTTTTGTCGTTCTTCGACGATGGCGACGAGACAGCGCAGCGGCCGGCATCCCGCGCGCCTCGCCCGCCTCAGCGCCCACAACCGCGTCGTCCCCAGCAGGCGACCGGCTCGCTGCCCCTGGACCAGCACACGCTGATGGTCCGGCGCCGCATCGCCGCGGGCGTCGGCGTTGTGCTGCTGATCGTGATCATCCTGCTCGTCAACGGCTGCCTCAAAGGCCAGAAGACGCAGGCGTTGAAGGACTACAACCACGAAGTTTCCACGCTGGCCCAGCGATTCGACGAACACGTCGCGCGCCCGCTGTTCTCGGCGCTCACCGGCGCTTCGAGCAAGTCGGCGCTGAACGTCGAGGTGCAGGTCGACCAGCTGCGCGTACAGGCCCAGGATCTCGCATCGCGTGCGAAGAAGCTCAGTGCGCCGGGTGAGATGTCAGGCGCACAGGACAACCTGCTGCTGACCTTCAACCTGCGCTCGGAAGCGGTGACGAAGGTGGCGGCGCTGGTGCCCACCGCACTCGGTGGGCAGGGTAAGCAGGCGATCGCGCAGATCGCCGGCGACATGGAGATCTTCCTCGCCTCAGACGTCGTCTACTCCCAGCGCGTCGCCCCGCTGATCCAGCAGGCGCTCGACAGCGGCGGGGTCACGGGACTCACGACCGCCCCCTCGCGCTCGCTGGCGAACCTCGGCTGGCTGGAACCGACGACCGTCGAAGGGCGCATCACCGGGCAGTCCGCCAACACGCCGAGCAAAGAAGCCACGTCCGGCACGCACGGCACCTCGCTGGCCGGCGTGAGCGTCGGCGCCAACACGCTCGCGCCCGAACCGACGCTCAACCATGTCAGCGGTGGCAGCAACCCGACGTTCACCGTCAACGTCGAAAACGGCGGCGAAAGCGCCGAGACGAACGTCAAGGTCAACGTCGTGGTGACCGCCGGCGGCCAGCAGTTCAAGGCCTCTCATGCGATCGAAAAGGCGGAACCGGGCAAGAGCGTCAGCGTCGACATCCCCGTCAACGGCGTCCCGCTCGGCGCCGCCGCCAAGGTCGAAGTCAACATCGAAAAGGTCCCCGGCGAGACGGACACCGAAAACAACAAGGGCATATTCCTCGCCGTGTTCGCGAAATAGGCGGTGAGCGCACAGCGAGGCCATGGCACGCGCGTGGACCATCCTGCACAACACGGCTGCCCCACCGGCTAAGTTGTGCCGATGGGCACGCTGGCCACGAAGATCACCGACACGCAGGGGATCATCGCGATAGCCGCAGGCGCCGTCGCGGTGATCGCACTGATCTGCTGCGCGTGGCTGATGCTGGGCATGCGCCGGATGCGCCGCGCCCAGCAGCTCGTGCTCGGCGACGCCGGGCAGCAGGACGTCGTCGCGCACGCGGCCCGTCTGCAGGAGGCCTTTGAAGTCCTGCGTGCATACGTCGACGACGTCGCGCTGAGACTCGACGGTCGCCTGGCGGGCGTGGAAGCGGCGCTGCGCCGCACGATCGCGCACCGCGCGCTCGTCCGCTACGACGCCTACAACGAGCTGTCCGGCCACCAGTCGCTGTCGATCGCGCTGCTCGACGAGGAACAGTCCGGCGTCGTGCTCTCCTGCATCCACCACCGCGATCAGGCGCGCGTATACGCCAAGCAGGTCACCGCCGGGCGCGGGGAACTCGAGCTGTCGCCCGAGGAGGCGGAGGCCGTGCGCGTGGCACTGTCCGCACCCGCCGCTGCGCCGGCCGGCGAGGGCGCCGCCGAGCAGTCGGGCTGAGATGTCATCGAGCGCTCGGGCGCGCGTCGGCTTTCTCGGGCCGGCGGGAACGTTCACCGAGGAGGCGCTGCTGGCGAGCGCTGCCGATGAGGCGATCGAGCCTGTCCCGCTGGCGAGCATCTACGAGACCGTCGCCGCGCTGCGACGAGGCGAGGTGCAGTGGGCGATCGTGCCGATCGAGAACTCGCTCGACGGGTCGGTCAGCGTCACGCTGGACCTGCTGGCAGAGCAGGACGGCGACGTCGAGATCGTCGGCGAGGCGCTGCTGCGCGTGCGTCACTCGTTGATCGCAGCCGGCCCGGCGGAGCTCGCGGAGATCGACACCGTTCTCACGCACCCGCAGGTGCCCGGTCAATGCGCGCGCTTCCTGCGTGCAGAGCTGGCGCACGCGCGCATCCTGCCCGCGAGCTCGACGGCCGGCGCGGTGCGCGCGGTAACCAGCGAGGGCCAACGCGGGCGCGCGGCGATCGGGACTCTGCTCGCGGCGAGCATCTACGGCGGCACGATCATCCGCGAAGACGTGGAGGATCGCGACGACAACGAAACGCGCTTCGTCTGGCTGGCGCGCAGCGGCGAGGCCGCAGCGGCGCCGCTTGCGGCGCCAGGGACGCAGACGACGGGCGCGGAGTGGAAGACATCGCTGGTGTTCTGGGGTGCTGGCGCGGAGAGCCCGGGCTGGCTGGTCCGCTGTCTCGACGAGTTCGCCCGCCGCGAGATCAACCTGACGAAGATCGAGTCGCGCCCGCGCCGCGAGCGCCTCGGGCGCTACATGTTCTTCGCCGATCTGAACGGTCGCGCCGGCGACGCTGCGGTGGCCGAGGCGATCGACGGGCTGCGCGCGGTGTGCGAGCACGTCGGCGTGCTCGGCGCATATCGCGCGGCCAAGTCGGCCATGGAGCCGGGCGCAAGCGACGACTGAGCCCCCGCCACGGCTCGCGGACCCTCGCTAGACTCCCGCGTTGACGATGGAGATCACAGTCCCACCAGAGCCGGTGGGGTCCGTGTCGCCCTCCGAGCACCAGCGGCGCGGACCTGAGGCATCGCCGAAGACGGCGATGGGCGGTCGGGTGCTCGTGCTGAACGCGACGTATGAGCCGATCAACGTGTGCACGGTCCGTCGGGCGATCGTGCTGCTGTTGAAGGAAAAGGCCGAGCTGCTCGAGCGAGGGCTGTGGGAGCTGCACTCCGAGAGCGCGACGCTCGCTCGCCCGGTCGTGATCCGCCTGATGGCTTACGTCAACGTTCCGCGCGACGCACACCGGCGCAAGATCACGCGGCGAGCGGTGTTCGCGCGCGACAGCTGGACGTGCCAGTACTGCGGCTCGCGCTCCAACCTCACCGTCGATCATGTGATCCCGCGCTCCAAGGGCGGCTCGTCCAGCTGGGAGAACATCGTCGCGTCGTGCGCACCGTGCAACCGGCGCAAGGGCGACCGCCTGCCACGCCAGGCGGGCATGCACCCCCGCCACGCCCCGCGCACCCCGCGCGCGGAGATCTTCATCCACGTCGCCAGCCCGACGATCCCGGCGGCGTGGCTTGCGTATCTGCCACAGGCCGCCTGAGCGGCTGTGAAACGGCGGAGGGCGCCTTCGACGGGCGCCCTCCGCTTTGCTGCTCTGACTGGAAGACCGAGACGACGAAGAATGGCGTGCCGGAGGGACCAGGACCGGCGGTCGTCTCGGGGTGTCCCGGGTTGGATTCCGCTAAGCGGTCCAGCCTGTCCGACCTAGCGGCCGGTCACCTCCAGGGTCCCGCAAAAACTGTCAGACAACGTTAGGACCACCTCCTTTCTCTGGTCCGCTCAGAGTAGCGGACGGGGCTGACGCGCGCTGGAGGTGGCGAGGCCGCGGCGCTCAGTGCACGACGACGGCGAACTCCTGCGTGTACAGCGCCCCGGCGACGCCTTCGGCGAGCTTCTGTGGGACTTCCGGCTCGACGTCGATCCCGGTGTCCTGGTACTTGCCTTCGAGGATGTTCGCGAGGTGCTCGGGGGAGGCGATCCACGCGCTGACGATCGACTGCGGCGTCGCCAGCGTGAGCGTACCCCAGGCGAGGTTCTCGCCGATCACGTATCCGACTTGGGAGTTGGGGATGTAGCCGGTCGTGCGGATGCGTCCGACCGGCGTGAGACCCGAAGGCGCGATGTGGTCGAAGTAGTTGAGCGAGAGCATTTCCTTGCCGTGACTTTCGGCGGCTTGTTCCAGTCGGGGGTCGGCGCTGAGCGGTCCCTCGCCATTCTGCGCGCGCTCGGTGTTGACCAGGCAGAGGACCGCAGCGCGGACGAGTGCGAGATTGCCCGCTTCGGGGATCAGCTGCGTGTTCTGACAGGGCGTCGCGAGCACCTTGGCGATAGTGGCGGCCTGGCGTGCCGCGGCTTCATCTGCGGATGGTGTCGTTCTCGCGCCCGTCGGACGCAGGCGGGGCGCGCGCAGCGCGTGGCGTGCGCTGAGGCGCGTCGTCCGGTGGCGGCTCGCCGTCGTGCGACAGCTCGCGCGGTGCTTGGCGTGGGAGCTCGGCCACGGCGCCGTGCAGCCGCCGCTCGCGCGCCGCCCATGCAAGGCGGCCGTGCGCGCGTGGGCGCTGGAGCGCGCGGCGGCGCCATGCAGACTGGCGGCGTGAGCCACCGGCGCGTCGTGCGCGACGGCGGCACCGGCGGAGTCCCCGATGGCCGCCCACACGACGATCAGGGTGGCCGCGGCGATGAGGGTTCCTAGGCGGGTCACCCTCAGGCTGTCGGCGGCGGGCAGCCTTCCTCTGAGGCTTTAGGGGCGAATGTGGACGGGTAGGGCGGTCTCTCAGGAAGTCTCGGCGGCGGGCTGCTGGCCCGGTCCGTCGTCGTCGGGCGCGGGCGGCGCTCCGTCGGGCGCGCGCAGCTCCTCGTCGGCGCCCTCGCCCGCGTCGACCACGAGCGCGACCGCGCTGACGAGGTCCTCGTCCTTGAGGTTCATCACGCGAACGCCGGTCGCCGAGCGGCCCTGCGCAGAGATTCCGCCGGCTGACGTGCGCTGCACCATGCCGCCGACGCTGATGAACACCAGCTCTTGGTGCTCGCGCACGACGAGTGCTCCGGCGAGGCCGCCCTTGCGCTCGGTCAGACCGATCGTCTTGACGCCTTTGGCCCCGCGCTTGGTCTTGCGGTACTGGGCGATCTGCGAGCGCTTGCCGTAACCGTGTTCGGTCACCACGAGCAGATCCATGTCGTCGCGCGCGACGTCCATCGCGATCACCTGGCCCTTCTTGCCGACGTCCATGCCGCGCACGCCGGTCGTGTCGCGCCCCATCGAGCGCGCGTCGGACTCGGCGAAGCGGACGGTCAGCCCGGCCTTGGAGACCATGATGATCTCGTCGCCCGGATCGACCGCGCGCACGGCGAGCAGCTCGTCGTCGTCGCGGATCTTGATCGCGATGATGCCGTCGGCTTTGATCGGCGTGTTGTAGGCGAGGAACTCGGTCTTCTTGACCGTTCCCGACTTCGTGGCGAACACGAGGTACTTGGTCTCGGTGAAGTCACGCGTGGAGACGACCGCCTGGATGCGCTCGCCTTCGCGCAGCGGCAGGATGTTGACCAGCGCGCGCCCCTTGGCCGTGCGCGAGGCCTCGGGCAGCTCGTAGACCTTGGAGCGGTAGACCTTGCCGCGATTGGAGAAGAACAGCAGGTAGTCGTGCGACGAGCAGACGAACAGGTGCTCGATGAAGTCGCCGTCCTTCATGTCCATCCCCGTCACGCCGCGACCGCCGCGCTGCTGCTGGCGATAGGTGGCCAGTGGCAGCGACTTGATGTAGCCGGTCTGCGTGATCGTGATCACCATCTGCTGGTCGGCGATCAGGTCCTCGATGTCGATCTCGTCCTCGGAGTGGCTGATCTCCGTCCGCCGCTCGTCGCCGAAGCGCTCCTTGATCTCGGAGAGCTCCTCCTTGATCACGGCCAGCACACGTGTCTCGTCGCCGAGGATCGCCCGCAGCTCGGCGATCCGCTCGGTCACGTCGGCGTGCTCCTGTTTGATGCTGTCGGCCTCCAGCGCGGTGAGCTGGGAGAGGCGCAGGTCGAGGATCGCGGTGGCCTGGATGTGGCTGAGCTCGAAGCGCTCGACCAGCTGCTCGCGGGCGGCGTCGCGGTCACGCGAGGCGCGGATCAGTTCGATGATCGCGTCGAGGTGCTCGAGCGCGATCAGCAGTCCCTGGAGGATGTGCGCGCGCGCCTCCTTTTCGGAGAGCTCGTGCTTGGTGCGGCGGACGATCACTTCGCGCTGGTGGGCGACGTAGTTGTGGATCACCGCGCGCAGGTTCAGCGTCCGCGGGACGTTGTCGACGAGCGCGACCATGTTCACGCCGAACGTCGTCTGCATCGACGTGTGCTTGTAGAGCTTGTTCAACACGACCTTCGGGATCGCGTCGCGCTTGAGCTCGATCACCAAGCGCATGCCGCGCTTGTCGGACTCGTCGCGCAGGTCGGAGATCTCGGAGATCCGTTTCTCGTGCACCAGGTCGGCGATCTTGGAGATCAGGCCGCCGTCGCCGCCCTTCTTGACCATGAACGGCAGCTCGGTGACGACGATCGCCTCCTTGCCCTGCTTCAGCGGCTCGATGTGCGCGCGCGCCTGGAGGCGCACACGGCCGCGGCCGGTCTCGTATGCATCGCGGATTCCCTGGTGCCCGAGGATGATCCCGCCGGTGGGGAAGTCGGGTCCTTTGACATGCGCCATCAGGCCGTTGAGGTCGATGTCCTGGTCGTCGATGTAGGCGATCGTGGCGCCGATCACCTCGCGCAGGTTGTGCGGCGGGATGTTCGTCGCCATTCCCACGGCGATGCCCGACGAGCCGTTGACGAGCAGGTTCGGGAACCTCGCCGGCAGCACCAGCGGTTCGCGGCGCGAACCGTCGTAGTTGGGCGCGAAGTCGACAGTGTCCATGTCGAGGTCGCGCAGCATCTCGGTGGCGATGCGCGCGAGGCGGGCCTCGGTGTAGCGCATGGCGGCAGCCGGGTCGTCGTCGACCGAGCCGAAGTTGCCCTGGCCGTCGACGAGTTCGTTGCGCATGGAGAAGTCCTGCGCCATGCGCACGAGCGCGTCGTAGATCGCCGAGTCGCCGTGCGGGTGATAGTTGCCCATCACCTCGCCGACGATCTTTGCGCACTTGGCGTACGAGCGAGTCGGCCCGAGGCCGAGCTCGTTCATCGCGTAGAGCACGCGGCGGTGCACCGGCTTCAGGCCGTCGCGCACGTCGGGCAGCGCGCGCCCGACGATCACCGACATCGCGTAGTCGAGATACGCCGTGCGCATCTCCTCCTCGAGGGCGCGCGGCTCGACGTTGCCGCCTCCTATGACGTCAGTAGCAGCGATGGTTCACCTCCTAGACATCGAGGTTGGCGACGGCTCTTGCGTTGTCCTCGATGAAGGCCCTGCGCGGCTCGACCTGGTCGCCCATCAACATCGAGAAGACGCGATCGGCGGCGAAGGCGTCCTCGATCGTGACCTGCGCGAGCGTGCGCGTCGACGGTGCCATCGTCGTTTCGCCGAGCTGTTCGGCGTTCATCTCGCCGAGGCCCTTGAAGCGCTGCAGTTTGATGCCCTTCTGCGCGACGGTCATGACTGCCAGGCGCAATGCCTCGAAGGAGGGCGCGGCCTCGTGGACGTCGCCGAGGGTCACCTCGAAGGCCGGCGTGCCGGCGAGCTCGACGAGCTGCTCGTGCACGCGGGCGAGCTGACGGTACTCCTGGGACTCGAACAGCGAGCGCTTGATGCGGTGCGTCAGCGCGAAGCCGGTCTTGGCCTCGACGGCCTTGACGCGGATCTCCAGGTCGTCGTGCCCGACCATCTCCGTGGCGTGCGTCTCCCCCTCGAGGCCGGCGCGGGCGAGCAGCTCGATCGCGTCGTCGGCATTCATCACCTGCTCGCCGAGCAGCGAGGACTCTTCGAGGAACTGCACCATGTCGTGGCCGTGCGCGGCACGCAGCGAGGAGGACCAGCCCTCGTATTGCTTGAGCAGTCGTGAGAAGCGCTGCCAGCGGGCCTCGGTCAGCTTGAACTGTTTGCCGTGGCGGTCGAAGACGTTGAGCTTCTCCCACTTGTCGGCGAGCAGGATCTCCTCCAGCTCGGAGTCCTTTTCGATGTAGCGCTCGCGGGCGCCCTGCTTGAGCTTGTACAGCGGCGGCTTGGCGATGTAGACGTAGCCGGCTTCGATCAGCTCCTGCATCTCGCGGAACAGCAGCGTCAGCACGAGCGTGCGGATGTGCGCTCCGTCGACGTCGGCGTCGGTCATCAGCACGACCTTGTGGTAGCGGGCGTTCTCGATGTTGAACTCGTCGCGCACGCCCGTGCCGATGGCCGTGATCAGCGCCTGGATCTCGGTGTTCTGCAGCACCTTGTCGATGCGCGACTTCTCGACGTTGAGGATCTTGCCGCGCAGCGGCAGCACCGCCTGGGTGTTGCGGTCGCGACCCTGCTTGGCAGAGCCGCCGGCGGAGTCGCCCTCGACGACGAACAGCTCGGCCAGCGACGGGTCCTTGACCGAGCAGTCGGCGAGCTTTCCCGGCAGCGTGGAGTTCTCCAGCGCGGACTTGCGCCGCGTCAGGTCGCGGGCCTTGCGCGCGGCCTCGCGGGCTCGCTGCGCCTGCACGGACTTCATGATCACGGCACGGGCCTCGCTCGGATTCTCCTCGAGGTACTCGCCCAGGCCGGTGTTGACGATCGACTCGACGAAGCCCGCCATACCGGGGTTGCCGAGCTTGGTCTTGGTCTGGCCCTCGAACTGCGGGTCGCGCAGCTTGACCGAGATCACGGCCGTCAGGCCCTCGCGCACGTCCTCGCCGGAGAGGTTGTCCTCTTTCTCCTTGAGCAGGCCGTGGTCGCGAGCGTACTTGTTCAGGGTGCGCGTGAGCGCCGAGCGAAAGCCGCTCATGTGCGAGCCGCCCTCACGGGTGTTGATGTTGTTGGCGAAGGAGTGGATCGAGTCCTGGTAGGAGGAGTTCCACTGCATCGCGATCTCCGCGGCGCCCTCGTCTGACTCGCCGGCGAAGAAGACGACCTTGCGGTGGACGGTTTCCTTGTTCTCGTTCAGATACGAGACGAAGTCCTCGATCCCGCCCTCGTAGCGGAAGGTGGCCGAGTGGCCGTCGGCGCGCTCGTCGACGATCGAGATCTCCAGGCCGCGCGTCAGGAAGGCGGTCTCGCGCAGGCGCTCCTCGAGCGTGAGGAAGTCGAAGTCGAGCGTCTCGAAGACGTCGGCGTCGGGCAGGAACGTGACGGTCGTGCCGGTCGGCGCGCCCGCCGGCAGCTTCTCGCCCTCGGTCAACTCGCCCTGCGGCGCTCCGCGCGCGTAGTCCTGGCAGTACACGTGGCCATCGCGGCGGATCTCGACGTGCAGCTGTTCGGACAGCGCGTTGACGACCGATACGCCGACGCCGTGCAGACCGCCGGAGACCTTGTAGCCGCCGCCATCGCCGAACTTGCCACCGGAGTGCAGAACCGTGAGCACGACCTGGACGGCGGGCAGGCCCTCTTTCTCCATGATCGCCACGGGAATTCCACGACCGTCGTCGACGACGGTCACCGAGTTGTCCGGATGCACGGCCACCGAGACCTTGCTGCAGTAGCCCGCCAGCGCCTCGTCGACAGAGTTGTCGACGACCTCGTAGACGAGATGGTGCAGACCCATCACGCCGGTCGATCCGATGTACATGCCAGGGCGCTTGCGCACCGCCTCGAGGCCTTCCAGGACAGTGATGTCCTGGGCGTCGTAGGTGCCCGACCCGCCGGTCATCGACGGATCGTTGACGCCGCCCTTCTTCGCTTTCTTGGAACTCCCGTCAGAGCTGTCGCTACCTGTAGCCAATCGGCCTCCGATTACGTCAGAACGCCCCGGAATCCGCGGCGCTCAGGATGCGGACCGGGGCGGGTTAACTGTGTACATAACAATAGCACGCAGCGGGGTCGTTCCGGCTCGCCGCGAGCCCCCTAAACCCCTGCAAATTGCAGGGAAAACGGGGTCTTGAGCGCCCGCCTGAGCCCGCGTCTGCAAAAGTCGCCCGCAGATTCGTCGTCAGCCGGCACGACAGCGCAGCTCGCGGATCGTCTCGGCGCCCAGCGCGGCGTTCAGCGCAGGCACGAGATCGCCGGCCATCATGTGCAGCTCCTGGGCCCACACAGCGGCGTCGCAGGTGACCGTGAGGACGCCGTCGCGCTCGGCGGTCGGACGTGCGGCGGAGGCGATCACAGGCCCGGTGGCGAGCTCCCAGATCTCCTGCACCCTGGCGAGCGTCGTGGCGGGAGCGAGCGTGGCGGTCAGCCCGTCCAGGGCGACCGACAGCGAGCGAGGGGCCGGTCTTCTCACGCGGCGAGCGCCTCCTGGAGGATCGTCCCCGGCGACACGCGCAGGCGCGCGACGCGTGCATCGCTGGCGCCGGGCACGTGGGCGAGGTCGGTGGTGGCGATCACGCTCTGTCCGTCCGTGGACAGCTCGGCGGCGAGCAGCTCGCGGCGCTGGGAGTCGAGCTCGCTCATCACGTCGTCGAGCAGCATCAGCGGCGTGCGCCTGCGTTCACGGGCGAGCACGGTTCGCTCGGCGAGCAGCAGCGCCAGCAGCGCCAGGCGCTGCTCGCCCTGAGAGCCGTACAGGCGCAGCTCCCTGCCGTCGCGCAGGATCGCCAGCTCGTCGCGGTGCGGGCCGTGTCCGGAGAAGCCTCGCTCGAGATCGGACGCCAGCTTCGCCTGCAGCTCGGCGACGAACTCGTCCACACCGGCGGCGCGCGAGCGAGGGCGATAGTCGAGCGCCGCGTCACCGTTGAGACCCAGCTGCGCCGCACGCTGGGCGAACGGCTCGGCCAGCAGCTCGACGGCCGAGGAGCGATGCTCGCGCACGGCCAGCGCGGCGGTCGCCAGCTCGCGGTCCCAGGTGGCGAGCGTCGCATCCGAGGCGCGCCCGGCGCGAATGCGTGCGAGCAGGGCGTTGCGCTGCGCGAGCACGCGCGAGTACTCGCGCCGGTCGTTTGCGCGCAGCGGCCAGATCGCCGCGACGACCTGATCGAGGTGCGCACGACGGACGGCCGGCGGACCCTTGAGCAGCTCCAGGCGGTCGGGCTGAAAGACGCTGAGCAGCGGGCGGAAGTCGACGTCGAGCAGGCGCTCGACCGCCGCCCCGTCGGCGGTCATGCGCTTGACGCCGCGCTCGCCGTCCGGTCCGGCGCCGTAGGCGACGCTCAGCTCGTGCTTCTGCGCCCCGTCGTTGCCGCGTACGACGACCCGCGCGGCCTGCGCGCCGAAGCTGATCAGCTCGCGCTCGTTGCGCGTGCGTGGCGAACGCCCGGTGCAGCCGAAGTACAGCGCCTCCAGCAGGTTGGACTTGCCGGCGCCGTTGGGCCCGTGGACGACGGTCAGGCCGGGGCCCAGGGCGGCCTCGGCGCGCGCGTAGGTGCGAAAGTCGCGCAGCTGCACGCTGAGCACGCGCACTTCATGCCCCTAGACGTTCAATCGAATCGGCATGATCAGATATACGAAATCGCCGGAGTCGGGCGATTCGATCAGGCCGGGACGCAGGGGGCTGATCAGCTTGAGCACCAGCTCGTCTGACTCGATGCTCTCCAGCCCGTCGCGCAGGAAGTCGGGGTTGAAGCCGATCTCGAAGGCCTCGCCGTGGAAGGGGACGGGGACGGCCTCGCTGGCCTCGCCGACGTCGGGGGTCTGCGCCGAGACGGTCAGCGTGCCCTCGCTGAAGCTGAGCCGCAGCGGCGCGTTCTTCTGCGCGAGCAGGCTGATGCGCCTGACGACGTCGGTCAGCTCGCCGCTTGCCAGGCGCAGCTCGTGCTCGACGGACTCGGGCAGCAGCTGGCGGTAGTTGGGGAACTGCCCGTCGATCAGGCGAGAGGAGAGGACGATGTCGCCGAGCTCGAAGACGACCTGGTTCTGCCCGACGCTGACGGCGAGCGACTCGGCTGGCGCGGCCTGGGCGATGCGCGCGAGCTCCTGCAACGCGCGGGCGGGGACGTTCGCCTCGAGGCTGCCCTGCAGCGGCGCGTCCAGCGCCGTCTCCTTGACGCTGAGGCGGTAGGAGTCGGTGGCGACCATGCGCAGCTCCTGACCGGAGGCGGACATGAGGATGCCGGTGAGCACCGGTCTGGTCTCATCGCGTGAGGCCGAGCGGGCGACGCGCGAGATGGTCGCGACGAATGCATCGACAGGAACAGCGACGCGCGTCTCGGGCGAGGGCTCGGGCAGCGTTGGAAAGTCCTCGGCACGAAGGGTACGCAGGTGGAATCTCGCGGGCCCGGAGATCAGCTCGACGTCCTGCTCTGCGCTGCGCAGCTCGAGCGAGACCTTGGGGGCCGGCAGCGAGCGGGCCACGTCGAGCAGCAGGCGGGCGGGTAGAACCACGCTGCCGGGTCGGCTGGTCTCGGCTTTCAGCGGTACGCGAAGGCCGATCTCCATATCGGTGGCGCGCAGCTCGGGCGCAGAGTCGTCGCTGACGGAGATCATCACGCCGGACAGCGCCTGAACAGCACTGCGCGTCGAGGCGACCCGCGTGACGGTCTGCAACTGATTCAAGAGCTCTGAGGTGGAGAGGGAAAGCTTCATACGGTGTCGAGAAAGAGGGAAGTAGTTAGTAGGGGCTGTGGGTATGTGTGTATGGCTTGGGGGCTG
>Ga0207930_1000373_pt1 | contig 13464 bp, 11 predicted proteins | sample NGESurshal092012_7_FD_184477 | JGI IMG/M metagenome (GOLD analysis project Ga0207930, IMG submission 184477) | Arctic peat soil microbial communities from Barrow, Alaska - NGEE Surface sample 210-3 shallow-092012 (SPAdes) | ecosystem: Environmental > Terrestrial > Soil > Wetlands > Peat ... | reverse complement strand
GCACGAACGTGAGCTGTGTCTTGGTTGTTGTACCAAAACAGGATTTATACTTGGCGGTTCTTCCACACATGCGAGGTCCTATGCGATATGCGTCTTTTTGCGTAATTTTGCTTCTGGTAGTTTCTTGTGCCGCCGGAGCGCAAGGCCCAAAGAAAACCGTGACCACCGAAGGTAATAAAGTGTTTGCCCAACTTACTGACCAGTTTGTGAAAGAATCGCTGGCCCTGTCTCCGGTCAACGCTTCCTACGCGGGATTTCATCAGTACAAAGATCCCAAGACTGGCAAAGTAATTGAGCTCGATGCTGAGCTCGACGACGTCAGCGCCAAAGCGGTGGCCGAGCAGGAAGCGTTTTATCGCGCCTGGCGGGGGCGCTTCCAGAAGGAAACCCCAGTGGCGTCGCTCGATTCCCAGGACGCAGCCGACTACCGGCTGATCGACGATAACATCGGGCTCAGCCTGCTCGAGTATGACCACATCCAGAGTTACAAGCACCAGCCGCAGGTGTATGTCGAGTTGGTGGGCAACGGGTTATTTCTGCCGTTGACGCAAGAGTACGCGTCGAAAGAAGTTCGCGTTGGGCACGTGATCTCCCGCATTGGGCAAATCCCGCGGCTGCTCGACCAAGCCAAATCCGTACTGACGGATGCAGATCCCATTTTCATCTCGACGGCGGTAGAGGAGAATGATGGCAATGTGAGCCTGATTGACTCGGTTGCGGCAGACATTCCGGCAGGCTCAGCGCTGAAAGCGCAATACGACAAGGTGGCTCCGGCGGCGAAGCAGGCGTTGACCGATTTCACGGCATGGATGCAGAGCGACCTGGCCAAGCGTCCGACCAATGGCCGCGACTGGCGGCTGGGTAAGGATTGGTACGGCCAGAAATTCCGCTATGTCATGGAGACGTCGATCACGCCTGAGCAGTTGCTGGCCGACGCGGAGGCCGAGCTGAAGCGAATCCGGACGGAAATGTTTCAGACGGCGCTTCCGCTTTACAAGCAGATGTATCCCGGTCAGGACGACTACAGCAATCTGCCGGGACGCGAGCGCGAGAACAAGATCATCCGCGCGGTGATCGACAAGATTAGCGATGAGCATCCCGAGCGCGATCAATTGATTGATGCCGTGAAGGCCGACCTCGAAGGCATCAAGCAGTTCATCCGCGACAAGAAGATCGTTTCACTGGGCAGCCGTGACAACCTGAAAGTAATTCCGACTCCTGAGTTCGAGCGTGGCATCTACTCGGTGGCGGGGTTCCACTCGGCTCCGCCGCTTGAACCCAACGCCGAAGCCCAGTACTGGGTAACGCCCATCGATCCCAAGATGCCGGCGGCCAAGGCCGAGAGCAAACTGCGCGAGTACAACAATTACACGCTGAAGTGGCTCACCATTCACGAAGCCCTGCCGGGACATTACGTGCAAGCCGAGCACGCTGACGACGTCCAGCCGCCAACGCGCCGTGTGCTGCGCGCGTTGCTCGGCAATGGGGCCTACGTCGAGGGCTGGGCCGAATACATCGCCGACGTGATGACCGAGGAAGGCTATCTCGACCACAGTCCCAAATTTCTGTTGATCCGGCGCAAGATCATGCTGCGGGCCACGGCGAACACCATCCTCGACATTCGCATGCAGACCATGAACATGACCGATCAGCAGGCCATGGACCTGATGCTGAACGATACCTTCCAGACCCAGGCGGAAGCTGACGGGAAGCTGCAACGCGCCAAGCTAAGTTCGACGCAATTGCCAACCTATTTCGTCGGGTCGAGGCAATGGTGGGTACTGCGGAAGAAGTATCAGGCCGCAAAAGGCAGTGGCTTCACTCTGGAGGAGTTTCACAACAAGGCTCTCGATCAGGGAGCGCTCCCTCTCGAGTATTTGGAGAAGATCATTCTGCCCTGATTGATGTAAAAGTCAGGATGGTCATTAAATATTAATGTTGTGCGTGTGATAGAGAAGTGAGTGAGGTAAACACCTTAGAGTTTGCTAATTTTCGGCTCCGTTTCGGTCTGGAAGCGCCAAAATTGTGCACTTCCCGCACCGAAACGGAACTGATTGTGAAGAACTGTAAAATAAATCGACTCACCCGGCATTTTGAACAACTTTCTTCGCGCAAAAGCGTCTATAGTGGTAACCCAAATCAGGTGGGCGCCGCAACCCCGACAGCAACCCCAATAGGCGCCCACCGCCCCCTCTAAAAATCTCCAAGTTAATCGTGGTCTGCGATCGCGCATGCGTTGAAAAGCGTGCAATGAAATTCTCGCGCTTCATTTCCAATTCGCTTGGTTTACGATGCATGCGTCGTAGCGGCGTTACTACAAGCTTCATGGCGGCGTCAGCGCTACAATGAACATTTAAGATAGTTGCCATGAAGTCAGCGGTTCATCAAGCCCGGTGGTGGGAGGCCATGGACGATGGCCGTCTGCACTGCTACCTCTGCCCGCGTCACTGCCACATCGGAGAAGGCCAGCACGGCTTCTGCTTCATCCGAAAGAATGAACACGGCAAGTTAATTCAACTGGGCTATGGCCGCCCTGCCGCAGTTGCACTCGATCCCATTGAGAAGAAACCGCTCAACCACTTCTTTCCGGGAACCACGATTCTTTCCATGGGCACCGCCGGTTGCAACATGGGTTGCTTTTTCTGCCAGAACTGGGACATCTCCAAAGCCAAGTCCGATCAAGTGCGCTCCGCCGATCTTTCGCCGCGGGACGTGGTCGAACTGGCGCTGGAGCATCGCGCTCCGCACATCGCGTTCACCTACAACGAGCCGACGATCTGGGGCGAATACGTCATCGACATTGCGCGCGAAGCGCACGAAGCGGGCATCAACACAGTGATGGTTTCCAACGGCTACATTACTCGCGAGGCGTTCTTCGACATCTACCGCTATATCGACGCCGCCAACATCGACCTCAAAGCCTTCACCGAGAAGTTCTACTCCAAGGTAACGCTGACGCATTTGCAGCCGGTTCTCGACACGCTGCGCTGGTTGCGTCACGAAACCGGCGTGTGGTTCGAGATCACGAACCTCATCATCCCAACGTTGAACGACGACGACTCCGAATTCAAACAACTCTGCGACTGGGTGCTGGAAAACCTTGGCGACGACGTGCCACTGCACTTCACGGCGTTCCATCCTGACTTCAAGTTGCAAGACAAGCCTCCGACGCCGCCGGAGACGCTACATCGCGCCCGCCGTATGGCCATGCAAATGGGCTTGAAGTACGTTTACGAAGGCAACATCTACTCCGACGGTGGAAACACGATTTGTCCGGGATGCAAGCAGGTGGTGATTACGCGCTCATGGCATTCGGTGACAGCGAACAAGTTGAAGGACGGACGCTGTGCGAAATGTGGGACGCGGATTGCGGGCGTGTTCACGAAGTCCGAAGCAGGGACACGGCGCGAGTGGGCAGCCGCGATACCGGTTGTTTAACACAATGATTGCTATGCATTTCTGGTGGAAGAAATGAAATCGCACGTCCTAAGACTGTGTGTCATTGCTTGCCTTACGGTTCTGTTGGCGCCGCTTCCGGCTCAATGTCAAGTCACTGTGATTCTCAGTCGTCACGCGGAAAAGGCAGCAACGCCGCCCAAGGACCCGCCGTTAACCGAAGCAGGAAAAAAACGGGCCGAACTATTGGCCTCGATGCTGGCCGATGCTGGAGTCGATGCAATCTTCGTGACGGAGCTCCAGCGCACGCTGCAGACGGCGGCTCCTCTAGCCGCTCGCTGTCATTTAAAGCCGACGTTCATTCCGGCTGATGACACTGACCAACTCATCAAGGCGATACGCGGGCGTCAGAGCGGCGTGGTGGTAGTCATCGGTCATAGCAACAAACTGCCCACTATCATCGCGGGATTGGGCGGCCCGAAGGTGAAAATTCCGGAAACGGAGTTCGACAACTTGTTCGTGCTGACAATCGATGGCTCCAAGACTTCGATGCTGCACTTGCGCTACGGAGATTCGACGCCGGTTCCCACAAGTGGGATGGAGCACGACATGACCGCCACTCCGGTGAAATAGGCGCGCAAGACGAGCGGGTGCGAGCTATCTTTCCACCTTCCCAATCCGCTTGTCGACGGGTATGGGCGCGAAGCCCGACATTTTTTCCAGAAGCCGTTTCGGGTCGCGATCCTCCAGTACCAGCCGGCGATTCTCCTCTCGCAGAAATCCTTCTGTGACGGCGTGGTCGAACAGCGCGAGCAGTTGATCGTAGTAGCCCCCGACGTTCAGCAAGCCGCAGGGTTTTGCGTGAATGCCGAGCTGCGACCAGGTCACCACCTCGCAGAACTCCTCGAAGGTGCCGAAGCCGCCGGGCATGGCGATGAATCCGTCGGAGAGGTCTGCCATCAAGGCCTTGCGCTCGTGCATCGATTTCACAACGCGTAGATCGGTCAGGCTGCGATGCCCAACTTCTTTTGCCAACAGCGATTCGGGGATCACACCGATGACACGACCGCGAGCCTGAAGAACCGCATCAGCCAAGACGCCCATTAATCCAATGTTTCCGCCGCCGTACACCAGTTCAATGCCGCGCTCGGCCAGCAGTCGTCCCATGGCGACGGCAGCATCGCGGTAAGCGGGATTGATTCCCGAATTAGAACCGCAAAAGACGCAAAGTCGCCGGAAGGTCATAGCGTTTGCAAAGGTAATAAGTTAGCCTGTCAGTTTAGCGGAGATGTGCGGAGTTCTGTCCGGGTGGTGCTGACGTTCAGGTTGACGTGATTTTTCTGATCCAAAACTTATGGATAACTTGAATCGTTTAATAATTATTATCATCTGAAAACCATGCGCAGGGGGACTTACAACGAGTTTCGCCAGATGTGCCGCGTGCACAACCTGGCAGCGACCCACCAGAGACAAAAAATCTACGAAGCGCTGGTGTCTCGTCCCGGGCATTATTCGCCGGAGGAGATCTACGATCAGGTAAAACAAGACCTGCCGTCGATCTCGCTCGCGACGGTTTACAAGAACCTGAAGACCTTTGTTCAGGCCGGAATGCTACGCGACGTGAGCCCCCACCATGGTCCCTGGCGCGTGGATGCCAATACCGCACCCCATCATCATTTAATTTGCACGCGTTGCCATTCGATCTCCGACCTTGACATCGATCTGCTCGAACCTGTGAAGCTGCAAGGCAGGCTGCCTTCCGGATTCCGGCTCGAGAAGTTCAATGTCGAGTTGCAGGGTGTTTGCAAGTCGTGCGCAGCCAGCGCGGCCGGCGGCGTTCACCCGAAGGGAAAAGCCAGGATGGGTTCGTAGTTCGTCACAGTTTTTTAACCAGTTCGTTTCTCGACTAATTCGAAGGAAGGTAAACAAATGGATCAAACACCCACCTCGGTAGCTCCGCCGCCTGTTCCCACTGAGCAGGAGCAAAAGTTGGCAGGCGAAACCAAGTGCCCGGTAGCGGGCGGCGCTCGCAGACACACGGCGGCTGGGGCCGCGAACAATGCGGAATGGTGGCCCAATCAGCTGAGCCTGAACATCCTGCACCAGCACTCCTCTCTGTCCGATCCCATGGACAAAGAGTTCAACTATGCCGAGGAATTCAAGAGCCTCGACCTGGAGGCTGTGATCAAGGACCTCCATGCCCTGATGACTGATTCTCAGGAATGGTGGCCCGCCGACTTTGGCCACTATGGGCCGTTCTTTATCCGTATGGCGTGGCACAGTGCCGGTACGTACCGCATCGGCGACGGACGCGGTGGGGCTGGCTCAGGCGAACAACGCTTTGCGCCCCTCAATAGCTGGCCCGACAATGTGAACCTCGATAAGGCGCGCCGGCTGCTGTGGCCGATCAAGCAGAAGTATGGCCGGAAGATCTCCTGGGCCGACCTCATAGTGCTCACCGGTAACGTCGCGTTGGACTCGATGGGGTTCAAGACCTATGGTTTCGCCGGCGGTCGCGAAGACGTTTGGGAGCCCGGAATGGACATTTATTGGGGATCCGAGGGCAAGTGGCTGGCCGACGAGCGCTATAGCGGCGATCGCGATCTCGAGAACCCCCTCGCCGCGGTTCAAATGGGACTGATTTACGTCAATCCGGAAGGGCCCAACGGCAATCCCGATCCCCTCGCTGCGGCCCGCGACATCCGCGAGACGTTCGCCCGCATGGCGATGAATGACGAGGAGACGGTTGCGCTGATTGCCGGCGGACACTCGTTCGGCAAAACCCACGGCGCCGGTGATGCCAAACTGGTGGGCGCAGAGCCGGAAGCCGCCAGCATCGAGGAACAGGGCCTCGGTTGGAAGAGCAAGTTTGGCACGGGCATTGGCGGTGACGCGATCGGCAGCGGCTTGGAAGTCACTTGGACCACGACACCGACGAAGTGGAGCAATAACTTCTTTGAAAACCTGTTCGGCTACGAATGGGAACTGACCAAAAGTCCGGCTGGCGCGCACCAGTGGACTCCGAAGAATGGCGCAGGTGCCGGCACTATTCCGGATGCTCACGATCCGTCGAAGCGGCGCGCTCCGACGATGTTAACCACGGACCTCTCCCTGAAGATGGACCCGAACTATGCGCCGATTTCGAAGCGCTTCCACGAGCATCCGCAGGAGTTCGCAGACGCGTTCGCCAAGGCTTGGTACAAGCTGACGCACCGCGACATGGGGCCTCTCTCGCGCTATCTTGGTCCGCTCGTTCCCAACGAGCCGTTGATTTGGCAAGACCCCGTTCCCGCTGTCGATCACGAATTAATCGGGGACAATGACATTGCGGTTTTGAAGGCGAAGATCCTCGCATCCGGACTGTCGATCTCTCAGTTGGTCACGACTGCCTGGGCATCGGCGGCAACCTTCCGCGGCTCCGACAAGCGCGGTGGAGCCAACGGAGCGCGCATTCGCCTCTCGCCGCAAAAAGATTGGGAAGTGAACCAACCGGCCGAACTGGCGAAAGTCCTGCAGAAACTGGAGGCGATCCAGCAGGAGTTCAACGGCGCGCAGTCCGGCGGGAAGAAGGTCTCGCTGGCTGACCTGATCGTTCTGGGCGGCAGCGCGGCCGTCGAGGAAGCTGCGAAGAAAGCCGGGCACGAGGTGAAGGTTCCTTTCTCGCCGGGACGCACCGATGCTTCGCAGGAGCAGACCGATGTGCACTCCTTTGCTGTAATGGAGCCGAAAGCAGACGGGTTCCGCAACTACCTCCGGAAGGGAATCCAGAACCCAGCGGAGGAACTGCTGGTGGACAAGGCGCAGTTGCTGAAGGTGACTGCCCCCGAGCTGACGGTACTCGTCGGTGGTTTGCGCGCCCTGAATGTTAACTACGGGCAGACCAAGCACGGCGTCTTCACCAAGCGGCCCGAGGCGTTGACGAACGATTTCTTCGTCAACCTGCTCGACATGAATACGACGTGGCAGCCCTCCTCTGTACCCGAAGGCGTGTATGAGGGGCGCGATCGCAAGACGGGCGAAGTCAAATGGACCGGCACCCGTGTCGATCTCATCTTCGGTTCGCACTCTCAGCTACGCGCACTCGCGGAGGTCTATGCATCTGACGACTCGAAGGAGGCGTTTGTGAAGGACTTCGCGGCAGTATGGGGCAAGGTGATGAACCTTGATCGCTACGACCTCGCACTCGAACCAGTCACGCGATAACCCGGAACCTGGCGCTCGCAAGGGCGGCAGTTCTCGGAAAGCTGCAAAATGAAAACGGGCACTCTTTACGAGTGCCCGCTGCATTTATTGGTTAGCGCGCAATAATGAAACGGCGGCGGAGAAAGATTCCCGCCGCCGTCTTCAATTCGCTAGAAAAAACAGTCACGCCTTCTTTAGAGAGTTACTTTCCGCTGAGGCAGCCCTTTTGCCCGCTGCTGTTGGGATAGCCGGTACCCGCGGTATAAGCGGCGTTTGACCACTCGCCCTGGATCTTCCACTGCGATCCATTCGAGAACGTCACCAGGGGAGCACCGAAGGTCCATGCGCACTTGTCGCCGTTTTCCGCGCCGCTGGAGTCGTACCATGCGCCGGGACTTGCGGGATCGCTGCGCGCTTCCGACAACTCGTGTCCACTCACGTTGGCGAGCGCCGCCAAACCCTGAGAATGCAAACCTGAGGTGTCCTGGGGATCGCAGCCGGCGTCGCCGTCGAGCTTGAAGAAGAACGCGAACTGCACAGCCTTCCCACCACAGGTACCAGCGCTGTGCCAGGCACAGTAGCCCGCATTGCCACGTGGAACATCGGTGTACACCGGGTAATAGCCGTTGCCGGTGGAGTCGGGATTGGGAATGACCTTGCACACCTCGGCCAGAATGGTGCTGGTGTCGCCTCCGCCGGAAGCTTTGGTGGTGTCGACATAGTGACCGCCATAGGTCGACGTTGGACCAACCTGACCGTTGGTACCGGTGTATTCATCGCTCGCCTTGGCGTAGTTGGAGTTTGCCCAGCCCGTGTAATAAGTGTCGATGCCGGTGATTTTGTCGCCGGTATAGGTTCCCCAGCTGGTGCCCCAGAAAATCGCCGAGATGTTCGCGGTCGGCATGATCTTGCCGCCGTGGTACGTCATGTTAGGAGAGCGCCGGACTCGCGGAGACTCCAAGCCCGGGTCGACGCCGCGCGCCCACGTGATGCCGACGATGGGGGGATTCGATGCAGTGGAAGTTTCGGTCTGGCCGAATGCGGAAATTGCGACCAGTGAAGTTAGCAACAGTAGTGAGAACGTTCGCACGTACTTCCTCCAGAGTGGCTGATGCCACGGGAATGCGCCCAATGAAAATATCAGGCCAAGGATTAATGACTAATGAATACGGAATCCCCAGAAATCGCGATGCTCAAATGGTGGTGGCAGTCTCTGGTTTAAAAGTTTGGGCTGTCAATGGCACTTAAGCGCCTGTCATGTGGAAAGTCCGGGAGATTTCTCGCGTCGTCGAAACCTCAGATTCCAACTTGTGGGACCCGAAGTATCGCACGGTCATGGTGGCGGGCGACCCATGGTTCCGGTCATCCAAATCTCCCCTAGGTGCCTATAAATACTGTGTTTCCATTCGTTTGCCACTAATGCAAGAGCGCGATTCCGCGCTGTCCCACGTCGGACGTCACACGCGTTTGTGACGTTTGCACTTGTTGCGTGTGCGCTATCCGCAGTCTGCTAGAGAGTATTTGGAGCAGGGTCAGATCGCCGCAGTACTGCAAACATTGCAGAAGCGGCTGAATTCGGCTGGGTCTGCGGTTTTTCTTCGGTCACGCTGTGATGTGATCGTACGCACGCCACGGAGTGCGGTATCGCAACGCCCACGGCGAATGAGGCTCGTGCTCTCCGGATGCGCGCCTAGTGCGCCGGCCATTATCAGGAAATACGCCGTGCATGATAGGGGGACCTCGTGCTTTCACCATACGGGCTAGACATCATTGAAAATTGCCTGACCTGCAAAATGCGGGTCGACCACATTTTTTGCGATCTTCCCGCGGCTGCCCTGCAGTCATTTGAAAATATTAAATACGCAACCGCTTATCCCAAGGGTGCCGTACTCTTTGTCGAGGGCCAGTCGCCACGCGGCATTTTCGTGTTATGCAAGGGACGCGTCAAACTCTCGATCTGCTCGACCGATGGGAAGACGCTGATTCTGAAGATCGCCGAACCAGGAGAAGTTCTTGGACTCAGCGCTTCGGTCAGTGGCAAACCCTATGAACTGACGGCTGAAACTGTCGATCCCTGCCAGATCAATTTTGTAAAGCGGGAAGATTTCCAGCGGTTCCTGCGCGAGAACAGCGATGCCTGTCTGCGCGTGGCCGAGCAATTGAGCGAGAAATACAACAGCGCGTGCCGGGAGATCCGTTCCCTGGGACTGTCGCATTCAGCCGCCGAAAAACTGGCGAAACTGCTGCTGGAATGGAGCGCGAAGAACGGCGAGGCTGCCAAGGCGGAGCCCCGGCTCAAGCTGGCGCTCACGCACGAAGAGATCGCGCAGATGATCGGCACGTCGCGGGAAACGGTCACGCGTTTGTTTGCCGACCTCAAGAAGCGGCAAATTGTGCAGTCCAAAGGCTCGACTTTGCTGATTCGCAACAAAGCTGCGCTGAAGGCGATGGCAATTACGCAATAAGGTTCGCCCAGATTGGGAATCCAGTCTCGCGGCGTTGATACACAGCGTCGAGGGGCGCATGTCGCTGCGTAACAAGCGTTTTCATGCGAAGAGGTTGTGTCATGTGGGCCGACCAGTGTGAACAAGGTCACGAAAACAGGTGACTGCTATCACTGCACTGACCCGGAGTAACGACGTATTACCAAAGCATCATGGAGAGCGTAATCCAGCAAAGTTGCCTCAGCTGCGACTTCCGTCCCGATCGGGTCTTTTGCGATATGCCAGCCAATTCGCTGGAGGCCTTTGACGAGATCAAGTCACTAGCGACTTATCCCCGGAACACGATCCTGTTTGCCGAAGGTCGGCCGGTTCGCGGTATCTATCTCCTGTGCGATGGTCGAGCCAAGCTCTCCATCTGTGCGGATAGCGGCAAGCGCCTGACCCTGCGTGTCGCCGGACCCGGTGAAGTTCTTGGTCTGGGAGCGGCGCTGTCCAACACGCCCTATGAAATCACCGCAGAACTGTTGGATACGTCGCAAATTGCCTTCATCCGAAGGAAAGAGTTGACGAAGTTCCTGCGGGAAAATCCACAGGTCTGCATGCAGGTGGTCCGCATGTTGAGCCAGGACCTGCATGGCGCCTACGAACGCGTCCGTACCATCGGAATGGTGCGCTCTCGCCGTCCCCGCGCGATGGTTCGCCCTCGGATCATGTTTGCATAAGCTTTGCCTTCCTCGTTTTCAGCCCGCGACGGTTCGCGGGCTTTTTTGTTTATTGGATTGTCGGACGAAGGCCCAGTGTCTTCCGGCAACCTGCCAGCGTAGACGTAGCGCGAAAATCAAGAATCAACTCAATCTCAATCTGAATTGACACTTACGGCGCGCCAGCTTCGGCGGGCTGGGGGAACAAAATGGCAAAACTGTTCACTTTTGACCAGATTGTCTTTTATCGTCAATGTTCAAATGCTAAGAATCCGCCACCGGGCGCCGTGGGATGCTGTCCGAATAAGCGACTTGAACCAAATGTCGGCGCTAGACGGGGCTCAGAAGTTACCTTAGTAACTTGCATAACTTTTGTTGCGGAACAATTATGAAATCAGGCCAGCAACATCCATGACGACCGATTCGTTGGGGCCGTCGTCAGGAGTGAAATGAGCCACATGGGAAAAAGGTTCACCCCTCCGTTGTTAAACGTACTGTTGATGGTGTGCTGCGTATCGATACCTGCAACTGCGCAACAGCGCGTGAGCGACTCCAAGCCCCAAGCCTCAGCCGCCTTGCCGGGCGCGACTGGAGGCCAGTATGCCGATACTGAGATCTGCAAGACATGCCACCAGGAAGTGTGGGACAAGCATTTTGCCAACACTCCGCACGCCGCCCTGCTGAAGGGCGAGCAGCACGGATGCCAAGCTTGTCACGGACCGGCGCAGGCGCACGTGGATGGCGGCGGGGACGTCACCAAGATCGTTCGCTTCGAGACGTTGAGCCCGGCTGAGACGGCGGCCATCTGTACCAAGTGCCACCAGTCAAGCCTGGAGACGCAGAATTTTTCCAAGTCCGCGCACTTGGCCAATGGCGTCAGTTGCACGTCGTGTCACAGTCCTCATAAGTCGACGGACGTCAACTTCCTTCTGGTGAAGCAGCAGACCGAACTCTGCTATGGGTGCCATGCAGCGCAGAAGGCGGAGTTCTCGCGGCCATATCGTCACCGTGTCGATTCCGGACTGATCCAGTGCAGCGACTGCCACAATCCTCACGGGACACAGGTGGGCCACCAGGTACGGGCTGCCGCCGGTCAATTCGCCGTCTGCACTAAGTGCCACACCGACACCATGGGACCGTTTGTCTTCGAGCATGCTCCGGTGAAGACTGACGAAGGTTGCCTATCGTGCCATACGCCACACGGTTCGACGAACCCGCGGCTGCTGCAGGTGAATAACGTCAACTTCCTTTGCCTGCGTTGCCATACGCCCAATATGAACGGGGCTGCGCCGGGTGCTCCGTCATTCCATAACCAGAACACCAAGTATCAGGCGTGCACCATGTGCCACACCCAGATTCACGGATCCAACTTCAGCTCGGTATTTTTCCGGTAGTTGCGAGGCGTGCAATGGTTTCTCAGAGGACTCTAGGCGCTACTACATTCGGGCTGGCAATGCTGGCGGCTTGCCTCTGGTTGATGACCGCGGTCTCGGCCCAGAATCCCCCGGCCCCGGCCAGTCCTCCCGCTCCGCCGCCGAGCGCCGATGAAGGCAAAGAAATCGGTGGCTACCGGGTGACCCAGTCCATTGAACTGGGCGGCCGTATCAACGAAGTCACGGGAAGTCAGGCCATGTACGACACATTGGTCGACCTGCAATCGGGTGCGCGCATTCTCGAACAGTCGCTCACCATGCAGTCGCTCACGCACCAGGACATTTTCGATACGCTGACACTGAACAGCTTCGGATGGGGTGGCGATCCCGAGCAGGCAGCGCGTCTGCGGATTTCGAAATACCGCTGGTACACCTTCAGCGGTAGTTACCAGCACGTGCAGAACTATTTTGACTACGACCTGTTCGCCAACCCGCTGAATCCGCCTACGGGACAGCCGTTCATCCCGATTCTTACCTCGCCGCACAGCTATTACAACCGGCAGAATCTGTACAACTTCGGCATCGTCGTATTGCCCATGCAGCGGATTTCTTTCCGCCTCGATTACAACCACAACCGCTTCATCGGCCCGGCGTTCAGCAGCGTTCATCAGGGCACCGAGTCGCTCAACGACGAGAACACGAACAACACGTTAAATGGCTATCGCTTTGGGGCAGATTTCCGGGTGACCAAGAAGACCACCCTCAGTTACACGCAGCTTCTGCAAAGCTATTCGGGTGACACGACGTACCAGTTGAACCCGTTTAATTCCTGGCCGCTGTCCAACGGTAATCCGGTGACGTTTGGGCTACCGTGGTTCAACAGCAGTAGCCCCTGCGCCGCGCCGCTGAAAAATGGCATCGCGAATCCCACCTGCAACGGATACTTCAATTACAGCCTTTACCAGCGGGAGAATACCTTCATCCCCACGGAGCAGCTCAATCTGAAGTCGTCTTCTCTGAAGTGGCTGGACTTCAATGGCCAGTACCAGTACAGCCACGCGGACATGAACACACCTCTGACTGAGATCTTCAGCGGCCTCATCAGCCGTTCCAGTCTCCTCGGATATAACACTTCGGGCAGCAGTTCGAGCGCGCGGTGGAATTCGTCGTCCGCCGACGTCACGGGTACGATTCACCTGAAGGACAACCTACGTCTGGTCGAGACTTTCCGTTTCCGCGATTTCAGCGTGGCCGGCACGTTCCTCGACCAGGAATCCAGTTTCTTCAATGCGGCCAGCTTCGGCTCGGATTTGCGGCGCCCGGCGCCAACCAGCAGCGGGCCGAACGAAACGGCAAATCCGAAAAAGG
>Ga0207930_1000371_pt1 | contig 13492 bp, 10 predicted proteins | sample NGESurshal092012_7_FD_184477 | JGI IMG/M metagenome (GOLD analysis project Ga0207930, IMG submission 184477) | Arctic peat soil microbial communities from Barrow, Alaska - NGEE Surface sample 210-3 shallow-092012 (SPAdes) | ecosystem: Environmental > Terrestrial > Soil > Wetlands > Peat ... | reverse complement strand
CCGAGGCGGCGACGCTGTGGCGCCCGCTCGTCGGCTTCGCCCGCGGAGAGCGGAAACGCCAGACAGACCCGCCGGACGAACGGCGCGAGCATCCGGTTGGTCAGTCCCAGGCGGCTGTCGGCCTCGGTGAGCACGACGGGGATGCGCAGCGACAGCGCGGCGAGCACGACCGGGCCCGCCACATAGCCGCCGCCGCCCATCACGGCGTCGGGGCGCAGGCGCGCCAGCAGCGCGCGCGCCCGCGGCACGGCGAGCGCCGCGCGCAGCAGCGCGCGCAGGGCGCGCAGCGGGTTCGAGCGGCTGAGGCCTTCAACGGAGATCGCGTGCAGCTCATAGCCGGCGGCCGGGACGAGCGTGGCCTCGGCGCGCCCGGCGCCGATGAACGCGACCTCGGCGCCGTCAGCCCGCAGCGCGGCGGCCACCGCGAGCGCCGGCACCACGTGCCCCGCGGTCCCGCCGGCGGCGATCACGATCTTCCTCGACGCTGTGCTCATCGCCCAATCGTGCCCTTTCGCGACCGCGGGCGTCGGCCGAGCGCTTGCGCGGGGTCGACACGGCGCGCACGTGTGCCGTCCCGCCCGAGGCGACGTTCAGCAGCAGCCCCATTGCGGCGAGCATCACGATCAGGCTGCTCGAGCCGTAGGAGACGAACGGCAGGGGCACGCCGGTGAGCGGCGCGAGGCCGAGCACGGCGAATACGTTGAGCAGCGCCTGGGAGACGATCAGCGAGGTCACGCCGACAGCGATCAGCGCGCTCTGCATGCTGCGCGCGCCCTTGGCCGCGCGCAGCCCCGCGTAGGCGATCAGGCCGTAGAGGAACAGCAGCGCGCACACGCCGATCGCGCCGAGCTCCTCGGCGATCACCGCGAGGATGAAGTCGGTGGGAGCCTCGGGCAGGTAGAAGATCTTCTGCACCGACTCGCCGGGGCCGACGCCGAACAGGCCGCCCGAACCGATCGCGATCTGACCCTGCACGGCCTGAAAGCCACTGGAGGAGGCGTGTGCCCAGGGATCCAAGAACGAGGTCAGGCGCGCCCGCGCGTACGGTTTGACCAGCGCGTAGAGCACGACCACGACGAACGCCGAGCCGACGATGATCGCCAGCTTGCGCATCTCGATGCCGGTGGCGACGAGCAGCGCGATCGTCGTGAAGGCGATCACCATCGCCGTGCCGAGGTCCGGCTGGGTGACGACCAGCAGGCATGCGCCGCCGACGACCACGAGCAGCGGCTTGGCCAGTTCGCGCAGGTCGTGCACGCGCTCCGGGCGCTTGGCCAGCAGCGTCGCGCCGTAGAGCACGAGCGCGAGCTTCATCAGCTCCGACGGCTGGAACTGGAACGGACCGGGGCCGATCCAGCGCCGCGCGCCGTTGACGCTGACGCCGACATGCGGGATGTGCACGGCCAGCACGAGCACGAACGAGGTGACCAGCAGCGGCGCCGTGATCTTCTGGGCTTTTTCCACCCCGTCGCGCGCCAGCACACGCATCAGCACGAGTCCGATCGTTCCGTAGACCAGGTACTTGACCAGGTAGCCGCTGCCGTTGCCCCGGCCCTGCAGCAGCGAGGTCGCCGACGAGGCGCTGTAGACCATCACCGCGCCGAAAGCCAGCAGGCACAGCGTCGCGGTCAGCAGGATCCGCTGCTCCAGCGGCTGTGCGCCCTTCGCCGGCGCTTTGCGCCGCGCACGCTTGCCGTCGGGTCGCGGCGCGCCGGAGGATCCGGCGCGTGCTGCGGCTGCTGGCATCACGGCTGACTTCGACGTCCGCCGCGCTAACCCTGCATCTCCCCCACGAGCTCGGCAAACGCGTCGCCACGGGCCTCGAAGTCGGCGAACTGGTCGAAGCTCGCGCAGGCCGGCGACAGCAGCACGACGTCCCCCGCTGCGGCCGCCTCGCGCGCCGCGCGCAACGCGGCGGCGAGGTCGGTGCAGTCGCGCACCGGCGTCGCGACGGCGCCCAGAGCCACGGCGAGCGCGGGCGCGTCTTCACCGATCAGGTAGACGCCCGCGCAGCCTCGCGCCACAGCGTCGCCGAGCGGCGAGAAGTCCTGGCCCTTGCCCTGGCCGCCGGCGATCAGGTGCACGCGGCGCCCGGCGAACGCGTCGAGCGCGACGAGCGTGCTCGCGACGTTCGTCGCCTTGGAGTCGTTGACGTAGAGCACGCCGTCGAGCGTCGCGATCTCCTGCAGGCGGTGCGCGACGCCGGCAAACGAGGCAAGCCCCGCACGCACGGCGTGGGGCTCGATCCCGCGCGCCAGGCAGGCGGCCGCCGCCGCCATCGCGTTCTCCGTGTTGTGGCGCCCGCGCAGGCGCAGCTGGTCGAGCGCGATCAGCGCCTCGTCCTGCCACCACAGCCGGCCGTCGCGCTCGAACAGCGACGCCGGCGGCCCCCAGGCGAAGTCGACCAGGCGCGCTCTCCCCGTGTCGATCTCTCCGGCCAGCTCGCGCGCGACCACGGCAACGTCGCGCTCGTCCTGGCGCGCGAAGATCTGCAGCTTGGCCTCGGTGTAGGCGTCGAGCGTGCCGTGGCGGTCGAGGTGGTCGGGCGTGATGTTCAGCAGCACGGCCGCCTCGGGGGCGAAGCACGAGCTGTCCTGCAGCTGGAACGAGGAGACCTCGCAGACGACCGTCGCCCGCGCATCGAGCGATCCGACCAGCGAGCTCACGGCCGTTCCCACGTTGCCCGCCACGGCGACCGGCAGTCCGGCCGTTCGGTGGATGTGGCCGATCAGCTCGACCGTCGTCGTCTTGCCGTTGGTGCCCGTAACGGCGACGAACTCGTTGTCGAGCAGCCGCCAGGCGAGCTCGAGCTCGCCGAGCACCGGCAAGCCCCGCTCACGCGCCGCCGCGACGACCGGATTCTGAGCGCGAACGCCGGGGCTCTTGACGACCGCGCGCACGCGATCCAGCAGCGCGACCCCATCCTCATCATCCAAATGAAGTTCGACCCCTACGACACGCAGCGCGTCGGCGCCCGCCGGCGAGCCGACGTCGAGACCGACCACCCTCTCTCCCCTCTTGCGCAGCGCCAGCGCCGCCGCCGCGCCCGAGCGCGCCAGGCCGACGACCAGGTACGGGCCGCCGGGGATCTCCGGCCGCGGGTTCACCTAGCCGATGCTCTGACGGTAGATCGTGAAGCCGATCGCGCAGCAGATCGCCGCGACGATCCAGAAGCGCAGGATGATCTTCGTCTCAGACCACGCGCGCAGCTCGAAGTGGTGGTGGATCGGCGCCATCAAGAACACGCGTTTGCGCGTCGTCTGAAAGGAGATCACCTGGATCACCACCGACAGCGCCTCGATCACGAAGATCCCGCCGAGCAGCACGAGCAGCAGCTCGGTCTTCGTCATCACCGCCAGCCCGGCGATCGCCCCGCCGAGGCCGAGCGAGCCGGTGTCGCCCATGAAGATCGTCGCCGGAAAGGCGTTGAACCAGAGAAAGCCGATGCACCCGCCGACCAAGCAGCCGGCGAGCATCGCCAGGTCGTCCTCACCGGTGATGAACGTGATGCCGATGTACGCCAGCAGCACGATCGCCGCACACCCCGCCGCCAGCCCGTCGAGGCCGTCGGTCAGGTTGACCGCGCTCGTCGTACCGGCGACGACGAAATAGATCAGCAGCGGGTAGAACGGGCCGAGGTCGATCTGGTAGTCGACAAAGCGCAGGCGCAGCGTCGGCGCCAGGTGCGCCTCGTGCTGGGCCACCCACCACAGCGCCAGCGAGATCGCGATCGTCACCGCGAGCTTCGTGCGCGCCCGCAGGCCCAGCGAACGTCGTCGCACGAGCTTTACGTAGTCGTCGGCGAAGCCCAGCAGCGCGCACGCGATCATCGCCCCGAACACGCCCACCGAACGCCAGTCGTAGTCGGTCAGGATCAAGAACGGCACGGAGATCGCGACGAAGATGATCACGCCGCCCATCGTCGGCGTGCCGGCCTTCTGGTGGTGACCCTCCGGCCCCTCCTCGCGGATGTGCTGGCCGAACTCGCGCTCGCGCAGGAAATCGATGAACTTCGGGCTGAGAAACAGGCAGATGAGCAGCGCCGCCGTGCCGCCGAACAGGATCCGCCCCATCAGCGCCCCCGGGGCGCGCCGGCGCCGGCGCCCGAGTCACCGGGCATGCGCTGATGCTCGCGCGAGGCGGCGAGCTTCTGCGCCACGTGCTCGAGCCCGACCCCGCGCGAGGCCTTCACGAGCACCGTGTCGCCGTCCGCCAGCAGCGTCGCCAGCAGCTCCGCAGCCGCCTGCGCATCGCCCGTCGGATAGGACTCGCCCTCGAACTCCCTGCGCATCTCCGCCGCCAGCGGCCCGACCGTGATGAGCACGTCGACGCCGCGTTCGCCCGCGTACAGCCCGATCTCGCGGTGAAGTCGCTGCGCGTCGCCTCCCAGCTCGAGCATGTCGCCGAGCACCGCCACGCGGCGCGCGGGGGCCGTCTGAGTCAGGTCGTCGATCGCCGCGCGCATGGACATCGGGTTGGCGTTGTAGCAGTCGTCGATCACGACCACCTCGCCGGGGAGCTCGCGGCGCTCGCCGCGCAGTGCTGAGAAACGCACGTCCAGACTGCCCTGCGGGTCGATCCCCAGCGCCAGCGCCGCCGCGACCGCCGCCAGCAGGTTGAGCAGGTTGTGCGCCTGCGCGAACGACGGCCGCAGTGCGATCTCGCGCCCGTGCGCGCCGATCAGCACCTCGCCGTCCGGCAGCGCCTGGCGCAGCACGACGTCCGCGTCCTCGCCGAACGTGATCGTTTTCACGTCGGCGCGCAGGTGCGGCGTCAGCAGCGGCTCGGCCGCCGGGATCACGACGGTGCTACCCGCCGCCATGCCGGCGAGCAGCTCCGCCTTGGCTGCCGCGATCGCCTCGACCGTGCCCAGCAGCTCGAGGTGCACCGGGCCCACGTTGACGATCACGCCCACGTCCGGCTCGGCGATCGCCGTCAGCTCGGCGATCTGCCCGACGCCGCGCATCGCCATCTCCAGCACCAGCACCTCAGTGCCCGGCGGCGCGGCCAGCACCGCCAGCGGCAGGCCGATCTCCGTATTGCGGTTCTCCGGGCTCGACGCGACACGACGGCGCGTGGCGGCGAGCGCGCTGAGGATGTCCTTCGTCGATGTCTTGCCGGTCGAGCCGGTGATTCCCACGACCTTCGCCCCGCTCGCCCCCAGCTCGCGCCGCCAGGCGCGCGCGAGCGCCTGCATGCCCGCCAGCGGGTCGCGATGGACAAGCACAGCGCCCACGGCAACACCCGCCTCAGCCGCTGCTGCGGCGGCTGCGTCGGCGTGCTCTGGGCTCACTAGGACTCCCCAGGCGCCGGCCCGCAACGCCTCGGCTGCGTGCTCGCCCCCGTCGGCGCGCTCGCCGCGCAGGCCCACGAACAGCTCTCCGCCCGACACCGTGCGCGAGTCGACCGTCGCCGCGCTCGGACCCGCTTCGGCGCCCTGCACCACGCTGGCGCCCGCCGCCTCGGCGACGCGGGCGGCATCCCACTCCCTCATACTCGCGACCTGCGCACGCACAGCGCCTTGCGCGCGACCGCCACGTCGTCGAACGGCTGCTTGCGCCCCCGTGCAAACTCCTGGCCCTGCTCGTGGCCCTTGCCGGCGATCACCAGCACGTCGCCCGCCTGCGCTTGGGCGACCGCCTCGTCGATCGCCACCGCGCGGTCGGCGATCGAGCGCACTGCGGCGGCGCCCGCCGGCGCATCGCCGCCCGCCGGAGCGCCTGCGTTAGTCGTCGTCGCGGCGCCGTGTGAGCCCTCCGCGCGCGCCACCCCGGCCATGATCTCGGCGATGATCTGCTCAGGATCCTCCGAACGCGGGTTGTCGGAGGTCACGACGACGACGTCGGCCAGGCGTGTGGCGATCTCGCCCATCAGCGGTCGCTTGCCGCGATCGCGATCGCCGCCGGCGCCGAACACGCATAGCACCCGCCCGTCCGGACGCTCACCGGCGTCGATCAGCTCGCGCGCGGCGGCGAGCACGTTCTCCAGCGAGTCGGGCGTGTGCGCGTAGTCGACCAGCACGGCGAAGTCCTGCCCCTCCTCGACCGGCTCAAAGCGCCCCGGCACGCGGACGCCACGTGCAAGCGCATCGAGCAGCATCTGCAGCTCACCGCCGAGCGCGTGCGCGGCGGCGAGCGCGCCGAGCGCGTTTGCGACGTTGAAGCGCCCCGGCATCGGCAGGCTGACGGAGTGCTCGCCGGCGGGCGTGCGCAGCACGAAGCGACAGCCGGCGAAGTCGCAGCGCAGATCGGTGGCGCTGTAGTCGGCGGGAGCTTCCACGGCGAACGTCCGCGCCCCCTCGATCTCCGCCGCCAGACGGCGTCCGTAGGGGTCGCCGACGTTGATCACGCTTGCCGCCGGCGTGTGCTCGGTGAACAGGCGCCGCTTGGCCTGGAAGTAGTCCTCCATCGTGTCGTGGAAGTCGAGGTGGTCCTGCGTCAGGTTCGTGAAGACCCCCGCGGCGAAGTGAATCGCGTCGGCGCGTCCGAGCTCCAGCGCATGCGAGGAGACCTCCATCGCGCACGCGCGGTCGCCGCCGTCGAGCATCGCGCGGAAATCGTGCTGCAGGTCGACCGCCTCGGGCGTCGTGCGCGTGACCGGCCGGTCATGGCCGCCGACGACCGACTTGACCGTCCCCAGCAGCGCGCACTGCTCGCCCGCGGCCTCTAGCAGCGCGCGCAGCAGATACGCCGTCGTCGTCTTGCCGTTGGTCCCCGTGACGCCGACGACTTGCAGATGCGACGTCGGATCGCCGAAGAAGCGCGCAGCGATCGGCGCCATCGCGGCGCGCGGCGAGGCCGCCATCACCTCCGGCACGCCGAGACCGAGCGGTCGCTCGACGACCAGCGCCGCAGCGCCGTTGGCGACGGCCCGCGGGGCGTGGTCGTGTCCGTCGCTCTGAGAGCCGCGCACGCAGAAGAACAGCTCGCCGCCGTGCACCGCGCGGCTGTCGTAGGCCAGACCGGTGATCTGCGCGTCGGCGCCCGCGCCGAGATCACCGGTGGCTGGCGTGGCCAGGCCGGCGGTCAACTCGTCGAGCCTCATGGGCTGATGCTATCCCGGCGCGATGCGCAGGTACGGGAGCGCGAAGCTCATGATCTGCCCGAACGCGGGCGCCGCGACGGTTCCGCCGAAGATCGACCCGGCCTGCGGTTCGTCGACGATCACAGCGCACAGCAGCTTCGGGTCAGAGGCCGGCGCAAAGCCCATGAACGAGGCGACGTACGCGGTCTTGGAGTATTCGCCGGTGGCCTGGTCGACCTTGCTCGCCGTGCCCGTCTTGCCGGCCAGCTGATAGCCGGGGATCGAGACCTCGCTCGCCGTGCCCCCGGGCGCCAGCACGCCCTCGAGCATCTGGCGCAGCGACGCCGCCGTGGCGCTGGAGATCACCCTGTGCCCGGTCGGCACAGCCTGTGGCTCAGAGCCGACCGAGCGGATGATGTGCGGTGCGCGCAGGATGCCGCCGTTGGCGATCGCCGCATACGCGCTGGCCATCTGCAACGGCGTCACCAACTGGCCCTGGCCGATCGGCAGGTTGCCCATCGAGGAGCCCGAGTAGTGGCTGACGGGCAGCACCTGGCCGATTTCCTCGCCGGGCAGCTCGATTCCGGTGCGCTTGCCGAAGCCGAACTTGCTGACCCAATTGGAGAAATCGCTCTTGCCCTCCAGCAGGCCGATCTTGATCGCCCCGACGTTGCTCGACTGCGCGAGGATCTGCGCTGTCGTCAGCGACTCGTCGCCGTGTTCGGTGTCGTCGTGGATCGTGCGGTCGGCGACCTGGATCTTGTCGGGAATGTAGAAGCTGCTCGTCGGCTTGACCAGGCCTCGCTGCAGCGCGCCCGCGACGGTGAACGCCTTGAACGTCGAGCCCGGTTCGTAGTCGAAGCCGACCGCGCGGTTCTGCAGCGATTCCGGCGACGAGGACGCCGGGTCGTTGGCGTTGACCTGCGGCCAGTTGGCCATCGCGAGAATCGCGCCGCTGCGCGGGTCCATCACGATCGCCGTGGCGTCTTTCGGGCTGAACACGCGCCCGACCGCCGAGAGAACGTCTTCGGTGCGCTGCTGGATGTTCGCGTCGAGCGTCAGCGAGACCGGCGTTCCCGGCTCCTCCGGGTGGACTTCGTTGATCGACACCGGCTGGCCGAGCGCGTCGCTGACGACGTGGCGCTGTCCGGTCTGACCGTGCAGCAGCGCATTGCGCGAGTACTCCAGACCCGACAGCCCGTTGCCTTCGGTCCCCACCACACCGAGCACCTGCGCGGCGAGCGTGCCGCGCGGATACACACGCCGCATCACAGGCGCCCCCGCGACGCCCGGAATCTTCAGCGCCATCACGGCGTGGGCCTGCGTGGCCGGCAGCGCGCGCGCCAGGTACACGAAGCCGCTGCGCTCGGAGAGCTCGCGCAGCACCTTGTCCTGCGGCTTGCCGAGCAGCGGAGCGAGCTTCTGCGCCGCCGCCAGCGGTTCCTTGACGAGATACGGCGTCGCCGAGATGTCCTGCGCGGGCTCGGACACGGCGAGGTCGATGCCGTTGCGATCGGTGATCGAGCCGCGCTGCGCCGGCACGGCTTCGTAGGTCAGCTGCTGCGTGGCGGCCGCTTTGCGCAGGCTGCTGCCCTTCAGCGCTCCCAGATACAGCGTCCGCCCACCCGCCAGCACGAGCAGGAGAAAGAACAGCCCGAAGATCCCCCCGATCCGGCGCTGGACGATCGTCACCGCATCATCCGCCGGGCGCGCTCGCCTGAATCCCGCCGCTCTGGCTCGTTTCAGCCGAAGCGCCACTGGAGGATTCCGCTTCGCCCGTCGACGGCGAGCTCGTCGCGGCCGCGCTCGATTCGCTGGCGGAAGAAGATTCGCCGCTGGAGGCGGTTTCGTTGGAAGCCGGTTGCGAGGTCGGGCCGCTCGGCGTTTGCGATTCACCGGAGGATTCCGAGCTGCCCGCTTCCGCGCCCGCGCTTTTCGCGGGAGTCGACGATTTCCCGCCGGCCTGAGATCCGCTGGTTTCCGCGCCGGCTCCGCGGCCTTCGGCGCTTGCCACGTGCGTCGGAGCGCTCAGCACGCCGGCCGCCTTGGCGACGTCGCCGCGAGAGGACGCTGAGAGAAAGCGCAGCGCACCCGACGGCACGGACGCCATGCCCAGGCGCGCAGCGCGCGTCTCGACGCGGGTGCCGGCCGCCAGTTCTGAGTTTTCGATGCTCAGCGCCGCGTTCTCGCGCTGCAGCAGCGCCTCGTGCTCGAGCGCGCGGCCGATCCCGCCGTTGAGCTTGAGCAGACCGAGCTGCAGCGTCACGATGCCGATCAGCGCGAAGGCCAGGATGCCGATCCACGTGCGCCCGCGGATCAGCCGATCGAGCAAGCGGTGCTGGGCGAGGCTCTCCAGTGCAGAGATCAGACCGAGCGCGAATCCCGCCTCGCCGGCCCCGCGCCGCGAGCGTGCAGGCCGCGCCGGAGCCGATGGACGCACGGGGCCCGATACGCGCCGCGGGCCGCGCGGGGCAAGCGGTCGGCGTGGCCGGACGGCCGGCGCCGCTGCGGCCGCCGGAGGCGTCACTCTCCCGCCTCGCGATCCTCGGTCAGCTTCCGGGCCGCCCGCAGGCGCGCCGAGGAGGCGCGGGGGTTGCCGGCGACCTCCTCCGGCGTGGGAACGATCGAGCGGCGCGTCAGCAGCGCACCCTCGGGCTCGCGACCGCAGGCGCACACCGGCAGGTCGGGCGGGCAGATGCAGCCCCGCGCGCGCTCCACCAGAAAGCGCTTGACGCGGCGGTCCTCGAGCGAGTGAAAGGAGATCCCGGCGAGCACGCCGCCCTCGCGCAGCAGGCCCCAGGCGAGCGGGAGCGCGCGGTCGAGCTGCTCGAGCTCGTCGTTGACGGCGATGCGCAGGGCCTGGAAGGAGCGCTTGGCCGGATGCCCGCCGCCGAACCGCGCGGGCGCGGGAATCGCCGAGCTGATCGTGTCGACCAGCTCGAGCGTCGTCTCGATCGGCGCCTGTGCGCGCCGGCGCACGATCGCCCGGGCGATCGCGCCCGCGTGGCGCTCCTCGCCGAAGTCGCGCAGCGCGCGCGCCAGGCTGCGCTCGTCCCATTCGGCGACGATCTCGCGCGCGCTCAGCTGCTGTGCCGGATCCATGCGCATGTCCAGCGGCGCCTCATAGGAGTAGGAGAAGCCGCGCTCGCGCGTGTCCACCTGCATCGAGGACATGCCCAGGTCGAAGTACGCCGCGTCGGCGCGTACGCCCTCCTCGCCCAGCAGCTCCAGCGCCTCGGCGTAGCCGGCGCGGATGAAGCGCACCGAGCATGCCACCTCCTGCGCGAGCTCCTGGAAGCGCTGTTCGGCCAGCGGGTCGCGATCGATCGCCACGAGCGTGCCCGAGGAGCCCAGGCGCTCGGCGAGCAGGCGCGCGTGGCCGCCGTCGCCAAAGGTGCAGTCGATCGCCGTCTGCCCCGGCTGCGGGTCGAGCAGCGCCAACAGCTCGGCGGCGAGCACCGGCGTGTGGCCCTTGCAGCCGGCCTGCTGGCCGCTCTGGGGTCGGTCGGTCCTCGCGAGCTGTCTCGCGCCGGAGGCCGACGACCGCCCGCGCGGGGGGCGCCGCTGTGAACGTCTCATGTCAAGCAGTGTCGTCGACATGCGCGGTGATCTCCGCGACGCCGCTGAGCAGCGTCGGTCGGTGGGCGTTCCAGGCGTCCTTGCTCCAAAGCTCCAGCCGCTCGCCCGCCCCGACGACGACGACCTCCTTGTGCAGCTTGGCGTGCTCTGAGAGAAAGCCCGGGACCATGATCCGCCCGGCGGCATCCAGGTCGGCGTCCTGCGAGCTGCCGTAGAAGAAGCGCTCCAGCTCGGTCAGGCGTGGCGACAGCGGCGGCAGCTCGGCCAGCGCGCGGCGGCTGTAGCGCTCGTACTCCTCCGGGTGCCAGACGCCGACGCACGGCTTCAGGTCGACGGGCATCGCGAGCACCACCCCCTCGGCGAGCGCGGCGCGATAGCGCGCCGGCACCGTAAGGCGGTTCTTCGCGTCGAGCGTATGGTCGAACGTGCCACGAAAAGGGACCACTGGGGAGAGCTCCGAAATTGATTACCGAGCCGAGGTGGAGGAGTGGGAGGAGCCCCTCCACCCCGGCTCGCTGACGCGAACATACCCCACTTCCTCCCACAACGCAACCCTAATTGCACATTTTCTCCCACCACGACGCTCCGCTGTCCTCTTTCGCGCGAAAACGCCTGCTAACGGCCACTTCTGCGCGATCCCGGCTGCACCTGCGCAAACGCTCGTGAATTGCAGGCGACGGTGCAGATCCGCTCGCTGGGACGGACCTTGCATCGGCCGCGCCGGCTCGACGCGCTGGCGTCAAGCGCGTCGGAGCAGCCATGCCAGCCGCTACGATCGCCGGCGATGGCGATCCTCTCCCTGCTCGACCGCGGCTGCCGCCGATCTCCTCGATCCACTCGCGATGCTCGCGGCGCGCTTCGCCGGCGCACCGCACGGCGGCTGGGCCGCGCCAGGCTCCAGGCCGGCGGTTGGACGCCACGCGCGCTCGCCGCACTCGCGCTCACAGCGCTCTCGGCAGCCGGCGCCGGATGCGGCTCGTCGGGAACCTCGGGAACGTCGATCGACCCGGCAAATGCCGTCCCGGCCTCGGCCGCCCTGTACGCAGGGGCCGTCGTCCGCCCCGAGGGAGCGCTGCAGACGGCCGCGCGGTCGGCCGGGCAGACGCTGACCCACCAGGCCGATCCCTACCTGCGCCTGCTCGGCGCGTTGCAGACCCCGGGCTCGGGCGCGTTGGACTTCAAGCGCGACGTGGCGCCCTGGCTCGGTCCTCGCGCCGGTGTGTTCCTGAGCGCGGGCGGGTCCGGTGGCTCAGAACAGGCCGTCGGCAAGCTGCTGACGCTCGTGCAGCAGGGCCTGCTCGGCCAGTCAGGCGGAGCATTCCCGTTCGCCGCCCATTCGGTGGAAGGCGCGATCGTGCTCGACACGCGCGACACGGCCAAGGCCCGGTCGTTCGTCAAGGCACTGGCGGGACGGGCGGGCGCACAGACGACCTCCTATCGCGGAATCTCCTACCAGGCGACGACGAGCGGGATCGCCTTCGCCGTCGTCGCGCACCTGGCGGTGATCGGCACCGAGCCGGCGGTGCACGCGGTGATCGACACGACCTCCGGCGGCCCGGCGCTGGCGCGCGCGCCCAGCTACTCCAAGCTGCTGGCCGCCGCCCCCTCGGGCGCGCTCGCGCACATCTACGCCAACCCCGATGCGCTCAGCGGGTCGCCCGGCGCAGCGGCGCGGGGTTCCTCATCGGCTCTCTCGCTGCTCGCGGGCGGGCGAACGGCGAACGTCTCGCTCGTTCCCTCGAAGACCTCGATCGCCGTAGACGCCGACACGCTGGACTCGGGCGCGGGCGCCGGCGGGTTGCTCGCCTCCAGCTCGCAAGCCGCCGGCGCAATGGGCGAGCTTCCGGGTGAATCGTGGCTGGCGGTCGGCCTCGGCGACGTCGGCGGCACGCTCGGCCGCGACCCGGGGGCACTGCAGGGCATCGCCTCGCTCGGCAGCCTGCTCACGGGCTCGGGCGCTGAAGGAGGGCAACCCGCGGGAATCAGCGTCAACGGCCTGCTCGCAGGGATCCTGCAGCCGCTGCGCGAGCTCGCCGGCGAAAGCGCGCAGGCACGGCACGATTTCACGAGCTGGATGGGCTCGGCAGGGCTGTTCGCATCGGGCACCGGCCTGCTCGAACTGAAGGGTGGGATCGTGATCGAATCCAAGGACCCCGCGCTGTCGCGCGCGGCCGTCGCGAAGCTCGGGGCGAAACTGCGCAAGAGCGGCGGATCGGTGCAGAGCGCGACCATCCCGGGAACCGACGCGGCGGTCGCCGCGCGCCTGTCGGGGCTCCCGGTCGTGCTCTACATCGCCGACGGCAAGGACGTCAACGGCAAGACGAAGTTCGTCATCGGCATCGGCGAAGCCTCGATCGGGGCGGCGCTGAACCCGTCGGGCTCGCTATCGGGCGCCGCCGCCTACGGGACGGCCTCCGCGGCGCTCGGCGGCGGCCACCCGAGCGTGATCGTCGACTTCCCCACGCTGCTCGGGCTGCTGGAAGGCGTCGGGCTCAGCGAAGACCCGACGATCGCCCCGTTCGTGCCCTATCTGCGATCGCTGACGACGCTGTCAGGCGGGGGCACCAGCGCGGGCAGCGGCATCGAACGCTTCCGGCTGGTCCTCGGTCTGCAGCAGACCGGCTGAGCCGGCGGAAGCCGACCGCGCGCTCAGCGGATGTCGAGCGCGCGGTAGAACTGCGCGCGGCCGTCGACGATGCGATCGACGCCGTAGCGCGAGAGCGTGGTTTCGCCGTCGGCCTGCATCGAGTAGCGCCCGAGCACGGAGTCGCGGTTGGCGGTCGCGAAGTAGCGGTCGATGACCGTCTGGCGGTCGTTGCCGTGCGAGCCGGCCCGGCGGATCGAGTCCAGCACGACGCTCATCGCCTCGAAGCCGTACAGCGCGTAGGCA